>WNFT01003270.1_pt1 | contig 13979 bp, 12 predicted proteins | sample 5400191 | NCBI WGS metagenome assembly WNFT01 (sample SAMN13153359, study PRJNA577476) | soil metagenome | isolation source: 80 cm saprolite under Madrone tree | place: USA:California | collected 2016-06-14
CTGCACGAGGAGGCGGCCGACGCCCGGAATGTCGTCGCGGGGGACCTCGAAATCGCGCGCCTCGCGGACGGTCTGCGTGCCGGTGTCGACCAGGTTGGCGGTCACGGCGATCCTGTCACCGACAAACTGGATGGTCCCGGTCAGGGCCAGCGTCGCGCCGAATGCGCTGCGCGCGTCGCGCGCGCTGCCAACTCGCTCCTTGGCGACGTCCGCTGCCGAGATGACGCTGAGCGATGGCTGGAGATGCTCGATCTGATGCAGCTTGTTGGTGAGGATCTCCCCGAGGCCCGCGGACAAGGCCTCGCCATCCGCGTTGGCACCCACCGAGTGGAACGGAAGTACGGCCAGCCGTCTCGCCACTGGCGCCGGCGCCGGACGCGGCCAAAAATGCTGGACGGCAAATCCTGCCGCGATCAGCGCTAGCGGGGCGGCGAACGCGACGAGGCTCCGTCTGGTGAACAAGGGCGGGGACGGGGGCCGCGACGGGGGCCGCGCCGCGAGCTTGTCGAGAACGTCGAGCAGCTCGCGGGCGGACTGGAACCGATCCTCTGGCTGCTTGGCGAGGCAGCGGCGCACCACCGCTCGCAGTGGCTGAGGAATGACGTCCGGCAGCGGTGCTGGATCCCCGTAGAGGATGGCATAGCCGATCTCCACGTCGGAGGGACCGGAGAACGGGGGCGACCCGGACAGCATCTCGTGAAGGATGGCTCCGAACGCAAACACGTCCGTGCGCGTATCCGCCGGCTGGCCGCGGACTTGCTCCGGAGACATGTATGGGACCGTCCCCAGGTTGGCGCCCGTCTCGGTTCGCGGCCCGGTGGCGCCTGCGGTTCCAGGGGCGGGTCGGACCGAGGGCAGCAGCTTCGCCACCCCGAAGTCGAGGATCTTCAGGCGGCCGTCCTCGAGGAGGAAGAGGTTCGCCGGTTTGAGGTCGCGGTGAACGATGCCTTCTTCATGGGTGGCGGCGAGGCCGCGCGCGAGCTGCAGCGCCAGCCTCAGCACTTCGTCCGGCGACAGCGGCCCTTCCTGGAGGCGCGCGCGAAGCGTGCGTCCGGACAGAAGCTCGGAGACGATGAAAGGGGATCCCCGATCGTCGCCGACGTCGTGAACGACCAGGACGTTGGGATGCTCGAGAGCGCCGGCCGCCCGCGCTTCCTGCGTAAACCGCTCGAGCGCCTGCGCGTCGCCAGCCTGCCTGAGGATCTTGATCGCAACGGAGCGATCGAGCAGGCGATCGCGCGCGAGGAACACGACGCCGCCGCTCCCGTGCCCCAGCTCCTTCTCGATGACGAATCGATCCTTGAGGCAATCTCCGGGAGAGACCGCGCTGGTGCCCCGTGGTTCGGGACCCTCGGATCCGCGCCCGGCACCTCCACCAGGGTCCGCCGTCCTGTCCAGGGTAGCGCCAGGTGGTCCCGCGCCAACCGGGTCGCTCCGCTGATTCCCGGGTGCTGCCATCTTGCCCCCACGCGCGAACAACGCCGCTTTTGTGGAACAAAGTCAACTGCGAGCAACATGCGAGCGCTTCGGGCCGAGGCCGCGGTTAGGTTGGCCGCATGGACACCGAGGTTCTCGTCGTCGGCGCCGGACCCACCGGCCTCGTGCTCGCTCTCTGGCTGGCTCGGCTGGGGATCCAGGTTCGCATCATCGACAAGGCCGCTGGACCTGGTGGCACTTCGCGAGCGCTCGCGGTGCAGGCGCGGACGCTGGAGCTCTACCGCCAGCTCGGTTTCGCGAACGAAGTGATCCACGCGGGACTGAAGTTCACCGCCGCGAATCTCTGGGCCAGAGGCGCCAGGGCGGCGCACGTCGAGTTCGGCAGGTTCGGCGCGGTCGCGAGCCCGTTTCCATACGGGCTCATCTACCCGCAGGACGAGCACGAGCGCTTCCTCATCGAGCGGCTCGAAAAGCTGGACGTGCGCGTCGAGAGGACGACCGAGCTGTTCGACTTCGAGGAAAAGGACGGCCACATCGTGGCGCGGCTGCAAGACTCGACCTGCAAAGCCGCTTATCTCGCCGGATGCGATGGCGCACGTTCCACCGTGCGCGAGAGCCTCGGCATCAGCTTCCCAGGCGGAACGTACGAGCACCTCTTCTACGTCGCGGACGTCGACGCCAGCGGCCCGCTGCTGAACCACGAGCTGCACGTCTCGATCGACGAGAGCGACTTCGCCGCCGTCTTTCCCTTGAAGGACGAAGGCCGGGTCCGGCTGATCGGCACCATCCGCCCCGGGGCAGAGAAAGAAGGCGAACAACTGGGCTGGAAGGACGTCAGCACGAACCTCTTGCAGCGGCTGCGCATCGATGTCGGCCGCGTGAACTGGTTCTCGACCTACCACGTGCACCACCGCGTCGCGGCGCGCTTCCGGCGGGGGCGCGCCTTTCTCCTCGGCGACGCCGCGCACATCCACAGCCCCGTCGGCGGTCAAGGGATGAACACCGGCATCGGCGACGCGGTGAACCTGGCCTGGAAGCTTGCGGCGGCGCTGCGCGGGCGGGCGCCGGAGCGAATCCTTCACAGCTACGAGCCGGAGCGGATCGGCTTCGCGCGCCGCCTCATCGCGACTACCGATCGCGTCTTCCAGTTCGTCACTCGCAGCGGGCGCCTTGCGGCTCGCGTGCGCGTCCGTGTAGCGCCGCGCGTGATATGGGCGCTCTTCCGGCTGCCGTCGGTGCGGCGGTTCATGTTCCGCACGGTCTCGCAGACCGGGATCGAGTATCGCCAGAGCGACCTGAGCGAGGGGACCACCGGACGCATCCGGGGCGGAGATCGGCTGCCGTGGGTGCGGTCCGAACCGGACAACTTCGCGCCGCTCCAGTCGCTCGAGTGGCAAATGCATGTCCATGGCGCGGCGACGGGCGAGCTGGCTGCGAGCTGCGCGTCGCGAGGATTGCGCCTGCACGTCTTTCCCTGGAGCCGGAGCGCGGCGCTCGCTGGGTTCGCCCGCGACGCGAGCTACCTGGTGCGGCCCGACGGCCATGTCGCGCTCGCCGATCCGCTGCACAGCCCCTCGCGTCTCGAGCGCTATCTCGACGCTCGCGGGATCCGCTTCGCCGGGGCACCAGCCAGGACCAGTGCCTCCTTGCACCCTCAGATGTAGACGTGTACGGACCAGGTCGGAGGCGCGATGATCTGGCGCGCATCGGCGGAGCTGTTCGTTGTCGAGGCAGTCCGGGCGCTGTCGCGCAACAAGCTGCGCAGCACCCTCGCAGCCATCGCGATCATGATCGGTATCGGCGCCGTGGTCTGCGTGGTCGCCATCGGCCGCGCAGGCTCGAGCCGCGCCGAGGAACAGCTGCGGAACCTCGGCGAGAATTTCGTCTGGGTCGAGGCGGGCTCGCGCGCCCCGAGCGGAGTACGCACCGGCTCTCACGGGACCACGCGCCTCACCCTCGGCGATGCAGAGGCGATCGGCCGGGAGCGGCTGATCAAACGCATGACCCCGAACGTCGATGGGAGCGCGCACGTCGTCTACGGCAACCGCAACTGGCATACCCACTGGCGCGGCATCGATGTCAGCTACTTCGACATCAAGCAGTGGGAGGTCTCGTCCGGCGCGCACTTCCTCGAGAACGACGTGATCTCCGCGCGCAGCCTGGTGCTGATCGGCGAGACCGTCCGCGAGCAGCTCTTCGGCGGCGAGGATCCGGTCGGGCAGGTGATCCGGATCAACGAGCAGCTCTTCCGGGTCGTCGGGGTGCTGGCGCGCAAGGGGCCGAGCGCGTCCGGGTCCGACCAGGACGACACCCTGATCCTGCCCTGGACTACCGCGCAGATGAAGCTGCGTGGGCGAAACGCGGCCTGGCTGGACGACATCCTCTGCTCTGCAGTTTCTCAGGAGGCCGTGAATCCAGCCATCGACGAGATCACCGCGCTCTTGCGCCAGCGGCACCACATCCAACCGGGGCAGGAAGACGACTTCAACATTCGCAGGCCCGATGAAATCATCAAGGCCCAGATCGAGACCAGCCACACCCTCGAGGTGCTGCTCGTCAGCATCGCATCCATTGCGCTGGTCGTCGGCGGGATAGGCGTCATGAACGTGATGCTCGTCTCCGTGACCGAGCGCACTCGCGAGATCGGGATCCGGCTCGCCGTCGGCGCCACCGAGGGCGCCGTACAGATGCAGTTCCTCGGCGAGGCGGTGATGCTGACCCTCTTCGGCGGCGTGCTCGGGCTCTTGCTCGGCGCGGGCGCATGCATCGTCCTGGGCCACATCCTGGGATGGTCGATGGCGATTCCGCCCGACGCCTTCGCCGTCGCGCCTCTCGTCTCGACGATCGTGGGAGTCTTCTTCGGGTTCTACCCGGCGCGCAGGGCGGCCCGCCTCGATCCAATTACGGCCCTTCGTCACGAGTAACCGCCACCGGGCTTGCGCCGCGCCTGCGAGCACCGACGTGTACAGGAGTGCTCGGCAGACGGACGGGTTCGTGTCCAAATTCCGGAGGTGAAACTCCTCCTCATCGTGGTGGCGACGCTGGCGTGCACGACGGCGCCCGTCACCGGGCGCAAGCAACTCAACCTGGTCGGCGACTCGACCATCAACCAGCTTGGGGTGCAGGCGTACCAGCAGGAGCTCGCCAAGGCGAAGGTCGACACCAACCCCGCCCACGTCGAGCTCGTCCAGCGAGTGGCCAAGCGGCTGGCGGACACGGCCGAGGCGCAGTTCCACCCCGGGTATCAATGGCAGACGACGGTCATCGACGATCCGAAAACCGTCAACGCATGGTGCATGCCCGGCGGCAAGATTGCCGTCTACAGCGGCATCCTTCCCATCACCCAGGACGAGAACGGGCTCGCCGTCGTGCTCGCCCACGAGATCTCGCATGCGCTTGCGCACCACGGGGCGGAGCGCCTCTCCCGCTCGCAGCTGATGCAGCTGGGAGAAGCGGGTCTTCTCGCTGCTGTACAGGCCGGCAAGCCGGGCGCGACCCAGATGGCCGGAGCGGCCCTCGGGCTTGGGGGCCAGCTCGGCGTCGAATTGCCGTTCTCACGCCAGCAGGAGAGCGAGGCGGATCACATCGGCCTCATCCTCATGGCGAAGGCGGGTTACGACCCGGCCACGGCGGTCGACTTCTGGCAGCGGATGCTGGCGTACTCCAAGGGCAAGGAGCCGCCGGCGTTCCTCTCGGATCATCCTTCCAGCGAGCAGCGGGTCGCGGACATCAAGCGCGAGCTGCCGGAGGCGAAGGCGGCGTTCGTCGCGCACAAGTGACGTAGGTCGGGACTGCCTTCTTCGGGCCTCCGGTCGGACCCGATTCATGGGTCGCTCTTGCACAAAGCAATGACGATCTTGAAGCTTCTTGCATTTTGCGGGACAAAATTGTCCCAATTCCTCGCGTAGCTAGAGGGAAAACGCCCCTGCCGGTCATCAGCAGATCCTTGCCGAAGATCCCTGCCCGTCCCAGGCGGGAACCCGCGAACGCCCGCCCGACAAATCCGTAGGCGAACATTCGGATTCCACGATTCTGTCGCATCGCGCTGGTCTTCGCGAGAGCTCCTTTTCGCGAGGTTTTCCCACGTACGGACCGGCCCCAGACGCGTTTCCGTCCTCGTCCGGCGTGCATGGCCGTTCAGTTGCATCCTGCAATGTCCCGCATGAGCGAACGAACGGTCCTGCTCGAGTTGCTCCTCTCCGGGTTCTTTGCCGTCGCGTGCATCCGCGCGTCGGGGCCAATCAATTGGGGAGAGGGAGCGTTCCTGACGAACCTGCTCCGCTTTCCCGGCCGCATTGAAAGGCTCCGGCGATCGCGGTGGCAGTGGTTCGCCATGGTGTCGCTGATGATCGTGCTGCGACTTCAGGAGCAACTGCCTCCGATCCTCGAATTGATGGCCGCCTTCCAGTTCCTGCTCTTTTTCGCCCTGCCCACCCGGACTACCCGGGATGGAGCGGACGCAAGAGGCCATGCGACTCGTGTATGAAGTTGCCGACTTCGTTCGCGCGATGCGAAGGCGCCTGCGCTTCGGCGAGTTCTCGCGCGCTCCCATCCAGATCATGCGCCTCGAGTTGCGCGGCGATTTCGCCGAGTGCGACTGGATGACCCGACCTCCGGACCTCTGGGACTCGAAGATCCCGCTAGCCGCCCGAAATGAAAGCTCGTCGCAGCAAGCGCTGGCAGATGCCATGACCTTGCGGCATCTGCTCCTCGGCGAGTTGCCGCACATCCGAAGCGCGGCGTTGCGGGCTTTTCGTCCATCGGATCTCGGGACTCCCGACGTGGTCATCGCCGGGACGATCCTCCGCGAGGACCCTTACCTCCTGAGAGTTCCCTCGCCGGTGATGCGGGCGAAGCTGTGCGGCTTCCGGTTCGAGCTGGAGAACGGCTTCTTGAAACCCTTGAGGCGAGACGATTGCAGTCTGACAGGCCAATGACCCCCATTCCGGGTCGAGGAGGAAGCATGTTGAGGAGGATCAGTCATGGCGGCGAGTAAGTCCCAAGGAAGCTACTTCGGCCTGTTCCTGGTCGGGGGCACCGTCCTCTGCGGTGGCATCGCGGTCTTCGGGAGCGCCGCAGGAAAGCTGCTGGTGCTGGCGGGCGCAGGAATCTTGCTGGCGGCGGCGGGGGGCTTCTTGAAGATCAAGCCCCTCGAGGGCGAGACGCCCCTTCAACCGAGCCCGGAAGCGATGAAGTGGATCGGTGCGGGCGTCGCCTTGCTCGGTTGGGTGGTCACGATCGGCGGTCTGCACTTCGTGGACACCAGCGGGGGGCGCATCGTCGTCTCACTGCTCGGCATCGGCGTGAGCTTCTTCGGAATCCTCTACGTGCTGCCCGCCGCCTTCAACAAGACGGCATTCTGGAAGATGCCGGCCGGAAAGTCGGCGCGCAATGGATTCACCGCGGTGGCGGGCAAGGCCACCCTGGAATCGGAGCTCACTGGAGGCCCCAGGGCCATGGAGTCGGCGAGATGAAGGCAACTCTGCGAAAGAATTTTCTTGCTCTCTGCATCCTCGCGCTCGGCTCCATCGTCGCGGCGACGGCGTACGCCGAGGGTGCCGCTGCGCCGGCCCAGCCCGCGGCCGCGCCGGTGGCCCCCGTGCCACCGGCGACCGCCGAGTTGAGGGAAGCCGCGGCCAAGGCGCCCACAGCTGCCGATCTCGCGAAGGGCGACCCGGGCGGCACCATCACCGGAACCATCGCCGACGTGACCATGACGGATGCGAAGGCCGGTCCTACGATGGCGGATGCCGGCAACCAGATCGGGCAGAACAAGGTCGCGATCAACTTCGTCTGGACCCTCGTCTGCGGCTTCCTCGTGATGTTCATGCAGGCGGGCTTCGCCATGGTCGAGTCGGGGCTCACGCGGGTGAAGAACGCAAACCACACCTACATGATGAACTTCTTCGTGTACGGCTGCGGCCTGCTCGCGTACTGGGTGATCGGCTTCGCCATCCAGATGGGCGGCGCGGCCGGCAACGGCAATCTGGGCGGCCTCAATCCCCTGGCCGTCGAACAAGGCATCTCCTTGTTCGGAAAGACCTGGGGCGTCTTCGGCAAGACTGGATACTTCCTCGCCGGCAGCAGCTACGACGTCGGCGTGATGGTGATCTTCCTCTTCCAGATGGTCTTCATGGATACGGCGCTGACGATCGTCACTGGCGCCTGCGCGGAGCGATGGAAGTTCATCACCTTCTCGGTCACCTCGGTGATCATGGGCGCGCTCACGTACCCTCTGTTCGCCAATTGGGCATGGGGCGGGGGCTGGCTGTCGCAGCTGGGCACCAACCTCGGGCTGGGCAAGGGTTACGCCGACTTCGCCGGTTCGGGCGTCGTGCACTCCGTCGGTGGGCTCACAGCGCTGGCCGTGTGCATGATCGTCGGTCCGCGCATCGGCAAGTTCAACCGCGACGGCTCGGCCAATCCGATCATCGGACATGACATATCCGCGGTCCTGATCGGTTGCTTCATCCTGGCCTTCGGCTGGTTCGGGTTCAACCCGGGCAGCACGCTGGGTGCTTCAGCCAACGGCAACCTGCGTATCGGGACCATCGCCGTAGCGACGATGCTGGCCGGCTGCACCGGGACGTTCGGAGCCATCCTCTACATGTGGATCACCAAGGGGAAGCCCGACGCATCCATGTCCGGCAACGGCCTTCTCGCGGGCCTGGTGGCGATCACAGCGCCGAGCGGATTCGTCAGCGCGCCGAGCGCAGCGATCATCGGTCTCGTCGCCGGCGTACTGGTGTGCGTCAGCGTGTCGTTCATCGAGAACGTGCTCAAGGTGGATGATCCGGTGGGCGCCATCTCGGTCCACGGCGCCAACGGACTTTGGGGAGTGCTGTCGGTCGGTCTCTTCGCCGATGGTACCAGCAACTACGGCGGAAGCTGGAACGGCGTCACCGGCTCGGTGACGGGGCTGTTCTACGGAGATGCGAGCCAGCTCGCTGCTCAGCTCGTGGGGATCTCCACCTTGGTCGGGTTGGTGTTCACGCTCAGCTTCGCCATCAACATGGTGCTCGAGTACGTCATCGGACATCGCGTGTCGGCGGAGACCGAGCTGAATGGTCTCGACATTCCGGAGATGGGTCAGCTCGGCTATCCGGAGTTCGTGTTCCGGCCGGAACCCACCTTTGCCGCAGCAGCCTGAACGGGAGGGATGGCGAGCCGCGAAATACGCTTTGCCATCCCTTCTCCTCCACTAATGAAAACCAGGCGGGACCCTCATGAATGCTGAACGGCTGCAGGAAAGCGAGTTGATGGAACAACCGGCAGACACCCGAGCGCTGGCGCCGCCCGTTCCTGCGACCGCGCTGGTTCCGGTCCCGGAGAGCGCAAGGCACCTGCTGCTCAGGATGTTCGCCGATCCGTACGTGCTCGGGGAGTGCGAGCGGGCTGAGCTGGCCGCTCAGCTTCGCGAGAGCGTTTCGGCGCACCCCGAGGTCGCGGAGCTTCGCGTCCTGCTCGGAATGGCGCTCTGCGTGAATCTGGAAGTGCAGGAAGCGTTGGAGGAGCTGGGCGAAGGAGTGCGACTCGCGCCCGACAGCTTCATCGCTCATCTGAAGATGGGCGAGCTGTGGATGAGGCTGCGCGTCTGCAAGAAGGCGGAGAAGCACACGCGGCAGGCAGCCTTGCTGGCACAGAACCTCGCGCAGGCGGAGCTGGCGCGCCGGCAGGGCGCGGCGATCCGGACGATGCTGCGGGAGGGAATCGAGCGCGGCGGCTATCAGAGTCCCTTTGCCCTGCTGGGCCGTTTGCGCCGCCTCTGGAGGCGGCGGCGGGGCGAGGATCTCGCCATGGCAAACGGTTAGGGAGCGATGCCACCCGCTCTTCAGCTCGCGCTGCTGGTGGCCATCCTGCTGCCGGCGGTGAAGGTTGCTGCCTCGGTCTGCGAGCGCTGGCGAATCCCGCCCATCCTCGGCGAGTTGCTCGTGGGCGTGGCGCTCGGCCCCGGGGCAGTCGACTTGCTGCATCTCCAGATCTTCGCGGGTGGACAGGCGACGGGCGCGTTGACGCTCCTCGCGCAGATCGGCGGCTTCGTCCTGATGTTCATCGCGGGGCTCGAAACCGACATCGAGCGCATGCGCAAAGCGAGCGGCGTCGCGTTCCTGGTCGCGCTCGGCGGGGTCATCGTGCCGTTCGTCTTGGGAGCGGGGACGGCGCGCTTGTTCGGGCTTTCTTGGACCACCGCGCTCTTCCTCGGCGGGGCGCTCACCGCCACGAGCGTGTCCATCTCCGCTCGGACGTTGATGGACGCGGCCAAGATGTCCTCGGCCGAGGCGTCCATCATCCTGGGGGCGGCGGTCATCGACGACGTGATGGGCCTGTTCGTGCTGGCCTTCCTCGCCGCATCGACGACCTCTTCGCAAGGCGAGGCGTTCGGCGTCGCGGCCATGGCGAGCTCCTGGTTCAAGCGGAGCGTGCCGGCAGCCTCGGGCCACCAGCTACTGGTCGACATGGCGTCGATCAGCGTCTGCGTGGTCATCTTCTTCACGGCAGCTTACCTGGCGGCGAAACGCTGGCTGGACCGTTTGCTCCATCACTTGCTGAAGCTGACGGCGAACGAGGCGGTGCCGGGATGTGTCTTCGCGCTGGTCCTCGTCTACGCGATCTCGGCCGAATGGCTGGGGAGCGTCGCGGGGATCACCGGCTCGTACCTGCTCGGCTACGTCTTCGCCGGATCGCGGTACAAGGCCCAGGTCGAGCGCAGCTTCCATGCCCTCGGCCATGGACTCCTCATTCCGCTCTTCTTCGTCTCCATCGGCCTCTCCAGCGACTACCGCGCGCTCTCCGGCCACTGGGGCTTGATGCTGGCCATCCTCGCCGTCGCGGTCGTCGGCAAGCTCGTCGGTTGCGGAGCAGCTGCGCTCGCGTGTGGCATGGACTGGGCGCGGAGCGCGCGCGTCGGTTGCGGGATGATCTCGCGAGGCGAGGTCGGGTTGATCGTCACGGCCATGGGGGCGAGCACGGGCATCTTCGACCGCCCCGAGGTAGCAGTGATGGTCGCCGTCGTGCTGCTGACCACATTGCTCACTCCTGTGGCCCTCCGCGGTGCCTTTCGCCTGAAGTCCGTCCAGGACGTCGCTGAGGGGCTGGTAGAACCCGACCCGGCGCTCGGAGAGGTCGAGCGCGTGCAGGAAACTGCATAATCCGGAGCTTGATTCTTCGGCCTGGCATCCGACTGGAATCGGCACCCGGGCACCCCTTCGTCGTCTCGCGCATCGAATTGCGCCGGAGGTGTATGTGAAACTCTACTTCAAGTCGGGCTCGTGCTCGTTGTCCCCCCATATCGTCCTGCGCGAGGCGGGATTCGCCTTCGATCTGATCGCGGTGGACACCAGGGCGGGAAAGACCGCGGCCGGCGAGGACTTCACTACGATCAACCCGAAGGGTTATGTGCCGGCGCTGCAGCTCGACGATGGGCAGGTGCTGACGGAGGGCGTAGCGATCGTCCAGTACCTTGCCGACCGCAAGCCCGAATCGCAGCTCGCGCCCAAGGCGGGCAGCATGGATCGGTACCGGCTCATCGAGTGGCTGAACTACATTTCGACCGAATTGCACAAGGGATCTCCTCCGGCGGGTTCACCCCCCGAGGTGAAGGAGGCGATCCGCGAAGCACGGGTCGGGAAGTACGGCTTCGTCGCCGACCAGCTCGCCAAGCGCCAGTTTCTGCTCGGCGAGCGCTTCACGGTGGCCGACGCCTATCTGTTCACCGTGCTCACCTGGTCGAAGAACCGCGACATCGAGCTCGAACGCTGGCCGGCACTCAAGGGATACTTCGATCGGATCGCGGGGCGTCCTGCGGTGCGCGATGCCCTCGCGGCGGAACGTTGATCTATTGCGCAGTTCCAGGTGCGGCTTCTACGCTGCTCGGCACGGGATGCGACCTTAGATGGGCCGGCGACGCGTCCGGGGAGTCGAGAAAGATCCGTAGGGCGCTGGCGAGCTGCTCGGGCTCCTCCCAGTGGACGAAGTGGCCGCAGTTCTCGAAGCGGATCAGCTCGCAGTTCTCCAGCAAGGCGGCAATGGCGGTCCCATGGGAGATGGGGAGGATGGTGTCGCGCGCTCCCCAGAAGAGGCGCATGGGCGGAAGCTCGTCGACTTCCGCGATCCGATCGAAGATGTTCCGCGTCTGGCCCCGCCAGCCGATGACATCGCGCACGGTGCGCGAGAAAGCGCGGGCGCTGCCTGGCTGGCGCAGGTAGGAAGCCAGCAAGGCGATCTCGGCCCGGGCATCGCTGGTGGTCGCCTGCGCCATGGCGAAGCCGGCGAGCGGGCCCATCCAAGGCTGGCCGAAGGCTTCGATCAGGAAGGGCACGGAGGCGATCCTCAGCCAAGGATAGACCTCCCGCCCCAGACCGCCCGAGGACAGCAAGGCCAGGCGTCGAATCCGGGCGCGGCATTTCAGCAGCAGCCATTGAGCGACCCCGCCGCCGTACGAGTGGCCGACGACATCCAGAGTCCGGAGGTGGAGGCGTTCGATGAAGCGCGCGACCTGCGTCGCGTTCCAGTCGAGCGTGTAGGGAGCGTCCGGGCGGCTCGACATTCCATGTCCCGGAAGGTCCAGCATCAGGACTCGCCGGCCCGGCAGCCGCGGCCAGATCTCCCGCCAGGTGCGGTGGGAGTCGTTGAGGCCGTGCAAGAGCAAGACGGGCGGCCCCTCGCCGATCTCGGTCCAGTGGAGCGTGACTTCGCCCAAATCGATGGAATGGTGCTTCTCGCTCGCCAACGGTGTCGCAATCACCTGCGGTGCATCCTCCTGGCAACAAGCGCTCCCTGCCTGCCGCGCACTCCCCCGAGCAGGATCGCCGTCTCGTTTATGATGCGCGGCCCGCGGATGCGTCTCGATCGGCGACGCCGCCTTGGTAGAGAGATTAGGTCTCAGCGAGTATCGCGGCACGTCAATCGTACCCCGCGATGGCGCTCATCTGCCTTGGTGAGCTCGTGGCACGAGCGAGCTCGATTGCACCGACAGGAGGCCGAACCACCGAAGCCGCAGCAGCCAGCCGCCAAAACGCGAGCACCGCGTCCATGCGGCCCGTACAATGTCTTCTCCACGGCCTGACGAACTCATCACAGTGCGACGTCGCCGGCCGATCGTCAGCTCGCACCGGGCTCCCCGGCGGGCAAAGAGGGAACATGCGCGAATTCGGAGTGAGAAGGTATGGAGACACCCTGTACTACCACTGCATGGCCGCGAACGCGGCCGACGCCGCCGAGTGGTTCGCGCATACCCAGCCAGGGCTCGCGGGACACGATTTTCAGGCGCTGGTCAAGGACGTTGCCAGGCCCGTCCTCGATGAAATTGGCCTTGGTGGAAATCCGACCGTGGTGTCGGTTCGCCACGGAGCGCTGAGAGAAGGCGCGAGGAACGCGACCGACCTGAAGCGGACCAGCTTGCTTTCGGTCATCGCGGAAAGATCGATCTGACGAAATTCCGAAAGACAAATCGAATTCACAACGGCAGATCGGGGGCCGAGGGGGCGCCGACACCTACGAGCAGCTGATGGGCCGAGACTCGGCGCTGGCGAGCTCGAGCGGAAAGCGCTCATGCATCACTCCCAGGACCAGGTTTTCCACCGCGGTCTCCGAGCGAAGGGTCAGCGCTTGCGCGACGAGCGCCTCCATCTCGTCGAGCCTGCTCGCGCTGATGACCGACCTGACGGCCGGGATGAGACGAGGGGACATGGAGAGGCTGCGCAATCCGAGCCCGATGAGCACCCAGGTAAAGGCCGGGTCTCCGGCCATGTCACCGCAGATGGAGATTGGCTTGCGCGCCCCGTTCGCGCCGTCGATGGCGCTCTTGAGCAGGCGGAGAACGGCGGGATGGAGCGGGTGGTAGAGATGCGCGACGTCTTCGTTCTCCCGGTCGGCGGCGAACGTGTACTGGATGAGGTCGTTGGTTCCGATGCTGAAGAAGCTCGAGCTCTCAGCCAGGTGATCGGTGCTCAAGGCAGCGCTCGGGGTCTCGACCATGACTCCGATCGGGAGTTTGCGATCGAAGGCCGCACCCTCGCGCGCGAGCTCCTCGGCGGTCTCGGCGCAGAGCCGTTGCGCCTCTTCGAGCTCCGAGATCCCGGAAATCAGCGGGAACATGATCCGCAACGGGCCCACCGCCGACGCGCGGTAGAGAGCGCGCAGCTGCGTCCGGAAAATGTCCGGGCGGCGGAACGCGAACCGCATGGCCCGCACGCCGAGGCTCGGGTTCGCGCCTCCCGGCACCGCCACCGCCAGGGGCAGCTTCTCTCCTCCGACGTCGAGCGTCCGGAAGGTCGCTGTCCGACCGCCGAGCGCGGTCAGCACCGCCACCGCATCCTGGAACTGCTCCTCTTCGCTGGGAAGCTCGGGGCGGTCGAGATACAAGAGCTCCGTTCGGAACAGGCCGACTGACTCCGCACCGAATTCCAGCGCGCTCGGGACCTCCGAAGGGGCCTCGATGTTGGCGGAGAGCTCGATCCGCACGCCGTCGCGGCTGGCGGCCGGACCCGTCACCCGGGACTTCAGGACTTGTAGCCGCGACCGTTCCCGGACACGCCGTTCCT
>WNFT01004137.1_pt1 | contig 13979 bp, 10 predicted proteins | sample 5400191 | NCBI WGS metagenome assembly WNFT01 (sample SAMN13153359, study PRJNA577476) | soil metagenome | isolation source: 80 cm saprolite under Madrone tree | place: USA:California | collected 2016-06-14
TGCGGCGCTGGCCCGCACCGCCGACCATCCGAGCGGGCCCTCCGTGGCGACGTACGCCGCGTCCGGGCGACGCCTACCCCAGGCGGCGCGCAACGCCACCCCGGCCGGCAGACCGATGCGCGCTCCCCCATAGCCGGGCAACCGCATGCCGGCGACGAGCATCGTTTCCGGATCCCGTCCTCGCCCACGGGGATCGACTGAGGGCTGACGCGGACGCACGAGCGAGACGGTGTGGCCGCGCGCGCGCATCCCGGTCACGAGCTGCGCGAGCGTGGACGCGACGCCGTTGATCTCCGGCGGGTACGTCTCGGTGACGACGCAGACGTGTCGCCGCTGCACGCTCATGACGGCGACGGCGCCGTTCGCGCCCTCGTTTCCTGCCGTCGGCCGCCGGGCTCAGGCGGCGGACAGACCAGCTCGAGTCGGCCATCGAGGTGTTCGACGAGGGCCGTGCAGCTCTCCACCCAGTCTGCAACGTTGCAGTAGAGTACTGGTCCGATCGGGCGCATCGCGGCTCTGTGGATGTGGCCGCAGACGACGCCGTCCATGCCGCGTCGGGCGGCCTCGCGTGCGACCGCTGCTTCGAAGTCGCACACGAACATCATCGCGCGCTTGACCTTCCACTTGACGTAGGCGGCGAGGGAGAAGTAGCCGAGGCCGAACACCCGTCGCGCATCGTTCAACCAGCGATTGAGAACGATGAGGAGCTCGTAACCGATGTCGCCCAACAGCGCGACCCAGCGATGGCAGCGCGTCACTCCATCGAACTCGTCGCCATGGAGGATCAAGAGGACCCGTCCGTCGGCCGTGCGGTGCACGGCCTCGCGCGTGATGAACATGTTGCCGAGCTGCAGATCGCAGAAACGACGGATATACTCGTCATGATTGCCGGGCACGAACGTGACGACGGTGCCGGCGTGAGCCTTGGACAACACCTTCCGGATGACGTCGCTGTGGATCTGTGGCCAGTACGGCGCACGCTTGAGCTTCCAAAAATCGATGATGTCACCGACGAGATAGCGGTATTCACAGTCGCACGCGTCGAGGAAGTCGAGCAGCGCCCCGGCCTTGCAGCTGCGTGTCCCGAGGTGGATGTCGCTCAGCCAGATCGCGCGGAAATGCGTTTCCTCCATAACCCTAGCGTGCCCGCGCCGGCGAGCCGTCGACTCATTAAGAAATCTGGCTAAATCGATGACAAGACTGTGACGGCCCGCCCGGACCTCCTCCCCCGTCCTCGCCTAGGTAGAATGGTGAGACGAATACCAGGGCGGGACGCCGCCGATACCCCGAAGAGTCAATGGCCGAAGTCTCCAACGCAAACACCGGCGATGCCGCTCAAAGACGATCAAACTGAACGAAATCGAACCGGTGATCCAACGGGACACGTTCGAACTCAGATAGTTCAAATGCGGGATTTCATTGGCCGTTGACAAGGGATCGCTCAGAGCCTGCTGGCTGGCCAAGACGGTCCTCCGGAGTCGGCGTCCACGTTGTTGCCGAGTACACGGCGCAGTACCGCGATTCACCGTGACCCCCTAGGGATTGAACCATGCACCTGCCCTTCGCTCCGCCGCTCGCGCCCATGCTGTCCAAGTCCGCAGACGCCTTGCCGGGCGGCGACGGCTGGCAGTTCGAGCCGAAGTGGGACGGCTTTCGCACGCTGGTGTTTCGCGACGGTGACGAGGTCGTGCTGCAGAGCCGGGACGAGAAGCCGATGAACCGTTACTTCCCCGAGCTGGTCGCCCCCCTCGCTCGGACGCTGCCCGAGCGCTGCGTGGTCGACGGCGAGATCGTCATCGTGGGCGCGGACGGGCTCGACTTCGAGGCGCTCCTCCTCCGCATCCATCCGGCCGCGTCGCGGGTAAAGCTCCTGGCCGCGCAGGCTCCGGCCTCCTTCGTGGTCTGGGACCTGCTCGCGCTGGGCGCCGAGGACCTCCGTCCGCTGCCGCTCGCCGCGCGGCGCGAACGGCTCGAGCAGGTATTGGCCGACGCGGCACCGCCAGTGCACCTGTCACCGGCCACGCGCGATCGCACCCTTGCGGAGGACTGGTTCCGTCGCTTCGAGGGAGCCGGGCTCGACGGCGTCATGGCGAAGCGCCTGGACGCGCCCTACCGCGCCGGCGAGCGGACGATGATCAAGCTGAAACACGCGCGCTCCGCCGACTGCGTGGTCGCCGGCTTCCGCTGGCACAAGAACGGCACCGGCACGATGGTCGGGTCGCTCCTGCTCGGCCTCTACGACGAGGCTGGCACGCTGCACCACGTCGGCGTCACCGCGGCGTTCACCGACGCGGTTCGAAAGCAGCTCGTCGCCGACCTGGCGCCCCTCCGAGAGAACGCGCTCGAGCGCCATCCCTGGCGTGACTGGGCCGAGGCGCAGGGAGACGCGAACGAAACGGGGCAACGCCTGCCCGGCGCGAGCAGCCGCTGGAACCGCGGCAAGGACCTGAACTGGGAGCCGGTCCGGCCCGAGCGCGTCTGCGAGGTCGCGTACGATCACATGCAGGGGACTCGCTTCCGGCATGCCGCGCAGTTCGTGCGCTGGCGCCCCGACAAGCGCCCGCAAGCCTGCGGCTACGATCAGCTGGAGGTCACGCCGGCCTACGAGCTGGAGCGCGTCTTCGGCGCGCGCGCCCCGCGCCGGACGGATCCCAGGCCGCGCCAGGGATCGTAGTCGGGATCGGGCGGTTCCTCGGCGGGGCGTTCGCCCTCGGGGACGTGCCGCAGGTTGACTCGGATGCGCGTCCACGTGCTCGAGCGGCCACGCATCGAGTCGACCAGGACGTCGTCCACCTGCAGCCGCGCCGCCGCCGCCGGATGGCGCGCCTTCCAGCGCTCGAGTCCCGCGCGCGCGTCCTTCTCGTGCTCCGCCTTCGCGACCGTGATGAGCGGTTGTATCGACTGGCGGCCGCGGCTGCCCTTCCCTACGGCGCTCTCGGCGCGCCTCCGTCTTGACGGCGCGACGCGCGGCGGCTCGTCGCCCTGCTTCTTGTAGTGCGGGGGCCACGGCGCGTCGCCGAGGCCCGCGGCTTCCTGTGCAGCGGACAGCTCGAGCAGTCTCTCCAGCGATCCCGCGGCGGCGTCGATTCCTGCCGACGCGTCGCCGCGTTTGGCCAGGCGCGCCGGTGCGGTGACCAACGTGAATGCCGCTGGATCGCAGGAGGCGACCTCGTCCCACGCGAGCGGCATCGAGACGCGCGCGTCCTGGGTCGGTCGCACCGACCAGGCCGACGCCACCGTGCGGTCCTTGGCGTTCTGGTTGTAGTCGAGGAAGACGCCGTGCCGTTCCTCCTTCCACCACTTGCTGGTCGCCCGCTCGGGCGCGCGCCGCTCCACCTCCCGCGCGAGGGCTAGCGCCGCGCGCCTCACCTGGTCGAAGCTCCAGCGCCGGTGGGTTCGCACGTTGACGTGCATGCCCCGTGATCCCGAAGTCTTGGGCCAGCCGCGCAGACCGTGTTCGTCGAGCACGTCACGTACGATCAGGGCCACACGCCGCACGTCATCCCAGCTCGCGCCGGGGCCTGGGTCTAGATCAACGCGCAGCTCGTCGGGATGCTCAAGGTCCTCGGCGCGTACCGGGTGGGGGTTCAGGTCGATGCATCCCAGGTTGACGATCCAGAGGAGCTGCGCCGCGTCGCGCACGACGACCTCTCGCGCTGTCCGGCCCGACGGAAAGCGCACCTCCACCGTCTCGATCCAGTCGGGGTGCTGCGCCGGTGCCCGCTTCTGGAAGAACGGATCGCCCTCCGCGCCATCGACGTAGCGCTTGAGCACGATCGGCCGCCCGGCGATCCCGCGCAGCGCCCCTCCGGCGACCGCGGCATAGTACTTGGCCAGGGCGAGCTTCGTGTGACCGGCCTGCGGAAAGAACACCTTGTCTGGGTTGGTGATCACCACCTCGCGACCCGCGACTTCCAAGGCGGTCTCCTGCGCCCTCCCCATGAGAATAGTGTTGCCGAATTGACCATCCGCGCAAGTCCGCGATCAACTCAGGGGGAAGGAGGGATCAAACCTGAAACGGGATTCGAACCCCGTCTTTGAGTCACGACCACATTTTCGCCAACTCGTTTCAATAGTTGCAACTCAGTCCTACCCTGACAGCGACGAGCGGGTGCCGGCACCGACAGGTGTCGGGCGCTGAGCACTCCTGCCGAGGCCTGCAAGGCTCTGATCTCAAGGCTGGCCAGGCGCGAGGTGCCCCGAGCCAGCGGTCTCTTGGGCCCAGAGAGATCTCGGGGGGCACCGCAGCCGCCGTGGCCTTCGGGCTCGGGGGTAAGGCCGAGTCACCCCGGGCCAAAGAACCCCCACGCGGCCAGATGGCTGATTCAACAACGGGTTATCGAATTTCTTCTTTGTCCCGCGGGGGATCTCGCTCATGTCGCTGGCGGTGGAGTACGGGCAGTTGGGGCGTGCACGCCATCATCCGCAAGCACATCTTGGCCGGAGCCTCATCGTTACTGTTGTTGCTGGGCGATAGCCTCCTCGGCCGCCGTCATGCGATCCATGCGCCGCTGGGGGAGCTCGGGGAAGACCGGCAGGTCGATGTGGCGGACCTCCTCCCGGAGCGAAGAGACCGCCGTGCCCGTCGTCACCGTGGTCAAGACCCCGGCACGGAGCGCTTCTTTGGCCCCTCCCCGGTAGATGCCTTTGTTGGGCGGAACGTCGTCGTAGTGACGGCCGTGGCCGACGACGACGTAGCGCTCGTCCACGTCGCCGTTATGGGTCGGGTCGAACGGCACCCAGCCGGCGCTCGGCGCGTAGAACTCGATCCACGCGTGGCTCTGGGAAGGCTCGCGCTTCTTCCGGTCGACGTGGAGATAGCCGCTCACGTAGCGGCAGGGGATGCCGCGCAGCCGCAGGAACCCGAGCATGAGGTGAGTGAAATCCTGGCAGACGCCACCACGAATCTTCAGGAAGTCCTCGGTGGTCGAGTCGTAGCGCGTGACGTCCTTCCGGTACTCGAAGGACTCGTGGATGTGCTGGCCGAGGGCCACGACTTGCTCGCCAAGCGGCGCCCGGCTGGGACCGCCGGCGTCGCGGTGGGCCTCCCGCAGGGCAACGGTGGGCTGGACAGGGCCTCCGAAGTCCAGGAAGTCATGGAGTGGATAGGGCAGCGCGTCCCGGGCCGGCAGGTCCGGGAGCGAGCGGACCGTCGGGCTCGCCGTATGAGTGTGGACGAGCGCGCGCGCGATGACCTCGATCCGATCGTGGAACTTCGTGATCGTGAAGTAGTGGGTGAGGTTGTCGTTCCAGTCGCGGTACCGGAACACGCGGGTCGGCGGCCCCACCGCCAGCTCGAACGACGTGACGGTCTGGCTGGGCGTCGTCCTGGGCTGCACGCGCAGCTCGAGAAACGACTCGCTGATGTAGCTGTCGTACTCGAACGAGAGGGTGTGCTCGACCTCCAGAAACATCAGGTCAGGAAGTACTGCGTGGCCAGCGTATCGTGCATCTTGCTCAGCTCGACGGCCACGTCGTCGAGGAGACCGGCGAAGTCGGCCCGGCGCATCAATTCTTCTTCGTCGTAACAGAAGTCGGCGAGGAGTCGACCGACGAGACGCCCGGCCGGCGTGAGGTTGCCCGGCCCGGCGATCACCTCCAGGCACTCCTTGAGCGCAGCAACTCCGTAGCGGAGCGAGCGAGGCGAGTTCGCGTCGAAGAGCAGGAAGGCGATGACGAGCTGGGGTTCGAGCCGGGCGCCGTACCGTCGCCGGTAGTTCTCGAGTGAGGACAGGGTCCGCAGCAGCGTCCGCCACTGGGTGTAGTAGAGGGGCAGATCGGTGCGCGGCTCGGCGGCGAGCAGGGCCGGCAGCTTTACGCGCAGGACGAGCGTGGTCCGGTAGAGGCGCTCGAGCGCCTCGCCGAGCTTGAGGAAGCGCCACGTCTCGTCGCGCGTGAAGGTGTGGTCGATTGCCCCCAGGATGGTGAAGAGACCCTTCTGGGTGGCCGTGAGCGCGTCGCGAAAGGCGGGCAGGTCCGACAGGCCCCGGGTTTCGTACGTCTCGAGCGCGTGATAGCTCTCGTTGATCGCGAGGAAGACCTCCAGCGTCAGCGCCTCGCGGACCGAGCGGGCATTCTCGCGGGCCTTGCGCAGGGAGAAGTTGATCGAGTACGGGTTACTGGCGTCGAGGAAGAACGCCTGCAGGTACGGCACGGCCAGCGGCGCGAACGGCGACATCGCGCGCGTCATCTGAGCCGACGGGAAGACGGCGAGCAGGTCCTTCCAACCGCCCAGGGCGAGGTCCTCGGCCAGGGCCTGGGTCTCGGTCGAGAATTCCTCGGTGACGAGCAGGAGCCGGACGATGTTCTCGGAGCGCTCGAGGTACCGTCCCATCCAGTAGAGCGAGTCGGCGACGCGGGAAAGCATCAGGCTTCCTTGGGCGCGAGGACCCAGGTGTCCTTGCTCCCGCCGCCCTGGGAGGAGTTGACGACGTAGGATCCCGACCGAAGCGCCACCCGGGTGAGGCCGCCGGGCAGAACGCGGATAGGGTCGCCGTACAGGATGAAGGGACGGAGGTCGATTCGGCGCGGCTCGAACCGGCCCTCAACGTAGGTTGGGTGCGCGGAGAGCTCGATGAGCGGTTGGGCGATGTAGTTACCCGGGTTCTTTCGCATCTCGGCCACGTAGTCCTCGGTCTCCCTTTTCGCGGCGAACGGCCCCATGAGCATGCCGTAGCCGCCCGAGTCCCCGGTAGTCTTGATCACGAGCTCCCGCGCGTGTTCGCAAATGTACGTGAAGTCCTTGGGGCGGATGCCCAGGTAGGTCGGCACCTGGGGCAGGAGCGCCGTCTCGCCGAGGTAGTACTTGATCAGCTCGGGCAGGAACGCGAACACCGCCTTGTCGTCGGCGATGCCGGCGCCTGGCGCGTTGGCCAGGGCGACGTTGCCTTCGCGGTAGACGTTCATAAGGCCTGGGACGCCGAGCAGGCTGTCGCGCCGAAAGGTGAGCGGGTCGAGGAAGTCGTCGTCGACGCGGCGGTAGATGACATCCACCTTCTGTCGGCCACGCGTCGTGCGCATGAAGACCTGGTTGTCCTCGACGATCAAGTCGGGCCCCTCGACCAGGAACACGCCCATCTCGCGGGCCAGGAAGGAGTGCTCGAAGTGGGCGGAGTTCGCCATCCCCGGCGTGAGGACGACCACCACCGGCTTCTCGGTCCGCTGCGGGGCCGCGTGGAGCAGCGTATCGAGGAGGAGGTTCGGGTAGTCCTTGATGGGCCGCACCGGGTAGGCCGTGAAGAACTCCGGAAAGACACGGCTGAGGACGTTGCGGTTCTCGAGCACGTAAGAGACGCCCGACGGGCAGCGGCAATTGTCCTCGAGGACGACGTAGTCACCACCGCTGTCGCGGATGACGTCGGTGCCCACAACGTGGGTGTAGATGCGTTGGGGCGGGATCACGCCCAGGAGCTCGCGCTTGTACTCCTTGCGCGAGAGCACGAGCTCGGCGGGAACGACGCCGTCCTTGAGACACTTCTGGCCTTGGTAGACGTCGAGGATGAAGAGATTCAGCGCGGTGACGCGCTGGAGCAGGCCGGCCTGCAAGCCCTCCCACTCGCGGGCGGGAATAATGCGCGGCACGAAGTCGAACGGAAAGATGCGCTCAATCCCCTCCTTCTCGCCGTACACGGTGAAGGTGATGCCCTGGTCCATCAGCGAGAGTTTCTGCAATCGCTCCCGGCGCTGGATCTCAGTTTGGGTGAACGACTCGAGGATCGAGACGAGCGGCCTGTAGTGCGGCCGCGGCCCGCCTTCGCGGTGGAACGCTTCATCGAATGCTTTCGTCTCGGCCACCCATTTCACGGCGCACAGGATAGCATCCCCGACGCGACGGTCAGAGGGCAGCGGCGCGGCTGCTCCGTTCCGCCGTGCCGTCATTCAGGGCACCCTTCGACGATTGCCTCCCAGAACGCAGGCATTCGCCTCACGACGTCGCGATTCGGCGCCCGTGCCTCGTTCACGGGCGCCGTCCTCAAAGCGTCGATCGCGCGGGGGAATCGATCGCAGCTGTCGAGGAATCGAGCACGACGCGCGGGGGGCCCCGAGCTGGCACAGCGCTTGCACTAGAGCGCCCCCTGACAACCGGGCGTTCGCGAAATTTACGACCCTTCATCGAGGTCGAGGGGAAGGCGACGGGCGAACAACGTGTTCGTTTACCGGTCTCCCGCCGGGGGTCGCGGTGGGCTTGCCGTTGGCCGGCGGGCTCTCGGTGGCGCCGGCCGCGGAGGCGCAGGAGAAGGGACGGTCGCCTCCTTCGACGTGTCGCTCAAGAACGACTAGATCTCGCCGTGCGGCGTGCTGGTGACGGACACCGACCTGAGCGTGCAGGTCCTCTAGCCTGGATTATTCACGAACGATGAAAGAGAAGAGCCACCGAGTCTCTCGCAGGTGCTATAGAAGCGGTGTCGACGCGCTTCGAGGCACTCAAACGAGGAGGCTCGATGGCTACAGACTGTATAGCGCAAGTCACGTTCAACTTCGACCGGAAAAGGAAGCCGATCGTCGCCGTCTTCGACCAGGCGCACGCCAGCTCCGACGGGGGGGCGATCCTGCTCAAGGGGATCGACACCCAGTTCGGGTTGACCAAGCGGCTGGCCGCGTGTCTCGAGGACGACCGCCAGCCGGGCAAGGTCCAGCATCAAACGCTCGAATTGCTCCGGCAACGACTCTTTGGCCTCGCCTGCGGCTACGCAGACTGCAACGACGCCGCCCGGCTGGCCGACGATGCGATCCACAAGCTCCTGCTCGAGCGCGATCCCCTCGCCGGGCCCGCCCTGGCGTCGCAGCCGACGCTCTCGCGGTTCGAGAACGCCGTCGGGGCGCGGGAGCTGATCGCCATGGGCCACGTCCTGGCGGACACCGTGATCGAGCACCATCGGCGGCGGCTCAAGGGCCGCGCCACCCGCATCACGATCGACCTGGATCCGACCGACGATTCCACCCACGGCCAGCAGGAGTTCACCTTCTTCAATGGCCACTACGACACCTGGTGTTATCTGCCCGTCGTGGCCACGGTGACGTTCAACGCGGAGGCCGAGCAGTATGCCGTCGCCGCCATCCTGCGACCCGGCAATGCGCCGGCCAGCCGCGGGGCCGGTGGCCTCTTGCGGCGTCTGATTCGGCAGCTGCGCGCGGCGTTCCACTCGCCCACGATCCGGGTGCGATTGGATGGGGGCTTCGCGACGCCCACGGTGTTCGCGTTCCTCGAGGCCGAGCAGGTCGAATACGTCGTGGGCATGCCGAGCAACCCGCGGCTGGAGAAGCGCGCCCGCCGCTTGCTGGGCACAGCGCGGCTGCGCTCCACAGCCACGGGCCGGACCGAGCGCCTCTACGGGGAGACGCGCTACGCGGCCAGGACGTGGAAGCGCCGGCGGCGGGTGATCATCAAGGCCGAGGTCGTGCGGCATCCCGGGCGGGATCCCAAGAACAATCCCCGGTTCGTCGTGACCAACCTGCCCGATGCCCCCCAGGCGGTCTACGAGGAGATCTACTGCCGGCGAGGCGACGTGGAGAATCGGCTCAAGGAGCTGCATCACGGGCTGGAGATGGATCGGACCAGCTGCTCGCGGTTTCTGGCCAACCAGTTCCGCGTCCTCCTGAGCCTGGCCGCCTACCTGCTGTTCCAGGAGCTCCAGCGCCGCGCCCGCGGCACCGCCTGTGCGGACGCGCAGGTCACCACGTTGCGCGAACGGCTGATCAAGCTCGCCGTCTGGGTCGAGCGCTCGGTGCGCCGCATCGTGTTGCACTTGCCGGCGAGCTTCCCGTGGCTCCGGACCTGGCGTCAGCTTGCGCGCGCCGTCGGCGCGACCTCGTAACTCGATCGGCGAACCAGCGACGCCGCGTGACCCCGGGACTGGTGTCATCGCGCGACCCATCCGGCGGCGCTCCTCAAGACCGCACACGACCCATGCGCTCGGCGTCTTGCGACTCGAGGCGGCGAAACCTCTCGATCACCCTGCAACGCGCGTCTACAGTCCATTTCCGGCCGTCGGAGCCACGGAGACTGTGCGCTCATGAATAATCCAGGCTAGGGGCTTGGTGTTCAGTCTCTACAACGACCCCGAGCGGGCTCATCGACAACGTGTCGTTCGTGGCCGGGATCTCGACCGATATCTGGACCGCTCAAGGCGACCGGACGGTCGGCTCCTGGAACGAGTTCGACGGGTTCGCAGCGTGGGGCTGATCTTGCCAGCCCTTGCCGGCAAAGAGTTCGCGGGGAACCTTGTTGAACGAGGGTCGCGAGTGGCTTGCAAGGGCATCCTTCCGGCACTCATCGAGCTGGGTGGCCTGACCAGAACGGGCGGGATGGTCGTCATCGTGTTACTAGTGTTCCCTGTCCTCTTGAAGCGATGCGTTCCCACGGGTTGACGGATTTTCATGGGCCCCGTTTTGGATCTTCCCGTCGCGTCTCATACCAGATGGCGAGCCCGCGCCGCGATCGTGGACCATGCAGAACCAGATCGCCGAGCGCGCGGAGGGCCTCGAAGCCGGAGTGGGCCCGCACCCTCCGTCCCGATGTAACGACAGATTCCCGCAAGACGACGAAACGGCCGTGGCGCTTGAGTGAGTTGCTCATAACGATCTCTTCGGCTCCATAGAAAGCTTCGTCAAAGCCGCCAACGGCGTCAAAGGCTCGACGCGTGCAGAACAGAAAACAGCCGGCCGCCAGCCGTGCGGCCCGAAACAGCCATGTACCTCCGAACAACAACAACCGAGCGTACATCGGGATGCGACCATCGAAGCGTACAGTCGCCCCGCCACCAACCGCACCGAGGCGCAACACTCGAATCGTAGCGCGCAGGACAGCCTCAGAAACAATTGTGTCCGCATCGACGAAGATCAGTTGATCACCCTTGGCCTCACGCGCGCCGGCGTTACGAGTTGCCGCGATCTGACGGTGTGCGACCTGGACTACTCGCGCTTCGTGACTTCTGGCCACAACGCCGGTCCGATCGGTGGAAGCGTCATCCGCAACGATGACCTCATACGGCTCGCCGATCGCTCGAGCTGCGACGTGAAGGGCCGACAAGGTGGCCGGGAGCAGGCGCTCCTCATTATAAGCGGGAATGATGAATGAGATCACATCGGCAATGAAGCAGCGGGTTGTTCGGCGACGCGTGGCACAGCGCTCATCGGAACGCCGTGCCCTGGGAGCATGGGTTAACCACCGCGATTAGCAGAAAGGCGAGCAAAGAAAACCCGACAGGGCCGAATCCAACGCCCCAAGCCCTGACTCCTGCCGGGGCCATGCCCAATCGCTCAAGCCAAGACTCAAACCAGTGCCGAGGCCGGAGGAGTGGCTTCATCACCTCAATCTTACCTGCCGCGGATCAACCGCCGCGCCGGGCTCCTGGCATGTTGGCCTGTCGCAGGCGCGGCAATCCGTCGCCAAGCGAGGCTAGACACAGTCTTGGCGACGGACAGTGTCCCGCCTCGGGTGTCCCCCCTATCGCATCCTCGGATAATGCCGTTACGTGTTCCCGGTCAGGAAAATCTGAACGGAGTCAATGCTCGTTCAAGCTGAGAATCGTTCTGCCGAGTCCCGATTTGTCGGATCTGGCGATGCAGCGACACGCCGGACCCGAAACCCGCGTCGTCGGGAGCGCTCATGACGAGGATCGCGAGCCGCTTGCCACGCTCGATCCACGCCCGGCCCTGGCTCGCCCGAATGTGTGCGAGAGAAGTCGCCGCTGCGCCGGTCTGAGGAGCAGCCAGCCGACGAGCATCGCGATGACGACGAACGTCAACGGAATGCCGAGCCCGGCGACGCCGTGGGTCAGGAGGTATCCGATACCGATCCAGCTCCCCGACCAGACGGCGGCGCTCACCGCGGCACCCGGTAGAAATCGGCGGACGCTCATTCCGGCCGCTCCCGCCAACCCCGCTGCAATAGGGTTCAGCGCGGGGAGGAACCGGGCGCCGAGCTGAAACACCCCTTCGTGAGCGAGCAGGAGATGCGAGGCACGCCGAGCGTGGGTTCGTGCCCTGGGGACTAGACGGGTGAGCAGATCGAGCGCTCGGCTGCCGCGCCACCGCCCCAGCAGGTACCACGTCAGATCCGCGCAGAGGGCCGCGGCCACCGAGACGGCCAGGGTCACGACGACGCTCAGGCTGCCGCGTCCAGTCAGCGCACCAGCGCCGAGCAGGGCTGGCACCACGGGGATCGGCACCCCGCCCTGGTTGGCGAGAACCCAGACGAAGAGCGCCCACTCGGCCCAATATGCGTGTGCCGCGATGACCGACGAAGTCACGGTCGCCTTTCCTCTGGTGAGGACTCGCTCTCCGGGCAGAGCCGGCAGATCCGAGGATCGAGGCTGGCACTGAACGAGCAGAGCGCCGAGCGCGAGAGTCCGGAGAGCGCCGCCAGTTCGATGTCCGATAGCCGAAGGCCAGCCGCCCAGGCCGTCACCGTCGGGGTCGTGAAGAATCGCTCGCGAAAGGACTCATCCGTGAGCAGCTTGCCGAGGGTTCGCTCCACTGCCTGTTGGCTCATCCCGCATCTCCCACAGGCGGACTGTGCAAACGGCAGGCCGGCCCCGACGATTCGACGTAACTGGGCGATGTGAGAGCATTCGTGGAGAACGCGGGCCGCGCGAGGAGTTGCAGACTGGTGTGGCGCTAAACGATCGGCCGTATCACCGCCTACAGACTGTATCGAACGATACGGGGGCTGACCCGCCCTGTCGAGGGGCGCGGACGGAACGTGGGGCGTGGGCCCCGATGCGTGGCTCTGGAGCTGGACACGTATGATCCCGAGGGCGGTGGCGAGCGTCTCGTTGCCCCTGGCGTTCGCGAGAGCTCGAGTGGCCCTTCCGAGTTGAGGACGAGCACGTGGACACGTCCTCGGATGTCACGACGCGGAGAGGTCTGCGACGGCCCACGCGGGCAGACTTCGAGCGGCCCCGAGGATCTCGCGCACTCGCCGAGGGCTTCCGAGGTCGGACCACATCAGGCGCGGAACCGCCGCCACGGCCAGGGAAGGCGGGCAGGGTTCGAGGATCGCGCGGGAGAAATCGGCCCTAGGAATCAAGGCATACGCCTGGGCCCAGGCTTCCGCATTGGTTTCGAAGAAGGGCGCTGCCCGGGCCAGGCGCTCGCAGACTTCTGGAACCGCCTCCCGAGCGGCGCGGAGAAACATGGTGGCCGTGCCCACCAGGACGAGCGTGTTCCAGAGACAGCCCGCTTCCAGACATTGGCGTGCCCGCTCCTCCGATGGCTTCTCCCAGAACCGGCGGACCTCCCACACCGGTCGATCATCCCTCGAGTCCAGCGGTCTTCCGAGCTCGATCCAGCCGTACTCGACCTCGGGGCTGGTGGGGTGAGCACCGAGAAGCACCAGCCGGGCAGGGTGCTCATGGACCCAGGCGGCGATTCGCCCAACGAGCGCCATGAAGGTGGCCGGCTCCGACACGAAGTGATCAGAAGGAAAGACCGCGACGATCGCGTCGGGATCCTGGCGTGCGACCCAGTGGATCGGGAAGAGGATCCCCGCGGCGGTCCCACGGTCCGTTGGCTGGGTGAGCACCCGCGGAGGCTCCAGACCAGCCCAGTGCTCGACGAAGAAACGAGAATGGCTGCGCAGCGTGACCACCGCGGTCTGGGAAGGGCGGATCCTGAGCGCCACGCGGTCCAGGGTCTGGCGCAACAGGGTATGATCCCCGAAAACGGGAACATACTGCTTCGGTCGCTCGTCACCGCAGATCCGACGGGCCAGAGCCTTCAGCCTCACCCCCTCGCCTCCGGACAGCACGACACCCCACAGATGCGACTCGACCCTCATCTCGCCCTCCTCCCGCCGAGCGCGTCTCTCGGCGCGTACACCGAGGTTTCCTGCCTCGTGCGTCGACACCGGTCTGTGCAAAGGGCAGGCCGAGCGTGCGCGTACAGCTAAGGGGCGGAATTACTGGAGGCCGCGAAGGGACGCGTGCCCGACGGCGACGCCCGTGTGTCGTTTGACGCGGACGGGCGTGTGACCCTGT
>WNFT01016745.1_pt1 | contig 13978 bp, 16 predicted proteins | sample 5400191 | NCBI WGS metagenome assembly WNFT01 (sample SAMN13153359, study PRJNA577476) | soil metagenome | isolation source: 80 cm saprolite under Madrone tree | place: USA:California | collected 2016-06-14
CCAGATAGGTCAGTCCAATGTCCACGCTTTCCGTTGACACCGGATTGACAACGGATTTGTCGCGGACTAGCGTATGGACTCCGTGCGCAGCGTAGCGACACAGGCGAGGCAATGATGCCGTCAGCGGAGACACGTTCCTCGAAGGTTTCCCGCCGTAAGCTTGTTGTCATCGCGGCCGGGCTGCTCGTCCTCGTCGGTATCGTCATCGTCGCCATCGAGCGCGAGGCGACATCGCGCCGGCTCGTCGCCGCGGCAATCTCGCGCCCGACGGCGCCGTCGCGGCCGCCGCTCACCCGCGCCGAGGAAACATACATCCAAGCCCTGTGGCCCATCCACGGCGCGGTCGAGCGAAGCTCAGCCCGCATGACCCTCGGTCAGATCTTCTATGTGACGAACGATCTAGAACAGGCGGAACTGAAGGCCAGGGTCGACGAGGCGCTGACGACCTTTCGACGCGCCGAAGGCCAGCTCCGCGCGCTCGAGCCGCCGCCGTCGTTACGGGGTGCCCATGACGACTACACCGCGGCCGTCCGTCTCTTCGAGAGGGGCGCGATCGAGGTGCTGAAGATGTTCGACGACGGGCGCGACGAGCACATGCGCATCGCGTATCCGCTCGGTCAGCAAGCCGCGGACAAGATCAGAGAGGTCGGGGTGAAGTTCTGGCCGCACGAGTTTCCACCCAACTGAGCGCCGGCTGACGCCGGCCGCCGGCCCGCTGTGTCGTCGTGCAGGCGAGAAGGGGGGAGAGGACGAGGATCGCATCGCTTGGTGATCGGGGTCCGTGCTGCTCGCTTCGCGTCGTTGGGAGGTAGCAAGATGAAACGAACATTCTTCCGGGCCGTGGTGGCTGTTTCAGCAGTCGCGGCGCTCGGCCTCCTCGTCAACGCAGGGACGCTGAGAGCCGATGACAAGGACAAGGATTTCGGCAAAGGAAAACCCGGTGAGACGACACCGCCTCAAACGCTGCCGCAGGGCTTCGAGAGCCACCGCGAGCTGGCGGCGGACGCCACCCCATCCAAGCACGCGGCTCAGTACTCCGCGTGGATCGTCGAGAGCAGCCGCTTCATGGACGTGCCGCACCGCTCCTTTCAGCCGGATCGCGGCGACCCGCCCGTCGTGAATCTCCCGGTGAACGTCGGGATCATCAAGGCGAAGAACGGCGACATCACGCTGTACGACACCGGGTGGATGCAGCGCTCCTACATCTACGACTGGAACGGCGGGTGCTGCGACCACCCCCTTCGCGACCAGATGATCAGCATCGGGCTGGATCCCAACCGCGTGAAGCACATGGTCATCGGGCATGGCCACTGGGACCACGCCGGCCAGATCAGCGAGTTTCCGGGCGCCACGCTCTACGTCCAGAAGGAGGAACTCAAGCAGATCGACTTCTTCCTGGCCTACCCCCTGCAGTTCAACGACGGCCACATCCATGCCGTCAACACCCTCGAGCGGCACTCCTACACCAGCCGTCAGGACATCGACGGAGGTACGGTCTTCGTTCCCCCTACTCCCCCTCCCCCCGGCTCGCCGCGGCCGAATGCCTGCGCCCGTACCCCGGTGTGCGGGTACCCACCTCAGACCCTGCACCAGATCTTCGACAAGGTGCTGGCGGGGGAGGCTAAAATCATCGACGGACGGCACGAGATCGAAGATGGGCTGACCATTCACCCTGCCTTCCGGGGCCACACGTACGGTTCGCAGCTCCTCCAGGTGAACACGTCCATCGGCCAGCTCGTGTTCGGCAGCGACACCTATTCGTCCTGGGAAGGCATCCGGGACTGGCAGGTCGCGAACATCCAGCAGACGGACACGATCCAGCAGTTTCTGGCGTACGAGAAGTGCTACGCGCTGACGTCGACCTCGCCCGGCAGTTTCAACAACTGCATCTCGGCGCACGAGCCAAACTCCTACTCGGCCGCGTATCCCATCACGTCAAACTGGTGGATGATAAACGGCGGGAACTGCTCGCGAGCCGCGGAGTTGGTGCTTTCGAACGGCGAACCGACTCACAAGAACGGGGTTCCCACGTACTGCGAAACCCGTCTTCCGCCGGGGACCTTCGGATACCAGAAGTAGGCGAGTCAGTCCCGCAAGGCCGGCGCCTGGAACTCGCCTCTCCGGCGGTTCCAGGCGCCGGCTCTCGGGATTCGTCGCCCACAGACCGTGTGATCCGTAAAATGCGGTAATCATTCATCTCGCGTCCCGAGGTCGCACCTAAGACTCGCAGCTCCTGCAGGTGAACGCGGCCATCGGCCAAGTCGTGGTCGGCAGCGATACGTAGTCGTCCAGGGAAGGGATCCGCTACTGGAACGTCGCGAACATCCAGCAGACGGACACCATCCAGCGGATGCTCGCCTACGAGAAGTGCTACGTCCTGACGTCGACGTCGAGGGGCCGCAGCTATAACAACCACGTCTCGGCCCACGAGCCGAAGAGCGACACCAACGACTACCTCCTCTCGTCAAACTGGTGGCTGATCCCGAGCGGCAACTGCTCACGCGCGACCGAGATCGTCCTGGCGGCCGGCGAGCGGAGCCGGGTACCGACCCCCCCCCCCGGCGGTGGGTACGCGTCGGTGACGCCGCCTCACTAGTCTTCAGTCCGCAACATCCAGCACGGCGGCGTCTGGAGTCCATCTCCCCATAGGCTCCAGGCGCCGGCGGCACTGACGTTTACGGCTGCGCCCATACCCTGCATTGACATGGACGTACGCGCGACCTAGGGTGTCGCACCATGGCGGACACGGCGGACGTGGTGGTCGTCGGCGGCGGCGTCATCGGCACGAGCATCGCCTTCGCGCTGGCCTCGGCCGGCGTCAAGCGCGTCACGCTGCTCGAAAAGGGCGCGCTCGCCAGCGGCGCCTCGGGTCGCTCGAGCGCGCTCATCCGCATGCACTACGTCAACGAGGAGGACGCACGCCTGGCGTGGGCGAGCTTCCCCGTGTTCCGGGACTGGCGCGAGCGCATGGGCGAGCCGCCCGTGTTCACGCAGACGGGCTTCGTGGCCGTGGTCGGTCATCGAGATTCGGCGGCGCTGCGCGCCAACGTCGAGATGCTGAAGAAGATCGGCATCGACACGACCGCGCTGTCGCCGGCCGAGCTCAAGACGCTCCAGCCGTTCGTGAACGTGGACGACGTCGGCGCCGCCGCCTACGAGCCGGCGAGCGGCTACGCGAGCCCGGCCGACGTGGTGGAAGGCTTTCGCCGGCAGGCCCAGGCGCGCGGCGCGCACATATTACAGTGGACGCCGGCGACGCGCATCGTCCGGCGCGAGAGCGCCGTGGTCGGCGTCGAGACCGCGGCCGCGCGCATCGACGCCGGCGCCGTCGTGGTGGCGGCCGGCGCGTGGGCGCCGCGGCTCTGCCGCGAGATCGGGATCGCGCTCGACGCGCGGCCCAAGGCCCTCGACACGATGCTGGTGACGCGCCCACCGGAGATCGCGAAGCCGCACATGGTCGTCATCGATCACGTGCTCGGCACCTACTTCCGGCCGGAGGGCGACGCCCAGACGATCGTCGGCGTGCCGTGCCAGGTGTGGGACATCGATCCCGACACGATGCCGACGGGCCTGCCGCCGTCCGCGCCGGTGGAGGGCGCGCAGATGCTCACCCACCGCATGCCCCCGATGGAGCGCGCCGCGCTCTCGCGCGGCTATCGCGCCTTCGACTGCTACAGCGCCGACCGCCACGCGATTCTCGGCTCGGTGAGCGGGATCGACGGCCTGTATCTCGCGACCGCCTTCAGCGGCTCCGGCTTCAAGATCGCGCCGGCCGTCGGCGCGTGCCTGGCCGAGCTGATCACCGAGGGCCGCGCGCGCACCGTCGACATCTCCGCGTTTCGCCCCGAGCGGTTCGCCGAGGGCCGGCCCATCGCGGGTCGGCACCCATACGCGCCACGCCGCGATCACGTGGAGCCGACTCGTTCGGCTTAGGAAGCTGTCGCGGGATCGAGGGGTGCCACGGCTTCGCCGGGGCGCCCCGAGCGCTGGGGCGTTCGATACGCTAATTTAGTGACGCAGGCGTTCGGGTTCCCGGTTGAGGGTGTAGCTCTGCTCGCCGCCTAGGTCCAAGCGAGGCCTCGGGTGGGTTCGCGGCGCTCATCGGCGCCCAGGGCCCATACCCGAGGCCGCTTCTCCTCAGTTCGGCTTGCAGCAGTCAGCGTGGAAGAACGACCACCTGATCGGCTCGTCGGGGTGCACCAGCTTGTCCGGGACCACGTAGTCTTCGAAGTCCTTGTGGATCGGTTTGCTGCAGCCCTGGCAGATCGGCAACTCTGGCATCAGCTTTCCCTCCGGATCGAAGTATGCCAGCGCTGCCGCTCGCCGTCAGCCGTTGCCTGAGCCCGCCGGAAGCGCCGGCGCGTGCGGTAGGAAACGCGCACCCGCCCCTGGGCGCCCTAGCCCGGCGCGAAGGTTGTGGACTGGACGGTGACCACGCCTCCACGGGAGCGTCAGCGTCAGCTGTGGTTAGCTTCGGCCGCCGGTTCCCTGATTATGTGCGCAAGCCGGAGGCGCTATGAGGGCGCTCGACGCGGAGAGTCGGAAAGCCACCCGACCGCTGCGTGGGCGTCCAGCCCGGCGCCGAGTCTATCGCTTCCCCGTCTCCTCGAGCAACTCCAGCCAGGACTTCACGCCCTCACAGCGCAGGGCCGGGGCGACGCCGCGGCGGTCGAACGACTCCCGAGCCGTCCGTTGTCGGACCGCCTCGCAGCTCCCCCACGACTCCCACCGGCTCAGCTCTATCGGGTCGCCCGCGCCGAGCGCCACCAGCGCCCAGACCTGCCTCGCGCGGGCCTCGTTGATGCGGTCCTTCGTGTAGTCGGCGGTCGCGCCGAAGACAATTATCACCAGCACCATCCCGAGTATCGCGCCGGCGTACGCGAGGGCGTCGCGGGCTCGCGGATGTTTGGCGAGCCACGTGCCGGTCGAGCGGCCGAGGGCGTGGAGCCGGTCGCTCACATCTCGCCCGGCGCTGCCTCGAAGTGGATGGCGTTGGCCGTGTCGCCGCAGGCGGCGCACTTCTCCGGCTCCCGGAGGTCGAGGTCGATCCTGACCGGTCCGGTGAAGTCTTCCAGGATGATGGTGCTGTCGTACGGATTTCCAATGAGCACCGGCACGGTGCCGGGCGCCCACCTGTGGCCGGTGCCGCAGCTGAGCCGTATCGTGAGCTCAATCGTCTTCATGGCGGCGAGCGTCTCACAGCCACGCGCCGAGTCGCAAGACGGACTGGAGTCAGCCGCGGCGGGCGCAAGGGCGAACTGGTTATCACCGGACGAGCCGGTCGTCGTCGACCTCGGCGGCGCGTGGGGCTCTAGGCGCCGGCTACTCCGCTGGGCCAGGCTCCACAGGCCGCGTGCTGAATGGGACCTCCCAGTCGGGGTGAGACTTGCCGTTGATGGAGCAGCGCCAGAGATAGCGCCCACCCGGAGGGAGCGGGATCGGGCCGACATTGAACGCAATTGCCAGGTCGATCGGCGTGCCAGGCTTGATGCCAGGCGGTCGTCCTACTTCGAACTCTCCGCTCACCTCGACCTTTTGCTCTCCGATCGGCGTCGGAATGATGATTGGCTGCTCGTCCGCGCTCAGGAGGGCGAGTTGGAGCTTGTGGCGCCGGTTCGCCTCATCCCACGGAACATCAAGCTTGATCGCGATCGCGCATGGGGTGGGATCTGGACCGGTAATAGACCAACCGCCGCCCAGGATGTAGAGCTTGCCGCCGATAGCCTGCGCCGAGTCGGACAGCAGCATTGTGAGCTTCCACATCTAGCTTTTGCGGTCTCCGGCGGGCTCGGCAGCGACCGGCCGCGCAAACGCCGGCACGGCTCCGACATATCTCGTCGCGTTAGCTGGCTGTCGGCCTGCGGTCGCGGTTCCGGTCTTCGACCCCGCCTCAGCGACGTGCGCCGTAGCATCGCGCATCCAGTCCAGACCCCGCATGTTGAACTCGACATGGACAACCGGCCCAGCGCTGGTCGTCGTTCCCATTGGTCTCTCCCGTTCTGGTGTCTTCAACAACGCCACCACCGTGGCGGTCACACCGCGATCTTGAACTTGGCGAAGGATCGCGGCTCGGCGTCTACGTGACAGCGCGACCCGCAGTAACTCGAAGAGCACGACGGCCGCGATGACCGCGACTGGTACGATGAGTACGGCTGCCACCTTGCCCCAGCCATTCATCCCTGACGTCCTCGCCCCCGACGTCTCACCTGCAACGATAGCCGGTGAACCCTGCTCACCGCAGCGCCGCCAAGTACACGGGGAGCACGAGTGTACAGGCGCCGAGCGCCAAGGCCAAGAGGGCCTTCCAACCGGGAACTGGGTCGCCACCACGCCGGAGGAAGGCCAAGGCGACGGCGACGCCGAAGCTGACGATGATCGACCAGAGTAGGAGTCCAACCGGGTGATAGAGACCCCACTTATTGAGGGTCGTCAAAATCTCGCGGTCGGCGAACAGGCCGGCCACGAGGCCGAGGGTCAGCACGCATAGGTCCCAAGCCACCTTCATCAGACGTCGCTGCCAGCCGGTGCCCTTCTCGAAGAGCGCCTCCATGGCGTCCATGATGATGGTGAAGGTTACCGGCACGCCGATGACGACGAGCAAGAGCACCAGAGGAATCTACGCCTTCGCACTGCCGGCGCCAAGTGGTGCGCGCGCCACTCCGGTTCACCGGACCTCGAACCCCGCGCCGGCCACCTCGGCGTTCGGCCAGCCCGGCCGAGGGAGCGGAGGCGGGTACCACCACGGCCGGCGGGGCACGGGGACGCGTTCGCGCGCACGGGCGACGGCCGACTCGCCGGCCACCCCAGCACGCTCGACCTCTCGGCCGGGGGCTCGCTGCTGACGGGCATGCTCGTGTGCGCGTGCGGCGGCGCTATCATCGCGATGGCCCGGGGCGCGGGCAAGCCGCACGTGTACGGCTGCTCGTGGAACTGCAAGAAGGGCGCGGCGGCGTGCGGCAACAACCTGCGACTCGCGCGCGAGCGCCTCGACGCGGCGGTGCTCGCGTGCCTGGCCCAGGCGTTCAGCACCTCGATGCTCGACGAGGCCGTGGAGCGGGCGCTGACCGCGCTGCGCGAGCGGCGCGACAGGGGCACCAGTCGGCGCCCGGCGCTGGAGCGCGAGCTCGCCGCCGTGGAAGTTGGGGTGCGGCGGCTCACCGACGCCGTCGCGAAGGGCAAGGGGACCGACGTGCTGCTGGAGAAGCTGGAGGCCGAGGCGGCGAAGCAGCGCGACCTCCAGCACCGCCTAGCCGAGCTCGACGGCGCGACCAAGGCCGTCACGCTCGACGCCGCGCGGCTCACCGGGGCGCTGCGCGCCGCCGTCGCCGACGTCGCGAAGCTCCTGGGCCAGAGCACGCCGGCCGCTCGCCAGGCCCTGCGGAAGGTCCTGGTCGAGGGCCGGCTGCGCTGCGAGCCGCTGACCGACGGCCGGCGCGGCTACCGCTTCTCGGGCCGGGGCAGCTTCGGTAAGCTGATCGCCGGGTGTGTCACTACCGATGCGAACCCCGGGGGGTATGGGGGGCCATTTCGGGGCCCCCCATCTCAATAGACAAAGCGGTCGGGTCGGAACGGTGCCAGCGACGGGTGGGGCGCGCCACCGACGACCTCGTCGGTGATCAGGCGACCGAGCAACGGGCCCAGCGTGACGCCACTGTGGGTGGCCACGACCCAGATGTTGTCGAAGCCCGGCAGCCGCCCCGCGATCGTGTGACGATCGGCGGGCATCGGGCGCACGCCGACGCGGCGGTCGACCACCTTCACGCCGCGCGCGGCCGGCACCACGTGGGCCGCGCGCTCGAGCAGGAGCGCCGCGAGCTCGTCGAGCCTCGACGGCGAGCGCGCCTCCGCGGCGGGCGCGTCGACGTCCTCGGCGCCGAGCAGCAAGCCCCCGCCCGCATCGGGCCGCAGATGGATGCCTGGCGCATGCACGACGCGACGCAGCGGCTGCGCCGGCGGCGACGTCACGGCCAGCAATCCGGGGACGCGGCCGACCGGGACACGGACGCCCAGCGGGGCGACGAACGCCTGCGTCGAGGGCCCGACGCAGATCACCAGCGAGCCGGCCGTCACCTCGCCGTCGTCGGCGAGCAGCGCCTCCACGCGGCCGCCGCGCGCCCGCAGCGAGCGGACAGGCGCGCGCTCACGGATCACGGCGCCGCACGCCGACGCCGCCTGGAGGAGCGCTCGAATCAGGCGGGGCGCGTCGAGCCAGGCCTCAGCGGCGTAGAAAGCGACCTCGCGCACGTGATCGCCGACGACCAGCGCCGGCTCCAGCGCCCGGGCGCGCTCACGACTGATCCACTCCGCTGGGTAGCCACGACGCGCGAGCCGCTCGACACGAGCGCGAAGCTCCCGCTCCTGCTCGTCGCCCTCGGCCCATTCGAGCGACCCGCCCGGGTGATGGCCGGCGTCGCCCCCGAGCTCGCGCGCCAGCTCGCGGTGCGCGGCCATCCCGTCCGCGTTCAGCCGATGGTAGACCTCCGGCTCCTTCCTGGCGGCGTTCAGCCATGCGAAGGAGGTGCCGCTGGTGCCCTCGCCCGGAGTTCCCGCGTCGAGGGCCACGATGCGCGCGCCCGCTCGCGCCGCTGCGTACGCGACCGAGGCGCCGACGATCCCGAGGCCGACGACCGCGAGGTCGTGCTGCGTCGTCACGCCGTGGACTGTACCAGACGGCGATGATCCGCAACCGCTTGACAGCCCAACACGCCGGCATATAGTCGCGCCGATGCCCCGTCACGCCGCCGTGACCCACCCGGCAGTCCCCTCACGTTCGGAGGCGGTTCCGCACCGGCGTCTCGAGCGCGAACGAATCCGCTCGGGCGGCGGCACCCTGCCGGGCGACGTCAGGAAGCCTTCGGAATTCGGCCCGGCGCCGGCGGCGGAACCTGGTCGGCTCCAACGCGTGCTCGTCGGACTCCGCGTCCTCGTCGTCGATGACGACCCCGACGTCCTGGAGCTCTTCGCGGTGGCGCTGACGGCCTGCGGCGCCGAGGTGACGACCGTCGACAACGCGCGCGACGCTCTCGCGCTCGCGACACAGACGCGGCCCCACGCCGTCGTCAGCGACATCGCGATGATCGGCGAAGACGGCTACTGGCTCGTTCGGCAATTGAAGCGGCTGCCCGGCGCGATGCTGGCCGACGTTCCCGTCATCGCGGCCACCGCCTACGGGCACGAGCATCCCCGCGCGCGCGTCCTGGCCGCGGGGTTCGCCGAGCATCTCCAGAAGCCCATCGACCCCGAGCTGCTCTGCCGGCTCGTCGCGAGCGTGACGGCGCGCTAAGGCCCGTCGCCGCGCGCGGGCGGCGCGAGCGGCAGTCGCACCACGAACGTGGCGCCGCGCCCCTTGCCCGGACTCTCCGCGGTCACCGAGCCGCCGTGCAGCTCGACGATGTGCCGGACGAGCGCCAGGCCGAGCCCGAGCCCGGCGTGGGCGCGCGTGCTCGAGCTGTCCTCCTGGCGAAACCGGTCGAAGATGTAGGGCAGCACGTCCGGGCCGATCCCCTCGCCCGAGTCGGTCACGGTGATCTCCGCCGCGGTTTCGCCGCGGCGCAGCCCGACGCGCGCGCGCCCGCGGCGGGGCGTGAACTTCACCGCGTTCATCAGGAGATTCCAGAGCATCTGCTGCAGGCGGTCGGCCGCTCCCATCACCGTGGCCGACGGATCGAGCTCCTCGACGATCTCGATGTGCTTCGCGGCCGCCTCCGGACGAACCGTCTCCAGGGCGGCCTCGATGACGTTCCGGAGCTCCACGCGCCGGAGGTCGAGCCGTAGATTGCCGGTCACGACACGCGAGACGTCCAGCAGGTCTTCGATGAGCCGGACCTGCGCCGCGGCGCCGCGGACGATCGCGGCCAGCCCGCGCTGCCGGGTGGGCTCGTCCACGTCGGCGGACTGCAGCATGCGCGCCCAGCCGAAGACGCCGTTGAGCGGCGTGCGCAGCTCGTGCGACACCACGGCCAGGAACTCGTCCTTCGCACGGTTCGCGCGCTCGGCCTCTTCGCGCGCCCCGCGCTCGCGGCCGAGGAGCTGCCGGCGCTCCTCCTCGATGCGCCGCCGCTCGGTGATGTCGCGGGCGATCTTCGAGGCGCCGACGATGCCGCCCGTCGAATCCCTCACCGGCGACACCGTGACCGACACGTCGATCAGCCGGCGGTCCCGGGTGATGCGCACGGTGTCGAAATGCTCGACGCGCTCGCCCCGGCGGATCCTCGCGATGACCTCGTCCTCCTCCGCGCGCCGCTCCTCGGGGACGATCAGCGTGATGGGCTGGCCGATCGCCTCCGCGGCCGTCCAGCCGAACATCCGCTCGGCGGCGGGGTTCCACGAGGTGATCACCCCGTTCAGGGTCTTGCTGACGATCACGTCCTCGGACGAGTCGACGATGGCGGCCAGCCGGGCGCGCGTCTCGTCGGAGCGCCGGCGCTCCGTGATGTCGCGCGCGATCTTGGACGCGCCGACGATGCGCCCGGTCGAGTCTTTCACCGGCGAGACCGTCAGGGAGATGTCGACGAGGTGCCCACCCTTCGTGACCCGCACGGTCTCGAAGTGGTCCACCACCTCACCGGTGCGCACGCGCGCCAGCACGTCCGCTTCCTCTCCGTATCGTTCGGGCGGAATGATCAGTGTCACGTGCCGCCCGAGCGCCGCCGAGGCCGGCCATCCGTACATCCTCTCGGCCGCGTGGTTCCAGGACGTGATGATTCCGTCCAGCGTCTCGGTGACGATGGCGTCGTCCGATGCGTCGACGATGGCGGCGAGGCGCGCGGCCGCGTCGCCGGGGAGGTCCGGCTGCGTTGGAGCGTCCGGCCGGCGGGGCGCCGGTGTGGGGCGCGGGCGCGGCGCCTTCATCTGATTCACGATACACCGAGCGCCTCGGGTGTGATGACGTAGTGCACGACGCGGACGCCTGTGTAGTCGACGAATCCCCGCTGGGTGAAGCCGACCTTTTCCAGCACGCGCTGCGAGGCGAGGTTCTCGGGATAGGTCACGGCCACGAGCCTCGGCAGCCTCAGGGCCCCGAACGCATGGCCGACGAGCGCGCGCGCGGCTTCGGTGGCGATCCCCTGGCCCCAGCTGTCGCGCGCGAGACGATAGGCCAGCTCGATGTCGTCGCCCGCCGGCATCCGGAGCAAGGCGCAGAGGCCGTGGGCGACGCCGGCACGACTCTCCACGAGCCAGAAGCCCAGCGGCGCCTGATCCTCGGCGATGCGCTGTCGCACCCGCGCGGCCGTCTCGTCGGCCGGTCGTGTTCCCGCCGGGCTGCCCACGTGGCGCATGACTTCCGGGTCGCTGTCGAGCGCGATGAGGTCGCCCTCGTCGGAGGGACGCAGCCGTCGCAACCGGAGTCGCGGAGTCTCGATCACGGAGCCGGATCCTCGCACCGGATCCTCGCATACTTGACTGCCTTCCCCGGGCGCGGCTATTGTTCGACTCCCTGTGACCGCTGGACCGTGAAGTCATCCCCGAGGAGGCCGCCATGCGCCGCACGCTCGTCAGTGGATCGGCCCTGTTCCTGCTTCTGGCTCTCGGCTGCCCGCCGGCGGCAGACGCGCAGACCAGGGACGACACGCTCGTCTACGCGCTCCAGTCGGACGTCGACACCTGGGACCCGCCCAATTCCGTGCTGCGCGAGGCGATCATCCTCGGCTACCACGTCTTCGATCACCTGGCCGTGCGCGATCTCAAGACGCGCCGGGTGGTGCCGAATCTCGCCCTGTCGTGGAAAGCGCTGAACGACACCACCTGGGAGGTCAAGCTGCGCCAGGGCGTGAAGTTCCACGATGGCAGCCCCTTCACCGCGCGCGACGTCAAGGCCACGTTCGAGCGCGTGCTCGATCCGACCAAGAAGATGACCGCGCGAGGCAACCACGCCAAGATCAAGAGCGTCGAGATCGTCGACGACCACACGGTCAAGTTCCACACGGACGGCCCCTACCCCATCTTCGTCGAGCGCCTCACCGCGCTCGTCATGGCGTCCGAGAAGGTCATCAAGGACAAGGGCCACGAGTGGATGCAGGAGCACCCGATCGGCACCGGCCCCTACAAGCTCGTCAAGTGGGACCGCAAGCACGAGCACCTGCTCGTGCGCAACGACGAGTACTGGGGCCCGAAGGCCCCCTACAAGTACGTGCGCATCCGCATCATCCCCGAGCAGGCCACCCAGATCGCCGAGCTGATCTCGGGCGGCGTGGACGTCATCAAGGCGGTGCCGCCCGATCAGATCGACGTCATCAACAAGTCGGGGCAGGCGCGGACCGCGAGCTCGCCCATTCTGCGGACGGCGTTCTTGCAGCTCGACCAGGCCGCGCGCAGCGGACCGAATCCCTTCACCGATCGGCGCGTCCGCCAGGCGGCGAACCTCGCCACCGACATGGACGGCATCATCAAGCACGTGCTCAACGGTCTGGGCGACCGCGTGGCCACCGCCGTCAACCCCATGGCCTTCGGGTTCGACGCGGGCCTCAAGCCGTACAAGCAGGACCTGGCCGCGGCCAAGAAGCTGCTCGCCGAGGCGGGCTATCCCAACGGCGTCGACATCGTGTACAACCAGGGGCCGCCGACGGTCGAGCCCGGACTGCTGCAGACCGACGAAGCGATCGTGGCCGACCTCACGAAGGCCGGCTTCCGGGTGAAGCAGAACTACGTCGGCGACAACACCGTGTTCGTCGCCNNNNGTCGCCCGCATCAAGGACAGCAAGGCCGGCCCCATGTTCTCGTTCTCCTGGGGCTACTACTCGGTGTTCGACGCCGACGCGATCCTGTACGACATCTTCAAGTGCAAAGAGACGTACGCCTATTACTGCAACCCCGCCATGGACGACCTCATCATCCAGGGGCGCTCGACGCTGGATCAGAAGAAGCGCGCCGAGGTCTACGCGAAGGCGCAGAAGCTGGCCTTCGACGACGCGGCCTACCTCTTCAAGTGGGGCCTTCGTGGCGTGTGGGGCATCTCCAACCGCGTGGACTACCAGGCGCCGCCCGACGAGGTCGACCGCATGTTCCTCGTGACGCCGCGAAAGAAGTAACTCGCGTGTGAAGCGCTACGCGCTGCGACAGCTGCTGCAGCTCGGGGTCGTCGTCGTCGGCATCTCGATGCTGGCGTTCGCGATCCTGCACGTGATCGGCGACCCCGTGCTGCTGCTCCTGCCGCTGAACGCGGGCAAGGAAGAGTACGAGCGGTACCACAAGCTGCTCGGCCTCGACAAGCCCGTGTACGTGCAGTACTGGAAGTTCGCGAGCCGCGCCGTCCAGGGCGACTTCGGCAAGTCCTGGTACACGGACACCCCCGCCTTCACGCTCGTGCTGGAGCGCATGCCGCCGACGCTCTATCTCACGTCGGCGGGCCTGGTCGCCGCGCTGCTCATCGCCCTGCCGCTGGGAATCCTCGCGGCGCTCAAACGACACTCCCTCGTGGACAACCTCTGTACCATGCTCGCGGTGGCCGGCCAGGCCATGCCGATCTTCTGGCTCGGCATCATGCTCATCATCGTCTTCGCCGTGCGCCTCAAGGCCCTGCCCGCCTCCGGCTACGGCACCTGGCAGCACTTCCTGATGCCCGCCTTCACCCTGGGCGCGTTCCTGGCGCCCCTCACCATGCGGCTGGTGCGCTCCGGCGTCATCGAGATCATGAACATGGACTACATCCGGACGGCGCGGGCCAAGGGTGTCGGCGAGAACACCGTGGTCGTCAAGCACGCCTTCCGCAACGCGTGCATTCCCATCATCACGGTGCTGGGGCTGCAGTTCGGCCAGCTGCTGGGCGGCGCCATCGTCACCGAGACCGTCTTCGCATGGCCGGGCGTGGCCACCCTCACCGTGGAATCCATCCGCAACCAGGACTTCCCGGTCGTGCAGTGCGCGGTCGTGCTGCTGGCGCTCATCATCGTGAGCGTCAACTTCCTCGTGGACATGATCGTCGGCCTCATCGACCCGCGCATCCGGCTCGGCTGATGAAGGCGGTCAGCGCCCGCGGCGA
>WNFT01005168.1_pt1 | contig 13977 bp, 14 predicted proteins | sample 5400191 | NCBI WGS metagenome assembly WNFT01 (sample SAMN13153359, study PRJNA577476) | soil metagenome | isolation source: 80 cm saprolite under Madrone tree | place: USA:California | collected 2016-06-14
GCGCTGCCAGACCCTTTGTCAACAGTGCGGAGCGCTCGATCCACCGTACGGGCGTTGAACGTTTCAAGGGCCGGTTAACTGCGGGATAATGCCAAGGCGTTGTCTCGCGCTGTTCAATCTGAATGGCAGAACGGACAACGATGAAAACTACACACACACATGACCTCATGCTGGTCCCGCTCCTTGCGGGACTGGCGATCATCGCGGCCTCGGCTCTGGGACAATCCTCTGACGGACTGGACCGCACAGTGCTGTCGATTCGCGAGCCGCAGTACCCGCCAATCACGGAACTGGATGCTCGCAACGCCAAGGCGCCACCGCGCTTCGAGATCAAAGCACCGGTCGCCGCGCCTAACGTCGTCATCGTTTTGCTGGACGACATCGGCTTCGGGCATTCCGGCGCATTCGGCGGACCCTGCAACATGCCCACCCTCGATCGTCTGGCCGCCAACGGCTTAAAGTACAACACCTTTCACACCTGTGCGCTCTGTTCTCCCACGCGCACGGCTCTGCTCACCGGTCGCAACCATCACGTGAACAACGGCCTTGGGAAGTATCCGTCTCTGGGCCGTACGATCGCTGGCCTACTCACTCAGGTTTCGACAAGTTCTATGGCTTCATCGGCGGCGAAACCAATCAGTGGGCGCCGGCAATTTTTGACGGAACCATCCGTGTGGAGCCACCCCACGATCCGAATTACCACTTCACCACCGATATGACGAACCAGGCAATCGGCTGGATGCAAGCCCAGCATTCACTCACACCTGACAGACCCTTCTACGTCTATTTCGCGACCGGCGCGCTCCATGCGCCGCATCACGTCCCGAAAGAATACATCGACAAATACAAGGGCAAGTTTGACCAGGGTTGGGACAAACTGCGTGAGGAAACTTTTGGGCGGCAAAAGGCAATGGGAATCATCCCGCAAAGTGCGCAGCTCACTCCGCGACCCAAGGAAATTCCCTCCTGGGATTCACAGACTCCCGACCAGAAAAAACTCGGAGCGCGCCAGATGGAAACCTTTGCCGGCTTTGCCGAGCATACTGATCATGAGGTCGGCAGACTGTTACAAGCGCTCGAAGACATGGGCGCAATGGACAACACCTTGTTGATTTACATCGTTGGCGATAACGGCGCCAGCGCCGAAGGCGGTCCCGAGGGCGCCTACAATGAGATGATGGCGTTAAACGGCATCATCAGTAACGCCGCAATCAACATGCCTCACCTCAATGCATGGGGTGACCCGAGTACTTTTCCCCATTACGCGATCGGTTGGGCCTGGGCGGGCGACACTCCGTTCCAGTGGACGAAGCAAATCGCATCTCATTTTGGTGGAACCCGTAACGGGATGGTCATGCACTGGCCCAAACGCATCAAATCCAAGGGTGAAATCCGTTCCCAGTTTTCGCATGTCACAGATATCGCGCCGACCGCGCTGGAAGCCGCCGGTCTTCCTTTCCCGAAAATGGTTAACGGAACGGAACAGCGGCCGTTTGATGGAACTTCCCTCGTTTACACATTTGACGATGCAAATGCAAAGGCAACGCATACGACACAGTATTTTGAAATGTTCGGCAACCGGGGAATTTACAGCGATGGCTGGGTGGCGTGCACTCGCCATTCCATCCCCTGGTTGATGGTAGAGAACCCGCCGCTCACCAAAGACGTGTGGGAACTTTACCACGTAGATGAAGATTTCAGCGAAGCCAATAATCTTGCTGAAAAAAATCCGGAAAAGCTCAAGGAACTTCAAGATTTGTTTATGAAGGAAGCGGTCAGGAATTCTGTCCTGCCGATTGATGACCGCAGAGCAGAGCGATTTAATCCCGCGATTGCCGGGAGACCGGACATCATGGGTTCGCGCACTTCACTCACCGTCTACCCCGGGATGGTCGGGATGACAGAGAACGCTTTCATCAACGTGAAGAACCGTTCGCACACCATCACTGCCAATGTGGAGTTAGCCAACGCCAATACCAACGGTGTGATCATTGCCCAAGCCGGCAGGTTTGGCGGTTGGACCCTGTATATGAAACAGGGAAAGGTGCACTACGAATATAACTTCTTCGGAGTGGAAAGAACCAAAATTGCCTCAGCCGCTTCCCTCCCCGCAGGGAAACATTTGATCAAATTCCAATATGAGATCGATCAACCGAAGCCGGGTACTGGAGGCAAATGCATCTTGTTGGTTGACGACAAGAAAGTTGCCGAAGGTCATATTCCCAAGACACAGCCGTTCGCTTTCTCTGGAGATGAAGGGGCCGATGTCGGAATGGATGGCGAAACGGCTGTCTCAAATGATTACAAGCAAGGCGATAACAAGTTCACCGGCAAGATCGCCAAGGTAACCATTGATCTGAGCCCTTCAAAGTTGAGCGGTGCAGATGAAAAGAAAGTGGAAGAAGCGGGAGAAGCAGCCGCCTTTATCGAGGACTGATCAGCAGGACAATTAGCACGAGCAACGGACAACAATAAAGACCACCCGCAAGGGCATGATCAAAGTTTCCAGCGCGCCGATGCGCAAGGCCCTCGAACGATCACGTCGCCCGAGCCCTCTTATATAGAGAGGAAGAAACAATCGGTCGCTTAAGTTCTCCAACCGTAAGAGTGCGCGGCGTATCTTGCGTATCCTGCGGATCGGTTGAGGCGTCTCACTGGCGCCGCGACTTTGCCTGCTGCCAGAACTCTGGCCAATACTTTCATTTCCCGAACGGCGGCTTCAAGAGTCGCCAATAAAATGGCGGTCGCCGCAATCAATAGGAGGGCCGCAATGGCGCAGGCAACGTAAAGCCTGGGAATATTGCGCCGGTTGACCTCGACGAAAAGTTGCGGCGGGTTCATACTTTGGAACGAATTCTACAAGGGTGCTCTCGCTACCAGTCAAAGACTGGCGCGCGACTTTCCATTAAATATGTCGGAACGCCGTGCTGGGTATTGGACCAAAGTCCAATAGTCGGCCGCCGCGCGGAACGGGAATGATTTCGTCACATGACTGATCCAAGCGAAGCCAAGCGGCGCTGGTTCGAACCGGCGTCGGCAATTCTTATGGCTCTGGCCACGCTCGGCACAGCATGGTGCTCATATCAATCTTCGAAATGGAACGGGCAGAGCAGTACATTCGCTACCAAAGCGGCGCGCTCGAACCAACAGGCTGCGGTTTTACACTTGGAGGGCAACCAGGTCACGGCCCTCCAGGCGAAAATGTTCACTGAGTTTATGGATGGCCGGATGTCGGGTAATGAAAAACTGGCGCAGTTTTACCTGGATCGTTTTCCGCCGGAGCTCCGCAAGGCTTACGACGCATGGTTAACGGAGAAGCCTTTTGAAAATCCTCGCGCCGATCCCCACCCCTTTGTGCCAAATCTTTATCAACCGCGGTTCCTCGAAGACGCACGACAGGCCAACGCCGATGCCAGCCGAAACGACGCCGAAGGAAAACGAGCGAGCGCTGTGGCCGCGCACTACCTAAGCAATACCGTCCTGTTCGCCGCTGTCCTGTTTTTCGCCGGCACCTCCGCAAGATTCGATCATCGCTACGTGCGCCAGAGCAGTTTGTTCTTTGCCATCGCAGCGTTTCTCTTCGCCGCTGTGCGGATGGTTATGCTTCCCATGGCCTAGGCCCCACTCCCGACTCGATGAGCTAACTCAGAAGGCGGGCGTGGACTGCTCTGGCCCATCGTGGCTCTGGGCTTACTCAAAACCGGTGCTGCACTAGCTCGCCTACGGAACGACGCTGCTTCGATAGGCGAATGCTCATTGCTACGTATTTTGCTGCGGATTATTTGAGCCCAGCGTACAGTTCAGAATCGGAGACTACCATTTGGCGATAGCGGATGCTGTGATAGACGCGCCAGACTTAGGATTCCAAAATCGATATCGTGCGCTCCCATGGGACCAAGGTCCAATGGGCTGCACCGGATGCGCCCGCTAGAATAGGTGAAATCCGATGGCGGCAAAAATCGATTACCAGCCTAACGATATCTGTGTGTCGATCTTACCACCTATTGGCTCAGTCCCGGCACACGCGACGGAACGTTCATTTTTTCTGTGACAGTGAATTTTTGAGCCATGAAGATTTACGCCAGCAACCATTGAGAGCCTTATGAAAACAAAAGAGATCATCAAAAGAGCCCGTCGCTTGGCCAAACCATTCCGGGTCGGCAAAGGCAAGGATTTCCGGCTCAAAGATGTCGATCCGAACGACACACTTGAGTTCACCAAGGAGGAAGACAAGCCCAGAGCCAAAGAAGCGCTCGCCACGGGAGTCGTGGCGCTGGCTGAACTCCAGGACAAACTCTACGCGCAGGACAAGTGGGGCGTGCTTCTGTTGTTTCAAGCGATGGACGCGGCCGGCAAGGATGGCGCCATCAAACACGTTATGTCCGGAGTGAATCCGCAGGGTTGTCAGGTGCATTCTTTCAAATCGCCATCAGCCGAGGATCTGGACCACGATTATCTCTGGCGCTGCATGAAATGCCTGCCGAATCGTGGCCAAATCGGAATCTTTAATCGCAGTTACTACGAAGAGGTCCTCGTCGTCCGCGTCCATCCCGAATTTCTAAAGAAGCAAAAACTGCCGCCGAAACTTTTGGGCAAGAGAATTTGGGAGGAGCGTTTTGAAGACATTCGCAATTTCGAGCAATATCTGACGCGAAACGGCGTGATCGTGCGGAAATTTTTCCTCCACGTTTCAAAAAAAGAGCAGAAACGACGATTTCTGGAACGAATCGATGATCCGCTGAAGAACTGGAAATTCTCCTCCAACGACGCGGCCGAGCGTGATTATTGGGATGATTACATGGGCGCTTACGAAGAAATGATTCGGGAAACCGCCACGAAAGATGCGCCGTGGTATGTGGTGCCGGCAGACAACAAATGGTTTACCCGCGTCGTCGTCGCGGCCGCAGTGATCGAGGCGCTGGCCGAACTCGACTTGGCATATCCGGAAGTTGGGGACGACAAACTAAAAGAACTTGCGGCCGCGAAAAAGAAATTGTTGAACAAATAGCTTCATTCAATCCCGACCGAGCGCCTGGCGCTCAATTCCTGGCGTAGGTCTAAGGTCCAATATCCGGGCCAACTTGGGTGGGCGCAAACTTATCGCAACCAAATAAGAAACGGAGAGCGCTATGAACAATAAGCTATTGGTTGTAATTTTGGTCTGCGGCGGCGCATTGATGCAGTCATCTTTGCTCGCCGCCACGATCCCGGCCGGCACACCGATCAATGTTCGAACCACCGGTGCAATTTCCTCGCATGCAACACCCGGTAAAACTTTCACTGCAAAACTCGATCAGGATGTTGTGACCAATGGAAATGTGCTGCTTCGCGCCGGAACGCAGTTTTCGGGGATAATTGCATCGTCACGCGGTTCTCGTTCCACCACTTCGTCACAACCGCTTACCCTGAACCTGACTGCCGTCGCTGCGAACGGGCGCATGGTCCCGATCAAAACGACCGGCGGCATGCGGCCCCAAGCTGCGAAGACAACGCGCCAATCCAGAGGTGGGTTCAGTTACGGTGAAAGCATTTTTCCAGCAGGCACACGATTAGAATTTCGTCTCGCCCAACCGCTTCATCTTTAACTGACCGCCATGGACTTTCTCAGCTATTTCGCATTACTCATCCTGATCTTTGTCGTCCTGATCCTCGCCTACGGGATGATCGCGATTCACGACATCCCCTATCACATAGCCCTGAAGCGGGACCATCCTCACCAGGATGCGATTCACGCCGCCGGTTGGATCAGTCTCTTCACCCTTCATGCCATCTGGCCGTTTCTCTGGATTTGGGCCACCGCTTATCACCCGGTGGGTGGCTATGCCGGAAAGCCCCGGGAGAAAACCGATGACGAAACGAACCCATCCAAGTCTAGCGGTCACTGACCCGGATGACCCTCGAATATGGATCTACTGATCATTCTCACCTACGCCGCGTTTGCTTACGGCGCGTTTAGACTATTCAAGATCCCGGTCAACGGATTCAGTTTGCTCACGGCCGCGCTGGGTGGCATCGCCTTACTCAGCGCGCTGTTGCTGGGCATGAACTACAATCATCCTTTCAGCAGCCAGGCCCGGTTTTACTTCCATACCACGCCGATCGTTCCCGCTGTCAGCGGGATTGTAATCGAGGTTCCCGCCCAATCGGGCGTGAAGCTGAAAAAGGGCGATGTTCTGTTTCGCATCCAACCCGAACCGTTCGAAAACGCGGTGAAGGCCAAGGAGGCAGCGCTCGCGGATGCAGTCCAGGCCACCAAGCAGTTGCGAGCAGGGTCGGATTCGGCTCAGAAGAAATTGGAGTCTGCTCTGGCAGACCGGGACGGAGCCAAGGATGTCTTCGAGCGCTCGAAAAAGCTGCTCGAAAGCGGTACTATTGCCCAGGTTCAATTCGAGAAGGCCAAGAACAATTACAATGCCGCCGAAGCGAGCGCGCAAAGTGCCCAGTCCGAAGCCAACCGCGCATTGTTGCAGGCGGAAGCCTCCGTTAAGGGAGTCAATACCGACGTAGCCCGCCTCCAGTCCGAACTCGATACCGCGAAGTTCAACCTCGACCAAGCCACGGTGCGCGCGCCGACCGACGGAACGGTCCAGCAGAATTTCCTGCGTCCCGGCATGTTTGCCGCGTCGATGCCCCTGCGCCCGGTGATGGTTTTCCTGCACGATGAAAAACCGAAATTCACGGCCGCTTTTCTGCAAAACAGCGCCCAGCGGATTGAGGAGGGATCGGAGGCCGAATTCATCCTGCCCGCGGTGCCGGGACGATTCTTCAAAGGCAAAGTCACCGCCGTCGGCGCCTTCATCCCTCAAGGCCAGCTTCAACCCAGCGGCAACCTCATTGATCCTGAACAAATCAAGGGCGAGGGGCGTATCCTCGTCGCGATCGAACCGGAAGAAGGCATCTCAAAATATTTGATTGTGCCGGGCAGCACCGCTCAAGTCGCTATTTATACCCACCACATGCATCACCTGGGCCTCTTGCGAAAGGTGCTTCTCCGCATGAGTTCGTGGACGAATTACCTCTTCAGCGACGGCCATTGACCCTTACGCGCAACTCCGTTTCGCATCGCGGTTGGGTACCGGCTGGTGGTAGAATGGGCTCCCGCCAACAGAGAAGTGGCCATGCAAACCTGATTTCAAGACTCATCATGACAGCAAAAATGAAAACCGGCGCATAACTCACTCCTATGTCCTTAGTTCATCAAAACTGGTGGTTCACCACGCTGCTGATCAAGCAGTTCAAATATTGTCCGCCGTTGAGCAAATCGCTGAAGTGCGATGTGCTAATCGTCGGCGGAGGTGTCAGTGGCATCAGCGCGGCGGCGGAATTTGTGAAGCAAGGCCGCAACGTGGTGCTGATCGAGCGGAACATCGTGGGCGGCGGGTCGGCCGGTCGCAGCGCGGGATTCCTCACCCCAGACAGCGAGTTGGAACTGCATCAGTTGGTCCGCCGCTACGGACCCAAAGCCGCGCGGGAGATCTGGGACGCGCCCTTACGCGGAATCGAGCGCCTCGTTAACGGCATCAAAAATTTTGATATTCAATGCGGACTTGCCGAGCAGGACTCGCTTTTTCTCGGTCTGGGTAAGAGCGGCAAGGAAGCCGTTGAAGAGGAAATGGAATGCAGAAAGAGCGTCGGCTTCACCGACCAGCAAACCTATGACGAGCAGAGTTTGAAGACCATCATCGGCTCGGAAGGATTCAGCGCCGGCATTCGTTACGGCGGCACGTACGGCATCAACCCTTTGCTTTGCCTGCAAGCGAAGATTATCGGCAAGCCATTGGTTTTCTCTCTCACCAATGCCTGGGCGAAATTTTATCAGGTGGACAGCCATCGAAAGACCGAGGAGATGCGGGCGGAATTCTAATTCGCTCCGGGTAGCATCCAGATGGGCTCGACGTTCACTGCCACCGGAGCCGTTGAAATGGCGGGCGTGGCGGTGGCCCGAGATTTGTCCGGATCGAGATCGACCTGGGTGCGAGGTCCCGTTTGGGACAGCTTCTGGATGTTGAGCGGGCTTTGGCTCGCGCCCATCGTCATCTGGCTGGCCTGGGGATATGACGATCCGGAATCGAGTCCGCTCGATCTGCTCTACTTCGGTCTCACCGCATTGTTCTGGCTCGGTCACCGGTTTTGCAGCACCTATCTCGCCTACTGCACGGAAGCGTACCGCCCACTTCTGCGGACTCAGTCGGTCCGCTTCGTCGTGCTTCCGGTTCTAATCACGATTGGATGTTTCGCGTTCTTTCTGCCGCCGGACTCGGCGCTGCCGTGGACGCGGGCGGAGCGGTTGGTTGGCCTGGCGATCGTCGATTATGCATGGGTTACCTGGCACTTCGCCGCGCAGCACTTCGGCGCGCTTTCACTTTACCGTTCACGCGCTGGGCGAGCCGCTTGTGTGCAGACACGACGCATCGATCGCTTCTTTGCGTTGAGTGTCGGAGGCGCTCTCGTTTTTGTCGCAGATATTCTCGCCGGAGCTGTCGCTTATCAGGACCAATGGATCGATCGGTGGTTTTTCCCCACGTGGATGGTCTCAGCGCAGGACGCCATTCGCGGTGGCGCCACCCTGGTGCTCGTGATCGTGACGGTCGCAGCGTTGTTTGCCGAGCTGCGCACATCCCGATGGTCGTTACCGCGCGTACTATATATAATAGGCATCGCGGTGATGGTCGGCATCGCTCTTCGTCCGCGAAGCTTGTTTCTTTTTTTGGTAGTCTGGACTTCGCAGCACTGGATTCTCGCAGCCGGACTGGCGTCGCAAACGCCGCGCGCCGAGCCGGCTCCCAGGCGCGGTGTTATTCGGGGTGCACTGCATGGATTGAACATTCGGCCATGGGCGGTCCTGTTGTTCTTAATGGTGCTATCGGTTCTGCTCCTCCCATTATTCGAAGTGGAAGCAAACCGGCAGGCCGGCACGTATTACGGAGAGCGGATATTCGGCGCGATCGCGACAGGATTACGGACATCGTCGTGGGTGCCGATGCTCGTCGCCCTCGGTTTTGCAACGGGGTTCATCCATTATCTGCTTGATCGAAGCGTCTTTCGAATGTCAGATCCGCAAGTGCGTGCCGCGGCGCGTGGCTTACTTGACCACGAAGGATTCTGACCCGGCTCGAATGATCTCGAAACTCCTCATCGCCTGGTCGCTGACGGCGCTATGCGTGATCGTACACGCGATAGGCATGACGGCGTCATTGAGATGGCTGAGGCATTCAGCCGAGCGAATGGCTGGGCACTTTTGGTTTTCGACATGGATGCTCGTCCGTACCGCGGGATGGATCATTCTTCTGCATCTGGTGGAGATCGCGTTTTGGGCGTTTTTCTATGCGCGCGGACACGGAATGCCCGACCTCCAATCGGCTTTCTACTTCAGCGCGGTGACTTATACGACGACGGGTTACGGCGACTTGGTTCTACCTAACGAGTGGCGCCTGGTCGGCGGGGTCGAAGCGCTTACAGGCATCCTGATGTGCGGCTGGTCGGCGGCCTTCTTTTTCGCTGTCGTCAGCCGGATGAACCAGCCACGATCCAAACCGGAACGAACCTGACTTATGTCCATGAAACCATCTATCTTCTGGCTGCTCATATTCATTCCCATCACCGTCATCCTCGAACACGTTGGCAAACTGCCGCCACCGGTGATCTTTTTTTCCGCCGCGCTGGCCATCGTGCCAATCGCGGCATTGATCGTGCAAGCGACAGAGCAACTCGCCCATCGCACCGGCGATGCCGTCGGCGGCCTGCTCAACGCTACATTCGGCAACGCGCCGGAGTTGATCATCGCAACGGTGGCCTTGAGGGCCGGTCTCCTGGACATGGTGCGCGCGTCGCTTATCGGCGCGATTCTCGCCAATCTGTTGCTCTCGCTCGGCCTCTCGTTTTTCCTTGGCGGTCTCCGCTACCGCGACCAGAAATACAACCCGCTCGCCGCTCGCACTTACAGTTCGATGATGTTGATCGCGGTGATCAGCCTGGTTGTGCCAAGCGCCTTCAGCCGAATTCTGACGCCGGAAGGCACGATCCGCCAGGAACAATTGCTCAACATAGGGATCGCCGTGGTGTTGCTGCTGGCCTACGGGCTGTATCTGTTGTTTTCGCTCAAGACCCATCCCGGGGCGTTCGCCAGCGTGGACACTGGGGACGAAGCGCACCACGAAGGCAAACAATGGAGCATGGCACGCGCTGTAGGCAGCCTGATCGGCGCGTCAGTGTTGGCGGCGTGGATGAGTGAGATCCTTGTCGGAGCGGCCGAAGGCACCGGCAAGTCGTTAGGCATGTCGCAAACTTTCATCGGCATCGTCTTCCTCGCCATCGTCGGCGGTGCGGCGGAGAGCGGTTCGGCCATTGCGATGGCGCGCAAGAACAAAGTGGATTTATCCGTGGGCATTGCGTTGGGGAGCAGCATCCAGATTGCACTTTTCGTCGCGCCAGTGCTTGTGTTGCTCAGTTACTTCATCGCGCCTCAACCGCTCGAACTCTCCTTCAACCGCGCCGAGACCGGTTCCCTATTCATGGGCGTGCTGATCGGCACTCTGGTCTGCGGCGATGGGCAGTCCAACTGGTACAAGGGCGTTCAACTTGTTACGGTGTACACGATCATCGCGCTGATGTTCTACTTCATACCGGCGACTGGGCATTGAACATTGAAAGTGGGAGCGCCCATGGCTGAGAAACCCGCAGAATCACCCGCGAAAAAATGGATCGAGCCCGTCGTGGCCGTGCTGATGGCGCTGACCACCATCGGCACGGCGTGGTGTTCCTATGAATCCGCTGCATGGACCCGGCAGAGCAACCGACTGATGAACGAATCCAACGCGCTGGAACGGCGCGCGGCGTTGCTCGAAGTGCAGGGCAGCCAGGCCCTAATCATTCACACCTCGATGTTCATGCAGCTCCTCGCCGCGCAGCACACCGGCAACGACAATCTCGCGAGCTTTTATGCAGAGCGTTTTCCGCCCGACGTGAAGAAAGCCTACGATGCATGGCTTGCGGAGAAGCCATTCGAAAATCCCACCGCCGACCCGCACCCATTCGTGCCAAATCTTTACGAGGTGCGCGGCGCCGTGGAAGCAGCCGCAGTGAGGGCCGACTCCGTGCGGCGGGTCGCCGAGGCGCGCGAAGCGGGCAATCGCTCCGGCCAATATCTCGCCAACACCGTGCTCTTCGCCACCGTGCTCTTCTTTGCCGGCACGGCGGGGAAGTTTGAACAGCCACGAGTGCGGCTTTTCGCCGCGACCTTCGGCGTGGCGTTGTTCGTTTTTGCCGCCATCCGAACCCTCCTCATGCCCGCGACCTGAAAACCTCTCCTTCCGCAAACTCCAAAACCGAACACATCCAATCCAACCTCATCCTATGAAGACCAAGAAAGTCATCGAAGCAGCCCACGGATTGTCCAAGCCGTACCGCGTCAGAAACGGAAAAAAATTCCGATTGAAGGATGTCGATCCGGGCGATACGGGTGAACACAAGTCCGAGGATAAGCCGCGCGCGAAAGAGGCACTTCAGACCGGTCTGGGTGCGCTCACGGAACTGCAGGACATGCTTTACGGGCAGGATCGCTGGTCGTTGCTCCTCATCTTCCAGGCGATGGATGCGGCGGGGAAGGACGGGACGATCAAGCACGTGATGTCGGGTGTGAATCCGCAGGGCTGCCAGGTGTCGTCGGATAAGCCAAGGAACTCGCCGAAGCAAGAAAGGCTCTGCTGGCGAGTAAATGAACGCAACAGCCGCGAGTGACGATACGCCGTCGCGGCCGAGCCGCTGGTCCGGGATCATCCCCGCTCTGCGTTGGTTGCGGAGCTACAAGCCCGCTTGGTTTCGTGCTGACTTGGTCGCCGGCATCACGCTGGCGGCATATCTTTTGCCCGCCGGGCTCGGCGACGCCTCGCTGGCCAATTTGCCGCCTGAAGCCGGACTTTATGCGTGCCTTTTTGGGGGCCTGGTTTTCTGGCTGTTCTGTAGCTCGCGGCACACGACGATCACGGTCACGTCCGCCATCTCGCTGCTTGTCGGCGCTTCGTTAGGCGGAATTGCCGGCGGCGACACGACACGGTTCAGCGCGTTGGCGGCCGGTACGGCCGTCCTCGTGGCGCTCATCGCCTTCATCGCCTGGTTGGTTAAGGCGGGCTCGATCGTCAATTTTATTTCCGAGAGCGTGATGGTTGGGTTCAAGTGCGGCGTGGCGCTGTTTCTCGCCAGTACGCAATTGCCAAAGTTGTTTGGCATCCACGGCGCCCACGGCAATTTCTGGAAAAACAGCGGCAACTTCCTGACGCATCTGCACGAAACCAATCTCACCTCGCTCATGATCGGAGGCGCCGCGCTGGCGGTGCTTGTGCTCGGGAAGATTTTCCTCAAGAACAAACCCGTGGCGTTGTTCGTAGTCGTGGGCGGCATTTTGGCTTCGGGCTGGCTCGGCCTGGAAGCGCGCGGGGTGAAGCTGCTTGGTGAAGTTCCGCAAGGGCTGCCGGCTCTCGGCCTTCCGCCGATTCACTGGGCGGATTGGGACGAACTGCTGCCGCTGGCGTTCGCCTGTTTTCTGCTTGCCGCGGTGGAGACGGCCGCGCTCGGTCGCATGTTCACGGCCAAACATGGCGGCCGCTTGGATGCGAACCAGGAATTCCTCGCGCTCGCCGCCTCGAACCTCGCCGTCGGTCTCGGCCGCGGCTTTCCAGTGAGTGGCGGCATGTCACAATCCCTGGTCAACGAAGGCGCAGGCGCGCGCACGCCACTGTCAGGCGCCTTCGCCGCAGGGATTATTCTGGTGGTGGTGCTTTTCTTCTCCCACTTGCTGGCCGCGTTGCCTCAGCCGGTGCTGGCCGCCGTCGTGTTGGTGGCTGTGGCCGGCCTGTTCAAGATCTCCGCCCTCAAACATCTCTGGCGCGGCGATCGCACTGAATTCGTCGTCGCTATTGCGGCCATCGCCGGCGTGCTCGGGCAGGGACTGCTACGCGGTGTGATGATCGGCGCGATCCTCTCACTGGTGCTGTTGATCCGGCGCGCCTCGCGACCGCACGTCGCCGTTCTCGGGCGCATCCCGGGCACGCGGCGTTTCTCCGATCACGGGCGCCATCCGGACAATGAGTTGATTCCCGGCGTAATGATCTTCCGGCCTGAATCGGGCCTCATGTATTTCAACATGGATCACGTGCGCGATATAATTGTGGATCGGGTGCGCGCTGAAACCACCGCGCCCAAGCTGGTTGTGCTGGATCTTTCTGCGGCGCCGCGAGTGGACATGCACAGCGCACAGATGCTGGGGAGCGTGGCGGATGAACTCACCGCGACTGGCATCAGTGTGCAGGCCGTGGAAGCGCGTTCCTCGGTGCGCGAGCGATTGCGCGGCGAAGGGGTGGATGCTCGGCTTGGCGGAATCAACCGGTTCACCACCGTCGCCGACGCGGTAGAGGCATTTCAAAAACAGACTATGACTTGAAGACTTCTGTGAACCTTTCCACGAAAAAGCGAAACGACCTAGCGACTATTCGTCCTTACCCACAATGCGTGCCCTGACTAACGACTACAAGGATTGCAAAATCATCAAGATCGACCCCGCGGATCCGACGAGCCCATACGGAGTCATGCAGGAAGGTTATGATCCTAACGATCCAACTTATCGGACGCGGATGTTCTACCTGCAGCGCGATGGACAATGGATCGACGAGATCGCCCGCAGCGCGCGGCCCGATTCCGAAGGCGGCGATGTTCTGTTCAAAACTTCCGCGGAAGCGCTCGAACTGCTCGGCAAACTCAGGGGCAAGCCAGTTGTGCGCGACCTGCCCGTCTCCCAAGCCGACGTGAAGAATTACCTGGCGCGCGTTGGCAGCGGCAGTTCCCCGCAGGAACTGCTGCGCCAATTTCTCGCCCGCTATCGCGCCGCCAAACGCAAACCCTGATCAGCAAAAAAACGCCAAACCAAACCAACATCATGCCATTCGACACTATAAACATGGAGGAAATCACGAAAGCCCGGCGCAA
>WNFT01007609.1_pt1 | contig 13976 bp, 13 predicted proteins | sample 5400191 | NCBI WGS metagenome assembly WNFT01 (sample SAMN13153359, study PRJNA577476) | soil metagenome | isolation source: 80 cm saprolite under Madrone tree | place: USA:California | collected 2016-06-14
CGGCCAAAGAGACTGGTAATGTTTTAGGAGTGTCATCTTCTCGCGTGGAAAAGCTTATCCGGCTCACACGCTCTACTCCCAACGGTGAGACCTTAGCACAGTCGCGAACCTTCACTACGCAATCAAGGCGGGAATCGCCGAAGAACGCACATTGGGTCGTGACCGGATATTTCAAAGCGTCCAATTCGAAAGACAGGAAAAACCAGAACAAGCGAAGAGCCAACAAGAAATCCGCCTCACGCAAAAGGCATAGTCGTGGCAAAGTCGCGAAAGCCAGCCGCTGAAGTTTTCCTAAATATACCCTACGACCGGAAATTCGAGAATCTATTCCTCGCCTTCATTTCAGGGATTAGCGCGTTCGGGCTCGTAACACGGGCAACACTTGAGATCACCAGTAGCTCTAGAAGGCTAGACCGGATCCTGAGCTTGATCCAAGACTGCCAATACTCCATCCATGATCTCTCCAGGGTCGAACTCGACCGAATTCCGCCACTAACTCCAAGGTTCAATATGCCATTTGAACTTGGGCTCTCAGTGGCCCATCAGAAGGCCTTGAAAGGGAAAACGCACGAGTGGTTTGTCTGTGAGGCCAAAGCCTTTAGGATCGTAAAATCCCTCAGTGACCTCAATGGGACAGACCCCTTCATTCATGACGGACAGGTTGCGGGACTGTTCAGAGAACTCTGCGCTATATTCCAGAGACCTGGAAGGCAACCGACAGTTCAACAAATGTGGAGAATCTATCGCAATTTGCGACGAAACCTGCCCGCCATCCTGCGGCAGGCCGGAAGTCAGTCGTTGTACAACGCACGAGTTTTCAAGGAGTTATGCGTAATTGCTAGTGCGTCGGCGGACGCTGTAGTGTCTGAGACAAGAGGTGGCAGGGTTGCGAGAACTCAAGAGCGAACTCGTCGATGAAAGTTCTAAGATCGTCCCCTTGGGCGCACCAGCTTTACTTCCGCGGGCACCGATACTCCACGGATTGATACCCGTTTTCTGGACGTCTCAGCGGATACCGATAAAGGGATTCTCGATAACAATTCCGGCAATCCGTTGCCCAGCATTTAAGTATTCCGACAAAATCCGAGTCGCGCCGCATTGCGAGGCAGACGAAACAATCAGGGCATCCCAGAAACCGATTCGCGATTCGTCCTCTATTCGAAATGCCGAGGCAATTTCGGCCGGTGTGGTTTTCGTACACCAGATTGCATAGCTGCTCACCACTAGGCGTGCCAAATCCTTTGACAACGGAGATGAGATCTTTCGTGTGGCGTTGACATAGAATTCCTGGAGTACCTGGATGCTAAGAACGCCTGTCCGCTCGCTCCAAAGCCCACGCACAACTGTCTTTGCGATTTGGTGCTTGGCGCCTGCGTCTATGTCGTGCGCATAGATCAAGACGTTCGTATCGATGAACGTCTTACCGTTCATGGAGTTCATCTCGGCCAACTCGAATTACGCCGCCCAGGTGAAACCCCTGATCGAGTAAGGTCATTGCCTGCCGCTCGGCACGTTCGTAGGCCTCCTCCTCACCTACGAGTACCTCAATTTGGTAGTCTCTGGCGAATGTCGGCGGGGGTTGGTATGCTGAAGAGCAGCGACTTCTTCCAAAGCACCCGTCAGATCAGTCGTTTCAGTACCGCAGGGAGCTCAATCCGCAGCAAGGATGCCGCGAAATCGTTCAAAAAAGTTCTAAGATCGCCCCCTTGGGCGCGCCATTTTTTCCTATTCCGATAAAACTTCGCGCCTTCGTGCAATTGAACTATCGTGCTCGCGCTATTTTTCCGCGGGTGTGATCACGATGTTGCGAAACTGTACGTGCCCTTTTTCGCTGCCCTGCAAATAAATCGGGCCTGGCAGTCCTTCATGGCTGTCCAGCGCGCCGCCCGTAATACCAGGAATTTCCTTGTTATCAATAACCGTCTGTCCGTTCTGCACCACGGTTACGCGCCGCCCGATCAACGTAATGTCGTAGGTTTGCCATTCGCCCGACTTGCGCGGCAATTCCGGCGACGGAGTAATAAATCCATACACGCTGCCGGTATGATGCAGCGGCCCTTCGTCGCCCGAATCCGTTTCGATCTGCACTTCGTAACGCCCGCGCAAATACACGCCGCTGTTCGAAGTCGGTCCGCAGTTGAACTCCACATGTAACTTAAAATCTTCGAATTTCGAATCGTTGATCAACTCCGGGCCTTCTCCCGGAGTGATCAGAATTCCGTTCTCCACTTTCCACTCGGAATTTCCCTTCCCGCTCATTTTCCATCCGCTCAAATCTTTCCCGTTAAACAAAGCGACGGGCTTGCCCCACTTCGGAGAGGTTTTTCTTTCCAGCGATGGCGCCCGTTCACCTGACCATTCCCAGGTCGCGCCGTTCGGCCCGTTCACTTTTCCTGACAGCGTCTTTCCGGTTAGCAACCCTTCAAACACCATGTCCACGGGCAAGCCTTCCTCCGCCTTGGGCGAAACGAACGTCAATATTCCGTTCGATAATTCCACCTTGGGAAGCGGCCGTGCGTTTCCCCATCGCCCTACAAACTCCGCTTTCAATTGCCCGCCTTCTTCGCGCAGCTCCAACCACGAAGGATACTCGCGATCCCGCGCGCGCAGCGTCAAATCCCAGCGCCCTAGATATGGCTTGGCGGATTCCGCCGCATGCGCTGAAGTTTCTATCTTCGATTTCCCTGCGTACAAATACGCACTGGCGCACACCAATAAAGATCCCAGCATCAGTACGAATACGATTCTGTAAGGTTTCATTGTTTAACGGACCTTTTCCCTTCGAAGTGCAAGCTGTGCCTGCCGCGCGTGATTGTACTCGCCTCCGGTTCTTCCACCAATCACAGAAACCGGTCTACGCTTCAAAAAAAACGGTCTCCCGTTCACCTTGTAAATGAATGTCCCACGATAATTCACTTGCGCTCTCGTCCGCAGGCTCTGCCAGCAATGTTCGCCGCCGCTCAGGTGGAACAAGTTTCAACACCGCATCCTCGTTATTCGCAGCTTCGCCGGCAAAATAGACTCTGGTCAACAGATGCCGCAACAGCCCGCGCATCAGCACCACTACAGCTAGATGCGGCGCATGCATCAATTTATTCTCATCGCGCCGCGACGCGGGCTTTATGGTGCTGAATCGGAATTCGCCCCGCTCGTTCGTGGCGATCCTGCCAAATCCGGCAGGAATTTTTTCCCGACGTCCGTCCGCATCTTCAGCGACGCTTACCCGCGTCGCTTCATCGGCTTGCCAGATTTCCAGCAATGCATCCGGCACAGGCTGGCCGTCGCCATCCAAAACCCGCCCACGAATTACTACGCGCTTCCCTTCTCCGGACTCGAACTCAATCTGTTCCCGGCACAGTGCGGAAAGCCCGATCGAGAAAAAAGGCCCAACTGTTTGTGAGGGCAGCGGCACGTAAGTCATTTTACTTTTCCATCGGCGTCGCGTCGCGCCCGCGCAGCACAATATCGAATCGATAGCCCAGCGCAAATTCCGGCGTCGTCGTCGCCAGGTCAAATGACGAAATCAATCGTTGCTTGGCTTTTTCGTCGGAGACGCAATTGTAGATTGGATCGAGCGCCAGCAGCGGATCACCCGGGAAATACATTTGCGTCACCAAGCGGCTTAACAAGCCGTCGCCAAAAATCGAAAAATGAATGTGCGCAGGCCTCCAAGCGTTGGCATGATTTCCCCAGGGATACGCGCCCGGCTTGATCGTAAGAAACTGGTAGCGGCCATCCGCATCAGTCAGCGTGCGTCCACATCCGCTGAAATTCGGGTCAAGCGGCGCGTTGTGCTGATCCATTTTATGCAAATAACGCCCAGCGGCATTCGCCTGCCATACTTCGATCAACGCTCCGCGCACTGGCCTGCCGCCTTCGTCCAGCAGCCGCCCACAGACCGCAATTCTTTCTCCGAGTGGCGCGCCCGCATGCTGCGCGGTTAAATCGCCGTCCGTGGCACGCACGCAGTCCTGCCCGAAGACGGGCCCAGTCCTTTCTGAAAGTGAATGTGGCAGCAAGACCAGCGGCCGTGTCGGCGCTCGCTTCACCGACGAACGATAATCCGGATGCAGATATTCCGGTTGCGTTCCTGCAATCACTTTTACAAAAACCGGCAACTTCGCCATTCGCCATTTCTCCAAATTCACCGTGCAGTCTTGACATCGCCGCCAAAACTTTTGGATCCGCGCGGGACACGTCCGTTAGTCTACTGCTAATCGCGGCCTAAAGTGCGCCAGACCTGCCATTTTCCGATATTCTTATGTGCGCAGTTGTATTGACAAAAAGAATCCATTCTCATATCGTCACCACGTTCGGCAACCGACTACATTCAAAACACAATTCTATCGCTTCGGCTGACCACTGATGCTTCTCCCCAAACTCCGCGAAGAAGTTCTTGAAGCCAATCTCGAGCTGGTTCGTCGCGGACTGGTTCTCTACACCTTTGGCAACTCCAGCGGCATTTCCCGCGAAGATTCGCTGGTAGTTATCAAGCCCAGCGGCGTCCCGTATGAAACCATGAAGCCCGAACATCTGGTAGTGACCGATCTGCACGGCAAAATCATCGAAGGCCGTCTTCGCCCGTCTTCCGATCTCGCAACTCACATCGTTCTTTATAAGGCCTTTCCGAAAATCGGTGGCGTCAGCCACACCCACTCCGAATACGCTCAAACATCTCGACCCCGGCGAAATTCCCGCCGCGCTCGTCGCGAATCACGCGCCGTTTACCTGGGGTGCGACTCCCGCTGAAGCGTCGCAAAATGCCGTGCTGCTCGAAACTGTCGCCAAGCTCGCCTACTTCGCAATGCAAATTCACTCCGAGGCTGCACCGGCGCCGCGCTCGCTCGTTGATAAACACTTTTTGCGCAAGCACGGAAGCGCCGCATCCTACGGCCAGCCGAATGAAACGAAGTGATCGTTTCGTTCGATCTTAGCGGCGAAATCACAGGATCCATTTATGGCCATTATTGCTGGCGTTGATTTCGGTACATTAAACGTTCGCGTCTCGATCGTTGATAGCGTGCACGGACTACTGGCATCGGCGATCGCCGAATATCCACTCCATCGCCGCCGCGAAGATCCCGAATACGCCACGCAATCCCACGCGGATCACATGAACGCTGTTGCCAGCGCCTCGCGCGCCGCCTTGCAGAAAGCCGGTGTTCCCGGCAGCGAGATTCAAGCCATCGCGCTCGATACCACCGGTTCTTCGGTCATTCCCGTTGATAAAAATCTGCAGCCTCTCGACGACTACTATCTCTGGTGCGATCACCGCGCCAAGTCTGAAGCCGCCGAAATCACCGCCGTCGCACGTAGCGAAAAACTTCCGGCCATCGAATGGTGCGGCGGCGTTTATTCCTCCGAATGGGGCTTCGCCAAACTTCTTCACTGGCTACGGCACAATCCGGCAAAACGCCAAGCCTTCGCCTCCGCGTTTGAACACTGCGACATGGTCGCCGCAACGCTTTGCGGCATCACCGATCCTGGCAATACGAAGCGCAGCATCTGCGCCATGGGCCACAAATGGCTTTGGAATGCGTCTCTCGGCGGCCTTCCGCCCGAAGATTTCCTGGTCAAAGTAGATCCTCTTCTCGCTGGAGTCCGCGAAAAACTCGCTGGCCACTATGCGACCTCCGACCAGATCGCCGGAAATCTTTTTCCATATTGGGCGGAAAAACTTGGCTTGCGCGCAGGCATCCCTATTCCCGTCGGCGCTTTTGACGCGCACTGGGACGCGATCGGCGCCGGCTGCCGTTGCGAGGACGTCGTTAATGTAATTGGTACGTCCACCTGCATCATCGGCATCACTCCCTCCATCAATCTCGTGCCCGGAGTCTGCGGCGTTGTCGCCGGCAGCGTCCATCCCAAACAAACCGGCATCGAGGCAGGACTCTCCGCAGTGGGCGATATTTTCAACGCCATCGCCACGCGCGCGGGCACGGACGTGCAAACTCTATCGCAAGGACTCGATTCCTATCGCGCCGGACAAACTGGTTTACTCCGCATGACCTGGGACAACGGCGATCGCACTGTCCTCGTCAATCCCAACTTGCGCGGGGTCACGCTTGGCTGGAATCTGCAGACTACCGCGCAGGACGAACTCTTCGCCGCCATCGAGGGCACTGCCTTCCACACTCGCGTCATTCTCGACCGCATGTCCGAGCACGGCGTCACCATTCGCCGCGTCATCAATGCCGGCGGTATTCCGCAAAAAAACGAAATGCTCAATCAAGTTTACGCAAACGTCCTTGGCCGTCCTGTGCTGGTCCCAAGTTCCAGCGTCACCAGCCTCGGCTCCGCAATCTTCGCCTTTCTTGCCGCAGGCACTTTCTCTACGGTAGAAGAGGCGCAAAACAAAATCTGCCCGTCGCACAAAATCTTTCAGCCCGATCCAGCGGCTCAATCCGTGTACCACAAGCTCTATCCTCTATACCGCGAGTTATACTTTGCGATGGGCCAGCCGTCTCAATCGCCACTCGGCAAAATTCTTCCTGAATTGATTCACATTTCGGAATCGGTGAACCGGGCCAGGACCGTTTCTCACTAGCATAACCACGAAGAACTTTTTGCAAGCTGACGGAGGCTTCGAACATGTCAAACATTCCCAGAAGGCGTTTTCTGCAAAACACTTTCAGCGCAACCGCGGGATGCTCCGCAACGTTCATACTCGGAAAATCGCTTTTCACTCAAGCACCTGCCACCTCCACCACGCGCGTCTATCTCGATTCTCGCCGTACCATGCCCCCGCTCGATCGCAACATCTTCGGCTCTTTCCTCGAACATCTCGGCCGCGCCATCTACGAAGGCATTTACGATCCAGGGTCTAGACTTGCCGATTCGAACGGTTTCCGCACCGACGTCGCCGACGAAATCAAGCATCTCGGCGTTCCCATCGTTCGCTATCCCGGCGGAAATTTCGTCTCCGGCTACAACTGGCTCGACGGCGTCGGCCCGAAAAGAGATCGTCCGCGCAAATTGGAAAAGGCCTGGGACTCCATCGAGACCAATCAATTCGGCACCAACGAATTCATGGCCTGGTGCAAACTCACCGGCGCAAAACCGCTCATGGGACTCAATCTCGGCACTGGCACGCCTGAACAAGCCGCCGCTCTCGTCGAATATTGCAACGTAGAAAAAGGCACCAAGTGGAGCGACCTGCGCCGCGAGCATGGCATCGCCGAACCTCACAACGTCAAGCACTGGTGCCTCGGCAACGAAATGGACGGCCCATGGCAGATCGGCCACATGACAGCGAGCGAGTACGGAACGAAAGCAGCCGACGCCGGCCGCCAGATGCATTACGTGGATTCTTCGCTCAAGTTGATCGCTTGCGGTTCCAGCAGCGTCTTCATGCCCACTTTTCTCGAATGGGATCGCCAGGTTCTCGAACAATGTTTCGACTACGTTGACGGTCTTTCCCTTCATCGCTACTACGGCAATTCGCAGGAAACCGGCGGTGACAGCGCGAAATACATGGCGCTGAATCTCACTATGGATCGCCAAATCGCACAAATCGGTGCCGTCTGTGATTACGTGCAGGGCCGCATGCACTCCGCAAAAAAATTATGGCTCTCTTTCGACGAGTGGAATGTCTGGTTCCGCAAGAATTCAGGCGCCGATGTGGACGGGAACAAACAAGTCGCGCCGCATCTCCTCGAGGAAGTCTACAATCTCGAAGACGCCCTGCTCGTCGGCGGCCTCATCAACACACTCATTCGCAATTCCGATCGCGTTAAAATCGCCTGCCTCGCGCAACTCATCAACGTCATCGCACCCATCATGACCAACCCCACAGGACTGTATCGTCAGACGATATATTATCCGTACGCGTGGGCTCTGCAATATGCACACGGCGCTGCCATGAACATCGTCGTCGAATCGCCCACCTATGAAGTCACGTTGCCTGTCTCTGTTTGGAATCGCGCCAGTTCCCTCTCCGAAGCCGTTCCGTATGTAGACATATCCAGCACTTTCGACAAGGCCGCCGGAAAGTTTTCTGTCTTTCTTTTCAATCGCGATCTAGCAAACACCCGCGAAGTAGAATTGCTGTGGGAAGATGTGGCTCCGTCACGCGTACTCGATTCACTGACGCTCACCGGCAACGACCTGAAAGCTCACAACGGTTTCGACGCTCCGCAAAACGTAGCTGCAAAACCCTTCGATAAGCCGGCCACATCGAACAATCGCACGCGCCTCGAACTTCCCGCGCGCTCTTACACCATCATCCAATTCGCAGCCTGATTTAACCGACATCGTTCGCCTCCCTCCATCGGGAGTTGACTGATTTGTGTCGAACCGTTACTTAGTCGTCGAGTCGGAAGGATACTCACTACATCAAAACAGCCAGACGCGGCGTGAGCATTAATCAAGCCTTGTCCTAAGACCAGCAGATTAACGAAGGCGCTTTCCTCTAGGCCAGAACATCATCTACAGAAGACGATCATATTGCTGCGCGGCGAAGCCGGTTCACCCGACTCCGCCACGTGATTGCACTCTAGGATGATTATTGCTGTGCGTCAGCCGAGGCTTCTTTTTCCGCCTGCTTTGCGGCCGCCTTGCTCTCCGTCGAACTCATCGTGGGCTTAAGCGTCTGAATCGCCTGCCCGAGGTGTGAACCTTTCGTCGGGACAGTCATGCCTGGGCAAGCGTCCGCCGTCGCCAACTCCTTGCATTTCAACTGATCGAACGGAATCCCCAGATTGTGCGACACGTGCACCGCCGCCACGAATTGTCCCAGGTTGCGGAAGCCGCTGGCAGCAGTCTGCAGGTTCGTCCCGGCTGGCAGAAGCGAGCTTAGTTTCGAGGAAAGCTGTGTGTTCTGCGTCAGCAACTGGCCAGGTGCGCGCGGACCGGAGGTCCCGGAGGCGTCCGCTCCATGTTCTGCATCCATTGCATGCCCTCCGCCCATCGAACCGGCCGCGGCCGACCCACCGCCATGGCTCGGGCTGCGCCCCTGGGCCGCAGCGGGAATCGCCACGATCAAAGCCGCTGCAACCGCTAACGTAATCATCACGCATTTGCCTTTCATGTGTTGCCTCCTTGAAGGAACCACACCGACACCGAGGAACCGAAACAGCACTTCATTTACAAAACTAAAAACCCGAACGGCTCAAAAGCGCGCGCATGTTCACGGTGATCCCAAAAGAGAATATATTGAGGTCGTAATGCGTGCTTCGGCTGCAGCCGGCACTGAAATCAATCGCTCTCATCGGCGAAAGACTTATGCCAGCGCTAAATCCATTGTCCGCCGCCAGGCTCGAACCACCGGTTGTCTGGTGGCCTTGCAAAAACGAAGGGCCGTGACTCTTGGACCCGCCAGATCCTTTCCCAACAATCCGGCTGTCGATCGTCTGCGATCCCCATGGCGCGACATCGAACGCCGACGCCGCCACGCTTAGCCAATTCACAACGCGATACGCGGCGCCGGCCTGGAAGTGGGCCAGCTCTCCGTAGGACGCAAACGGCCGACGGTAGACGAACGCATCCGGTATAGAGTTCGCGATGCCCACCTCAAGGAATGGAGTCCACTGGCCGAAGTCACGATCGATTCGATTCGTCCAGTCGTAGGTTGCGTGCCCGGTGGAGATTCCGTCGGAGGTGCTGCCGGTGGGCGCTCGTCCCGTAAGCTGCGTCTTAAAATTCAGCGCCGGATTGGTAAACGAGAGCCGAATCTGCCCGTAGACATCGCCCAACTCCGTAGACGAGTTCGTCGTCGACGTTCCGGAAATCGTAGTGGTATTGGCGCGAATGAAATAAACCGGAACGCCAGCATCCACCAAAAGGTGTCGCCCGAACAGATAGCCTGCCGAAGAATCAAGCAGCATCACTTGGCCCTCCGTGTTCGTGCTTCCGCTGAATTGCTCGATCCATGTGAAACGGTCTTCAGAGCGCATCGCGGGAAGCGCCGCCTGCGACGAATTACTGCTTAAAGCATTACTATTTGCTTGGGCGCGCGCCTGCGGCACGAAAAGTAACGCAAACACTGCGACAAGCAATGAACCGCACAAACTCGTCGCCTTGCCCTCAAACCCGACGCAGCTACTCAGCGCACTGGGGCACTTGCGCAGTCCCACGTTTATATATTCCATTTTGATATGGCTCTTTTAAGAGGAAACGCCAAAGTCCTTAGGCGCAATCCAATCTCATAAAATGTGCGCAAACCGAGTGCCAACCAACCGCGGGCCATTGTCACGGTTATAAGTGTTTCGCTTACAGGACTTTAAAAAGGGAAAGACACATTTTGTCAATACTACGAAAGGAATCTTTCGCCGCGAGTTTTTACATGGTACTAGGCGAGAATTCCTCCTATCCGACGAGAGCCAATTACGGGGAAAATCGTCGCCAGTTGCGCAAACTCTTGATTTTCGGAGGCTTCAGCCAACCAAAGTCGCGCCGGTCACACCGTGTCCAACAAACTAATCACGGGGAGTGCCCGCCCACACCGACAAGCTGAGGGTCTGTAACAGGTTTACCATCAATTTTAATATCGTAATGGTATACAATCAGTGAGCCCGCATATATCGCGGGAGGGGACACCACGGGATTATTCGGGTATTGCGGATCATTTTTAAAGGTCATGGGATTGCCTTCGAAGGGATATCCCTTGGGGAAGGTCACAACGAAAGTATGGCCGTTGGGTTGCCCAGTCAGCGTGTCGCCCTTCTAGAGATAAACATCCTTTGGACTTGTCCCATCAACAGGCACTACCGTCACGGTTTGGTCCCCGCACACAAAACTGTCCTTGCCCTTCCCATGCCCGTTAGGCCGTAGCGTATTCGTGGAATGTGCATCTGAACCTCCGTCATTTCTTTTGCTGATTTCCCAGCAAGCTGACATACCGTGGATTGTCCCGTAGAGCGTCGAAATTCGGCGTGTCCCGGATCAGTTCAGGGGAAATTCCTAAGGAGACGGCTCTCTCCAAACTATCCAGAGCGCGTTTGCTATCCCCGAGCTGTTGATAGACGATGCCGGCGTCGAGAAGAAAATCCGGGCTTTTGCGTTGCAGCCGCAGCGAAGCGTCGAGATTTTCGAGCGCGGCTTTCTTCTCCCGGCGCATCGCATGGTACATTCCCAGGCTGCTCAGTAGTTGCGCGTCATGGGGATTCAGTCGAAGTTTTACTTCCCCCAGTGCGATCGCTCGGCCATACGCATCGGCAGCTTCCGTGCTCCGCCCTGGACTCCAGTAATACGCATCGCCCAGATTCCCCAACAAGAGGTAGTTTTTAGGGTCCAGTTGAACTGCCTTTTCAAACTGCACCGCTGAATCCGCGTAACGATGCATTTGAAAATAGGCCGCAGCCAGGTTGGAGCTTGCGTCAGCGCTGGGGCGAATACTCAGCGATTTCTGCAGCAGCGGAACTGCATCCACATACTTGCCTGCATGACGCGCACTGCACCAAGGTTGTAGTAACCAGTGAAACTATCTGGCGCAAGCGATACCACTTGCGAGAACTGGCCGACTGCTTCTTCATAGCGCGCATGATCCATGTAGAAAAGCCCGAGCCAGTTGTAAGTCGCCCAGTAGCCCGGACGGAGCGCGATGGCCTGCTTGAAGGCCTGCTCCGCGTCGGCCGGCTTGTCCAGGCGCTCGTACGCGCTGGCGAGACCGCCGTATGCGTCGTCGCTCGTGGGCTCAAGTACGAGCGTGCGCCGATATTGATCGGCGGCCTTTTCAAACTCTCCCTGCGCGATATACGCCAGCCCCAGGCAGGAGTGTGCCGCAGCTAACTGGGACTCCTGCGTAGCCGCCTTTTCGCAAGTACTGATAGCCGCTTTGGCCCACGCCTGGTCGTGGCTCAGTTGATATCTTCGCCAGTAAGCTTCGCCTAGACCCGCGGCCGCTGCCGCGTAGTTCGGGTCCTTCTCGAGTGCGCGCTGGAAAAGCGCGACGGCGCTCTCAACTTTTTCCGGCACAACGTAGTCCTGCAAATAGCCACGGCCTTGGACGTAATAATCGTAGGCGGCCGGTTGCGTGGTGCCCTGGTAACTGGGAGCTTGTTTGTCCGCGGGCGCGAGCGGCAGTTCCATCGCCAAAGCCACAAAATAGGAACTACTTCGTCTTTGTGCGAAACTCTCTCCCATGACCACCAAGCCGCTCCACCTCGACGTCAACGAGCAGATCGAATGTGCCCAAACGCTGGCCTCACGCTTCTACACCGATCCCGCCATCCTCGAAATTGAAAAAGAAAAAGTCTTTCGTCGCACCTGGCAGCTAGTCGGCACGCTCGACCACTCCTGCGGCGAAGTCAACGGCGTGAAGAAAACCATCTCCGACTCGGAAAGTTATTTCACCGCTGATGTAGCGGGCGAACCGCTGCTCGTCGTGCGCGATAAGCCTGCCGCGGCAGGCAAGCAAGGGACTCTCCGCGCTTTCAGCAACGTATGCCGCCATCGCGCCGGACCCATCGCTGTCGGCAGCGGCTGCAAAAATGTCATGCGCTGCCAGTATCACGGCTGGACCTACACCCTCGACGGTCGTCTCATCGGCACGCCCGATGTCGAAGGCGTCGAGTTTTTCGACCGCAGCACCATGGGCATGGTTCCGGTGCGCCTCGAAACCTGGGAAAAATTCATCTTCGTGAATTTCGATCAGCACGCCGAACCACTTTCAAATTATCTGGGTGAAATTCCAACACAGGCCCGCGGCTTTCAATTTGCAGGATTACAATTCGCCGAGCGCCGCGACTACGTCATCGACTGCAATTGGAAGGTTTACGTTGACAACTATCTCGAGGGCTACCACATTCCCATCGCGCATCCCGGACTGATGCGCGAAATCGATTACGCGCACTATCGCACCGATATCTTCCGCTATTATTCGCAACAGTTCGCGCCGATTCGCGCGATGAAAACAGAGGACGACGGCGAACGTTTCTACGCTCCAGGCGCTTGTTTACAGCAAGCCCTCTATTTCTGGATTTTTCCCAACCTGATGCTCAATATTTATCCCGACAACATTTCCACCAACTTAATCGTCCCTCTTTCCACCGAAAAAACACTCACCATCTTCGAGTGGTTTTTTCATGACGCCGATCAAGCGAAAACTCGCGAGCGCATCGAAAAAGCCATCGCATTTAGTGATGAGGTGCAGCAGGAAGACATCACGCTCTGCGAAAACGTGCAGCGCGGACTCCGCTCCTCCACCTACGACCGCGGCCGCTACTCCGTCAAACGCGAAAACGGCGTCCACCACTTCCACATGCTCCTAAGCGAATTCCTGGGCAAAGCAGCGCCCAGCAATAAGCGCCCGGCGAGCAGTGAGGCAGGATGCTCGTGAATGTAACTCTTCATGTAGCAACGGCTTCTTGCCCTGACGAAGGAAGGGGCCGCTGTTCTTTCTTTTCCCGTGGAAACGGCGGCATTTGTCCCCGCTCCATCGGGACGCCGCTTTTCCTTCTTTTGTAGCGGCCGCTCTCTGAGGCGGGCCTCTTTCGCTTACGGTTTGGCGGGAGCCGGAGCCGCAGTCGACGGAGCTGGCGCCGATTTTTGGAAATCGAAATTCACCTTAGGAGCAGTACGCGCGCCTTCTTCGGTTTTGAAATAAGCGTCGTTGCGAGTGAAGCCGGCCATGCTGGCGACCAGACTGTTGGGGAAAAGTGAAATGTAAGTGTTGTAGTCCTGCACCACTTCGTTGTACCGGCGGCGCTCCACAGCGATGCGGTTCTCCGTTCCGGCAAGTTCATCCTGCAAGCGCAGGAAATTTTCGTTGGACTTGAGCTGCGGATAATTTTCCGTGATCACCAGTAAACGGCTGAGCGCGGAATCGAGCGCGCCATTCGCGGCGATTTTATCGGCAGGAGTTCTGGCGCCGATCAGTGCGGAACGCGCCTGCGCGATTTCGCTGAACACTTGTTCTTCGTGAACGGCAAAACCCTTCACGGTTTGCACGAGGTTGGGAATCAAATCGGCGCGGCGCTGCAACACAACATCGACTTGCGCCCAGGCTGCATTGACAGCCTCGCGCTTCACGGCCATCT
>WNFT01004840.1_pt1 | contig 13974 bp, 12 predicted proteins | sample 5400191 | NCBI WGS metagenome assembly WNFT01 (sample SAMN13153359, study PRJNA577476) | soil metagenome | isolation source: 80 cm saprolite under Madrone tree | place: USA:California | collected 2016-06-14
CGTCCTTGATGAGGGCCAGCGCAAGGACTGGTTCGGTTCGAATCTGATCCTGGGCTTCGCGTTGGCGTCCGCCTTCTGCCTGATCGCGCTGATCCCCTGGGAGTTGACGCGAAAGGACCCCATCGTCGATATCCGCCTGCTGGGACGGCGGCAATTCGGTGCCTGTTTTCTACTCATGCTGGGCACAGGCGCCATCGTGATCGCCACGACGCAAATCCTTCCGCAACTGCTGCAAACGGAGTTGAACTATACCGCGACGCTGGCGGGGCTGGCGCTTTCGCCGGGTGGCGTCGTAACCATGATTATGATGCCGATTGTGGGAAAGCTTATCGGTCTGGTGCAGCCGAAATACCTGCTCATCGCCGGTGCGTCTATCGCAGCCATTGCGATGTGGCATCTGACCGGTCTGACCGGCGATATCTCTTACAATTACGCTGCGCTTTCACGCATCTATCTTGCCTTCGGTCTTCCTCTTCTATTCCTTCCGGTCACGACGGCATCGTATGATGGTCTGCCGCCGGACAAGACCAACCAGGCGTCAGCGCTCATCAATGTCGCACGCAATCTTGGTGGATCGATGGGCGTCGCGCTGGTGCAGACCATCCTGGCGCAGCGCCAGCAATTTCATCAGAGCCGTCTGGTCGAGCATATCGTTCCGTCCGATATCGGATATCAGCAGACGATCGATGCGATGACGCGTTATTTCCAGGCGCAGGGATCGAACGCATCTGACGCGACATCGCAGGCGATCGCCTGGGTTGGGCAAACCCTGCGCCAACAGGTCAACCTGCTTGCCTATATCGATGTCTTCTGGTCGCTCGCGATGATCGGCGCCATCATGATTCCGGTTGCGCTCATCATCAGGCCGGTCGATCTGAGCAAGCCGGCGAAAGGGCACTGAACCGGTATTGGCCGTATCCAAGGTTTGCGGCAGTCTAGGGCGCGGACTCATTAGCGCGCAACCAAATTCGGATTGATGCGAGTTTGACGAACGCCAGATAGTTGACCGCGAGTTTGTCATATCGGGTCGCGACACGCCGACACTGCTTGATCTTGTTGAAGAACCGCTCGACCAAGTTGCGCGTGCGATACAAATACGGGCTGAAGCAGATCGGATTTTTGCGATTTTGTTTTGGAGGAATGTTCGCCCATGCTCCTTGCTGGCGAGCAAGTTCCCTGATCCAGTCGGCGTCGTAGCCGCGATCCGCGAGCAACATCGTCTGTGGAGGCAAGGCGCTGAGGAGAACTGAACACAGTCGGTTATCGTGCGCCTCGCCGGGCGTTAGTGCGAGATGCACCGGCAGGCCATTGGTGTCCACGACCGCGTGAATCTTGCTGGTCAGGCCCCCTCGCGAGCGACCCATATCCTGGTGATTGTTGTCCGAGATGCAGGCTCCGTGCTGGTGGACGCGCACGACTGAGGTATCGATCATCTGCACCGCGGTATCATGACCGCCAGCAAGCGCGTCCATGATTTGATCCCAGACGCCAGCCTGCCGCCACCGAACGAAGCGATTGTAACAGGTGGTGCGGGGACCATAGGTCGCGGGCAGGTCGCGCCATGGCGCACCTGAACGCAGGACCCAAAAGATGCCATTGAGGACGCGGCGGTCATTTACCCGCCGAATGCCGCGCGGCTTGTTCGGCAGCATCGGCTTAATGGCGGTCCACTCATAGTCGCTGAGTTCGTAACGCATGATTCGATGCTCCGGTTTCGGAGCTTGAACCACGTCTCGGGCGGCGCCATCAACCCGCACCGGCCTATAGCGAAGCCGCTAATGCTCTGAATTTACTTCCGCTTTCGGGTGTATAGCCGACATGGTCGGACTTGCCGCTGGGTCGCTCGTGTAGCGATTGACCCCTAGCGGACATTACGGCCGCCGCCGGCAAAGTCCGGTTTTGACTTCTCGGACATGGAGGTCTATTACCGAAGCCGCTCGCAGATGTCGTAGCTTCATCGTTAGCCTCCCATGTCTCGCAAGCATGCGGCCAGCCTAAAAAGTCTTTCAAGCCGGCCAGCGGTCTCTATAACAAGAACAAGCACTGCGCGACCTTGCGGCGCAGCGCGACGTCATCATCTTTGATTAACCCGATATCGGCCGTTCGACGGGTGTGACTCCTTCAACGGTCGCAGTGAGTACGAAGGAGTTCGGCGGATACTACCGCGCGCTTGGCCTGACCAGCTTCGCCATTGTGGGATTCACCTTCGGCGCCATGATCGCGCAGGAGCTTGCCCCTGAAATTCCAGACGTAGCGAGGTGAGGACCGACTTGGGCGGCGCGGGAGAGTGCGATGGCAAAGCGAGACATCTTCAACAGGCGGATGCAGCATATATTGCGGCTGTCCGACGAGCACACTCCACTCATCAAGACTATTCAAAAGAACTCCCTGGCGGCGACCCGTTGCCAACTCGACATGCCTACAGATACACGGAAAAAATTCCCGCGAACTTTGGTTGGACGGTAGGCCGATAAAGACCGAGCCGCTTCATGCGGGCGGCGTCGTGTTTCATGACTTGCGCCAAGGCCCACGGTTCTATTTCCACGACCCTCTTGACTCCGTGAACTTTCATCTGCCGCGAAAGACTCTGGATGCGATCGCGGACGACGCCAACGCCCCGAGGATCTCCGATCTGAAGTTCACTCCAGGCGTGGGCGTCATGGACCACGTCGTAGGAGAACTTACGCGACTGCTTTTGCCGGCGTTCGACAACCCCGACCAGGTGTCCCAGCTCTTTGCGGACCATATCAGCCTGGCTTTGGGCACTCACATCGCCCATGCGTATGGAGGCATGAGAAGCGTCGCCGCGCCCTCGCGAGGCGGTCTCGCCACTTGGCAGGAACGGCGCGCCAAAGAGCTCATGAGCGCAAACCTTCAGAGAGATGTTTCGATTGCAGATGTCGCGACGGAATGCTCGCTATCGGCCGGGCATTTCGCTCGCGCGTTCCGGCGTTCGACGGGTCTGTCGCCGCACCAATGGCTGCTCCAACATCGGATTGATGAGGCGCATGGACTATTGCGCGACCGTAGGCTTTCGCTTGCCGAAATTGCATGCGCCTGCGGCTTTGCCGATCAAAGCCACTTCACGAAGGCCTATACGCGTCTGCGTGGCATCACGCCAGGCGCCTGGCGGCGACAGCAGCAAATTACTCGGAAGTTCTGAAAGAGGGCAACCGAGCATTGCGCAGTCTTGGCTCCTGCTCGATTCGAATCGAACAGACCAAGGATGTTTCGTTTTTACAAGAGCACGCACCCCGAATCCCCTAGTTTTACGAACTTCCAGGAGTGTCAGGTAGGCGGAGTGGGACATGCCAAAACCGCACTCCGGATGCAGGAGCGCGCCGCCTGTCTCCTCGGGGCGATGGCCGTAGGTCATCAATCGGAAGCCCGCTGTGGACGTGGGTAACAACGACAATGAAGGAGGAAGATTATGCAAGGTGCTGCGACCTATCGCGCGGTGCAGGCGGTCAGTCCAGGCAAGTTGGAGTTGACCGAAAAGCCATTGCTCGATCCGCCTGCCGGTCATGTCCGCATCCGCGTCGAAGCCTGCGGCGTGTGCCATTCCGATTCCGCGACGGTCGAGGGGATATTGCCGATCGAGTGGCCGCGGGTGCCCGGCCACGAAGCGGTCGGCCGGATCGACGCAATCGGAGAAGGCGTCCAAGGCTGGAAGCTGGACCAACGCGTCGGCGTCGGCTTCCTCGGCGGCAGCTGCGGATACTGTGTCTACTGCCGCGATGGCGATCTCGTGAACTGCACCAACCAGGGCTACACGGGGGTGCAGCACGATGGCGGCTACGCCGAGATGATGATTGCCAAGTCAAGCGGCTTGATCGCTGTGCCGGACGATCTCTCCTCGGTCGATGCGGCGCCCCTGTTATGCGCTGGTCTAACGACCTTCAGCGCCCTCAGGAACTCGCCGGCACGAGCCGGAGATCTGGTTGCGGTCTTCGGGGTCGGCGGACTGGGCCACCTCGGCGTGCAATACGCGCGGCGCATGGGGTTTGAGGTCGTCGCGATCGACCGCGGCGCCGATCGGGCCGAGCTTTCGAAGAAACTGGGCGCGCATCACTATATCGACAGCGCCACGACCGATGTCGCCAAGGCACTCCAGCAGCGTGGGGGCGCGCAGATGGTGCTGGCCACTGCCTCTGGCGGCAAGGCAGTCGCAGCCGCACTCGGCGGCTTGCGACGCGGTGGCGTTGTGATCTCGCTCGGCGCCACCGATGAGCCGATCGAGTTGTCGGCGTTCGAGCTTCTTTTCAAGCAACTTGGTGTCGACGGAGCGCTGACGGGTACGCCCGAGGCGGGCGATGCAACGCTCAGGTTCAGCGTCCTTAGCGATGTCGCCGCAATGATCGAAACCATGCCGCTTGAGCGAGCTGCGGAGGCCTACGCGCGGATGATGTCCGGCAAAGCACGTTTTCGGATGGTTCTGACCGTGGCGTAGGCGGCGCCGCCCCTAACAGCAGCCCCAATGGAGGTCATATGAGCAACAACCCAAAGGCGATCACCGAAGAGTTTTTCGCCGCCTACGACGCTCATGACGTGGAACGCATGCTGGCTCTTTGCGCAGACGGCGCACAAGGGCGATACCTTCCCTATGGCAAGAACAGTGTTGTGCCGATCCGAGGCGGCCTCGAACAAATTTGGCGCGGCTTTCCGCAGGTCGTACCGGATTTCGGGGTCGAAATAGCCGAGATGATCCCGGGCGAAGAGAACACTATTGTGGTGCAGGCATTACTCGGCGGGACTATGCCCGCGGATGTCCCAGGCCTTGTGAAGAAAGGAGAGGTTGGACGGATCGCCCACGCTTATATCATCCGCTACAACACGGACGGCAAAATATCGCGCTTGGATTGCTATTGGGACAACACCTCCATCAACGCCATCAAGGCGAGCGCTTTGTAAGCATGTCCGGAGAAACCCCAATGAACAAGTTCCAGGATATCTTCGATGCGCAGAGGGCGCTGTTCGCCACGGGCGTCACGCGTACGTACGAATGGCGTGTCGACCAGCTCGACCGCATGGCCCGGATGATCAGCGAGAACGAGGAGCGTTTCCAGAAGGCGATGGCCAAAGACTTCAAGACCGCCTCGCAGGAATACATCTTCGAGACCCAGGCGTCGGCGGGCGAAACAGAGGTTCAGAAGAGCCAGCTGCGAGAGTGGATGAAACCGATCGAAGCGCCAATCCCGCGCTTCCTCGCTGAGACCGGCCACAAGGGGATGATCTATCGCGAGCCATATGGCGTGGCACTGATCATTGGCCCGTTCAACGGGCCCTTGCTGTTGCTGATCCGCCCGGCGCTAGCAGCGCTCGCAGCCGGCAACACCTGCATCCTCACCCTGAGTGAAGCACTCCCGGCAACGACCGAAGTGCTGCTCGACCTTGTCCCGAAATATTTCGATTCGGGCGCCGTGACTATAGTGGCCGGTGGTAAGGAGCAGAACACTGAACTCTTGAAGCTATCGTTCGACTTCATTTTCTTCACCGGTAGCACCTACGTCGGCAAGATCGTCGCCCGGGCGGCAGCGGAAAACCTCACGCCTGTTCTGCTCGAACTCGGCGGGATGAATCCGGCGGTCGTGGACGAGACCGCGAACATCCCCGACGCGGCGAAGAAGATTGTTTGGGGTGCTATGGCATGGGGCGGCCAATGGTGTACCTCGCCGGGCTACGCCTATGTGCACGAGTCCGTTGCGGACGCCTTCGTTGCCGAGGCGAAAAAGGCTCTGGTCGAACTGTTTGGCAACGACCCGAAATCCAATTCCGACTACTCGCGCATCATCAATGCGCGCACGGTGGACCGGCTGGCATTGCTGATAGATCCCGCTAAGGTGGTCGCCGGCGGCAAGTCGGATCGGGAAGCGCACTACCTCGACCCGACGCTTCTCTATCCCATCACCTGGGATGACAAGATCATGGAAGACGAGATCTTCGGCCCGATACTGCCGATCCTGACCTACAAGTCCTTCGACGAGGCGATGGCAAGGATGGCGGCGACACCGCGAGCGCTTGCCGGCTTCATCTTCAGCCGTGAACAGAAGACCATCGACCGCTTCATTGGCCAACTATCCTACGGTGGAGGCGGCGTGAATCTGGTGAATGTTCATCTGTTCGTCGAGACGATGCCGTTCGGAGGTACCGGGTCCGCCGGGATGGGCCACTACTACGGAAAATACGGCTTCGATGCGCTCACCCATGCCAAGTCGATGCTGATCTCCCCGCCAGACGTTGCGATCGATCACCTCTACTCCCCCTTCACCGACGAAAAGAACCGGTCGCTTCAAGGCTGGTTTGAGTATTGAGACGAAGTTCTTACACAACACACGGAGCGAGCCGGAAAAAGAGAACTTTATGAATGGCGTAACAAGAGAAGGAAAATCACGATGGCCTTGGTGCGCATGAAATCGGTGGCCGGTGTTAAGATTCCGGATACGGAACTTTTGCAATGCCGCCGTCGACCTGTTGGAGTCGAGTTCACCCGAGTTTCTCTGCACTCATTGCCTTCGGACCTATATCTTCGGTAGCCTTGCTGTCAGGGGCCTCGGTCGTTCGGTGGTCGACGAGGAAGCTGCGTTTTGCGCAGCGATTTTGCATGACCTGGGGCTGGTTTCCCCCTACCGCCGCGACAACCGGTTTGAGGTGGATGGCGCGGATGCCGCGCGCGAGTTCTGCGCGAGGCATTGGGTGACGCCAGAGCGCGCCGATCTGGTTTGGAAGGCGATCGCGTTGCATACCTCTCCGGGAATACCGACTCGGTTGGCAGGCGAGATAGCGTTGGTCCATTTCGGCGCCGGGCTCGATTTTTTGGGTCTGAGCCTTGATCAAGTGCCGTCACAGGTGGTGGAGGAATTGCTCGAAAAATATCCACGGCTGAACTTTAAAGCCGAATTTCGAAATCTGCTGGTCGAGCACTGCCGGCATCACCCGGCCGCCCAAGTCTTAACCTGGACTGACGATGTTGCGCGCACCGCCGGCTGTACATTGCACGGTCGGCCAATCCCGACGGCATCGCAAATTATGTCGGCGGCGCCGTTTGATGAGTGACCCGAGCGGTTCAACAAGGATGGCCTCAGTAGGACCGGATTAGTCGGTTTCCCGCGTTGAATTTCCAATTCTGTCGCGATGACTTTGCTCGTCGGGAGTAAGGCCTCCACGGAATGCCGGTGGCATCCTCTGCCAATCGAATAGCCTCTGCCACTCTCCCTGGTGTTCTTCAGGTGTAGTCCACATGATGCTACGGTCAACTCCGCCAGGGTTCATCCCTCTCAATAGCAGCCGTTGCTGGGCATGATCCTGAAGGTCAGTCACGCGGCTAATGCCAAGCTGAGCATGGCCAAGAACAAGTGCCGCATGCTGCTGCATGGTAAGGCCACCCACTGAAGGATTAGCGGCCATTACGGGGAGCTGCGCCTGCATAATGGCGAGCGCATCTTCTTGCCGGGCGGAGTTAAACCTGCGCGCGAGAGTATCTTCCTCCGGTGTTATCGGGATATTGCGAACCTGTTTATCGAATGCGAGCACAGAACGCGGTCCGGTCTATAGCGCGACAATCAGGATGAGAACGGCGCGTCAATCAAGATGAGACGAGGCAGCCGAGCGAGGCGATAGTTGACGCTGGCCGACGTTTTGGCAAGCGCTTTGATTGACGCTCCGCGTCAATCAGCTTCGGCCTTTTCCGTTTTCTTGATTGTCGCGTGGGCAGATGGCCGACCACGACCGCGCTTTCGGTCGAGGGCCTCGCGGCGGCGATAGCTCTCGACATTCATCTCCAGGATCGTGGCGTGGTGGACGAGACGATCGATGGCCGCGAGAGTCATGGCCTGGTCCGGGAAGATCTTGTCCCATTCGCCGAACGGCTGGTTGGCCGTGATCAGCATGGATCGCCGCTCATAACGCGCGGCGATCAACTCGAACAACACGCTCGTTTCGGCTTGATCCTTGGTGACGTAGGCGAGATCATCGAGGATGAGCAGATCGTAGCGGTCGAGCTTGGCAATCGTGCTTTCGAGGGCGAGCTCGCGACGAGCGACCTGGAGCCGTTGCACGAGATCGGTGGTGCGGGCGAACATCACGCGCCATCCATTCTCGACCAGGGCAAGCCCAAGCGCTGCCGACAGATGGCTCTTGCCGCCGCCCGGTGGGCCGAAGAGGAGGATGTTGGCCCCCTTCGCCAACCAAGCGTCGCCGGACGCCAGCGCCATCACCTGAGCTTTCGAGACCATTGGCACGGACTCGAAGTCGAACGTGGCGAGCGTCTTACCGGCGGGCAGACGCGCCTCGACGAGATGCCGCTCGATGCGGCGGCGGCCACGTTCGGCCATTTCATGCTCGGCAAGCGTTGCGAGGAAGCGGGCCGCCGGCCATCCCTCTTTGTCGGATTGCTCGACGAGCTTGGCCCACATCAGCTTGATGCCCGGTAAGCGCAATTCGCTCAGCAAGAGTTCGACGCGGGCGGTATCAACGGTGTTGGTCGTCGTCATGCCACGACCTCCGGGTTGGAGGTTGGTTTGACGGTATAGACCGCCGCGAGTTCGTCGTAGCTGCTGAGCGGTACGAACTTCACTTCGATCACTGGCACGCATGCCGGGTTTGGAGCGAACCGCTCGCGCAGTATCGCCAGATCAGGCAACCGGCCCGCATCGAGTTCCGCATCGATCAGCCCTGCCAGCTCGGCCTCGCAGCCGCGATCGTGGGCGAGCGCCAGCAACTCGACTGTCAATTTGCACGCACGCTTGTCGCCCACGCTCTGGTGCAATGCCTCGAAGGCTCGTGCATAGGCAGGGCGCGGGAACAACTGATCGCGATAGACCAGATTGTTGAGCGCCATCGGCTTCTTGCGCAGCGCGTGGATCACGTGCCGATAATCGACGACGTGGCCACCCTTGCTCTCTGATGCCGGCCGTCCACGCCGGAGCGTCATCATTGGTGTTACACCGAGGAAGCACTCAAGTCGGTCATCGTAAAGGTGCACGCGCAGGCGATGGCCGATGAGCCGCGATGGCGCTGTGTAGAAGACGCGGCGCAGGATGAAGCCGCCGCTCGACGTCACGATGACGATCTTCTCCTCGTAATCGGCCGTCCGGCGCTTGGGCAAGGGAGCCAGCGTCGGCCGTTCCAGCTCGATCCGCTTGCGATTGTGGGCGTTGCGCCGGCCAACGATCTCGTCGACGAAGCGGCGGTAGGCATCCAGATCGCCGAAGTCACGGCTGCAACGCAGGAGTAGCGCGTCCTCCAGCGCCTTCTTGAGATGGCCGTGCGAACTTTCGATGGAGCCATTCTCGTGTGCGACACCCCGGTTGTTGCGGGTCGGTATCATGTCGTAATGGCGCATGAACCCCTGGTAGCGACTCGTCAGATCCTCCTGAGCGGCGCGGTCCAAGTTGCAGAATGCCGCCGAGAGGCTATCGCTGCGATGCTCGCGCGGCGCACCGCCGAGCGCCCACAGTGCATTCTGCAGACCCTCGGCCAGTGCAACAAAGCTCTCGCCGCCGAGTACGACGTGAGCATGCTCGAAGCCCGAGAACGCCAGCCGAAAATGATATAGTCGATGCCCCAGCACGACACCTGCGACCGTTACACCGAGTGCACTCGTGTCGGTGAAGTCTGACAGACCAAGCCGGCCAGGCTCGTGCTCCTGGCGGAAGATGACGTCCTGCTCAGGACCAACGAGCGCTCGCCACGTGCGCATGCGCCGCTCCAGCGTGCGCCGAATGCCGGGGGCGATCTCGGGATGGCGCCGCCGGATTTCTTCGAGCACAGCGATCGCTCGAATGCCGGGGGCCGACCTCAGGATCGGCACAATCTCGCCGTCCCAAACCTCGGCCAGGGGGTCCGGCCGCCGTCGACTACGCGGCGCTTTCTTCTGCGAGGGCAGCCGCGGATCATCCTCAATCCGGTAGGCGGTTGCCTTGCTGAAGCCGGACTTGGCGGCAGCAATGGCGGTTTTGTGGCTTTGTCGGTAACTCATGTACAGCCTCATCTGGTGGTCGGTGATTTGGAGGCCGGGCAATGTCTGATCCCTCAATTCTGAGACGAATCAGAAGCTTGACCCGGTCGCTCACGACCGCCAGACCGCACTTACCCCAGAGGGAAAAGTGCGCCGCCGGGGACGGCCGTCCTTCGCTCGGGCTACGCCCTCGCTCCGTCCGGCCATCCCCGGCGCATTCTCATCCTGATTGACGCTGCCGTCTCACCTTGATTGCCGCGCGGCAACCTTGAGCGGGGCGAGGTGCTCCCGCGCATGGGCGACCTCGGCGCCGCTGCCAGGGTTGAGGATCCGCTCAAGGCCGGTTTCGGTCACGTCTGCGGCTTCATCATCGAATGGCAAAGACACATTTCTTCAATAAAATCAGATCGATCCTTATCTGTGGCTGGCGACGCAGTGATGATCGCACCGGTCTCCAACCAAATTCCCTGCAAACAGGGAATTTAGAAGAACCTGGCCCTGAAGAGGCCTCTACCCTGCGAGAAACGACTGAGCCACAGCGGCTTCTCTCAAGATTCCCTACTGATCCGAGCAGTGAAAGTATTGTCGTGAACAGGGACTCTTGGCCCAAAGAACAGGGAGACTCCTATGGAAAGGCAAAAATGTAAGCGTCCATTTCTTGCACGCTTGTTTCCTCGTGGTTCGGACGCGATCTGTTCTCGGTTATGTTTTACTCACCGACATTGCGCTTCGCTTGCATCCCCTTGCCAGCAAAGCGCCTCAGCGAAACGATTCTCATCGTCTTTGATATTCGTGTTGGTGCGATCTTTTAGTCTATCTACTATGCGGCTTTGTCGTGAAGTCCTTCCATCATCCTTTATCGCGGAAGTCGGGCCTGGAGCGCCACCCAATAGGATTTCTGGGCGTGGTCGAATAAGCCGAGGTGCTCGGCGACGGCTTCGGCGGCCAGACTGGTCAGATCGGCTCGCGGCAAGCGCACGAACGCTTCTGCTTCAACCCCGGACACGGCGATCTTTAGACCCTGCTTGCGCGCCAAATGCATCATGGCGGCATTCTCGACCAGGCAGTTCATGAACATTACGCGCATACCCCAGTTACGGGCACGCGCCGCGCAACGTGCGAGCAGAGCGCCGCCGATCCCTTTGCCCCGGCTCTGGGGCAGGACGGAGATGCCCAATTCGGCATGTCCATCCTCGCGAGCGAGGTGAGCCGCGCCAATGATCGCGAGATCGGTATCAGTGACGACAAAGACAGCGTCGCGTGTCAAGTCGATACCTTCGACATAATGACGTACACCATCATCTGACAGCACGTGGGCGAACCTGAAGTGGCGATCTTCCGCGTCGAGGGCGAGCAGATGGGTGAGCAATTGTGGACGTTCGTTCGCGTATAGCTCGCGCGTCAGTGCGTTCAGGCCCATGGACATCCTTAGATCCTTGGATCGCTCGCGATCGACACGTTCCTGCGCCCTCTATTGCGCGGGCGCAGCCGCCGGTAATCCCTTGATCGAGGCTGGACGAATCGCCAGCAAGAGAAGCGCTCCGGAGAGCAGGTACAGTGCCATCACGAAGTATATGCTGTATATATTGTCACCGGTGCTTCTCAGGATTAACCCATTGATTGACGGGCTGACCGCCGGACCGAGGTTTCCGAGGCTGCTGATGAGCGCAAGACCGCCGGCGGCGGCTCCAACCGACAAATACTCGCTCGTCAGCGCGAAAAAGAGCGGAGTCGCCGAGGCAATCCCGATGACGGCGACGGAGAGAGCCAGGATCGATCCGACCAGGTTGCCCTGGAACAGCGTGGTTATGAAAAGGCCCACCGCCGCAATGACAACGCAGACCGCAAAGTGCCATCGGCGCTCATGCCATTTGTCCGAATGGCGACCAATCAGGATCATACCGATGATGCCGGCGGCATTTGGGATGCTCGCGTAGATTCCGACGAGGAGCAGATCCTTGACGCCCCAACTCTGGATCAGGGTCGGCACCCAAAACACCATTGTGTAAGTGGCGCCCAGCAGAAAGAAATAGACCAATGCCAGCACATAAGCCTTCGGGTCTTGCAGCATCTGCAAGAATGTCCCGTCAGCTTCGCCTGCGACGTCCCTTATGTCATGCTGGAAGGCATCCTTGACCACCGCCTTTTCCTCAGTCGAGAGCCAAGGGGCTTGGTCAGGTCTGTCCTTCAGCAGAAGGTAAACCAGGAAGCCGAGGAAAATCGCGGGTAATCCCTGTACCAGGAACAGCCATTGCCAGCCATGAAGACCGGCGAATCCATCGAAGTATTTGAGAATAAATCCGCACAGCGGTCCCGCGATAAGCGATCCTATCGTGGTAGCCGACATGAAGATCGCAATCACTTGCCCACGCCGCACTGACGGATACCAGTAGGTGAAATACAGAATGACGCCTGGAAAGAAACCGGCCTCAAAGACGCCAAGCAAGAATCGACCAACGTAAAATTGGAGAGGCGTTGATACGAGCATCATGGCGGATGCCGCGAGGCCCCAAAGCACCATGATGCGCAACAATGTCTTGCGCGCGCCGATCCTGTCCAAAAGAAGATTGCTGGGCACTTCAAAGAGGAAATATCCGATGAAGAAGATGCCCGCGCCGAGGCCGTAGACCGCATCGTCAAACGGCAAGGTCTGCTTCATCTGCAGCTGCGCATAGCCGATGTTGATGCGATCTAGATAGGCGACCATATACGCAATCAGCAGCAGCGGCAAAAGACGCCGGTCGATCTTCGCGAACACGGCCTTGTACGCCGGGTTTTCCAGCGCAAGCGACGATTCCGTTTTTGCGGCCGGCGGATGCATGTTCGTTCCCCCCAAACTATTCTCAAACTCTAATTGCCCGCGTGCGGCATTCGCCGCCGGCCCCGGCGAGGTGATCGCGTCAAGCCTGTCGTGGACGGCTTCAGCCCGCTACCCAACTCGATGCTGGCAACTTCCTTTGGCACTGCCGGCGCCTGAGGTACGACTACGGAAGGCGCTGGCGCGACCGATTTGCTCTCCGTGGAGACCTTGTCCGGTTCGTTCAATGCCGATCTTGCAGGCTTTACGGTTGCATCGACAGGTGGCAGCGCTTGGATCTCGCGCAGCGCCGTGCGCAGGTGGTCAATCAACTCATAGGACTCATCCTGTGAAAGAATGCGTCGGCACGCCGTGAGGCCGAACTCGAGCGATCCGGCGTAACTTTGTACCGTGATGTTCAGCGCGCTGCCGTGATAGGGGATCGACACAGGGAAATAGTGCACCATTTTTGCCCCGGCCATGTAGAGCGTCATCGGTGGACCGGGGACGTTGGAGATCAGGACGTTGCCAACTGCCGGAAAGCGGCTCACGAGATTGGAACGGCCGAGCAGCGAGGCTAAGCCGGTCATAAGCCAGGGCGATCCTGTGATCGGGATGTCCACCCCGAGCACTGGCTTCAACTCCTTCACAACGGCCTTGGCCGCTTCAGACGACGCGTGGATCGCCCTGAAGTGGGCGGGCAAGTCCTCGATGTCGGTCGCCAGATCGACGCGAACCGCGGCGACCTGGTTGTTCATCGCCGCGTCACCCTCAGCGCGCAGGCTGACGGGCACCATCGCGATCAGCGGCTCCTTCGGCAGCAAACCCCGCTCCTTCAGGAAATGGTGCAGCGCGATGCTGCACATTGCCATCACGATTGTGTTGACGGTGCCGCCAACACGCCTGCCCAGATCCTTGATGTCGGCCAGAGACAGCGACATCGTGCTGTATGAGCGCTGATTGGTGATCGAGTCGTTGAATATCGTGCTCGGCGCGAGACCGAGATTCAACGAGCGCTCGCCTTTCTCCGACCGCTGGCTGGCAACGACTCTGGCCGCCGTATCCAACGCTTTGGCTGCTGCCGGCAACAACTCGGCAAGCTTGCGATATTGCTGGGCCGCATTGGTGGCAGCCGCCTGCAGCAATTCGGTGACGCCGAGTTGATATTGGCCGCTCGTGCGCTTACGCCGCGGCGGCGGCACTTCGCGAATCTGCGACGAGG
>WNFT01007135.1_pt1 | contig 13973 bp, 17 predicted proteins | sample 5400191 | NCBI WGS metagenome assembly WNFT01 (sample SAMN13153359, study PRJNA577476) | soil metagenome | isolation source: 80 cm saprolite under Madrone tree | place: USA:California | collected 2016-06-14
CCCGTGGGCTTCGCGAGCGCGGTCTTTCCGCCGTCGTCAGCTGGGGACCCGGCGAGGAGGCCCTCGCGGACCGGGTGGTCGCGGCTTCGGCGGGCGCCGCCGTCCGGTCCTTCGCCACCAGCCTGCTCGACTACGTGGCCCTGGCCCGTCGCGCCCGGCTGGTGGTGGCGGCCGATACAGGCACCCTTCACCTCGCCTGCGCGGTGGGCACTCCGGTGGTCGCGCTCTTCGGCCCCACCGATCCGGCCCGCAACGGCCCCTTCTCCCCCCGCGACGAAGTGGTGGGGCGCGTGCCCCCCTGCGCGCCCTGCCACCGGCGCGTCTGCCCCCGCCACGAGGGGATCATGGCCACGATTCCGCCTGGAGAGGTCCTCGGGGCGATCGACCGGCGGCTCGCCGCCGCCCCGAGCCGTGACCGGCTTGCCGTCTAGGCTGCGCGTCCCGCTGGGCTGGGCGGCCGGAATCGTCGTCCTGGTCCTGGCCCGACCCACCCCCCTCGCCCTCGCTCTCGGCCTGCCCCTCGCTTTGCTCGGCGAAGCGCTGCGCCTGTGGGCATCCGGGCATATAGAGAAGACGAAGGCGCTCGCCACGGGCGGCCCCTACGCCCACACGCGGAACCCCCTGTACCTGGGGAGCCTCCTGATGGCGCTGGGAGCCACGGTGGCCGCGGCGAGCCCGTGGGTGGCTCTGGCGGTGGCCGTCTATCTCCTGGCCTTCTATCCGTCCGTGGTGCGGGAAGAGGCGGACTTCCTGGCCAGGAAGTTCGCGCCCGAGTACGCCGCCTGGGCGGGTGCGGTGCCGCTCTTCCTGCCGCGCCTCACCCCCGCGGGCCCGCGCGCCTCGCGCTTCGACTGGGCGCGCGTCCGCGCGAACCGCGAGTGGCGGACCGCCCTCGCGGTTCCGCTGATCGTCGTCCTGCTGCTCACCCGCGGGCTGCTCGCCGGTCTTCTCCGGTAGAGCGAGGCCCGAATGCCATGGCCCGAGCTGACGCCTCCTGTTCGACGGCGCATCTGGCCGGCTCTGGGGTCGGGCCTCAGCCGCGCCGTTGTGAGCCCATGGCCGTTCGGATGGCATCCGCGAGCTCCGCAAAGGAGGCCGGCTTGCGAACGACCGGCCCGACGCTCAGCAGGGCGCGCTCCTCTCGGCTCAGCTCCAGGCTGCCGCTGACGAGGACCACGGGCACCTGGCATCCCTCGGCGCGGAGCAACGAGAGCAGCTGCCGCCCCTTCAGCCGCGGCATCTCGTCGTCCAGGACGACCACGTCGAAGGCGTCGCCTCGCCGAAGGAGATCGAGGGCTTCGGCCCCGTCACCCGCCGCCACGACCTCGAAGCCCTCCTCCCGAAGGACTTCGCAGACCACTTCGCGCAGTGGGGTGTCGTCTTCGGCGAGCAGGAGCCGCTTCGGTGGCACAGGAGGATCCGTTCCGCCGGGCATCCGGAGTCCGGGCGGTCGAAATCCCATTTTGGGATATTCGACTCCGGGATTCAAGGCTAGCGGCGCGCGGGCTCGGCGCCCGCAGGCCCATGCGATCCCTTCACGACTCGCGGTACAAGCTGCTTCTTCGGAGGCTGCGCGCGGCCCGGCGCGACGCCCGCCTGACGCAGCAAGACGTGGCGAAGGCCATGGGACGGCATCAGTCGTTCGTCTCCAAGTGCGAGGCGGGGGAGCGCCGAATCGACGCGGTCGAGCTTCTCGAGCTCGCCCGCCTCTACGGCAAGCAGGTTGGCTACTTCGTGGCCGAAGGGGAAGGTGTCAGCGGGGCATCGCTCTCGTCGGAGGGAGCCGCCGGCCGCCCGCCCAGGAGGCGCGGCAAGGGCAAGCGGCACCGGTGAGAGTCACCAGTGCCGCGAGCGTCGGACGTGCGGGGTTCAGTCCTGCGAGATCCGGTAGAGGTGCTGGTAGCCGCGCAGGTAGATCTCGCCGTCCACCAGGGCCGGCGAAGCGTCGAAGCCGTCCGCGAGGACGTTGGTGGCCAGGACCTTGAGCTGGGGGCCGGCATCCAGGACGTCCGTCACGCCGTCCCGGCCCGCCACGTAGACGCGACCGCTCGCCCCCACGGGAGAGGCGTAGACGTTGCTCATGCGGGCGAGCCGCTCCGTGTAGCTCGGCTTGCCCGTGCGCGCGTCGAGGCGGGTCAGGACCGCGGAGTTCGACTTCAGGAAATAGAGCCCGTCCCGGTAGAGCAGGGGCGAAGGGACGTAGGGGGTGTCGCGATCGTAGCGCCAGGCGACCGCGGGAGTGCCCGTGATGTCGCCCGTGGCGGCGGCCAGGCGGACCGCTAGGAGTGCTTCCCCGCGGAAGCCGCTCGTGAGGTAGACCATGCCCTCGGCGGAGACGGGAGAGGGGATGGCGTTGGCGGTCAGGCCCTCGCCTTCCCACAGCAGCTTCCCGGTCTCGAGGTCGTAGCTCCGCACGCGGTTGGTGCCGCTGGTGACGACCTGCGGCTTCCCGTCGTGGACGACCACGAGGGGGGTGGCCCATGTCGTGGGCTCGTCGCGCCGGTCGTTGCGCCACTGCTCCTTGCCGCTCTTCGCGTCCAGGGCCACGATGAAGTCCTTGCCCTCGTGGTCCCAGTTCACGACCAGGGTGTTCCCGAAGAGCGCCGGCGAGGCGCCTTCGCCGAAGCCCAGGCGGGTGGTCATCGTCCCCAGGTCCCGTTGCCAGAGGACGTTGCCCTGGAGGTCGAGGGCGTAGAGGCCGCGGGAGCCGAAGAACGCGTAGAGGCGCTCGCCGTCGGTGAGAGCGGAGCCAGAGGCGAAGGTGCCGTCCGGATGCGTCCCTTCGTGGGGCACCAGGGTGCGCACGGTCTTCCGCCAGCGGACCTGGCCGTCGGCCCGGCCGTAGGCCAGGACCACGAACTCCTGGGAATCCTTGCCCGCGGGGACCGCGGTGGTGACGAAGACCAGGTCGCCCCACACGATCGGGCTGCTCTTGCCGCGCCCGGGGATCTCGACCTTCCAGCGGACGTTCTTCTGTTCGCTCCACTCGAGGGGCGGGTTGGCCTTCGGGGCCTCGCCCGTCCCGAGGGGACCGCGCCACTGCGGCCAGTAGCGGTCGGCCGAGGGCACCGACCCCGGAGGGGAAGCCCCGGCCAGCGCGAAGACCGCAAGGCCGGTCACGGCGAGGGCTAGAAGGGGGCCTCGGATCATCGGAGCAGTGTACCCCGGGCACGGCTCCTTGAACCGTCGCCGGCCGCGGACTACGATCGCCGCCGGTCGCAGCGCGTTCCCCGGACCCAATCAATGCACGAGGAGCCACCAGCATGAAGGACTCGAGCCGACGGGAATTCGTGAAGATGGGCGCGGCCACGGTGGCCGCCGCAGGGGCGGGGCCGCTCTTTGCCCAGGCCCCCACCGTGATGGCCCGCAAGAGCGCCCCCCCGGTGGTCATCAGCTCCGAGAACGGGAGCCAGTACAAGAACGGCGGCCCGCGGACCTGCGTGGAGGAGGCGTTCCTGCGGCTCACCCGCGGGGAGGACGTGCTCGACGCGCTCATCGCCGGGGTGAACATCGTGGAGCTGGACCCCGCCGACGACAGCGTGGGCTACGGAGGCCTGCCGAACGCGGAGGGGGTGGTGCAGCTCGACTCCTGCTGCATGCACGGCCCGAAGAAGCGGGCGGGCGGGGTGGCCGCCCTGGAGGGAGTGCGCACTCCGTCCCTCGTGGCCCGGGCGGTCATGGAGCAGACCGACCACCACCTGATCGTCGGCAAGGGGGCGCAGGACTTCGCCCGCAACATGGGCTTCGCGATCGAGGCCGACCTGAACACCGAGAACTCGCGGAGGAAATGGCTCGAGTGGAAGCGACGGATCGACCCCGAGCACTACCTCGACCCCGCGAAGCGCTCCGAGGCGGCGGAGGCGGCGCGCCGCAGCATGGTCGCGGACGGCCTCCTCGACCCGTTCCACGTCTACGGGACCATCAACTGCGACGGGGTGAGCCCCAAGGGCGAGGTCTGCGGCGTGACCACCACCAGCGGCCTCGCCTGGAAGATCCCCGGCCGCGTGGGCGATTCCCCGATCCTGGGAGCCGGCCTCTACGTGGACGGCGAAGTGGGCGCCGCCGGCTCCACCGGACGCGGCGAAGCCAACCTCTACAACCTCTCGTCCTACCTGATCGTGGAGAACCTGCGGCGGGGGATGACGCCCAAGGACGCGGGAATGGACGCGCTCAAGCGCATCCGGGCGAACACGGTCGAGAAGCGGCTTTCGGGCCCCAGACCGCCGCCTGCGAGTCGCTCATCCCCCAGGGCCCCCCGGAGTGACGGACGAGCTCACCCTCGCGGCGATCCGGGCCACCCGCGAGCGGCTGGGCGACCTCGTGGACACGACGCCGGTGCGGCTGTGGCGCGATCCGGCCCTGGAGCGCGCCGTCGGACCCGCCAGTCGGGTCTTCCTCAAGGAGGAGCTGTTCCAGCGCGCGGGGAGCTTCAAGCCCCGCGGGGCCCTCGCCGTGATGCTCGACCTCACGCCCGCGGCCCTCGGCCGCGGCGTCACCGCGGTCAGCGCGGGCAACCACGCCATGGCCGTCGGCTACGCGGCCCGGGTGCTCGGCACCACGGCCAAGGTCGTGATGCCGAAGAACGCGAACCCGTTTCGCGTCCGCGCCTGCCGGGAGCTGGGGGCCGAGGTCGAGCTGGTCGAGGACGTGCATCGTGCCTTCGACCGCGTCCGGCAGATCGAGGCCGAGGAGGGCCGCACGTTCGTTCACCCCTTCGAGGGACCGCTCACCGCCCTGGGGACCGCGACCCTGGGCCTGGAGCTGATCGAGCAGGTGCCGGAGCTCGAGGCGGTGATCGTCCCCATCGGCGGGGGAGGGCTGTGCGCCGGGGTCGCCTCGGCGGTGAAGCTCGCCCGGCCCTCCTGCCAGGTCTTCGGCGTGGAGCCGGAAGGGGCGGATACCATGCACCGGAGCTTCGCCGCGGGCTCGCCCCAGGCGATCGAGAAGATCCGCACCATCGCCGATAGCCTGGGCGCCCCCCACGCCGCGCCCTACAGCTTCGCCCTCTGCCGCCGGCACGTGGACGAGCTGGTGCTCGTCGACGACGACGCGCTGCGCCGGGCCATGCTCCTGCTCTTCGCCTCCGCCAAGCTGGCGGTGGAGCCGGCGGGAGCCGCGGCCACGGCCGCCCTCTGCGGGCCGCTCTCCGAGCGCCTGCGCGGCCGGCGCGTGGGGGTGATCGTGTGTGGGGCCAACATCGATCCCGGCACGTTCACGGCGCACCTGGAGGCGGCCGGCGATTGACGGGCGCGGGGGTCCTACTAGCCCGGTCGCCCGCGGGACGGGGAAAGCCCTCGCGGTCCGCGGCCGCTCCGAGGCGGTCATCCAGGCACAAGAAGGTGAGGGTCATCGGGCGCCCCTCGGCGGCGGCGAGAGCCGCCGCGAGCTGCAGCGCGTCGGCCGCGCCCAAGTCGTGAACGCGCAAGAGCCGCCGCGCGGCGTCGCGCAGCGGCTCGGAGGGTTGGACCTCCTGCCAGGTCGCCGCGAAGCGATCGAGCCGCGCGCGGGCCATTGCGGCGGAGGGCCTCTGCAGCAGGCCTTCACGCTCCAGACGCGAGACGGCGGACTCGCACTCGACTCGCGTATCCCACCAGGCGAGGACTCCGGCGTCCGACCGATAGAAGGAGCGCATCCTTCCCGACATCTTCTGGCGTACGATGAGAGGCACGAGCGCCGAGCTGTCCCAGAACCTCAACGGCCGCCCCGGCGCTCCTCGAGCAGGGCCTCCAGGACGTCGCCGCCCGCCGCCGGGGACGGCGGGGATGCGCGGAGGATCTCGTCGAGTCGCCCGCGGCGCGCGCGGCGGATCACGCCGGCCCGCTCCAGGCGCGCGAGGCGTCCCTCGTCGGGTCCGGCATGCTCGCCGCTCAGCACGGGCTCCAGGCGCGCAACCGGCCGGTTGCGATCGGTGATCAGGATCGTTTCCCCGTGCCGGACCCGGTCCAGGAGCGCGCTGAGGCCGTTCTTCGTCTCCGATATGGTGGCTCTTCTCACAAGGCTATTATAGCCAGGAAGGAACCCGCGGATTGGCCGGGGGCACGAGCGAGGTCTCTTCGCGTGCGATGCGACGGCTCCTGCGCGGCCCCGTGCTATAGTCGCGGCTCCGTGTCCGCGCCCGACGACCGTCTCTTCACCCCGCGCTTCTTCACCATGTGCGGGTTCACCTTCACGGTCTTTCTCTCCGCTTTCCAGCTCCTGCCCACCGCCCCCTTCCGCATCCTCGACCAGGGCGGGAGCACGTTCGCGGCCGGTCTCTTCCTGGGCCTCCTGACCTACGCCTCCGCGCTCTCCGCGCCGTTCACGGGGGCGCTGGCCGATCAGATCGGCAAGCGGCGGATGCTCATCCTCACGAGCCTGGTGCTGGCGGGGTTCATGGCGGCCTACGGCTTCAGCCAGACCTACATGCTCCCCCTGGTGCTCGTGTTCTTCCACGGCCTCTTCTGGTCGGGCCTGCTCTCCGCCTCCTCGGCCTACATGACCGATTTCATCCCGGCGAGCCGGCGGGCGGAGGGGATCGGCTATTGGGGTATGTCGACCATGCTCGCGGTGGCTTTCGCCCCCAGCGTGGGCTTCTGGATGTATCGGCATGGCTGGGGCTGGCTCTGTGCGGAGGCGGCGGCCCTCAACCTGGGGATGGCGGCCATCGCGTTCACCCTCGAGGAGACGAGCGTGGCCGCGCGCATCACCCGGGAGAAGTTCTTCACCCGCGAGCTCGTGGAGTGGCGGGTGCTCGCGGTCACCCTGTGCCTTTTCCTCTGCTCGTTCGGCTATGGCGGGGTCACGAGCTTCGTGGCGGTGTACGCGGAGCAGAACGCGATCTCGCCGAAGGGGATCTTCTTCACGAGCTTCGCGATCACGGTCCTGGTGACCCGCGTCTTCTCGGGCCGACTGGCGGACCGGGTCGGCCACCGCCGGTTCTTCCTGCCCTGCCTGGCCCTGGTCACGGTGGCGCTGGCCATGCTGGCGGCCGCCCGGACGCGGGGCCTGCTGGTGGCGGCGGCGGTGGCCTTCGGCATGGGCTTCGGGAACATGTACCCGGCCTTCGTGGCCCACGTGGTGAAGTTCGTGCCCGACCACCGGCGGGGGGCGGCCTTCGGGGGGATCCTCGCCGCCTTCGACACCGGGATCGGGACCGGCTCGATCAGCATCGGCTGGATCGCCCAGCGCTTCGGGTTTTCCGCCGCCTTCGGCATCGCGGCCCTGCTCTCCGCGCTCTCCATCCCCTATTTCCTGTGGGCGGAGAAGCGTTTTCTGTATTCATCGACCCCCGAGCCCATCCAAGGCCCAGAGCCAGGCGGCTCCCCGCACCCCGCTGGAGTCGCCGTGGATGGGAGGGACCAGACGCGTGGCGAGTGAATCTGAGAAGGCGTAGCGCGCGAGCAGGGGAGGGACGCTGCGGTAGAGCCGGGGGAGCTGCGACATGCCGCCGCCGAGCACGATCACCTCGGGGTCGAGGACGTTGATCACCACCGCGAGGGCCCGCGCCATGCGGTCCTCGTAGCGCGCGAGCGCCGCCTCGGCCTCGGCCTCGTGCCCCGCCGCGCGAGCCACGACCTCGGGAGCCTCGAGGGACCGCCCGGTCGGCTCGCGGTAGTCCCGAGCCATTCCAGGCCCGGAGAGGAACGTCTCGACGCAGGCGGTCTTGCCGCAGTAGCAGGCGGGCCCCGGCCACTCGCCCTCCCGCGGCCAGGGCAGCGGGTTGTGCCCCCATTCGCCGGCGATCGCGTTGGGCCCCGTGAGGATGCGGCCGTCGACCACCGCCCCTCCCCCGGTGCCCGTCCCCACGATCACCCCGAAGACCACCCGGGCCCCCGCCCCCGCGCCGTCTCGCGCCTCGGAGAGGGCGAAGCAGTTCGCGTCGTTCGCGAAGCGCAGGGGTCGCCCCATGAGCCCGACGAGGTCGCGGTCGAAGGGCCGGCCGTTCAGCCATACCGAGTTCGCGTTCTTGACCAGGCCGGTGGCGGGGGAGATGGCTCCCGGCATGCCGATCCCCACCGTGCCCCGCTCCCCGACGTCGCCCTCCACCGCCTCCACGAGCCCCGCGATCGCGCGCAGGGTGGCGGCGTAGTCGTCACGGGGCGTGGGGACGCGCCGGCGCGCGCGCACCGTACCCGCCGCGTCGAGGGCGACCGCCTCGATCTTGGTCCCGCCCAGGTCGACGCCGATCCGGATCGCCATGGAAACCGGGCGATTCTAGCGCCGGAGCGGGTGCCGGCCTAGAATCGCGGTCGGCTGTCCCATGCTCGAGCCCTCCAACCCCGATGCGCGGTCCCCCCTGAAGCGCGGCTGGATCTTCGGAGGCGCCCTGCTCCTGACCGGCATCGCCTGCGCCTTCGCCTTCTGGCTCGGGGCCTGGGGCTTCGACTTCCGCCGCTACAGCCAGCACGAAGGCCGCCTCCGCCGGTTGGTGCTCCAGGAGCCGACCCGGGACCGGGTGGAGCGCGGGCTCGCCGACGAGGGGAGCCCGCTGATCGAGGCCCCGGAGGGCCCCGCGGCCCTCGAGAAGGTGGCCCGGAGCCTCGGTGGCCGGAAGGCGGAGGAGGTGCTCACGAAGGGTCGCCGCTGGCCCACCACGCGCGTCTTCCGAGCCGGCGACATGCTGTACTTCCTCTACTTCGACCGCGACGACGTGCTCCGGGACTACACGTGCGTCAGCGCGTGATCTCGGCCCCCCGGTAACCACGCTGTTCGTGTCGAGGAAGTAGACGCGTCAGAATCGCTCTCGTCGGACGTCATGGCCGGTCCGGCGCGCGCCCTTCGTGACTTCGCGGTCGGCCCAGGCGCCGGCTAGGTCCCTGACCGCCTGCGGCCATTCCGTTGCCGTCTTCTCCCGGACGAGCATGGCCAGCCAGCGGCTCCGCGAAAGGCCGGCCTGCTTGGCCGCCTTCCTCAGCCGCTCCGCCGTGTCTCCATCGAGATAGAGCGACACCTGCGGCAAAGGATACCCTCCTCCAAGTATGGTGCCAGCATGCTCGTTCCTTGCAGACTGGTCTCGACGCCGGGGAACCCCGACCATCGGAAGCGACGAGCGGTCGTGTCGGGGCTAGCGGCGGAACGGCAGGACCCCCGCGCGCGTCGGCGGCGGATCGGGCGTCGGGCCAGGGGGCCCCACGAACTCCGCCATGAGGCGCGCGAAGCGGGGGGCCAGGACCAGCTCGAAGGTGGCTTCCTTCTCGGGAAAGAGCTCGAGGGCCCGGCGGCGGGTGGCCGCCACCAGTTCTTCGGCCTCGCCGCGGCTGAGCCGCCCCTGCACGAGCACCGCCGACGTGAGGTCGACCACCATGCGGAGCTGCCGGGCCCGTCGGGCCTCGGCGGCCACCGCCTGTGCGTGGGCATCGTCTTCGTGGTCGATGGCGGGCCTCAGTGGATCTCGGCGATCGTCTCCAGCTTTTCGCGCTGGCCGAGCCGGTAGAAGCGGCGCGCCTCGCGGGCCAGGTCGGCCACCCGGGCCTGGCGGAGGAACCGCCGCTCGAGGTGGGCGCAGTAGCGGTCGGCGAGGCGGCTGGCCGTGTGGTAGCGCTCCACGCGCTCCGCAGAGAGGCCCTCCGCCAGGTGGTAGCCGCGGAAGAGGAGGTGCCGGAGCCCCGCGGAGACGGCCCCTTCGTTCTGCAAGCTCAGGAAGAAGGCGGCGGTCAGGTACTTGTCGACCTCGGCCTGCAGCTCCAGCTCGAGCTGGGTCACCGGGCGGTCGCAGCGGGCGCGGTAGAGCAGGTAGAGGAAATGGCTCACCTCCTCGGTCAGGGTCGAGAAGGAGCCGAGGTTCGAGGCGTCGAGCAGCACCCGGGGGTCGGCGCGCGTCATCTGATCGCCGACCGCCTTCTCGAAGACCACGGCCAGGGAGAGCAGGTCGCCCTCCTGGCTCACCACGGTCCGGCTGCCGCCGCCCGGGAGGTGGGTCGCCTCGTCGTAGGCGATCAAATAGTCGGTGACGGGCGCCTCGGGGTCGAGGGCATACAGCGCCTCCAGTCGGCGCTGCACGTCGACGAGAAGCTCGCCGAAAGGGGCGCCGCCGTGCTCGCCCGCGGGGGCGCCGCTCAATGGATCGGCCCTTCGCTGGGCGCCACCGGCGCGATTCCCTGGGCGGCGAGCAGGGCGGCCGCGCGGCGGCTGCCCGTCTGGATCCAGCGCTCGTACAGCTTCACCACCGAGGGGGGGTGGGCGAGGCGGCTGACCTCCGACACCTCGGCCAGGACATCGGCGAAATCGCGGAACCGGCCGGCCAGCTCGGAGAAGACTCCGGGGCCGATGCGGCCCTCCTGCTCGTGGTCGCGGGAGAGCCGCGCGTAGGCGTGTCCGCCGAGGACGGCGTAGTACCGCAGGTCGCCTTCCTTGCCGGAGAGGCTGTCTGCGAAGAAGCCCGAGACGAAGAGCGCGGTGTCGCCCATGGTGCGCAGGAGCCGCGACCGCTCCCAGCGCGAGGCCTCGAGGGCGCGTACGTAGAGGAGGGCGAGAGGCACCTCGTCGAAGGTGGGCTCGCGTCCCGGCAGGATCTCCCCCCGCATGAAAGCGGTCAGGAGATTGACCAGGTAGTACTCGGTGAAGGCCGAAGTCGAGATCCTCTGATGCTCCATGGCCTTCACGAGCTGCTCCCGGAAGAACTGGACTGCGCTCTCCTCCCGCACGAGGTTCTCGGGCATCGGGCTCACTCCTCCCGGCCTGCGCCCTTGGCCACCCACGTCTAATGCACGAACCGTGCAAGCGCTCATCTCGCCCGAGCGCCAGCCGGAACCGCCTTGTACCGCTGCGTTTGCGATCGGGGTGGCCGGAGGGCCGGCCTGCTCAATCGTCCGTGGGCGTCACCTCCTGAGCCAAAAAGTTGCTCCCGGGACGAGTCCATGTCCGCCCCAGCAGCCGGGCGTGATCGACCATCAAACAGCGGTCCATGACCACGGTGACGCCCGCGGCGGTCGCCCGGCGCGCCCCCGCCGCGTCGATGCAGTCGAGCTGGAGCCAGAGGGCGGGAGCGCGGGCCGCCAGGGCGTCGTCGATGACCTCGGACAGGGTCTCGCTGCGGCGGAAGACGTCCACGAGGTCCAGCGGCTCGGGGACGTCCTGGATGCGCCGATAGACCTTCTGCCCGAGGATCTCCTCCTCGCGGGGATACACCGGGAACACGTCGTAGCCCCGCTCGAGGAGGTAGCGGGCCACACGGTTCGAGTCGCGGAGGGGCTTCGGGGACAGACCCACGACTGCGATCCGCCGCGCGCCCTGCAGGAGCTCGCGGATACGCTCGTCGTCGGGATTCCGGAACGGATCCGGCATCCCAGCGTTGGAGCCCACTCGCAGGGATCCTAGCACGTTCACGCGCACGCCGACTGGCGGTCGCGTGAGCAGAGTGCCAGGGCCGACTATCGCGAGGAGGGCGTCGCTTCCGGTCGCGGCGAGGGAGAGGGCTTCGGCTCGTCGCCGCCCCGGACCCCTTGCGTGCCGTGGGGCCCGATGTAGCCGATAGTGCTGAGGTCCTGCAGCACGTCCTTGTCCACTTCGGGATTGGAGCCGCCGGGGGCGGCGTCGCGCGGCCGGGTCTCGTAGGTCGCGATCGTGCGCACCGGGAGCCGCTTCAGCAAGCGCGGGTCGAAGGCGGAACGGAGCACGGTGCCGTCCATGTCGGACGCGGCGGGCTGGCCGAGCGCGTACAGGATGGTCGGGGCGATGTCGTAGACGGACGCCCCGGCCAGGCGCTGGCCCCTGCGAACCCCCGGTCCCGCCACGAACACCACGCCGTCGGGCGGCTCCTGGGCCGGGTTCGCGTGGCTGTAGGCTCCCTGGAAGAAGCGGAAGCCATGATCGGAGCACACGACAAGGAGGGTCCTGCCGTCCATCCGCACGAGGTATTTCGCGATCGTGCGGTCCATCTGCTCGTAGAGCGGCCGCAGTACCCGCGCGAACTCGCGGTCGAGCCGCTCCTCCTCTGCCTTCCCGAAGGCCCCCGCCTGCTCCTGCTGGACGGCCGCCTCGTAGGCCTTCCGGTCGAGGTAGTGATCGGCCAGGTGGCTGGTGACGTCGACCAGGCGGAAGTAGGTCGAGAAGGCCTGCACCGGCCGGTTCTCGAAGAGCCAGTCGCCCGCGCGGTCGATGGTGAGGTCCTGGGCCACGTAGAACCCGTAGGCGTTGAGGATCGGGCGGGTGTGAGTGATGACGACGGTCGCGTCCTTCTCCTTCCATTCCGGGAGGCCGAGGCGCTTCATCTCGGGCTGCGCGTCGGCCGGCCACGAGACCCGGAGCGCGTTCAGGGAGTCGAAGAGCTGCGGCGGATGCACGGTGCCCGGGTCTTCCCGGTTCTTGAACGCGTTGCTGACCAGCCAGCCGTTCCGGAGGGGGAAGGGCGGGTAGGAGACCCACCAGTTGAGGGTGCCGGTCTTGAACCCGCGCTCGTCCAGGATCTCCCAATACGTCTTCACGCGGCGCTTGCGGTCCTGGTAGGGGACCTCGAGGCCGGCCTGGTTGGCGTAGGTCCAGTCGATGATGCCGTGCTTCAGCATCGTCTTGCCGGTGGCGATCGAGTTCCAGATGATCGCGCTCTTGGTCGGCCGGTCGCTGCGCAGGGGCCCATAGGCCCCTTCGTCGATGAGGCGCCGCATGGCGGGCAGCCTCCCTTCCGCGAGCAGGGGCGCGATCAGGTTCGGAGCGGCGCCGTCGAAGCCGAGCAGCACCACCCGCTCGATCTTCGGGAAGCGCCGGGCGTCCCAGGCCAGCCACGCCACCGCCAGGAGGACGGCCAGCGCGGCGACCACGAGGAAGAATCCCTTGCGCGACATCAGCCCACCACCGTAGCACGGCCGCCAGGAAGGCGGAAAGCCGCGGGCCGATTTGACGGCCCGCCGCCGCGCCGCTTAGCCTCAAACGTTTGCCGATGGGGAAGCGCCATTCGACGCTCGGCCTCGCCCTGCTCGTGGCCGCTTGCTCGGGGCGGGGGCCGGAGGGCCCCTTCGCACTCGGGGGGTCCGGGGTCCCGCCGCGGGCCACTCATCCGAACATCCTGCTCGTCACCCTGGAACAGGTCGGCACCCGCCTCGGTACCTACGGAGGGCCGGCCCGCACGCCGAACCTCGACCGCCTGGCCGCGCGCGGCCGCCGCTTCGACCGGGCGTACGGCCAGCATCCGTCCCTCACCCCGTCACGCCTGGCCCTGCTTCTCGGGCGCCGGCCCGAGACCACGCGCCTCTGGTCCGCCCCGGAGTCGCGCGAGGCCCTCCGCGGCGCGGTGCCGTTGCCCGAGGCCTTCCACGTCGCGGGTTACTTCACCGCGCGCGTGGGAACGCTCGCGGGGGCCGCCGCGGAATCGGTCGTGGCCTGGGACCGGGTCGACGAAGCGACGCCCGGCGACCCGGGGGCGACCGCGCGGCGGGCCGTGGAGGTCCTGGCCCAACGCGAGGACGGCCCTTTCTTCCTCGCCGTCGGCTTCGACGCACCGCCCGCCGAGCGCCTGCCTCCCGCCGAGTTCGTTCGCCTCTACGATCCGCGCTCGCTGCGCCTCCCCCTGGAGCCGCGCCTGGACGGCCTCCCTCCTTTGGCCCTGGCGGACCACGGCGCGGGCGCAGGCTCACCCCCCTCGCCGCGGTCGGACGACCTGCGCCGGCGGCGGCTGGCCGCGGAGCTGGCCCATGTCTCGCACGTGGACGCGCAGGTGGGGGTGCTTCTCGCCGCGCTGGAACGCTTCGGCCTGACCGGATCCACGGTCGTCGTCGTGGTGGGAGATACGGCGCCGCCCGGGTCCTGGCCGCGGCCCGACGTGCTGTTCGAGGACGCGCTCCGGGCAGCGCTGGTGGTGGCGGGCCCCGGGGTCGGCGCGCCGGGCGGGGGGAGCGACCGGCTCGTCGAGCTGGTCGACGTCTACCCGACCCTGCTCGACCTGGCGGGGCTGCCCAAGGGCTCGGGCATGGAAGGCGTCAGCCTGGGGCCGCTCCTCGTCGACCCCGCACAGCCGGTCAAGGAGGCGGCGGTCTCGGCCGTCCCGCGTGGCGCGGACACCC
>WNFT01003271.1_pt1 | contig 13972 bp, 16 predicted proteins | sample 5400191 | NCBI WGS metagenome assembly WNFT01 (sample SAMN13153359, study PRJNA577476) | soil metagenome | isolation source: 80 cm saprolite under Madrone tree | place: USA:California | collected 2016-06-14
GAGGAGCTCCAGATCATGGACCGGGTGGCGGGCCAGGAGCTGCCGCGGCTGACGACGGTGGTAACAACCGAGCAGCTGCTGCGGGCGCAGCGGGTGGTGAGCGACATCTATATCGATCCCAAGGTGAAGGACTACATCGTCAGCATCGTGCTCGCGACCCGCGACGCCCCGTCAGCCGGGCTGAGCGAGATGGCCGGGTACATCGAGTACGGGGCCTCCCCGCGCGCCACCATCTATCTGAACCTGGCCGCGCGCGCGCACGCCTTCCTGCGTCATCGCGGATTCGTCACGCCCGAGGACGTCAAGGCCGTCGCCTATGACGTCCTCCGGCACCGGGTCTCGCTCACCTACGAGGCGGAGGCCGAGAACCTCACGCCGGAGAAGGTGATCCAGCGGATCCTGGAGAAGATCGAGGTCCCATGAGAGCGGGCCCGCGATCGAGAGGCAGGCCGTGGCGGCGCCGGCGGAGCTGATCCGGAAGATCCGCCGGATCGAGATCACCACGCGGCGCGCGGTGCAAGACACGCTCGCGGGCAGCTATCACTCCGTGTTCAAGGGCCGCGGAATGGCGTTCTCCGAAGTGCGCCCGTACCAGCCCGGAGACGAGATCCGCTCGATCGACTGGAACGTGACCGCCCGGATGGGCGAGCCGTTCGTGAAGGTGTTCGCCGAGGAGCGTGAATTGACGGCGCTGATCGCGGTGGACCGGAGCGCGTCGCAGGACGCCGGGCTGGCGCGGCAGTCGAAGGCGGAGGTGGCGGCGGAGATCGCCGCCCTGCTCGTCTTCTCCGCGCTGGAGAACGGCGACCGGGCAGGGCTCCTGCTCTTCACCGACCGGATCGAGCGGTACGTCCCGCCGCGGCGGGGGAGGAAGCATGGCCTGCGGCTGATCAGCGAGACGCTCACCTTCCGCCCCAGGGGGCGCGGCACCGACCTGGCCGCGGCGCTCGGGCACCTCAGTAGCGCGCAGCGGCGGCGGGCGGTGGTGTTCGTGGTCAGCGACTTCCTCGCCGACGGCTACGAGCAGGCGCTGGCCGTGCTGTCGCGGCGGCACGACGTGGTGCCGGTGGTGGTGAGCGATCCGGCGGAGGAGGCGCTCCCGGGGATCCCCGGCCTCTGGCCGGTGGTGGACGCGGAGACCGGCGAGGCGGTGCTCGTCGATCTCTCCGACGCCCGCACGCGCCGGGAGTACCAGCGGCAGGCGCAGGAGCGGGTGGAGAAGCGCGAGCGGATCTTCCGCCACCTCTCGGTCGAGGCGGTCCGGCTCCGGCCGGGCGACGACTACGTCGCTCCGCTCGCGGCGCTCTTTCGCGCGCGGGCGCGGAGGCGCTCCGCATGATCGCCGCCCTGGCACTGCTCTTGGCGGCGGGGACCCCGCTCCCGGAAGCCGCGCCGTTTTTCCTCACCCTGGAAGCGACGCCGGAGCAAGTCGCGCTCGGCGATCTGGTCGTGGTGCGGCTGGTGGTGGAGCACGATGCGCGGGACGTCTATTCGCTGCCGGCCTTCGATCCGTCGCCGATGGCGACGCCAATGGGAGCGGCCGCGACCCGCTCGCGCCGCTCCGACCTGGGCGGCGGAAAAGCCCGGACCGAGCTCGAGCTGACGCTCGCGGACTATGCGACGCTGGAGCCGCGCGTCCCGGATCTGACCTTGGCGGTGAGCGGACCGGAGGGCGCCCGGCAGCTGTCGATCCGCGGACGGCCGCTCAAGTTCCGCAGCCTGGTCGAGGAGGAAGGAGAGGCGTCGCCGGAGCGCGCGCACCATGGGCCGAAGCCGCCGGTGGCGGTCAAGGTCCGGAGCTTCCGCTGGGCGTGGATCCTGGGCGCGCTGGCGCTCGCCCTCGCGTTCTTCGCCGCGCGCAAGCGGTTGGGGAGGCGGACGCCCCACGCGGAGGCGCCCGCGCCGGAGGCCTTCGCCGATGACCTGGCCCTGGAGCGCCTCGCTGCCTTGCGCACCGACGCTGCCTGGTCGCGCGGGCAAGGGCGCGGGGCGATCTTCGCGCTCTCGGAGATCGTCCGCGGCTATCTGGGTGCGCGGCTCCAGTTCAACGCGCTCGATCTGACCAGCGACGAGCTGGTGGCGGAGCTGCGCCGGCGCCGCCTCATCGGACTGGATCTCGCCGCCCTGATCGAGGAATTGCGCTGGGAGGACCTGGTCAAGTTCGCCAAGGTCGAGCCGACGGCGGAGGAGTGCCTCGCGGGCATCGACCTGGCCGAGTCGCTCATCCGCCACACCCGCCCCCTGCGGGCGATCCCGGGGAAAGCAGCATGACCCCGGGCGCGCTCGGCTTCGCGCACCCCTGGGCGCTCTTGGGACTGCTCGCGGCCGTCCCGGCGGTGTGGCTCTTGCGGCGGCGGCGCCGGACGCTGCCGGCGATCGTGCTTCCGGAGAGCGGGGCCGCGCGCGCCATCCGCCCTTCCGGCTGGGCGCGGCTGTGGTGGCTGCCTGGCGCGCTGGTGATCGCCGCCCTGGTCCTGACCAGCATCGGCCTGGCCGGTCCGCGCTTGCGCGCGTCGCGCCGGCAGGACCTCTCCGTCGAGGGGATCGACATCGTGGTCGCCTTCGACCTGTCCACCTCGATGCTGGCGGCCGACTTCCGCCCCAAGGACCGGATCACGGTGGCGAAGGAGGTCCTGCGCAACTTCATCGGCTCGCGCCCGAACGACCGCATCGGGCTCGTCGTCTTCGCCGGCGAGGCGTACACGCAGTGTCCCTTGACCCTGGACCACAAGGTGCTGGAGGCGCTCCTGGACCAGGTCCGCACGGGCGTGATCGTGGACGGCACGGCCATCGGCAATGCCCTGGGCACCGCGGTCAACCGGCTGCGGGAGTCCGAGGCGAAGAGCCGGGTGGTGATCCTGATCACCGACGGCGACAACAACGCCGGCAACCTCTCTCCCTTGCAGGCTGCCGGCATCGCCAAGGACCTGGGCATCAAGGTCTTCACCATCCTGATCGGCAAGGGGGGCCGGGTTCCCTACCCTACCGGCACCGACCTGTTCGGCCGCACGACGTATGAGCCGGTGGAGATCGACGTCAATCCGGACCTGCTCCAGCAGATCGCCGGCGTGACCGGCGGGACCTTTTCCGCGGCGACGGACAAGGAGTCCCTGGAGCGCGGCCTGCTGGCGGTCCTCGACAGCCTGGAGAAGAGCAAGATCTACGATGCGGGTGGAACCACCCGGTACGACGAATGGTACGCGCGGTTCTTCCTGCCGGCCGCGCTGTTCGGGCTGATGGGCGTGGTGCTGCGCGGGACGCGCATGCAGGGGGCGCCGTAGCATGACGGGGATCCAGACCACCCTGCTCGGGCAGCATGTGCGGGTCCTGACTCCGCTGCTCCTCTGGATCGCTCCCCTCGCGCTGGCGGCAGGCGCGATCGCGGCCGTCCGCGCATGGCGGCGGCAACGGCGGCTGGCCGCCCTGGTGCCCCCGGGGCGCTTCGCCCATGTGCTGCGGGGCGCCGGGGTGGCGCAGGGCGTCGCGCGGGGCTCGTCGATCGGCCTGGGGCTGTTCTTCCTCCTCCTCGCCGCCGCCGGGCCGCAATGCGGCGAGCGCACCGAGTTGGTGAAGCGCACGGGCATCGATCTGGTGGTGGCCCTCGACGCGTCGAACAGCATGCTGGCGCGCGACGTCAAGCCGTCGCGGATCGAGCGCGCGAAGCTGGAGGTGACGGCGCTGCTCGAACGGCTCAACGGGGACCGCGTCGGCCTGGTGGTCTTCGCCGGAGACGCGTTCACGCAGTGCCCGCTCACCGCCGACTACGCGGCCGCGCGGATGTTCCTGAGGGCCGTGGAACCGGTCAGCATGGCGACTCAAGGAACCGCCATCGCCGACGCCCTCTACGAGGCGCGCGACGTGCTCGAGGGCGGCGGGCGGGGGGATGCGGGCAAGGCCGTGTTGCTGATCACCGACGGCGAGGACCAGCGCGGCGATGCGCTGGCGGCCGCCGCCGCGGTCGCCGAGTCCGGCGTCCGGGTCTTCGCCGTCCCGGTGGGTGGAGCGGAGGGCGAGCCCATCCCGGTCCTGGACCGCTCCGGCAACCTCACGGGCTACAAGAAGGACAAGCAGGGCCGCACCGTGCTCACGCGCACGGACGTTGCCGGGCTGCGCGAGCTGACCGCGCGCGGCAACGGCCTCCTGCTGCAGGGCAAAGGCGCGGACCTGGGCGTCCTCCAGTTCCTGCCCGAGCTGGAGAAGATGCAGAAGGGCGAGTTCGAGTCGCGGCTGTCCGTCCAGTACGACGACCAGTACGTCTGGTTCGCCTGGCCCGCGTTCGCGCTGCTCTGCGCCGCCGCGGCGCTCGGCGAAGGTCCGTTCTTGCGGCGGAGCGCCGCATGACCGCGGCCGTGCTCGCGCTCCTGCTCGCCACGCCCGAACGGGTGGTGGTCGTGGCGAAGAAGTCGGAACCGCCCGGCTTCTTCGCGCGGATGGGAAAGTCGCTGCGCGATATTGCGCGCGGGCTCTACGAGCGCGACGACGGCGACGTCGCCCTGGGAAATGTGCTGCTGGCGCAGCACGACCCCGAAGGCGCCCTGCGGGAGTACGACAAGGCGCGCGCCCGGCTGCCCGACGATCCGGGCGTCGCGTTCGATCGCGCAGCCGCGCTGCTGAAGCTCGATCCGTCGAAGGCGGGCGAAGCGGCGGGCGAGGCGGGGCGGGCCCTGCAGGGGACAAACGCGGCGCTGAAGCCGAAAGCGGCCTACCAGCTGGCGCTCGCCACCGAGTCGATGGGCCAGCCGGACGAGGCGGTCCGCCAGTACGGCGCCGCCCTCGCGCTGGACCCGGACGACGTGGACTCGAAGGTGAACCTGGAATTGCTGTTGCGTACGCAGCGGCAGCGGCGCCAGAACCCGGTGGGAAAGCCGAGCGAGGACCAGCCGCGGCAACAGGGCGCGCAACAGAAGCCCGAGCCGCAGAAGGGCGATGCCCCCCGGAAGCAGGAGCAGTCTGCGCCGCAGAAAGCATCTCCCGGCCAGCAGCCGGATCCGCAGCAGAAGGACGATCCCCAGGGCCATGCGGCGCAGCAGCAGGGGCAGAATCCCGAGCAGAAGCCGCAGGCTGCCACCCCCGAAACGGGCAGCGAGAAGCCCCTGGACCGGACCGAAGCCCAGCGGTTGCTCGACGCCCTGCGCACGAGCGAGAAGAATCTGGAGACCTGGCGATTCGCCAAGAAGAAGACCGAGGTGAGGAAGCGAAGTGATCCCGAGAAGGATTGGTAACGCGCTCTGTCTCGCAGTCCTGATGTCGGCTCCCGCGATTGCGGCCGCCGAGGTGGAGCTGTCCGCCACCGTCGATGCGGCCGAGGTCGCCCTCGACGGCGTGCTGCAGCTGCGCGTCACCGCCATCTATTCCTCCCAGGGCGACACGGGCGAGCTGCAGCTTCCCGCGTTCGCCGACTTCGACGTGGTGGGGGACCAATCCCGGTCGGAGCAGGTGAGCTTTTCGTTCGTCAACGGCGCGCCGTCCTTCCGCCGCACCGTCCTCACCTCCGTCACGCTGACCCCCAAGCGCGAGGGCGACCTGATCATCGAGCCCGCGAAGCTGGAGGCCCGGGCGAAGGTCTTCCAGACGGAGCCCATCCGGGTCCGCGTGCTCCCGGAGGGGCAGTCGCCGCGGGGCGGCCGCCCCACCTCCTCACCGACGCCCAGTGATCGTGTTCCTCCGGACGTCGACCCCTTCGCCGACGTGCACCCGGGCCAGCGCGACCTGTTGCTCCGGGCGGCGGTGGACAACGACCGCCCCTACGTCGGACAGCAGGTCACCTATTCGCTCTACCTGCTCGCCCGCGCCAACGTGAGCAGCATCGAGAAACTTCAGGTACCACGCCTCGACGGCTTCTGGAGCGAGGACATCGAGGCGCCGCAGCAGCTGGTGCCCGAGCAGCGCATCCTCGACGGGGTGCCGTACACCGCCTACCTGCTGCGCCGCCGCGCTCTCTTCGCGCTGCGGCCCGGGAAGGCGACCATCGACCCCGCCGAGGTGCAGGTCCTCACCGGATTCGGCATGCTGTTCTCGCGCGGCAGCTCGCGGCGCTCGTCGCAGTCGCTGCACCTGGAGGTGCAGCCGCTCCCCCCGGGAAAGCCGCCGGGCTTCGACTCCGGCAACGTGGGCCAGTGGACGCTGACCGCACAGGCCGATCCGCTCGGCGTCGCAGTCGGGCAGCCGGTCACCTTCCGCATGATCGCCACCGGGCGCGGGAACGTGCGCGATCTCCAGCTGCCGAAGCTCGGCGCCATCCCTGGAGTGCGCACTTTCGACGCCACGACGACCGACAAGGAGTCGATCGAGCGCGGCCAGGTGAACGGGACCCGCACGGTCGAGCAGCTTCTGGTTCCCGAGCGGACGGGCGCGGTGGAGATCCCTTCCTTGACGATGGAGATCTTCGACCCTGCGCAGAAGCAGTACCGGACGCTGCGGACGGATCCGATCGCGGTGCACGTGGTGGCGGCCCAGGTGGGACTGCCGGTGTCGACTCCCCTCGCCCAGAATCTGCTCGGGGGCGGCGGCATCCGTCCCATCCGGTTGCGCTTGGGCTCGGTGCAGCGATCGGCGCCGCCCTGGGCGGAGCCCTGGTTCTGGCCGGCGCTCGGGCTGCCGCCCTTCGGTCTCGCCCTGGTCCTGGGCCTCGCGGGCCTGCGGCGGATCTTTCAGGAAAATCCGGGCACCCGGCGGGTCCGGCTGGCCCGGAGCGCCGCGGCAAAGCGCCTGCGCGGCGCTCGGGCCTTGCTCCAGCGCGGCGAGTCGGTGGCCTTCTACACCGAGATCGCCCGCGCCGTGACCGTGTACCTGGCGGACAAGCAGGGCGTGGCGCCGGCAGGACTGACCCGCGACGAGCTGGCCGGGGCCCTTTCAGCGCGCGGGCATCCGGAGGAGACGGTGCGCCGGCTGCTGCGCGTTCTCGACGACTGCGACCGTGCCCGCTTCGCGCCGGGAAGCAGCGAGGCCCCGGCGCGCGAGGCGATGCTGGGCCGCGCCGACCAGGTGCTCAACGAGCTGGATCGGGGGAACGCGTGACGCTGCTCCTGGCGCTGCTGATCGCCGCCGCGGAGCCGCCCGGCGCCCAGCTCTTCGCCGACGCGAACGCCGCGTACCTTTCGGGCGACGTGTCGCGCGCAGTCGCGGCCTGGGAGGCGCTGGTCTCGGAAGGCGTCGCCGCCACCGAGCTGGAAACGAACCTCGGCGCCGCCTATCTACGCCAGGGCAAGCGGGGCCTGGCGGCGCTGCATTTCGAGCGCGCGCTGTTCCTCGATGCGGGCGACGACGATGCGCGCGCCGACCTGATCGAATTGCGGCGGGGAAACGTCGACCGGCTGGAGGGAGAGGGCGAGGAAGGCGGGACCGAGACGGTGGCCCGACTGCTCAGGCCGTTGCCCGGATTCGCGGCGGCGTTCGCGCTCGTCGCGCTCTGGGCCGCCGGCTGGGTGCTGGTCGCGGTCCGCCTGCTCCGGGGCGGTCCCCGCTGGGCTTCGGCTGCCGCCGCGGCCTGCTTCGCCGGAGCGGTCCTGGCGGCGCTCGTGACCTGGGGCGCTGCCGCCGGCCGCCGCATGGCACTGCAGCGGGCCGTGGTGGTGGCCCCGTCCGTCTCGGCGCGAGAAGGCCCCGGCGAAAAGAGCGCGAGCCGCTTCGAGATCCACGAGGGCACCACGGTGCGCGTCGAAGACGAGGAGCCCGGCTTCCGGCGCGTGAAGCTGGCGAACGGCCTGACCGGCTGGGTTCCAGCGCCGTCGGTCGAGCTGGTGGTGCCGCCGGGTTGGGCGGGACGCCCGGCGGTCGCGGGCTCACCGCGGGCCGCTCGCCCTTGAATCGCCCCTATCCGAGCAGTGGGGGTTCGACGAGAAGGGCGCTTCCGGTCCGCGGGGAAGGCTACTGCGCCTTTGTCGGGACGGGTTCCAGCGACTCCATGCGCTGAGCATCTGACGCCGCGGGCCCCTCCACGAGCTCCGGGTGCGACGACAGGGACGTGGCTGGGCTGGATTCGATTCCCAGCCGGTTGCGCACGTCGTGATCAAGGCTGGCCAGCACCTCCTCGAGGCGCTGCACCCGCTGCTCGACGCCCTGCACCCGTTGCTCGATGGCGAGCTCGTGCTGCTGCGACTTCTGGCGGTGCTCCATTTCGAGCGTCAGCTCGCGCTCCTTGAACTTGAAAAACCTGACGGCGACGATTGCGAGAGCAGGGAGCCCGATAGCCACCGCGACGGTTACGATGGTGCCGAGCGCGGCGATCACCAAACCGATCAGGTTCGACGACATGACAGCTGTACGGAGCAGACGAGCCGGGATTTCGCGCGAGGCCCCCGGCGCGGCCGGCCCCAGGCGCGGCCGTGACCGGATGTGGCACCGGGTGATCGTTGGGGCGGCGGTTCAACACGTCGGCTCTCCTCTCTTCTGCGGCTCGACTTCTGGCCGAGGGCCAGCTTCCAAGACTGGGCCCTTGTAAGCAGCGCGCCGCCGCTCACCCGAGCGCATCGCACCAGCTTCCCTCCCAGACGGGACGCCGCTCCCGCCGCGAATGAAATGGCCTCGTGTTTGCTATCTGTAATTGTGCATTCAGACCGCACGATACGGAGGTAGGTTCGATGAATACCGCGCGATCGCTCGAAACCTTCGCCCCGACCGCGAATCCGGTCCAGTTCGTCATTCCGGTCCGGTACGTCGCGCAGGGCGAGGTCGTGCACGCCACCACCACCGCGGTGAGCGCGGACGACGTCCACGTCCGCTCGGTCCTCTCGCCGCAGCCCGGGCTGTCCATCGGAATGAAACTCTATTTTCCTTCCCCCGGAGGAATCGTGGTCCGGAGCGCGGTGGTGGCCGAAGCGACCGGGAGCCAGTTCCGGGCCGAGTTCCGGGACTCCAACGAGATCGACCGCCAGCGCCTGTCCGAGCTTCTCTGGCGCCGCGAGATGGGCAACCGGCCCTATCCCCGCTTCCACACCAATCTCAAGGCGACCCTCCTCGAGAGGAGCCGTCCGAAGTCCGAAGGATTCGTCACCAACATCAGCCGCAGCGGCGCGTTCGTGAAGCTCGACTCGCTGCCCGCGCGGGGATCGGTGGTGGAGCTGGAGATCGCCTTCCCCGAGCGGTCGGGCGCCGACTTCGTGCATGCCTACGTCGTGCACGTCGCCGGGCGGCGCGGCGTGGGCGTCCAGTTCATCGGGGCGAGCGACGAGTTCGGGTCGCACCTCGACCAGTACCTGGCGCACCTTCCGCGCTAAAGGACGGCGAGGCCGATCGCTGCGGCCTCACTTCGGCCGCGCGAGCGAATCCAGCCCCTCGCGGCCGATGTTCGGATCCCAGATGTAGATCGTGTGCGAGACCAGCTTTTCCAGCTGGTAAGGGTCCTTCGCCAGCAGCGCCTCGATCTCCGACGGATCCTCGATCCGCAGCAGGAGCCCGCCGCCCTCCCGCGGCACGAACGGCCCCGAGCACACCATCTTTCCCTGGGCGTGCAGCTCGCGTAGATAAGCGCGGTGGCGGTCGATGGTCTGCAGCATCCGGTCGAGCGGGAACAGGTACTTCAGCGCGACGAAGGCATAGAGGGCCATGCCGCGGCTTGTATCACCGCTTGCGGCGCTTCCGCGCGGGCCGCCGCGGCGACCGCGGCGCACTCGCCAGGCGGGAGAAGACCTCCTCCGCCTCGGAGAGCAGGCCCGCGGCCTCGGCCAGCGCTTGCTCCGCGGCGAGGCCCGACTCGAGAGCGTCGGACAGCTCGGACTGGATCAGGTGGCGGACGCGCTGCATGGAAATACGGTAAACCCCCGGCCCGCCATGGCAACTATTCCACTCCTCTTCGTCCTCGCCGCGGCCGCGCAGGAACCCGCTGCCCGCGCCAGGGAGATCGCGGTCCGCCTGCCGTTCGCCTACCGCGCCTACCTGGAGCTCCGCCGGGAGGCGGGCGCCCTCGGCGATCCCGCCCTCCGGGCTGCGGTCGAGGCGCAGATCCTCGCACCCTGGCTCCCGCCGGAGGCCTGGGCTTACGGGCACCTGGCGGAGGCGCGCACGGCGCTGGGCGACCCGCGGCTCGAGCTCCCGCCGCCGAGCAAGGGCGACTTCCTGGCCGCTCCAGGCGGGGACTGCGAGGACGGTGGCCATCACGGGTATCCCGGCGGCCTCGCCGTACATACGCTGGCCGATCTGCTCGCCGCGCGCGGGCTGGCGAACGAGTACCGGCATGTGTATGGCGTCGACATCCACGCCGATCAGCTCACCGCCGCCGCCATCTGGCACGATGCGCTCAAGGCGTCCACGCTTCCCTGGCGGCCCGACGGGTCCTGCGGACCGGAACCGAGGATCGCGGGCGCGCAGGCCCACCACGTCCTCGGGCTGGCCGCGGGCGTCCTGCGGCATCTCCCGGATGAGCTGCTCTACCTGATTGCGGCGGCGCACAGCCCCGATCCGAAGCTCATCTGCGCCTGGCTGGAGGCTGCCTCCATCCTCGCCGAAGGGCGGAAGATGGCATGTCCCAGCCGGCAGACGGTGGAAGGCTTCATCCACCACTTCGCCAATTCCGACGGGCCGCTGACCACCTTGACCTGGTCGCGCTACGTCGCCCGCGCACCGAAAGGATGGGCGCGATACGACGCGCTCCTCCAGGACGGAAACGACGTGATCCTCTTCAGTCGCTCTCCTTGACGCCCCGCCGGGGGCAGAGATCGAGGAGCACGCAGCGCGAGCAATGCGGCCGCCGGGCCTCGCAGGTGCGGCGGCCGTGCCAGATCAGCAACTGGTGCGCCCGGCCCCAGAGGCGCTCCGGCAAGAGCGAGGAAAGCTCCTCCTCGACCTTGCGCGGATCCTCCTGCCGGGTGAGGCCCAGCCGGCGCGCCACCCTCCCGACGTGGGTGTCGACCGGCAGCGCCGGCGTGCCGAACGCATGGTTCACCACCACGCCCGCCGTCTTCCATCCGACCCCGGGCAACTCGCACAGCTCCTCGCGCTTGCGCGGGATCTTCCCGCCGTGGTCGCGGGCGATCCGCGTCATGGTCTGGTGCAGGTTCTTGGCCTTTCCCCGCCAGAGCCCGACCCGCTTGATCTGCTCGCCCAGGATCTCGGGCGTGCTGCGCGCATAGTGCGCGGCCGTCGGGTAGCGCGCGAACAGGGCAGGAGTGACCTGGTTCACCACCGCGTCGGTGCACTGGGCGGAGAGCATGACGGAGACGAGCAGCTGCAGCTCGTCCTGGTACTCGAGGGCGATCTTCGCCTCCGGCATCGCCTTCTCCAACCGGCGCACGATCTCCAGGAACCTGCGCGACCTCTCCGCTTTCGATTCGCGCCCCACCCCTCGCGCGTTTATCATGGCGGCAACCCATGGACCTCATCGACCTGCGCAGCGATACCGTCACCCGCCCCACCCCCGGCATGCGAAAGGCAATGGCCTCCGCCGAGGTGGGCGACGACGTCTACGGCGAAGACCCCACCATCAATGCGCTGCAGGAGCGCGTCGCCGCGATGCTGGGCAAGGAAGCAGCGGTATGGGTACCGACGGGGACGATGGCGAACCAGGTTGCCCTCGGGTCGCTCGCCGGAATGGGCGACGAGATCATCTGCGACCGCAATTGCCACCTGGTGAACTACGAGGGCGGCGCCATCTCCGCGCTCTGGGGCGTGCAAAGCCTGGTGATCGACGGCCCGCGCGGCATCTTCACGGCGGAGGCCGTCCGGGCGGCGCTGCGCTCGGGCCAGGGCGAGCACGACCCGCGCCAGAAGGCGGTGGCCGTCGAGAACACGCACAACCGCGGCGGAGGCAGCATCTGGCCGCTGGCGCAGCTCGAGAGCGTGGCCGACGTGACCCACGCGGCTGGGCTCGCGCTGCACCTGGACGGAGCGCGGATCTGGAACGCCCATGTGGCGACCGGGATCCCGCTGCTCAAGTGGTGCGAGAAGGCGGACACCGTCTCGGTCTGCCTGAGCAAGGGCCTGGGAGCGCCGGCCGGATCGCTGGTGGCCACCAGCCGCGAGCGCTCCCGGCTGGTGCGGCGCTTGCGCAAGCGGGTCGGAGGTGGCCTGAGGCAGGCCGGAGTGCTGGCCGCTGCGGGGATGTATGCCCTCGACCACCACCTCCAGCGGCTCGCGGAAGACCACGAGAGCGCCAGGAAGCTCGCTGCCAGCGTGCCGTTTGCCTGGCATGCGCCGCAGACCAACATCCTCCTCGCCGACGTCGCGAACGCCCCTGCCCTGGTCGAAGCGGCCAGGAAGGAAGGGGTCCTGATCCACGCGGTGAGCGCCACCCGCATCCGCGCCGTGACGCACCTGGACTTCCCCGCGGCCCAGGTCGACGAGGCCGCCGCGCGCCTGCGCCGGGCTGCGGCGCGGGGGTGATTCTCTGGTAGCATTCGCTCCGTGGAGAGCCTCGAGACTGCCGGGCCCGCCGGCACGCCACGGTTCGTCTCCGACCTCGACACGCTGATCCGCGCCCGGTACCCACTCATCTACCTGGTGAGCTGGGAAGAGCAGCGGCTGGACGCAATCCTTCAAGACGTGGCGCAGAGCCACGGAAAGTCCCTGTTGCAGTGGTCGGTGACGCGCGGCCTGCGCCGCGTCTCCGGGGCGCGCTCGATGGCCATCAGCGAGCAGTCGCGCGACCCGATCGAGGCCCTGGGCGCCATCGCCAAGCTCACCGAGGCGTCGCTGGTGGTGCTCAAGGACTTCCATCCCTTCCTCGACAACCCGGCGGTGGTGCGCGCGTTGCGCGAGCTGTCGCAGGACCTCAAATCCACCTACACGACCGTGATCCTGCTCTCGCCCACGCTCACCATCCCCGTGGAGCTGGAGAAGGAGATCTCGGTCCTCGACGTGCCGCTGCCCTCGTTCCGCGATCTCTTCCAGCTGCTCAAGGAGATCGTCGGCGTCGTCCGGCGCGGCAACAAGGCGCGGGTCGAGCTGACCAAGGAGCAGGCCGAGAACATCATCAAGGCGGCGCAGGGGCTCACGCTGAGCGAGGCCGAGAACGCTTTCGCCAAGGCGATCGCGAACGACGGGGTCCTCGACAAGGACGACATCCGGCTGGTGCTCGACGAGAAGCGGCAGGTGATCCGCAAGAGCGGGCTCCTGGAATTCGTGGGCGCCGAGCAGGAGCTGGCGCACGTGGGCGGTCTCGACGAGCTGAAGGGCTGGCTGACCGGGCGGATCGGGGCATTCGGCGAGCCGGCCCGCAAGTTCGGGCTTCCGGCGCCCAAGGGCCTCTTGCTCCTCGGAGTGCAGGGGTGCGGCAAGAGCCTCACCGCCAAGGCGGTCGCCTCGCACTGGGCCCTCCCGCTCTTGCGCCTGGACGTGGGGCGCATCTTCTCTTCGCTGATCGGCTCCTCCGAGGAGAACCTGCGCAAGGCGATCCGGGTCGCGGAGAGCGTGTCGCCGGCCGTGCTCTGGATCGACGAGATCGAGAAGGGGCTGGCCGGGAGCGCGGGCGCGGCGGTCACCGACTCCGGCGTTTCCGCGCGCGTGTTCGGGGCGCTGCTCACCTGGCTGCAGGAGAAGACGGCGCCGGTGTTCGTAGTGGCCACCGCGAACCGCATCGATGCGCTGCCGCCGGAGCTGCTCCGCAAAGGTCGGTTCGACGAGATCTTCTTCATCGACCTGCCCAGCGCCGCGGAGCGGAGGGAGATCTTCCGCATCCACGTGGCCAAACGGCAGCGCGACCCGGCGGCGTTCGATCTGGACGCGCTCTCCACCGCCGCCGAGGGATTCTCCGGATCGGAGATCGAGCAGGCCTTGGTCGCGGGCCTGTACCATGCGTTCGGCGAGGGGACCGACCTGCGCCAGGGCCACGTGATGAAGGCGGTCGAAGAATCCGTTCCGCTCTCCTCGACGATGGGGGAGGACATCGGCCGGCTCCGCGAGTGGTCGAAGAACCGGACCCGCCCTGCCTCCTCGGCACAGCGCCTGGCGGTGGTCCGCTGATGGCCGGGCGGCTGACGCGCTTTCTCAACCTCGAACGTCCGCACCGCCCGGGCGAGGCGCCGAAGCACGAGGTGGCCAC
>WNFT01021951.1_pt1 | contig 13972 bp, 2 predicted proteins | sample 5400191 | NCBI WGS metagenome assembly WNFT01 (sample SAMN13153359, study PRJNA577476) | soil metagenome | isolation source: 80 cm saprolite under Madrone tree | place: USA:California | collected 2016-06-14
CCACCCGGGGTCACCGTGTAGGGCCCGCCCGCTGCCGTCGCCGTGGTGCCCGCGCCGCTGAAGCTCAGCGTCCCGGTCAGCGCCGTCTCGTTCTCGCTGTTGACGAAGCCGACGTAGCGTGCCGTGAAGCCTGTATAGACGTGCCCGTCATAGGTCTTGCTGAAGTGGTCCACCGCCAGCGTCGCCAGGTTGGCGTCCGCCGTGATCGACAGTGGCGCTCTGCTGATGTCCAGCGCACCGTCGACAAAAGTGATCTCGTAGTTGCTTGAGGTTAGCCCACCCGGGGTCACCGTGTAGGGCCCGCCCGCTGCCGTCGCCGTGGTGCCCGCGCCGCTGAAGCTCAGCGTCCCGGTCAGCGCCGTCTCGTTCTCGCTGTTGACGAAGCCGACGTAGCGTGCCGTGAAGCCCGAGTACACGTGCCCGTCATAGGTCTTGCTGAAGTGGTCCACCGCCAGCGTCGCCAGGTTGGCGTCCGCCGTGATTGACAGCGGCGCTCTGCTGATGTCCAGCGCACCGTCGACAAAGGTGATCTCGTAGTTGCTCGAGGTCAGCCCACCCGGGGTCACCGTGTAGGGCCCGCCCGCTGCTGTCGTCGTCGTGCCCGCGCCGCTGAAGCTCAACGTGCCGCTCAGCGCCGCAGTGGTCTCGGCGTTGACGAAGCCCACGTAGCGTGCCGTGAAGCCTGTATAGACGTGCCCGTCATAGGTCTTGCTGAAGTGGTCCACACCCAGCGTCGCCACGTTGGCGTCGGCCGTGATTGACAGTGGCGCCTTGCTGATGGTCAGCGCGCCGTCATTGAACGGGGTGAAGTCATAGTTGGTGGCCGCCAGGGTGCCCACTGTCGGCGTGATCGTGTATGGCGTGGCACTGGCGTTGACCGCCGTGGTGGCCGCGCCCGTGAAGCCTGCGTTGCCCGACAAAGCTGTCGCAGTCCGCAGCCCGGCTTCCGTCTCGCTGTTCACAAACCCACTGATGGTCGCCGTGAATGGCGCGTACACACTGCCGTCGTAGCTCTTGTTCTTGTCATCGGCCTTCACCGTCAGGTGCGCCTTGCTGATGGTCAGCGCCCCGTCATTGAACGGAGTGAAGTCATAGTTGGTGGCCGCCAGGGTGCCCACTGTCGGCGTGATCGTGTATGGCGTGGCGCTGGCGTTGACCGCCGTGATGGCCGCGCCCGTGAAGCCTGCGCTGCCTGACAAAGCTGTCGCAGTCCGCAGCCCGGCTTCCGTCTCGCTGTTCACAAACCCACTGATGGTCGCCGTGAATGGCGCGTACACACTGCCGTCGTAGCTCTTGTTCTTGTCGTCGGCCTTCACCGTCAGGTGCGCCGGCGTGATCACATAGTTGTTCGGCGTCGGGTTGCTGAAGCTCATCGAATAGTTGCTGTTGCTACTGCTCAGCGCCAGCGTGCCGACCGCCTGCGTGTACGTGCCCGCGTTCTTGACCGTAGTCGTGGTCAAGCCGTTGAAGGCCATCGATCCGCTTAGGGTGATTCCCGCAGACGCAATGGTCTCGCTATTCACGAAACCAGTTATCGAGTAGTTCGCCGTATTGTCTGAATAGGTTGTGTTGTTCAGCGCCACGCCGTTGTAGGCCGTCGCTACTGCATTCGGCGTCACCGTCAACGCCGCCGCGTTGATCACATAGTTGTTCGGCGTCGGATTGCTGAAGCTCATCGAATAGTTGTTGTTCGTGCTGCTCAGCGCCAGCGTGCCGACCGCCTGCGTGTACGTGCCCGCGTTCTTGACCACGGTCGTGGTCAAGCCGTTAAAGGCCATTGATCCGCTCAGAGCGATCCCTGCAGACGCAATGGTCTCGCTGTTGACGAAACCAGTTATCGAGTAGTTCGCCGTGTTGTCGGAATAGGTTGTGTTGTTCAGCGCCACGCCACTGTAGCCCGTCGCTACTGCGTTCGGGGTCACCGTCAGCGCCTTCGGATTAACCGTTAAGGTCGCCGCGTTGGAATTGGCCGTCTGCGTGCCGCTGCAGGTGTTGGTAAAGACCGCGCGGTATTGGTTCGTGCTCAGCGAAACAGTCGGACTCGTGATTGTCAGGGTTCCGGTCGTGACTCCGCTGTAAGGGCCGCCGTTCGAAAGATCTGTGAACGAGCCGGCACCCACCTTGACTTGCCACTTCACCGTCGGCGCCGGCGTGCCGCTGCCGGCGGCCGTAAAGCTGGCGCTGGCCGCGCCATAAGTGACTATCTGGTTAGTCGGCTGCGTTATCACGCTTGCCGCGATGCATGAGTTAGTAATTGTCGTGTTTGCCGATGCCAGGACGTCTGCAATCTGCTGGCATGATAGTGATGCATTGTTGGTGATCGTGCCGATGGGCGCGCTGGGAGACACGTCTACCGTGAAGTTCACGCTGCCTGATCCTCCAGGCACAACTGTGCCAATATCCCATGTCAGAGCACCGCCGGAAAGTCTCGGACAGGTTGATGTCGCCGGGTCGCAAGTAAGACTGGTGACGGTAACGTTCGCCGGCAAGGTATCAACGACCTGCACACCTGTCGCGTTGTTGAATCCGGGCGCGCCGGGCAAAGCCGTGTTCGCATAGTTCATCGTATAGGTAATGCTTCCGCCCTGAGCCACAGAGGTGGGGTTGCTCGTTTTTGTCAGAGTTAAGATCGGCGTGCCGTTATTTGTAAACGCTACAGGTTTTTGAATCTGCAGATTGCCACCGTTCGGATTCGCAGACATAGCCAGCGAGCTGCCGCCAAAGTCATGCGCGCCCGCGAACATACGCGGGTTAAATAATAGATAACCAGTGTTAGTGTTTGAGCTAACGGTAAAGCTGTAGGTCCACAAATCGCCGTTTGCGGATTGGGTTAACTGCGGCGTGCTGTACGTGACGCCGCTCGAAGCTGTGAACATGTTGAAGAGGTCTTCTATTCCCTTCGTCACAGTCTGTCCGGTTGTCTTCTGGTGATCGAAGCTGATTGAAACGGGTTGGTTATTGAGCGTTGTGCCGCTGCAGAATCTCAAGCGCGCGTTGATGAGATCAAGCTCCTGGTAGCCCATCAGGTTACTTGCCTGCCAGGTGGTGCTGTTCTTGTTCTGCCCCTCGAGAAACAGATTGAAGTTACTGCATGTCGGGAGAGTCACAGTTACAGTCGCAGCTACCGCCGGAATCGGAGAGTTGCAGAGCCGGTGTTGTGTAACTGCTGCTAGTAGCGCCGACGATGGTGTTGCCGTTCTTGCGCCACTGAAAGCCAGTGCCGTTCGAGGTGACTGAGAAAGTCGCCGTAGCGCCTTCCGTCGCCGCCTGATTTGTGGGCTGAACGCTGATCGCGGGGGCGCTGTTGACCGTTAAGGTTCCCGCTGTCGTCGTCACATTGCTGCCACAGGTGTTGGTGAAGCGCGCCCGATACTGTTTAGCATTGTCCGCAGCAGTAGCTGTGAACGAGAGCGTCGTGCTGGTAGCGCCGCCAATGTCTGAGAAGCTGACGCCGCCGTTGGTGCTTACCTGCCATTGCACTGTCGGCGTGGGACTGCCACTCGCTGCCGCGGTGAAACTCGCCAAGGCGCCGGCGCACACAGTTGTGCTGCTCGGATTGGTCGTCACGCTCGGCGCGGTGTTGACCGTCAATGTCGCCGCGGTAGTCGCCACATTGCTTCCGCAGGTGTTGCTAAAGCGCGCGCGATACTTATTGCCGTTCTGTCCAGCAGTAGTTGTGAAGGAGAGTGTTGTGGTAGTAGCGCCACCAATGTCGGCGAAGTTCAAGCCACCATCGGCGCTCACCTGCCACTGCACGGTCGGCGCGGGACTGCCACTCGCTGCCGCCGTGAAACTCGCCAACGCACCGGCGCACACAGTTGTGTCGACCGGACTGGTCGTCACGCTCGGCGCGGTGGTAACGGTTAAGGTTGCGGCGGTTGTAGTAACTGAGGGGCAAGTGTTCGAGAAGATTGCCTGATACTTCTTGCCATTATCAGCAGTAGCAGTTGTGAACGAGTAGGTAGTCGAGGTTGCGCCCGGTATGTCAGAGAAGCTGACGCCTCCATTGGTGCTCACCTGCCACTGCACTGTCGGCGCGGGTGTGCCATTCGCTGCTGCCGTGAATGTTGCCGTCCCGCTCGCGCAGACTGTCGTGTCGCTCGGATTGGTTGTCACAGTCATGCCGCAAGTGGGCGTCGTGTAAGTCTGTCCAGTGACGTTTCCGTTTCCAGCGCCCGTTCCCCCCATGGAAATGCCGTAGATGTTGAAGACCGAATCGTTGTCCACCAGGTTCAGGCCAACAGTGCCGGCGCCAGTGCCTACAGTCACGGTCGCCGAATAAGTCGTCCCGCTGCCGCTAAACGCGTCAAAGGTAGATCCAGTAACACCGCTCTGGGCGAGGGCAAAGTCACTCGCATCCACTCCAAAAACATTCTCGCTGAAGGTGATGGTGAAATGGACGGTAGTGCCATTGTCCACGGGACTCGCGTCAACCCGCACAATCGAGACGGTAGGCGTCACTATCTTGTAGGTGACAATGTCGGCGGCCCAGGGCATGGAACTACTGCTGCTCCCGCTGGCGGTATAGGCGCTGGTGGCACTCACGATTCGATATTCCGGCTGCATCAGCAGGCTGTTCGATGACTGCCCACCACCCGCGCTGCTTGCCGTCAAGTTGATGAACGGGGAGCCCGCGGTAATGGTCGCGTTCCGGTCCTCTAACCCCATAGCCCCGATTAGAACTTCGTCCACCTGCGTCGTGGTTGCGGTAGCCCCCGAATTTGGCGCGCTACTAGTTGCAATTGCGGTATGGAATTGATCTTTGGGAGATGGAGACACCAGGCCATTGAAAGAGAAGAAAGAAGCTGCGATGTTGACACTGGATGAGACGTTAATAGTGATCGTACCGCTCGACAAGGCGTGCGTAACCGGCGCAGAGAAGACGAGAGTTCGGACGCCGTTCGTGCCGGAACCATTGGTTGCGTCGGCATCATTGGTGTAGGTGTTGCTGCCGCCGCTGCCGTTGTCAGTCACCGTGACGGTCGAAGCGACCGCATCCATAGCGATGGTCACGAAGATCGTGTTGCCCGTAGCGACGGTTACCCCAGTTTGGGCGAGGCTGCTCGCTGTGGAGTTGCCAGTGGCCTGAGTTCCGAGCAGTGTCGGGCCGTTCAGGCCGAATACCGTGAAGGTGCTACTGGTAACCGACCCTGCAGCACCATCGGTCGCCGTGAGGGACTTGCCGGTTCCATTCTGATTCACGCTCAGAGCACTGAAGGTAGCGATGCCGGTCCCAGCCGCAGTGGTTTGGGCGCCGCCGCCGCTGAGTGTGCCGCCGCCATTGAGACTCATCGTGACGGAGGTGCCGCTCTTGGGGTTGCCAAATGCATCGGTCACCAGAACGGTCACGGCGGGAGAGAACGTTTGCCCGACGAGGACTGTCGCGGGCGGACCTTGCACAAAGGAGATTGCGCTTGCGGCTGCCCCGGAAACTGTCAGGCTCACACCTGAGCCGCCGGTCGAGGTTGAAGCCAGACCACCGCTGTCCGACACGTTGAGCGTGGCCGTTTCCGCTGCCTTCGCCACCAGAATGCCCCCGGCCGACCTCACGCCATTAGTGAACGTGATCAATTCCGAAGTCCCCTCGTTGACTGCTGCACCCGTCTTATCCGTGACCGTCGGCATGGCCCCGGTGGGTGAATTGCTCAGCCCACTAAAGGTCAGCGTCTTATCTCCGCTAAAAGTAGACACTGTGTTCGCGAACTGATCCACAAGCGTGAGGGTTAGTTGGTCGTTGGCCCCAGCCGTGGGTGTCGTGCTCGCCGCCGTGATCCGATATGCATTGGCCGTCGTCGCGTTGACCGTAAACCCGCTCGAAGTCGCGCCAGTCAGCCCGCTGCTGCTGGCCGTGAGGGTTCTGCTCGCGCCTGCCGTCGTCGGCATGATTGCACTAAAGGTTGCTACGCCGCTGGACGCAGCCACCGTAAGCGTGCTCGCGGTAAATGCGGTGTTGGCGCTGCCGATGGTCACACTGGCACTGCTGCCGGTGATGGTATTGCTAAACTGATCCTGCACGATCACCGTCACCGCCGGACTGATCGCAACTCCCGCAGTCGTGGTTGTCGGTTGTTGCCCAAAAGCCAGCTTGGTCGCGGTTGCCGCAGACACTGTCAGGCTCACGCCCGTTCCGCCGGTGGATGTACTGGACAAAGTCGCGCTGTCCGAGACGTTGAGCGTCGCCGTCTCCGCCGTCTTGGCCACCAGAATGCCCCCGGCCGAACGCACACCGTTCGTGAACGTGATCAATTCTGATGTCCCCTCATTAACTGCCGTACCGGACTTGTTGGTCACCGTCGGCACGGCCCCGCTGGGCGACGTGCTCAACCCGCTAAAGGTCAGCGTCTTGTCTCCGCTGAAGGTAGTCACCGTGTTTCCGAACTGGTCTACTAGCGTGATCGTCAGTTGGTCGTTGACCCCAACCGTAGGCGTCGTACTCGCCGCCGTGATCCGATATGCATTGGCCGTCGTCGCCGATACCGTCAAGCTCACCCCCGCGCCGCCGGTGGAGGTGCTGGATATACTGCCGTCCGTGACGTTGAGCGTTGCTGTCTCCGCCTTCCTGGCCGCCAGAATGCCCCCAGCCGAACTGACGCCGTTTGTAAACGTAATTAACTCCGAAGTTCCTTCGTTGACAGCGGTTCCGTTCTTGTCTGTGACCGTGGGCAAATTGCCAGCGAGTGAAGTCCCCAGCCCGCTAAAGGTCAATGTTGCGTCGCCGCTGAAACTTGTCACCGTGTTACCAAACTGGTCCACTTGCGTGATCGTCAGTTGGTCGTTGGCTCCAGCCGCTGGCGTCGTGCTTGCCGCTGTAATCCGATATGCATTGGCCGTCGCCGCGCTCACGGTAAACCCGCTTGACGTGGCGCCAGTCAGCCCGGTACTGCTGGCCGTCAGGGTCCTGCTCGTGCCTGCGGTCGTCGGCTTAATTGCACTAAAGGTTGCCATACCGCTGGATGCAGCCACCGTCAGCGTGCTCCCAGTAAATGCGGTGTTGGCGCTGCCAACGGTGACGCTGGCGCTGCTGCCGGTAACCGTGTTGCCATTCTGGTCTTGCACGATCACAGTTACCGCTGGACTGATGGCAACCCCGGCAGTCGTGTCCGTCGGCTGTTGGCCAAAGGCCAGCTTGTTCGCCGTTCCAGGATTGACCGTGAACGTTCCACTGACTCCGGTTTTCCCAGTGCCGGCATGGTCAGTAACCGTGATGGTTACCAACGATCCCGACTTCGTCAGCGTCACGCTCTGGCCAGAGAGCACACCCGCCGTGAAGGCGCTGGACTGTGAAGGAGTAACTGTCCCGCCGGCTCCACCACCGGTCTCGCTCATATCCACAGTGCCCGTGAAGGTTGTCACCGTGTTGTTATTTGCATCCTGCGCAGTGATCGTAGTGATGGCAAAAGCTGTCCCCGCCGTCTGGGTCCCAGGAGTAGTCACGGCGAAATGATCTAATGGGCCAGCCACGAGAATCGGCGAACTGGTTCCGGTCTTGCCGTTGCCGTCCGTGGCGGTGATGGTAATAGTTTCCGGGACGCTGTCCTTGGCGCTAATCGTGAATGTACCGCTGCTAAGCGTCTTGATGTTGTCACCAACTTCGCCGAACGTGCTGTTGCCGTTGCCGTCAAACTGCACGCTGCCCGTGCCGGTCATGGTCACTGACGTGGTGCTATCGGTGGTGACCGTGTTGTTTAGGCTGTCGCGCGCTGTGACCGTGACGTTAAACGCAGTCCCAGCAACTTGAGGCGACGAACCGCTGACCGTGTAGTTGGCGATCGCCCCCGGGTTCACGGTTAAACTTGAGCTTGCCACGCCGGTGCTAATTGCAGGTGCGGTGGCGGAAGTGGCAGAGATGGTGGTGGTCTCTGCCTTCGGCAATGTCGTGGCGAGAGTGGTAGTCGATTGGCCAGCGGTAAACGCGACGCTTGTGGTGTAGGTCGGACTGGCTCCACTTGGGCTGTTACCTGGGCCAGAATAAGCAATGGTTTTCGTGCCGGTGTAAGTGCTGTCGATGTTGAATTGGCGGTCGGCGGCGACCAGGTTGGTGATGTTAAAAGAAGTGCCGGCAGTTTGCGCGGTGGGTGTCCCCGTGATGCCGCTAGCCGCCAGGGTGGCTGCGTCCGTGAATGTTTGTCCCGGCAATACAACGTAGAGTCGCAGCGCGCCAACGGCTTGAGAAAGAGAGCCGAAATTGGTTGTGCCATTTGTGACGCCAGTGATAGTTGCCGTGCCGGGGTTGCCGGAGGTGCGCAGGATGTTGCCGGAAGCCGGGATGCTCCCACCTTCTGTTGCTTGGACTTGGATGCCGCTGATAGTGATGTTGTTAATTTGGCTAGTGTTAGTGATGTCGTAATTGACTGTGATAGTCGTGGCGGTCACGGTGGTGCTGTTAATTAAACCCTCGGGACCACCTGATCCTGAAACTTTGTTGAAAGTCGCTGATCCGACTCCTGCATTAAATTGCCATCCGCTCGGCGCCGTCAGGATCAGCGTCTTGCCTGTTGCGGTCGGAAAATCCCCGTTGGCGACTTCTGTGATTACAATGTTCCCCAGCGGCGTGGTGGCGCTAGGCGTAGCCCCGTTTACGGCAAGGTCAGCCGAGATATTTGTCCCGCCTGTCGCGGCTGTAACATTCACGGCATCCGTTAACGCCGTCTGCGCAGTCCAACCTGAGGTGCCACCTGTCGCAGCAAGAATATAAGTCAAGCCGTTGTCCTGATCTTCAGGCGCGTATTGCTGATTGACGAAGTTTCCATTCGCGTCAGCTTGAACACTGAAAGTGTGTGGATTCTCAGTGCCGACGTGCGGGTCCTCGTGGAACATGATGGTGAGAAGTTCGGTGATGGTCTGGCCGGTGCGATTCAATAACGTGCTCGACGCGCCGAGACGAAACAGCGCCGTGCGAGTCGGAGCGTCGAGAATCTGTTGCAGCAATTCCGGATGGCTGTCGCCGATTGGATAAACATGCGAGTGCGCGCCAAAGCTGTCGACTGCCGGATCGTAGATCTCCATGTCTTCGTGATCCGCGCCGCCGATGATCTGCACCTTACCATCGGGCAGAACGCGCAACACGGGACGTACATGCTCGTCATTAAGCGAGTTACCTGCCAAAGAAAAACTTCCCGCGCTGGGATCGAAAATCTCTCCCGAAAAAATGTCGTTGCCGCCGGCATCTTTACCGCCGACGAGCAAGACTCGCCCATCAAGCAGCAGCGCAGCCGAATGCATTGACCGGGCAGTATTCATGTTTGCGCCAACGGCGCTGAAAGTGCCCGCTGCCGGATCAAAGATCTCTGCGCTGCCGGCGGCATCGCCCCCCGCGATTAGAACTGTGCCATCAGCAAAAAGCGTCGCGCTGTGACCTGCACGCGCGACGCTCATTGCCGGACCGGATGCAAAAGCACCAGTCGTCGGGTCGAAGATTTCTGTAGAGTTTAGTGAGCCTGTATCGCCACGACCGCCGGCGATCAGTACGCGGCCGTCGGCTAATTTTGTCGCGCTGTGATCAACGCGCGGACTATTTAAGTTTCCCCCAAGCGAGAACGTGCCCGCTGCCGGGTCGAAGATCTCTGTCGAATTCAGCACGCCACTGCCATTCTCACCACCAGCGATCAAGACACGACCGTCAGGCAGTCTGGTGGCTGTATGGCCACGCCGTTCGACCGCCAAGCTCGAGCTGCTGCCTTGCGGCACATTCGGAGCAAGCGACACAGCATTCGGCGCAGCGTTCACTCTCGGGCTGATTGACGAGGCTTGTGGCTCCGAGAAACTGACACCGACCGTCCTCGAGATGCTCGCAAAAAACTTTTGCAGCGAGCCGGCAGACGCGGTCGAAGAAGCCAACGCCGTAGTTGCCACAGCGATCAAGCCAAGCAGCACAAGAGATCGCGCTGGCTTGCTTTTTAGCTTAATGGTGTTGGCGAGCAACGAACGACGGAAGGAACGATAGAAAGAGGAAACGGGGTCGGGGGCGTGCATTCTCATCGGGGCTCCTGAGATATTGCGGCGAGCGGTGATCAGCCGGTCAGTCGCAAAAAGTTTTAGTCAGTCCTCGCGGTCATCACGTGTAGACCGGGAGGTACAAAAGAGGTTCGCCTTTCATAGACGTTCATGAAAAGTCGAACCCGGGGGATCTGACTATTTAGAATTGCCTTGTCGCAGAACCGCAGTATCAATTGAGAGAGCGATTCGCCGCACGCGAAAGGAGACTAAACGAGCCTTATCAGCTTTTGCCTCAAGCCCGCAGATTCTTATCTCTGGGGGCTCAATCCCATGATTCGTAAAGAGGTCGCACATCAAAACAATGCGAAGCGAGGTGCTCTTCCACAAATGCCGCCCGTTCCTTTCGCGAGAAGAGGAACTATTAACCGCACGAACGCGCACAAGTGTAGACAAACACTGAGCAAAGACCGGGCCACAGATTTTTGCAGGCTGCCGTTCATGGCGAAAGGGTTTGGCCAAGCAACCAAGTACTTCACATAGGGTGAGTTAAAAAATGTTTTTCACTGAACCAGGGCGAGCCTCGGTAAAAATGATCGAAATGGGCATGGCGTCAACGTTGCTCACCTGCGAGCAGTTGCAGCAAGGGGGCAGATAGATGCCCCGTCAGCAGGCAGAAATCAGCCGCAGATCAAGAGGCAGAAGGCGGAAGGATGAAGGCTAAAAGCAGAAGACAGTTCCGGACTTGATTTCGCTTGCCAGAGAGCGGGGGTAAACCACCCTTCCTCACCTGAGAGACTCTCTGACTTGATCTCAAAGGCAGATCCCTGACGTTGAGAGCCTTACCAGGTTTAGTACCGTTAGTTCCGTTGGTGCCAGCCGCGCCGGTTGCGCCAGTTTCACCCTGAATGCCCTGTGCTCCGGTCGAGCCAGCGAAGTTAAAAAATGTTGTTGCTCAACCAGGTGAGCATCGATAAAAATGATCGAGATCGGGAAGGGCGCCCTGCTTCACCTGCGAGCAGTTGTGGTGGAGTGCTGAGCAAGGATACTCCAGCGCGCATTGATCGCCCGATGAGTTTCATCAGGTAGTGTCCTAAGTTGAACTGGGGCCACCCACGTCGTCTGTGGCACGCCGTTCGTCCGATTTTACTATTCCAAAGTATACGACCGTGTGATATAAGCCGCTTGTCGCTTTCATTACCTCCCGTTAGCGAGCTCCGCCCAGAAAACGATTTGATTGCCGTTTTCAGCAGGAGTGTCCTTATGTCCTCTCGAAATTCCTCTAGTTTTGAACATTCCAACCGCCCGCACAGACGCCGATACAGACGGTACTGTCAAGTGTGCCAAGAGGTTTGGGGGCCGCTGACGATGACGTGTCCGCGCTGTTCGCGCTGGACGGGGGCGCGGAAGTGGCTAACCATAATTGTTGCGAGTCTGGCATTCATTGCTCTTCTTAGGTCTCTTGAGCTGATTTAAGCCTGTCCCTCCGATACAAAAGCTCTTGCATGAAAGAAAAGAACCCGCCTTTGCGTGTGCGCACTAAGCCTCTCAAGATTACAGGCGGCGGATAGAAAGGATTAACAAGGGGAAGCTTACAATCTTCTTGGACGGACTGGTCACATACTCCGATAGCATGCGAGGGAAACAATACTATACGTTTGGATTTACGATGGAATTGGATCTCGCTATCGCGCTGGTGCGGGCGCAGGGAAAGTTGAGACTAAGACATTACCGTTGGGTGCGTCAGCCGTCGTGAAGGCATCATTCAGCAGTCTCCCGCCAACTCAAACCTCAATAAAATCGTTCCTTATAACTAGCCAAGTCGTTCCTGGGAAACGACGGTCTCAGTAATCGGGGACAGACAGGAATGTCTGTCCTACTTACTGGCCAAATTGTGTCTGCTTAAGAGTCACACTTTCCGTCACCTGAGTCATCACTCTCCTCTCAATATCCAACAAAAGAAGCTTTGTGCTCAGTCGGGGACACGGCATGCCTCTTGAAAGAGAGAATGATCGACTCTTCCCCGAAGTCTGCGAAAAAAGAGGGGGTAACGATGACTCTAATCATAATGATCATTTTCTTTTTCAATATCTATTCGCGACTTGAAGGGCATTTCTAAAATGTTACTTATTTCAATCTTAATCGCTACGCCGGTCGCAATGATCATCCATGAGCTGGGACACCTGGTCGCGGCCAGAAGCTGCAAAGTTCCAGCTTCGGAGTTGGGTCTGGGTTTAGGCCCGAAGATTTTCGGTTTTCGCGTGGGGAGTATTCGCTTTAGTCTTCGCTTGCTTCCGCTGGGCTCTTTCGTGCGGCTCGACGGCACCGTGCTGAAACAGAGATCAGTGCGACAGCAGTTGCTGGTGCACCTTGGCGGAGTCATCTTCAATCTCGTTGCCTGCATGCTCACTTACGGGACAGTCTTTGGTTGGGTAAACTTTTTAATCGCCGCCGGCAACATGCTGCCGCTCTATCAGCATGATGGTTGGAAATGTGGTCTGGTGATAATGCGCGATTTGTTGCAGCGGCGCAGCCAACCAGTTGAACGCGCCTTTACCTTCTCAGGTGGCTTCGTGAGCTTGGCGATTGTGGCCGCAATTTTTCGAGTTCTCAGTTAATTCTGCGCAAGGTTCTTAGTCCGCGGAGCGGTCGATAGCATAAAGCCTGGGGTGGAGCGCAGCGAAACCCCAGGATCGTCGACCAAAACAAATCTTACCGAGCCCGCGGAGCGGCCGATAGCGGTTGCGATTACAAACGTCAATCATGATGATTCGTCTGTCGGCCGCTTCGCGGGCTTCGGTGATTTTTAACCGCATGTTCCCGGGGTTCCGCTACGCTCCACCCCAGGCTTTATGCTATCGACCGCTCCGCGGACTTTGAATAATTTCAACGGCGGATAGCCTGAGGTGAAGCGTAGCGAAACCCCAGGATCAAGAACAAAAAGAAAACGTTGAGCCCGCGGAGCGGCCGATAGCGGTTGAGATTACAAACGTCAATCATGATGATTCGTCTGTCGGCCGCTTCGCGGGCTTCGGTGATTTTTAACCGCATGTTCCCGGGGTTCCGCTACGCTCCACCCCGGGCTTTATGCTGGCGGCCGCTTCGCGGACTTTGAATAATTTCAACGGCGGATAGCCTGAGGTGAAGCGTAGCGAAACCCCAGGATCGTCAACCAAAAAAATCTTACAGAGTCCGCGGAGCGGCCGATAGCGGTTGAGATTACAAACGTCAATCATGATGATTCGTCTGTCGGCCGCTTCGCGGGCTTCGGTGATTTTTAACCGCATGTTCCCGGGGTTCCGCTACGCCCCACCCCGGGCTTTATGCTGGCGGCCGCTTCGCGGACTTTGAATAATTTCAACGGCGGATAGCCTGAGGTGAAGCGTAGCGAAACCCCAGGATCGTCGACCAAAACAAATCTTACAGAGCCCGCGGAGCGGCCGATAGCTGTTGCGATTACAAACGTCAATCATGATGATTCGTCTGTCGGCCGCTTCGCGGACTTCGGTGGTTTTTAACCGCATATTCCTGGGGTTCCGCTACGCTCCACCCCGGGCTTTATGCTATCGGCCGCTTCGCGGGCTTCGGTGATTTTTAACTGCATGTTCCTGGGGTTCCGCTGCGCTCCACCCCAGGCTTTATGCTATCGGCCCCTCCGCGGACTTTGAATAATTTCAACGGCGGCGCTTTATGCTATCGGCCGCTTCGCGGGCTTCGGTGATTTTTAACCGCATGTTCGCGGGGTTCCGCTGCGCTCCACCCCGGGCTTTATGCTGGCGGCCGCTTCGCGGACTCAACCGCCCAACCGTTTAATCCGATTGATTATCGATTGCCTGGCCTTGGGATTCGCTGGGCTTCACCCCAGGAACTCAGTACAAGAAAATTTGTAAAGCCGCGAAACGGCCGACAGAGGCCAGACAGTGCTGATCGATTCGAGATGCTCGATAATTTCGGCATCAATCATCGAAGAGGCCAATATGTCTGACTCTTATACCAACCTTCTTTACCACATTGTCTTTTCAACAAAGGAACGCCGACC
>WNFT01003272.1_pt1 | contig 13968 bp, 8 predicted proteins | sample 5400191 | NCBI WGS metagenome assembly WNFT01 (sample SAMN13153359, study PRJNA577476) | soil metagenome | isolation source: 80 cm saprolite under Madrone tree | place: USA:California | collected 2016-06-14
CAGGATCAGCTCGGTGCCGTCAGCAGCCATTCGAATTTTCTATCGGGTTCAACCATGAAGAGCCTCTGGGCTCTGAGCCGCGGGGCCGACCAGAAACTCCCGCCGGGCCTGGCCTGGGGCGATCAAGCCCGCGTGCTCGCGCGCGTTTTGCCGCTGCTTTGGCCGAAGGGCGAGTCGGGTTTGAAGCTCCGCGTCGTGATCGCGGTTGCCCTGGTGGCCGCGGCCAAAGGCGTCAACGTGATTGTGCCGATCATCTACAAGATGGTCGTGGATGCGCTCACTGGCGGCCCAAACGCCTTACTTGTGGTTCCGGTGGCGATCATCATCGGCTACGGCATCGTCAGTGTGGCCGCGCTCGCGACCGATGAGATCCGGGATGTCATCTTCGCAACCGTGCAGGAGCGCGCGCTACGCCTCATCTCGGTGAGCGTGCTCAATCACCTTCACTCATTGTCCCTGCGCTTTCATCTCGAACGGCAAACCGGCGGCCTGTCGCGCTCCATCGAACGGGGCACCGACAGCATCGAGACCCTGTTCTCTTATCTCCTTTTCCATATCGGCCCTATTTTCCTTCAGATCGTGCTCGTCTCCGCCGTGCTCTGGCACTATTTCAGCTTCACGTTTGCCGCGGTGACGTTTTCCGTCGTGATCTTCTATGCACTCTACACCGCCGGAGCCACGCAATGGCGGATGAAGTTCCGCCGCGAGATGAACACGCAAGATCGCGAAGCCAATGCGCGCGCCGTCGACAGCCTGCTGAACTACGAGACGGTGAAATATTTTGGCAACGAGGCGCACGAGCTCGAACGCTTCGACGAGGCAAAACAGGATTATGTTGCCGCAGCTCTCGCCAATCAGCGCGCGCTGACGGGTTTCAACATCGGTCAGGCCATCATTCTCGCGGCGGGCCAAGTCGTCGTCATGCTGATGGCCGCCTCTCGCGTCGCCGCGGGCACGATGACGATCGGCGAGTTCGTGATGGTGAATACCTATCTCTTACAGCTGTATGGTCCGCTCAATACGTTGGGCTGGGTGTACCGGAGTGTGCGTCAGTCCTTCACCGACATCGAGCAGATGTATGCACTCTTCGCCGAACGCTCCGATATTGAAGACAAACCGGATGCACCGCCCCTCGCGAGCGGTCCGGGGCGCGTGGTCTTCGACCAGGTCGGATTTTGGTACGACGAACGGCGGCCCATTCTCCAGGACGTATCCTTTGAGATCCCGGCGGGAAAAACCGTGGCCATTGTCGGCCCGACAGGCGGCGGCAAGACCACGATCGCGAGACTGCTGTTCCGCTTCTACGACCCGCAGAGGGGCTCCATCAGCATCGACGGCCAGGATATCAAGGACGTCATGCAGCAGAGCGTGCGCCGCGCGATCGGCGTGGTCCCGCAGGACACGGTGCTGTTCAACGACAGCATCTATTACAACATCGCTTATGGCGACGTGGATGCGGACCAGGAGGCCGTGAAAGACGCGGCCCGGCGCGCGCAGCTTGCCGATTTCATCGCCAAGCTGCCGGACGGCTATCTCACGCGCGTCGGCGAACGCGGCCTGAAGCTGTCGGGCGGCGAGAAACAGCGCGTGGCGATTGCCCGCGTACTCCTGAAGAACCCGGAAATTTTGATCTTCGACGAAGCGACGAGCTCGCTCGATTCACGGACCGAGCACGAGATTCAGGCCAACCTGCGTCAAATTTCCGCCCACCGCACGACGCTCGTCATCGCACACCGGCTTTCGACCGTGGTCGAAGCCGACGAGATCCTGGTGCTCGATGACGGCTGCATCGTTGAGCGCGGGTCGCATGAAGCGCTGCTCGCGCGCGGGGGAACCTATGCCGCGATGTGGGAGCGCCAGCAGCGCGCCGCGGAACGTCTCGCGGACGTGGCGGAGTAAGCCAAGAAAAAGGGGCCGCCGTACGGCGACCCCTTGCTCACGACTTGATTGGCGAACCTTACTCGGCTGCTGCGGGCGCCGACGCCGGAGCTACCAGAGCGGGCGGCTCCTGCGCGCGCTCGGCCTGGATCGCCTTGTCGCGTTCGGCCGCGATCCTCCGGATGCGGGCAATGGCTCCGCCCGTACCCGCCGGAATGAGACGTCCGACGATGACGTTCTCCTTGAGGCCTTCGAGCGTATCGACCTTGCCGTTGACAGCCGCCTCGGTGAGCACGCGCGTCGTTTCCTGGAACGAGGCCGCGGAGAACACCGAGCGGGTCTGCAGGCTCGCCTTGGTGATGCCCAAGAGCACGGGCCGCCCCTTGGCCAGCTTTCCACCCGCCTCGACCGCCTTCTTGTTGGCCTCTTCGAGCTCGATCAGATCGACCTGCTCGCCCGGAAGCAAGGTGGTCGCGCCACCGTCCTCGATCTCCATCTTCTGCAGCATCTGACGCACGATCACCTCGATATGCTTGTCGTTGATCTTCACGCCTTGCAGCCGATAGACCTCCTGGATTTCCTGGATCAGGTAGACCGCCAGCTCTTCCACGCCCTTGATGCGCAGGATGTCGTGGGGGCTGGGATGTCCTTCGATGATGAAGTCTCCCTTTTCCACGAAATCGCCTTCGCGCACGCTGACGTGCTTCGCCTTGGGCAGCAGGTATTCGATCGGATCCTGCTTCTCGTTCTTGGGCTTCAAGATCACGCGGCGCTTGTTCTTGTAGTCCCTGCCGAACTCGATATAGCCGTCGGTTTCAGCCAGAACCGCGCAGTCCTTGGGCTTGCGCGCCTCGAACAATTCCGCCACGCGCGGCAGACCACCGGTGATGTCGCGGGTTTTCGCGCCTTCCGTCGGAATACGCGCGAGCACGTCGCCGGCCTTCACTTCGGCGCCGTCTTCGACCGAGAGAATGGCATCGACGGAGAGCGCATAACGCGCCTCGCCGTTCGGCAGAGAAATCGCCTTGCCCTTCTTGTCGACGATGACGATCGCCGGCCTTAGGTCCGAGCTCTTCGAACCGGCGCGCCAATCGATGACGACCTTCTGGCTGACGCCGGTGGTTTCGTCCGCCATTTCACGCAGCGAGAGACCTTCGACGATGTCCTCGTAATGCACGATGCCGTCGACTTCGGTAAGAATCGGCAGAGAGTTCGGATTCCATTCGGCAACCCGTTCGCCGCGCTTCAAGGGCTGTCCTTCGTCGACCATCAGCCGCGCGCCATAGGTGATGCGATGCGCGGCGCGCTCGATCCCCTTGGCGTCGACGATGGCGACCTGCATGTTGCGGCCCATCGCCACCAACTGGCCTTGCGAATTGCGCACCACGTTGCGGTTGACGATCTTGACCTTGCCGTCGTGGCTGGCCTCGATCTTCGACTGCGCCGCCACCTGGGCCGCGCCGCCGATGTGGAAAGTGCGCATGGTGAGCTGCGTGCCCGGCTCGCCGATCGATTGCGCGGCGATCACGCCGACCGCCTCGCCGATATTGACCGAGGTGCCGCGGGCAAGATCGCGCCCGTAGCACTTGCCGCAGACGCCATCCAAAAGCTCGCAGCACAGCACGGAGCGCACGCGGACCTTCTGGACATGGGCGGTTTCGATCTTTTCCGCCACGTCCTCGGTGATCTCCCTGCCGCGCCGGACGATGGTTTCGCCGGTTTCCGGATGCTTCACATCTTCGGCCGCCGTACGGCCAAGAATGCGCTCCGAAATCGATGCCATGATTTGGCCGCCGTCGATCACAGCCTGAACGCTGATGCCCTTCTTGGTGCCGCAATCCTCCGCGGTGATGATGCAATCATTGGCGACGTCCACGAGACGGCGCGTCAGATAGCCGGAGTTCGCGGTCTTCAGCGCCGTGTCCGCCAGGCCTTTGCGCGCGCCGTGCGTCGAATTGAAATATTCGAGCACCGTCAACCCTTCCTTGAAGTTGGAAAGGATCGGGGTCTCGATGATTTCGCCCGACGGCTTCGCCATAAGTCCGCGCATGCCGGCCAGCTGCTTCATCTGCTGCTGGCTGCCGCGCGCGCCGGAGTTCGCCATCATGAAGATCGAATTCAGCTCCTGCGTGCGGCCGGTGATCGGGTCCACCTTGGGCTGGGAGATCTCGCGCATCATTTCGATGCCGACCTGGTCGGTGCATTTGGACCACGCATCGACAACGTGGTTGTATTTCTCTTTGTCGGTGGTGATGCCTTCCTGATATTGCTGCTCGAACTCGCGCACGCGATGGCGCGTCTCTTCGATCAGCTTCTCCTTCGCCGCAGGCACGACCATGTCGTCCTTGCCGAACGAGATGCCGGCCTTGCAGGCTTCGCGGAAGCCGAGCGCCATGGCCGCGTCGCAGAAGAGAACGGTCTCTTTCTGTCCGCAATGGCGATAGACCTCGTCGATGATGTGACTGATCTCCTGCTTGCGCAGCGGCCGGTTCACAAGGTCGAGCGGAATCGCCGGATGGCGCGGCAGAAGCTCGGCCAGCATCATGCGGCCCGGCGTCGTCATCACGCGCACCGTCGAAATCTTGCCGTCCTTTTCCATGATCTGACAGCGGGCTTTGATCTTGGAGTGCAGCGTGATCACATCGGCATAAAGCGCGTGCTCGATCTCGCCCATGTCGTTGTAAAGGCCCTGGAGAGGCTTCTTGGTTACAGGATCTTCCTTGTATTCGCCCGGTTCCTTGTCGCGATCGAGCGAGAGATAGTACAGACCTAGAATGATGTCCTGAGTCGGCACGATGATCGGCTTGCCGTTCGCGGGCGAGAGGATGTTGTTGGTCGACATCATCAGCACGCGCGCTTCCAATTGAGCTTCCAGCGAGAGGGGTACATGCACGGCCATCTGGTCGCCGTCGAAATCGGCGTTGAACGCCGTGCAGACGAGTGGATGAAGCTGGATTGCCTTGCCCTCGATCAGCACCGGCTCGAAGGCCTGAATGCCGAGGCGATGCAAGGTCGGTGCGCGGTTCAAGAGCACCGGATGTTCGCGAATAACTTCTTCCAGGATGTCCCATACCTCGGGCTTCTCCTTCTCGACGAGCTTCTTGGATTGCTTGACGGTCGCGGAGAATCCCTTCGCTTCCAGCCGCGCATAGATGAACGGCTTGAAGAGCTCGAGCGCCATCTTTTTCGGCAGACCGCATTGGTGCAGCTTGAGCTCGGGACCAACGACGATCACCGAGCGCCCCGAATAGTCGACGCGCTTACCCAAGAGATTTTGCCGGAAGCGGCCCTGCTTGCCCTTCAGCATGTCGGCGAGCGACTTCAGCGGCCGCTTGTTGGCGCCCGTGATGACACGGCCGCGACGGCCATTGTCGAACAGGGCGTCGACGGCTTCCTGCAACATGCGCTTCTCGTTGCGCACGATGATGTCCGGTGCCTTCAACTCCATCAGCCGCTTCAAGCGGTTGTTGCGGTTGATGACGCGGCGATAGAGATCGTTCAGATCCGAGGTCGCAAAGCGGCCGCCGTCCAGCGGCACGAGCGGACGCAGTTCGGGTGGGATCACCGGAACCACGGTCAAGATCATCCATTCCGGGCGGTTGCCGGAATCGATGAATGCCTCGACAAGCTTCAGCCGCTTGACCAATTTCTTCGGCTTCTCGGTGCCTTGTGCGACCGCGATTTCCGCGCGCAATTCCTGGCGCAGTTTCTCCACGTCGATCGCTTCGAGAAGTTCGCGAACGGCTTCCGCGCCGATCTTGGCCGTGAAGCTGTCGTCGCCGAACTCGTCCTGGGCCTTGAAATATTCCTCTTCGCTCAAGAGCTGATGCTCCTTGAGCGAGGTCAAGCCCGGCTCGAGAACGATGTAGTTCTCGAAATAAAGCACGCGCTCCAGATCCTTCAGCGTCATGTCGAGCATCAGCCCGATGCGCGAAGGCAGTGACTTCAGAAACCAGATATGGGCCACCGGCGAGGCCAATTCGATGTGGCCCATGCGGTCACGCCGCACCTTCTGCACGGTGACTTCGACGCCGCACTTCTCGCAGACTATGCCCTTGTACTTCATGCGCTTGTACTTGCCGCACAGGCACTCGTAGTCCTTCACGGGACCGAAGATGCGGGCGCAGAAAAGACCGTCCCGCTCCGGCTTGAAGGTGCGGTAATTGATGGTTTCGGGCTTTTTGATTTCGCCGTGCGACCAGCGCAGAATCTGATCCGGGCTCGCAAGCGAAATGCGAATCCGATCGAAAGTCGGAATTTCCTTACCCGGCTGGAAGATGTTGATGAGTTCCTGGTTCATCCGGTACCTCTTACTTCAAGAGCAAATAGCTACGGTCGCGCTGACCCCGCGCGTCCGTCATTGATTCAAGAGCTCCACGTTGAGCCCAAGCGAGCGCATCTCCTTCACCAGCACGTTGAAGGATTCGGGGATGCCCGCTTCGAAATTGTCCTCGCCGCGCACGATGGACTCGTAGACCTTCGTGCGTCCCGCCACGTCGTCCGACTTGACGGTGAGGATTTCCTGCAGCGTGTAGGCCGAGCCATAGGCTTCGAGCGCCCACACTTCCATTTCGCCGAAGCGCTGGCCGCCGAACTGCGCCTTGCCGCCCAAAGGCTGCTGGGTGACGAGACTGTAGGGTCCGATGGAACGCGCGTGAATCTTGTCGTCCACCAGATGGTGCAGCTTCAGCATGTAGATGTAGCCGACCGTTACCGCGCGCTTGAAGGCTTCGCCGGTGCGGCCGTCTTGCAACGTCACCTGGCCGGTCTCGCTCAGTCCGGCTTGCGTGAGCATGTCCACGATGTCCTTTTCCTTGGCGCCGTCGAACACCGGCGTCGCCACGGGAACACCAGCGCGCAAATTGCCGGCAAGTTCGAGGAGACCTTCCTCGTCGAGCTCTGCCAGGCGGTCGTCGCCGGCGTAGATCGCCTTCAAATGCTTGCGCAAGGACTCGATGCGTCCGTCACGGCGGACCTTGTCTAAGAGATCGCCGATCTGCCGCCCCAAACCTGCGGACGCCCAACCGAGATGCGTTTCGAGAATCTGGCCGACATTCATGCGGCTCGGCACGCCGAGCGGATTCAACACGACGTCTACGGGCGTGCCGTCGCCAAGATAAGGCATGTCTTCGATCGGAGTGATGCGCGAGATCACACCCTTGTTGCCGTGACGGCCGGCCATCTTGTCGCCGGGCTGCAATTTGCGCTTCACGGCGACGAAGACCTTGACCATCTTCATGACGCCCGGCGCCAGTTCGTCGCCGCGGCGCAGCTTGTCGACCTTGTCGGCAAACCGCTTGTCGAGACGCTGCTTGGACTCGTCGTATTGCTTTTTCAAGCTTTCGATCTCGGCCTGCGCCTTTTCGTTCTTGAGCCCGATCTGCCACCATTGATTGTGCGTCAGGCCGTCAAGGAGCGTCTGCGTGATCTTGGTCTCGGCAGCTATTCCCTTGGGACCGGATGCCGCCATCTTGTGCAGCAGGATCTCGGAGAGGCGCGAATAGATGTTGCGCTCCAAAATCGCGAGCTCATCGTCGCGGTCTTTGGCAAGACGCTCTTCCTCGGCCCGCTCGATGGCGAGGGCGCGCTGATCCTTGTCGATGCCGTGGCGGTTGAAGACACGAACTTCCACGACGGTTCCCGTGACGCCCGGCGGCACGCGCAACGAGGTGTCGCGCACGTCGGCGGCCTTTTCGCCGAAGATCGCGCGCAGCAGCTTTTCTTCCGGCGTCATCGGGGTCTCGCCCTTGGGCGTGACTTTGCCGACTAGGATGTCGCCGGCGTTCACCTCGGCGCCGATATAGACGATTCCCGCTTCGTCGAGGTTCTTGAGCGCCTCTTCGCCGACGTTGGGAATATCGCGGGTGATTTCCTCGGGGCCGAGCTTGGTGTCGCGTGCCATCGTCTCGAATTCCTCGATATGAATCGAGGTGAAGACGTCGTCGCGCACGATGCGTTCGGAAATCAGCACCGAGTCTTCGAAATTGTAGCCGTTCCACGGCATGAACGCGACGAGCACATTCTTGCCGAGGGCGAGCTCGCCCAGATGCGTGGACGGACCGTCGGCCACGATGTCGCCCTTCTGCACCTGGTCACCCACCTTCACCAGCGGCCGCTGGTTGATGCAGGTGTTCTGGTTCGAACGCTGGAACTTGGAGAGCCGGTAGATGTCGACGCCCGGCCTGGTCGGGTCCGTTTCCTCGGTCGCGCGAATGACGATACGCGTCGCGTCGACCTGATCGACCACGCCGGTGCGGCGCGCGGCAATGGCCGCGCCGGAATCGCGCGCGACCACGTCTTCCATGCCCGTGCCGATCAGCGGCGCTTCCGCCGTTAAGAGCGGCACCGCCTGACGCTGCATGTTGGAGCCCATCAGTGCGCGGTTGGCGTCGTCGTTTTCCAGGAAGGGAATGAGCGCGGCCGCAACCGACACCAGCTGCTTCGGGCTGACGTCGATGTAATCGACTTGCTCGGGCGTCGTCATGACGAAGTTTCCGCCTTTGCGGCAGGAGACCAACTCGTCGGTGATGCGATTGCGGGAATCCAGTTTCGCGTTGGCTTGGGCAATGGTGTACTTCGCCTCTTCCATCGCAGAAAGGTAGACCACCTCGTCGGTGACGCGCTTGTCGTGCACCTTGCGGTAGGGACTTTCGATGAAGCCGTACTTGTTCACGCGCGCATAGGTCGCGAGCGAGTTGATAAGCCCGATGTTCGGGCCTTCCGGCGTTTCGATCGGACAGATTCTTCCGTAATGGGTCGGGTGCACGTCGCGCACTTCGAATCCGGCGCGCTCGCGCGTCAACCCTCCGGGCCCCAGCGCCGATAGACGCCGCTTATGCGTCACTTCGGAGAGCGGGTTCGTCTGATCCATGAATTGCGAAAGCTGCGACGAGCCGAAGAACTCGCGCACCGCGGCCGCCACCGGCTTCGCATTGATGAGGTCGTGCGGCATCACCGTGTCGATGTCGACCGAGCTCATGCGCTCCTTGATCGCGCGCTCCATCCGAAGCAGCCCGATGCGGAACTGGTTTTCCATAAGCTCGCCGACCGAGCGCACGCGGCGATTGCCGAGATTGTCGATGTCGTCGATTTCACCGCGACCGTCGCGCAAGTCCGCGAGCGCCTTCAGGATGGCGAGGATGTCCTCTTTTCTGAGCGTGCGAATCGTGTCCGGGCAGTCGAGTCCGAGCCGCATGTTCATCTTGACGCGGCCGACGCTCGAAAGATCGTAGCGCTCCGAATCGAAGAACAGCTGGCCGAACAGCGTCTCCGCGGTCTCCGCCGTCGGCGGCTCGCCGGGGCGCATCACGCGATAGATGTCGACCAGCGCCTGCTCACGGGAGTGGTTCTTGTCCACCGCCATGGTGTTGCGGATATAGGCGCCGACATTGATGTGATCGACGTTGATGGTGGCGATTTCCTGGAACTCCGCGTCGCGCAAAATCGCGATGTTGTCCGCGTTCAGTTCGTCGCCCGCTTCGACATAGATTTCGCCCGTCTCGACATTGACCATGTCGAGCGCCGAATAGCGTCCGATCAGCTCTTCGTCCGGCATGGCGACGGCTTTGATTCCGTCTTCCTGCCATTTGCGCAGCGCGCGAACGGTGATCTTTTGGCCGAGCTCGGTCAGAACCTCGCCGGTCTTGGGGTTCGTCCAGTCGTGATTGGGCTTGGCGTTGCGCATCCAGCCGGGATCGACCGGCGTCGTCCACTTGCCGTCCTTGGTGGCGCGGAAAACGACCTTGCCGTAGAAATAATCCAGGATTCCTTCCTGGTCCAAGGCCAGCGCATAGAGCAGCGTCGTCGCTGGCAGCTTGCGGCGGCGATCGATGCGGACATGGATGATGTCCTTGGCGTCGAATTCGAAATCGAGCCACGAGCCGCGGTAGGGAATGACGCGCGCGGCGAAGAGAAGCTTGCCCGACGAATGAGTCTTGCCCTTGTCGTGATCGAAAAAGACGCCCGGCGAGCGGTGCATCTGGCTGACGATGACGCGCTCGGTGCCGTTGACGATAAACGTGCCGTTGTTCGTCATGAACGGCACATCGCCCATGTAGACGTCCTGTTCCTTGATGTCCTTGACCGACTTGGCGCCGGTTTCCTGATCGACATCGAACACGATCAAGCGCAGCGTCACCTTCAAGGGCGCCGCATAGGTCATGGAGCGCTGTTGGCACTCCTCGACGTCGTATTTCGGCTCTTCGAAATGATAGTCGACGTATTCCAAAAGCGAGGTTTCGGAAAAATCGCTGATCGGGAAAACGGACTTGAAGACCGCCTCGAGTCCCATGTCGATGCGTCCGCCTTCAGGCTTGGCAACCTGAAGGAACTGGTCATAGGAGGTCTTTTGAACCTCGATCAGATTCGGCATTTCCGCGACTTCGACCATGTGACCGAAATATTTGCGGAGACGCTTCCTGCCGGTGAAAGAGAGTGCCATCGAGCGATTTTCCTGCCTTTTCAAAAGGACAAAAAGACCCGACTTCCCCGGTGAACGCTTGTTCGCCGGAGAGACGGGATACACGTTTAATGCGCGTCAGCTTTTGACAGCCGCCACGCCTCCTTATTTCAGCTCGACCTTCGCGCCAGCGTCTTCGAGCTGCTTCTTGATCTTCTCGGCTTCGTCCTTGCCCACGTCGGCCTTGACCTCTTTGGGAGCGGCCTCGACGAGGTCTTTCGCTTCCTTGAGACCGAGCCCGGTGATGGCGCGGACTTCCTTGATCACGTTGATCTTCTTGTCGCCGGCACCGACCAGAACGACAGTAAATTCGGTCTTTTCAACCGCGGCCGGAGCCGCAGCCGCGCCTCCCGCCGCCGCGGCGGCCGCAACCGGCGCCGCCGCCGAAACGCCCCACTTTTCCTCCAGCAGCTTGGAAAGTTCCGCCGCCTCGAGCACGGTGAGCTTCGAAAGCTCGTCGACCAAAGTTTGGAGATTTGCCATTTCTCGTTTTCCTATATGGGTTTGAAGTTGAGATTTTTCCAGTGCTTTTACGCCGCCTTATTTGCGTAGGCCGAAATTACGCGGGCAAGGCTGCCGGCCGGCGCCTGCAGAACGCAGGCGATCTTGGTCGCCGGTGCCTGGAGGAGGCCGATGATCTTGCCCCGAAGCTGGTCGAGAGACGGTAGCTCCGCCAAGGCTTTGATGCCTTGGGGATTGAGCACCGAGCCGACCGCAACGCCGCCAAGGATCTTAAGCTTGTCATTTTCCTTGGCGTAGGCGACCAAGACCTTGGGAGCGGCGACGGGATCCTTGGAATAAGCGATACCCGTCGGGCCCTTGAACAGGTCCGAGATGCCGTTTGCCGGCGTTCCTTCGAGCGCACGCACGGCAAGACGATTCTTTGCCACTTTGAACGAGGCTCCGGCCTTTCTGAGGCGCGAGCGCAACTCGCCCATTTGGGCAACCGTCATGCCGGTATAGTGGGCGACGACGACAGCACCGGCGTTGGCGAAAAGCCCGTTTAAGCTTTGCACCGCTTCCGCTTTTTGGGTTCTGTCCATACCCACTCCTTCTCAATGGAGCCCAAGGCGCGATCCCTGGTCTCCCCCTGCGATGTGGTTGTATGAGCGGCCTGCCCTAAGCAGACATCCCTCACAACCTCCCGTCCCAGGGTTCAAACCCGAATGGCGGGGACTTGCGGTCCCCGAAAATCGGTCGTCGCCCCGTCTGCGCCGGCTTTGCTCTATTAAGTCCCTCTTCAAGGACGCCTGCGGTCTCGGACAGGTTTTCCGGCGAACGCGCGCCGGAAATCTCTTCTCCTATGCTCCACCCTGACCGATGGAATCGAGCGCGATTTTCACGCCGGGACCCATCGTCGAGCTGATGGAAATCTTTTTCAGATACGTTCCTTTGGCTCCGGCCGGCCTGGCCTTGACCACCGAATCGATGAGTGCGCGTACATTAGCGGCAATGGCCTTCTCTTCGAAGCTCGCCTTGCCGACGCCGGCGTGCACGATGCCCGCCTTTTCAACGCGGAACTCCACGGCGCCACCTTTGGCATCCTTGACCGCCTGTGTCACGTCCATTGTTACCGTGCCGACCTTGGGATTGGGCATCAGGCCGCGCGGACCCAAGACTTTGCCCAGCCTTCCCACGATTCCCATCATGTCGGGCGTCGCGATGCAGCGGTCGAAATTGATCTCGCCCTTGTTGACCTGTTCGGCCAGATCCTCGGCGCCTACGATGTCGGCACCCGCTTTCCTCGCCTCTTCGGCCTTGGCGCCCTTGGCGAAAACCGCAACGCGCGCGGTTCGCCCCGTGCCGTTGGGAAGCGACACCACGCCCCGTACCATCTGGTCGGCATGGCGTGGGTCGACGCCGAGGTTCATCGCCACTTCGATGGTTTCGTCGAACTTCGCGGTGGCGCGGGCCTTCACCAGCTTCACCGCCTCATCCAGCGGATAAGACTTCACGGGGTCGAGTCCCTGGCGTGCCTTTGCGGTACGTTTCGAGAGCTTGCTCATGGCTTTACCTCGATGCCCATGGAGCGCGCCGAACCCGCGATCAATTTGGCGGCGCCTTCGATGTCATTGGCGTTCAAATCCTTCATCTTGGCTTTGGCGATCTCGCGCACCTGCGCCATGGTCACCGCGCCGGCGACATCGCGCCCGGGCGCCTTTGAGCCGCTCTCGAGCTTGGCCGCCTTCTTGAGAAAGTAAGACGCCGGCGGCGTCTTCATCTCGAAGGCGAACGACTTGTCCGAAAACACGGTGATCGTCACCGGAATCGGCATGCCCTTTTCCATCTCGTGGGTTCTTGCGTTGAAGGTCTTGCAGAACTCCATGATGTTAAGGCCGCGCTGCCCCAAAGCGGGGCCGATCGGCGGCGAAGGATTGGCCTGCCCCGCCGGCACCTGCAGTTTGATGTAACCGACTATCTTCTTCGCCATTTGCTTCAACCGCCTCCTTTGCGGTTTTCGCGGTGCAACGGCCCTGGCCGGGCCTCCCGCATGAACTTCAGTTAGACCTTCTCCACTTGCGTAAATTCAAGCTCCACTGGCGTGGCGCGTCCAAAGATCGAAACCGCGACTTTCAGACGCGAGCGGTCTTCGTCCACTTCTTCCACGGTGCCGTTGAATGAGGTGAACGGACCGTCCGCCACCCGGACCTGCTCGCCGATTTCGAAGGTGATCGAGGGTTTCGGCCGCTCGGCGCCTTCCTGGACCTGGTTCAAGATGCGATCGACTTCGCCCTGGCGAAGGGCCATGGGTTTGTTGTTCTGACCGAGAAAGCCGGTGACTTTCGGCACATTCTTGATCAGGTGATAAGCTTCGTTCGTCAGATCCGCTTTGACCAGGATGTAGCCCGGAAGGAATTTGCGCTCGGCGTTGACCTTATGCCCGCGCCGCACTTCCACCACTTCCTCGGTCGGCACCATCACGTCTTCGATGAGATCGTTGAGGCCTTGGATCTGCGCCTGGCGCTTGATCTCTTCGGCCGCCTTCTTCTCGAAGTTCGAATAGGTGTGGACGATGTACCACTGCGATGTCATTTGACCCATAATCCTTCCGACCCCTCACGCCACTCCGAGGAGCATGTTCAACGCCACCCCGAGCGCGTAATCGACGACGGCAAAAAACACCATGGAAATCACCACCATGATGAACACCAGGATGGTGGTGAGATAGGTCTCCTTCCAAGTCGGCCATGTCACCTTCGAGGCTTCACGCCGGACCTCCGTGAAGAATTGAATCGGATTGACCCGGCGCGACGGCGTCGTGGTTACGTCTTTTGAGGTTTCTTCGGCCATTTGCTGTCGTTCTATCCTTGCTTCGATTGGCAGGAGTGGGAGGGCTCGAACCCCCGGCCTACGGTTTTGGAGACCGCCGCTCTACCAACTGAGCTACACTCCTATGTTCATTGCGTGCCTTGCTCGCTTTATTACTGGATCCCCGCCTTCGCGGGGATGAGGCCTAACGGCCTCACTTCAGAATCTTGACCACGACGCCGGCGCCGACGGTGCGGCCGCCCTCGCGAATGGCGAAGCGAAGCTTCTCTTCCATCGCGATGGGAACGATCAGCTCGATCTCGACGGTCACGTTGTCGCCCGGCATCACCATCTCGGTGCCTTCCGGCAGCTTCACGATGCCG
>WNFT01005574.1_pt1 | contig 13968 bp, 16 predicted proteins | sample 5400191 | NCBI WGS metagenome assembly WNFT01 (sample SAMN13153359, study PRJNA577476) | soil metagenome | isolation source: 80 cm saprolite under Madrone tree | place: USA:California | collected 2016-06-14
ACCACCAGAGGTTGTGTTGAAACTGTCAACTGGAGTCTGAAACAAGCCGGATTGCTCCTCATTCTTGTCTTGTGACTGCCTTGAGGCACATCCACAGGACAGGGCTACCATGGCCAAGGAGCCACGGCTTCGCGGTACCAGACATGCCCAATGCATGTCTCTACACTGGGTAAGAAGCAAAAGATGTGCCAAACGCCTACCATGTACTCTATGTGCTGGCCAGGCCATCGAGACGACCGGGCCAGTCCTGCATCTGGCGGCATCCGTATGCGCCATCCTCGGGGGCAGGAGCCCTTGGTGCAGAGCATCTCTCAGGCTGAGAGAGCCCTATCATTGCGAAATGCAATGCAGGCTCTTGTCACAATTTTCCGGCGTGAGGCTGAGGGCAGGAGCCGGAGGCTGAGCAGCGCCGGAGGCAAACGGTGGTAGGGCTGGTCATGTGCTATGCTTCGTCGTCACAGTCATCTCCAGAGGTGCCGGGCTTGCTGACCTGATGCCGTCACCACTATAGTGTCGGCGTCGCCTCAGCCCGATGTGTCAGTGCTAGGATCCCGCTCCCCCATTTTTCGGAGCATCTGCATGCGAGGCCCCCGGCCGTTTCGCCTGTTTCTCCTGGTCATCCTGGCGCTCACGCCCCTGGTCCAGTCCTTCTGGTTTGTCCAGGCGTGGCAGGTGCTCAACGCCGGGGCCTGGCCAGGACCGCGCGCCCTATTGCAGGGGCTCTTGGTCATGGCCGCGCTCGTCGTCCTGGCGGTGGCGCTCGACCTGCTGCGGGTCCGTGTCCTCCCTCGTCGGGCGTTTGGGCCGTGGGGACGAGCGATTGTCCGACTCTGGTTGATTGCGTCGTGTCTCAGTTTTCTCGCCATGACTGCAGTAGAAAGCCTCGAGTGGTGCTCGCGGCCTGCCATGGCGGCCCTGCCAGTGGCGCAGTGGGCGCGGGTTGAGCCGGCGCGTCACACCGTCTTCCGCTACGCTGTTTGGCTGGCGGGCGGTCTGCCCTTCCTGGCGGCGGTGTATGGCGCCACAGCGGGACGGCTTTGGTATCGCGTCGTGACCGTTGACGTCCCCCTACCGCATCTCCCACCCGGTCTGGATGGACTCCGCATCGTTCAGCTCAGCGATATCCACATGGGGGACTTCATGTCACGCGCGGCGATTCGACGTGCTGTCGACATAAGCAATGCTGTGCAGCCTGATCTCGCCGTACTCACCGGTGATTTGATTTCGACCGAGCATGACCCCCTCGCGGACTGTATCGCGGAGCTGAGCCGCTTGCAGGCGCCCCTAGGCGTCTGGGGGTGCCACGGCAACCACGAGCGGTGGGCCGGGGTAGAGGCACGGGGACAGGTGCTCTGTGCGCGCTACGGCATGCATATCCTGCGGCAGCAGTGTGTCGAACTCTCCTGGGGCGGTGAGCGCTTCAATGTGATCGGTGTCGACGACCAACGCGAACGCGCCCGCCCGGGGGAACCGTCCTCCCTGCTGCGCGACATCGAAGGGATGGTCCGGCCCGACATGCCCAACATCCTGCTCTCGCACAACCCCGATACGTTTCCGCGCGCCGCAGCGATGGGCATTGCGCTCAGTCTTGCAGGCCACACGCATGGCGGTCAAATACGCTTCGCGCTCGGGAACCGCCAGTGGAGCCCGGCGCGTCTCATGACCCCGTTTGCGGTGGGGCTGTATCGCCTGCCGTTCGGCCCTGCGGCGCATCCCGCACGCGATGCCACAGCGGCACGCCCTCCGCAATCTGCCTTCCTGTATGTCAATCCGGGGCTGGGGACGTTCGCACTCCCCCTGCGGCTGGGGATGCCACCAGAGATCACCGTGCTCACGCTCCGCGCGGCGAGGTGAGCGCTGCGGACCGCTTCCCTGCATGCGTGGTCACACGCGGGTCTGTAGCCACTCGGGTCCGCCGTGTGCCATAGAGACGGCAGCGGCCACAGGCGCACAGCCCATGAAGAGGTCGAGAGCGATGGGACCAGAGGTGTGCCGGGCCGGCGCTGCGGTGAGAACCCGCCCGAGCATCTGACCCCGCCAGACCATGCCCCGGTTGCAAACCGGACCTTGATACCGCGCGAGTGGAAGGCGGATGTCGTGAGGAGGTCTTTTACAATACCGCCAGTAAGCTTCCCGGTCCGCTGATCGGGCTTCTGCGTGCTGTTTACCCGCCGCCCTGGCTTGATGTCTGTGCGGTTCTGACCGTTCATGCTCTCATGTCTTGCACCTGTAGGCGGCAGCGGAGATGCCGCCTCTTGCTGCACGCACACTTACCGAGGCGCCCGTGTGGCGATGTGCTCCGGCGTCACCGTAATGAGCACACGCGGCTCCGTTTTCCAGCGTGCGACATACGCGTCCACCTCGTCAGCCGCCCTGTAGCGCGCAATGATGCGGCGGGCCTCGTCCCAGATGTCCTGGTCGTTGCAGGTGGCGGTCCCGGCAATGACGACATCATTCGAGGCGACGGGCGGATCGTACATGCACACGGAGAGGTGATTGTCTCGTTGCAGGTTGAGGTATTGCAGCCGATCTTTGCGGGTGATAAGCGTCAACACCTTGCCGTCATATCGGTACCAGTTCGGGGTGAGATGCGGATGGCCATGCCGGTTCATGGTCGCCACCACCGCCATGTACGACGCGGCAAGATATTGCGTGATCTCTTGTTGATTCACCGTGGACCCTCCTGGCAGCCCCGAGGGGCCTGGTAGGTGTCAATAGAAAGTGCGAGTGTTTTCCTCAGGCGAAGTCCCGCACCATTGGGTATCAGGCAGATTTGCCCTGGCACCTTGGTATGAGCTCCCATTGCAGGGCACTTCACCAGCGCTCAACCCTGTATGATGCGGGCGCATTATAGAAAAAGACCCATTGCTTGTCACAATATTCTGGTGTGCGGCCGCGCAGGAACGGCCGCACACCTTCAGTCTCCCAATGCAAGGAGATGTTCTCAATATGAGAGCAGGCCCAGCCCTCCCCCTTGGCGCCTATATTCGCTAATACTGCTCACGCCTGTGGTATCATGCCTGCCTATAGCTCGTACCGAACGCATGATCAGAGATCGACGAGTGACCGCTGCTTCTGCTTGCGGTCCTCCAGGAGGCCCGTATGGCAGAAAACGAGAAAGAGGCCTATCTTGCGTTGATTGCTGCACATGATCCAGAGATCCGCACACTGCTGGACCAAGGCTTTGCCTTCGTAACAAACGCCTTCAAGGCAGGAGCAGCGCCGTCTGGCATGAAGGCCAGGACAGATCGGGAGCATGTGCGAAGACTGCAACAGGAAGGCTATCAGGTAGCAGTCACCGCCGCGTATGACGAGCAAGGCCAGCACCGCCCCTCTCTGAGCGCCATTTGGCGGAAGAAGCTCTAGAACACTGATCAATTCGGTAGAACCTTGCCCAGCACACCGACGTGCTTCCTGAGGGACACTGGGGTGTCTGCCCCATAGATTGCGCAACAGACGTGAAACGCTAGAGGCTCTCAGAACACATTTCCAAGGTTCTCGCCAAGCACCTGCACCCAGCATCCGTGTATCAGGAGATTGTCAGGCATTATGGCGCTATGGTGGGCATCAACGCTGATGCGTACGGATTCTGCGTGCATTCCTTGCGTGCCACCGCTGCCACCAATGCTCTCGCGCATAACGCGGACATTGCCAAAGTGCAGGAGTGGTTGGGACATGCCAACATTGCCACCACGCGCTTGTATGATCGCCGGAAAAGCCGGCCAGAGGAGAGTCCGACGTTTAAGGTAGAATATTGAGCTGCACAAGGTGCTGCGCCTGCCGGGGTTCTTTGCTTACTCCTCCGCGTCCTCCCGGTGGCGCTCCGCCACTGCGTGCGCCACCGCTTGACTCGCGGCTTCCCACGCGGCTTGAAACTGGGGGGATAAGCTGGCCCACCGCCCAGACGGGTCAAACTGATCATGGTGGGTACGCCGGTACTCACTGAGCGCCGCGTGATACGCTTCATACGCGATCTCTCCCAGGGACATGATGTCGCTCCTTTCCTCGTGTACACACGCTCACCAGCAGCGCCAACACCGCTACGGCCATCGGCCCGTCCAAGCATACCACATCCAGGATGATCGACGGCAGAGCCGGCCGGAGGAGAGCCCGACGTTTAAGGTGGAATATTAAACGGGCTAAAGAGAAAAGGAAGCTCACGCTACGAGTGTGTTTGTGAAGGCACACCGTTCCTGACTCGGAAACGCACCACCTGTGGTCTCGCACTCTGGGCTATAATCCATCGTCTGCGGAACCTCGCCTTTTTCCTTGTCGTAGGGGAGAGAGCCAATGCGCCGTCTACGCTTATCTATCACGGCAATGATCGTCGCCCTCGTCTCCATGCCGGCTCTGGCGCAAAACCAGCCTTTGTCGCCGGAGAAGAAGGCCGATACTGAAGTTTTGCGCGCGCTCACCAAGACCAGCCCGTTGCTGCCAGTAGACCGGCTCGCATTGCAGGTGAAGCCCGCGATGACACTGGTGGGATACTCGGCCGTCGCCGGCGATAAGGATGGGAACATTTACGTTATTCACCGCCCGGAGGATAAGAACGTGGACCCAGTCGTCGTGCTTGATGCGAAGGGGAACCTGCTGCGGTCGTGGGGGAAAGGTATGTTCAAGATCCCCCACGGCATCCGCCTCGATCCAAGCGGGAACGTCTGGACGGTGGATGCCAACACATCTATGGTGTACCAGTTCACGTCGGAAGGGAAGAAGCTTCTGGAGATCAGTGTTGGCGATGTGCCGGATCCCTCCCGAACCTTTTGCGGGGCGACAGACGTGGCCTTCGCCCCGAACGGTCATATGTTTGTCTCTGACGGCTACTGCAACGGCCGCGTCATCGAATACACCACGGCCGGCCAGAAAGTGCGCGAATGGGGGCAGCGCGGCACAGGCCAAGGCGAGTTTGTGAACGCCCATGCCATCGCCATCAGTCCGGACGGGATGCTCTACGTGGCCGACCGGGAAAACGGCCGGCTGCAGTGGTTCGATCTGGAAGGAAAGTTCCTGGGGGAAAAGCATTTTGGCGGCCGGTTGTACAGCGTCGCCATCAGCGCGATGGGGGCGCTGTATGTCGGCACACAGCCACGCGGCGTCCCGTTTGGGCAGGATGCCGCCATCCTGCAGGTCGATCCTGCCAGCGGCACGATTAGCGGCAAGATCGAGGCCGCGGCCCATCACCTGAGCGTCGCTCCAGATGGCACCCTCCTGCCGGGGACGCTGGTCGACAAGACGGACGCGGTGCTGTTGCTACGTCCGAAGAAGTAAGCGTGGGGACTGCTGACAGCATCTGCCCAAGGCGTGCAGGTCTCCGAAACTCACCAACGTTGCAAAACTGAGACTTTGATTAAACCTACTGTATCTCTCGACATAATTTCTTTGGTGGCAAGCAGTTGTGGGTATTATAAGGGGCAAATCGAGCCACGCGCTGCGCATTAATTCGCGGTGCACTTGACGACCCAGAGAGGGCTCGCGAAATGTCTACAACACCGCCATCCGCCGTGCGCGCAGCCCGTTGCGCCCATGCGGCAGTGTCACCGCAGACGTCCACGGCTGACCCGGAGGAGTTGCACCGCTCAGACACCCTTTCGCGATCAGGGACAACCTAGTGGCGCACACGGGAGGAGAAACGATCCAATCGCCTCACCATGTCTCGTGATGGGATGCCTGCCCGTCTCTCCTCTTTTCGCCTCCTGGCCATGGCTTCTCCATACTGGATGCTCGCTGGAAACTATTGATATGACAGTGCACTAGCGGAATCATTAGAGGGGAGACAGTAGGTATATCCGGGGGAATGTGAAATTTTCCAGGAGCTGCTCACTGCCTCAAAGTGAGAGGGGCAGTAGCAATAGGGGACAGAGCGACACGCGCCGTCCTCTGCGCAGCCTACCCCGCCTTGCCGCCTGCCGTGCGCTTTGCTGCGGACGTCTGCTCGGCCGTCCCCCGGGCACGGGGCCGCTGTGGCACAAAGTTTGCTAGAGAAGACAGAGAGACGATGGGTGCGTGTACACCCTCCGCAGCAATGCACGGCCCGCGGGCCGTCGTCGCGCGGGACCAAGGGGGGAGGCGGTGACAGCACCGCCCCAGCGATGGAGAAACGTATGGCCGACCAGGATCCACGGACGTATAAGCTCATTGAACTAGTGGGGACCTCGCCCGGGAGTTATGCCGACGCCACCAAAAATGCCGTCGCGCGGGCCGGGGAGACGCTCCGAGGCTTAGGATGGTTTGAGGTGACCGAACTGCGGGGGCTCCTCGAAAATGGCGTCATTTCGGAGTATCAAGTGACGCTGAAAGTCGGCTTCCGCGTGTTGGACCGCGATCAGGGGTAAGACACCGTCCCCCAGGCCCTGCCCGCCGTGCCCGCAGGCCTCCTGGGGATGACAAGGCTCGGAGAGAGGCGGCATGCGTGCAGGCAGCCGGTCCTCGAGGGGGGCCTGCAGCTCTGTGTGTGCGCGCTCCTCGGAGACCCGCCAGGAGGCGCTCGTGCTGCGAAAGGGGAGAGTGGTATGCGTGCAATGCGGGAAGAGGCTCAGGCAGAAGAACAACAAATTATGCAGGAGCGCGCCCACAGCGACGCGCGCCTGGAGTCCGTGGCCGTGCTGAAGCAGCCGATTCGGACCCTGCTCCCCTTACCCCCAGCCGTGGCGCTGGGGCACCGGGCGACCGTGCGTGAGGCCATCGCGGTCATGCGGCAGAAACAGCTAAGCTGTGTGCTGGTGGTCGAGCACGGCCAGCTGGTCGGCGTGTTCACCGAGCGGGATGTCCTCACCCACGTGGCGGCCACGGCGCTCGACGTCGACCAGGTGCTGCTGCGGGACGTCATGCAATCGGACCCCGAGTGTCTGCAGCTGGATGATGCACTCATCTATGCCTTCCACCAGATGCATCGCGGTGCCTACCGGCACGTCCCCGTCGTGGACGAGCAGCGGCGGCCGACGGCGCTCGTGTCGATGCAGGCGATCATCGACTATCTCGTGGCCTCGTTTCCGCACGAGCTCCTCAATCTCCCCCCGTCCCCGGCGCACGCCATCGCCCCAACACCGGAGGGCGCGTAAAGTGCGGGCGCGACAGCCGAGGCGTGGGTGCATCGTTGAGTGCGCAAGCGGCCCGGTACAAGGCGGGCAGTCGTGGAGCGCGTGGACGGCCGTGCCCCCACTCCCCAGACGCGGGACAGCCTACAGAGGGCGCCCAGGGACCCCCTTGGGCACTGCACCGCCATCTGGCGTACACGGCGCTGCCCCTCGCGATACAAGGTCTCCGCGGCCAAGGCGGTCGCTTCCGCCTGCGCGGAGAGCCCGCGAGGGCGTCCGCCGAGGCGGCCACGGACCCGTGTGGCCACGAGCCCCGCGTAGGTGCGCTCCCGCATGAGGTCGCGCTCGCACTCCGCCAGCGCCTCAGACATGTGCAACACCAGTGTCCCGCTGCTCGTGGTCGTCTCCAGGTGCTCTTGGAGACGCTTGAAGCCGATACCCCGCTGTGCCAGGTCGGTGACGACCTCAATGAGAGGGCGGAGCGAGCGCCCGAGGCGGTCCAGCTTCCAGAGCATCAGCACGTCGCCTGCGCGCAGGTGGGTGAGCATGTCCTGCAAGACGGGGCGCTCGCCGCGTGCCCCGCTGATGACCTCCTCATAGACCTTCCGGCAGACAGCCTTCCGGAGGGCATCGAGCTGGAGGGCCAGACTCTGCACCGGCGTGCTCACCCGGGCGTACCCGATCTGCATCGCGTGCTCCAAAAGTTCGGCATACCCGTTGTATTTAGCTCCAAACATCCCAACCCGTTTTTCGAACGCAGGGGATGCCAGGGTGGGCTCATAAAATCAAGGAAGAAGGAGATCCTCCCACAACCAAAGAACATGGACCGGGAAAACGACCGTTAAATCGAACACGGATGGCGCTGCCGTCATGCGCGGGTCGTGGTCCAGACCACCACGACCCGCGGGCTGAGGCCCAGGGATCCACCACAGCATAGCACCAGGGCTGCTGCACGCGGTGCACGGTCCCTCGTGGCCACCACTCCACCCGGACACACGAGCACGCCAAGGACGGCTGCTGTTTGAGCAGCCGCGGGCTCCAAGTCGAGCACACCCAGCGCAGGATGCACCGCTGCGCCAAGCGCGCCGGGAGGGGGAGGGCATCCGAGGGCCCACACAGTGACCGCGGCGTAAGACGTTTGCAAGGCAACCCTTTGGTCTTTTGTCGCTAGCGAAACCTGCCTATGCGCAGTACACTATTTTGTAATCTTTTCGGATACGATACTGCGCCTGCAACGTCGTCCATGGGTGTGTCACGCCCAAGGAGCAAGGAGGAACGCTATGCCTACACGCCTCACACATGGGTGCTGTGGTATGCAGGGGGTCCATACAACGCGCTGGCCAGACCGGCGTCACTTCTTAAAGACCTTCGCTCTGGGAGGCAGTGCGGCTGGCCTCGCCGTGTTGCTCCCGGGAGCCACGGCGCACGCTGCCGGGCAGACGGAGGCGGTGCTGCTCAGCTGCATGGATTACCGGTTGGTGGAGGCCACGGGGCACTACATGGCGCGCCGGGGGCTCAAGGAGAAATACGACCACCTCATCCTGGCAGGGGCGGCCCTGGGGGCGCTGACCGACAAATTTCCGGCCTGGAACCAGACGTTTTGGGACCATCTCGGTGTGGCCATTGACCTCCACAAGATTCACAAGGTCATCGTCCTAGATCATCGGGATTGCGGGGCCTACAAGGTCATCCTGGGCGAAGATTTGGCCAAGGATCCGGCGAAAGAGACCGCGATGCACACGACCCAGTTGCAGCGGCTCGGGAAGATGGTCAAAGCGAAGCATCCGGCGCTCGCAGTCGAGTTGTTCTTGATGGCACTGGATGGCACAGTGGAGGAGATTTGAGCTTATCCCAATTAAACCTACTATATGCCCCTCTAACCGTTCCTCTAGTGTACTGTCATATCAATAGTTTCCGACGAGTATCCGGTGTGGCGAGACCATAGCGAGGAGGCGAACACATGACCGTCGTGGAGCATCGCGTCCAGAGGACCTGGTGAGCGATAGTGGCGTTTCTCCTCCCGTGTGCGACCACCGGGTTGTCCCTGATTGCGGTGTGGGCCTGCGCTCGGTACAACCCACGGGGGTCGGCTGTGGACGCCTGCCGTGACGCTACCGCAGGGGCGCGACGGGCTGCGCGTGCGGCGGATGACGGTGTGGTGGACGTTCCGCAGGCCCTGCATGGATCGCCCAATACACCGCCCATGCATGCGCAACGGGTTGCTCGATTTGATCACTATCGTACCCACAACTGCTTGCCACCAAAGAAATGACGTCGAGATATACAGTAGGTCTATCGTTATTGGGAGCAAAAAGACCCTGTCGTTCCTTTGCTGTTTGTCTCTGCTTTTACCAGACAAAACGTGTCATTGCTTTTGAGTGGAGCATGGGTTATTGATAACGATGCTGGAACCTTTAAAAAGGAAAGAAGCATTCTGTAGAGAACGATGCATAGGATGGCCAGAAGTGTCTGCACCTTCATCTGAGCTTTCTATGTCGACCACTCAAGGCGATGGAACGTGAACAAACCAATGCTCGCTCGATTGCCAAGGCCAGTTTTGCATGTGATCTTGGTGGTGCTTGAGACCATCTTTGCTCTCATTAGAAAAAAAGGTGTCTATCCCTTTCCGTATAATAAAACGACCAACACTATTACTGTGCCTGCACAAATCGACAATGAATTATACAGTCTCGTTGCCGTGGGCAAGCACGTTGAAGCCGTGAAGAGAGTCACACGCCTTACAGGGGCAGGGTTAGGGGTATCGAAAGACTACGTGGATCAGTTGGTAGCGAGGCAGTGATCCCTCAGGTGTCTTGCATGCGGTGTCGATGCACTTGCCCGACATGGAGCGTGTGGGCGACAGCTTGGGTGCTTGCGCGTCGTGTCCTCACACTGGAGCCATACGGCAACACCCAAGGAGCCCTACGATGGCAGATCGCTATACCCTGGATGGTTTTGTGATTACCAAGACGGAACCCCCAGGATCTCACCACGCGGGCGCGGACAGCGGGCGTCTGTTTATCAATGATGCCCAGATTATCAATGATGCCCAGACGGGCGTCATGGCTTGGTGGTCGATGGGCCGCTGGGCGAACGTGGCGGCCCGGGAGGCGGTCATCGTCAAGGCCATCACCATGACCCTCGCGGACTTCGGTGTCTGGTTTGACCGACAAGAGGATCCCTTCGGCACCGCCGAAGACGCGTGATAATCTCGCACAAACGGCCCTTTCCGAGAGACAAGAGGTGCCCCCCTGAAAGTCCGCTTGTACCCCCGGTTTTTCCCTCTCAGAACACTCTCTTGAAATTCCAACTCTCAGCAGCTACACTCGCGGTGAGTTCTGAGAGATCACCCGGCTCTCCGAGGGGGTGCCCCCATGCCCATGTCCGTTGGCTATGCCCGCGTGTCCACCCAGGAGCAGGACCTCGCCTTGCAGCTTGATGCCCTCCAGACCGCCGGCTGCGCGCGGATCTATACCGAGAAAGCCAGCGGGGCGCAGCGTGACCGGCCACAACTGCAGGCGGCCCTCGACTACATGCGTGCAGACGATACGCTCGTGGTCTGGAAGCTCGACCGGCTGGCCCGCTCGCTGCGCCAGCTGCTCGAGACCGTCGAGGCCCTGCACGCCCGCCAGATGGGCTTACGCTCCCTCACGGAAGCGATTGATACCAGCACCCCGGGCGGGACACTCGTCTTTCATCTTTTTGGGGCGCTCGCGGAATTTGAGCGCGCCATCATCCGGGAGCGGACTCGTGCGGGGCTCGCGGCGGCGCGGGCCCGCGGGCGCACTGGCGGCCGACCGCCAGCGCTCGCTGCAGCCGACAAGCAGGCCGCGCGCGCGCTCCTGAAAGACCCCGCCATCACCATGGAGGAGGTGGCCAAACGCCTGCAGGTCTCGCCGGCGACGCTGTATCGCCACTTGCCCGGAGGGCGCAGCGGCCTCGACGAGGCCAGGGGCTAGGAACCCGTGGTGGGCGTCGTGCACACACCACGAGCAACGCTTTATGTGGGAGGTGGCATGCCAGAGCCTCTGGATCTCGGGCGTCGTACCCGTCAGCTGCGCAATCTGGTCGAACCGATTGCCGCGGCCGTCTTCTTTGTCCCGGAGGCGCATGACGCTTATATCCGCTTGGGCTTTCCCCCTCCGCAGGGGGCCGAAGACGGGATCCCCTTGTTCGATTGGGGCGCGTATTTTGTCAGCCGCGCGGCCTGTCGGCACTGGTTCCGTTTGATGTCATACGCTACCGAGCAAGATTTCTGGACATTATGGCTGGAGAAAGTCATGATCCTCTCGCGGCGGCATATCCTTTTCTGCAGAGGGTAAACATGACATTGACACACATTCGATGCACAGACTGTGGGTGTAAGGACGTTAAAGCCCAGAGAACCTATACCATCAAACATGGGGAGCAACGTATCATTTATGCTTGTGCCTCATGTGGCGGTACGTTTTCATCCACAAGCAACACACCCATGGCGCATTTGAAAACCCCAATATCTGTCATTGCTCAGGTCCTTTCAGCCCTCACAGAAGGGGTGGGTATCAATGCCGTGACACGCCTCTATGGCGTGAGCAAAAATAGTATCTATCGCTGGCAAGAGCGACTCAGTGGTTTAAAAAAACGCTCCTCTTGTTCGCCTTGGCGCATCAGTTTCTGCAACAGATTATTGAAGGCGATGAGCTGTACACCAGCGTGCAGAAGAAGGTCGCCCCGAACGAGTCACAAGGCTGGACGGTGGTGTTGATGGATCGGGCGACACGTTTGCTGTGGGACATGCCCTGTGGACGGAAAGACCGTAAGATGTTTAAAAAAGCTAGGGGTCTCGTGTGTCAGGTCATCCAGCAAACAGGTGATCTGACGTTGCTGACCGATGGGGAGAGGCGGTAGGGGAGTCTCTTGTTTGCGCTGTGTCGTCAAGCCCTACGTAACGGCAAACGAGGACGACCCAAGAAGACGCTGCCCAAAGGCGTCAAAGTACGGCTCAAGAACAAAGGATCACAAAGGCATAAGCGAGGGCCCAAACGGCCGAAATATCAAGCGCCGTATCCAGAGCATCCAGACACTACACAGCCTATCGCCACTACCGAGATTCATGCGAATCACCTTGAAGCCTTCCATACGTTTCTGAGACGACGCTGTGCGGCCTATCGAAGACGTACCAATATGTATGCAAAGACGACAGGCCGACTCCAAGAACGGTTAGATGTGTACTGGATTGTGCATCATGTCGTCCGCGTGCACTTTACGACCCGTCAAGTGCCTGCAGTGGCTTTAGGAGTGTTGGAGGAGAGCTTCTCCCTCCAGCAGATATTTTTGATACAAAAAGCTGCTTAAAGGCAGCTCTCTGGTTGATCTGCAGCAAACGGAACCAGTGCCGTGGAATACTGAACGGGCTAAAAAGAAGGTCGTGTACCCGCTGGCTGCGGATAATTATTTGATCCCCCAAATCCGCTAGAATGCCCTCATTACACCACCGCGTAAGGGGGTATTGCTATGATTCCGCACCTCTTCTACTACCAATTGGTGATCTTGGGCCTCCTGTGGCTGTGTGTCATGCTGCACCTTACCTGGCCCAGCCGAGCTGCCATGTCCCCTCAGAAGCCCGTCGAGCCGGAGCCCATCAAGCCCAAGCGGAAGCACTCCATTGAGTCGAAACCGTTTGAGGGTCTGCCCCAGAAGCCCCCGTGCGCTCTGTGTGCACACGAGGCCGCACATCCCACGCCATCGTCTCCGGTGCGCCCCGCTCCGATACCCCCGACGAATGGACGTCCTCGTGAGGTGGAGACCTCCAGGCATTTTTGCCCGCATCCGCACTGTGACTACCGCGGCTGGCTGGGGCTGGGCAACCTGCGCGCCAACGGCCATCCCAACGGTGGCCCGTGGCGTCAATTCCACTGTACGGCCTGCAAAGGCTCCTTTCCAGAGCATCACGGTACCCTGTTCCATGGCAAGCGCGTCTCGGTCGACCGCATCGTGCACGTGATCGGCTGCCTCGCTGAGGGCTTGGGCATCCGCGGCACCGCGCGGGTGTTCGAGGTCGCCCCCAATACCGTGCTGCAGTGGCTGGTCGAAGCGGCCGAGCAGCTTCAGGCGTTTTCTCGATACGTCCTCCACGACGTGCGGGTGAGGCAGGGGCAGCTTGATGAGCTGTGCGCCCTGCTCAGCGCGGTCAAGGCCAGGGAGGTCAGCGCGGCCGAGGCGATCGAGCGCCTGGAGCGGTCGCCCCAGTGGGTCTGGGTGGCGATGGACCCCGAGAGGAAACGGCTGCTGGCCATCGACGTCGGGAATCGCACCCTGGCGATGGCCCAACGCGTGGTCCATCAGGTGGTGCAGGTGTTGGCCCCCGACTGCGTTCCGCTGTTGCTGACCGACGGGGTCAGGGAGTCTCTGACGGCCTTGCTGACCCCCTATGGTCACTGGCTGCAGCCGCCACGACGCCAGGCCACAGGCCCTGCACCGAAGCCGCGCTGGCTGCCCCTGCCGCAGCTGCGCTACGCGCAGGTGGTCAAGACCGTGCGGCGGCGGCGCCTGGTGCGCGTGAGCCACCGCGTCGTGTTCGGGACTCTGGAGGCCGTCGAGCAAGTGCTCGCGGCGTGTGGTTGGCACATCAACACCGCCTTCGTCGAGCGCCTCAATCTCAACCTGCGCCAGCATGTCGCCGCTATTGGACGGCGCGTTACGACACTGTGCAAACACGAGGCAGGCATACGGCAACAGCTGGCTTTGTATCAGGTCTATTATAATTTTTGTTTGCCCCTTGCTTGTTTACGCCAGCCTCTGCCGCAGCCGGTGCTGACCAACGGCACGGGCTCAGCCAAGCAGTGGCGGCCCTGCACCCCAGCGATGGCCGCTGGGTTAACGGATCGAGTATGGACCCTTCGGGAGGTGCTGCTGTTTCGCGTGCCCCCGTGGCCACCGCCCGCGGGGGTGTGAG
>WNFT01003273.1_pt1 | contig 13966 bp, 15 predicted proteins | sample 5400191 | NCBI WGS metagenome assembly WNFT01 (sample SAMN13153359, study PRJNA577476) | soil metagenome | isolation source: 80 cm saprolite under Madrone tree | place: USA:California | collected 2016-06-14
TACAAATGGCCGCGCGGCACTCCGATTTTTAACCGCAAAGCAGTTCCGTCCTTCAGCCCAGGGTTGCCGCAGCGGCTACCCTGGGAACTGCATTGATGCAATGATCAACCCCAACGGGGTTGCGACCGCCGCGATACCCAACATCGACGGCAGCGGCAAGGGCGCAACCGCGTTGCGGTTGAGAATCATTTGATCATCGTGTTCCCAACGTAGCCGAAGCGGCAACGTTGGGCTGGAGGGCGCAACCGCGTTGCGGTTAATCTGTTCCCAATCCAAATGTCTTTCTTCATTACCAACCAAACACTCGATCGTAAAGACGCTGTCCGCCACATCAATCAACTGGTGGGCAAGGACCTGCGAGTGATGGCCGACGAATATCGGATTCCGGTGTGGAAGAACGGCCATGAAAACAAAGGCTGGGCCGGATTAGTCATCGAGCACTATCTGGGCCTGCCGCAGAATTCGCGGCAGGAGCCTGACTTCGGCGACTGGGAGCTGAAGGTTGTGCCGCTGCGAAAGGAAACCAATGGCACTCTGCGGGTGAAAGAATCAATGGCCATCACGATGCTCGAGCCAGCGGAGATTCTCGCAAACAAATTCGAAGACAGCCATCTTTACGACAAGCTCAGAAGCATGGTGGTGGTCAGCCGTGTCTATGAGAGCGCTCTGGAGCAACACTCGATCCTGCACGCAGCGGCTGAATTCGATCTCGACAATCTAAAGATTCACGATCAGGTTGTTGCCGATTATGAAGCGATCCGCAGGCAAATTCGCGCCCGCGGGATTGACTCAGTCACGGGAGATTTGGGAAAACTGGTACAGGCGCGCACGAAGGGGCGCGGCCACGGCAGCACGTCGCGGGCATTTTATGCGCGCCCGATTTTTGTCGCGCATATTCTGAATCTGCAGAAGCTTGCGTCGATGCCGCGAGTTTTTGACCTGGAGGAATTCCCTCTCCCTTTGGGAGAGGGTTAGGGTGAGGGCTTAGGACGAAACAACGTAACAACAAAAATCATTCTTCTTCGGCGCTTTGCCGTATGCCCTCTCCCCGACCCTCTCCCAATGGGAGAGGGAGTTTTCGGAAAAGCCGCGAAGTAGAAACAACAGTCGTTTGAAGTTTTGAATGCACAACGTCATCGAAAACGCTGAAGAGACTTTGCGATCCGGCGAGCTTGGCGCAATCATCTGTCCGGTCTGCGATCGTTTCGCGCCGAGCGAGTTACTTGCCATCGCCGAGTTGCCCGAGGCCCTGCAATCGATCATAACGGCGAATGCAGCGACAACTCCTGCGACTGAAGTCTGTGGTCGCTGCATTGAACTCTTCCATCGCGCGCAGCGCCAGATTGAATCACATTCGCTGGTATTCGAGCAGAATGATTTCGTTTTGCCAACGCCCTTGCGGATGGACGCGGACGAACGATTCACCGGCTGCGGAGTGACAGTCGCTTTTCTCGACTCCGGATTCTACGCCCATCCCGATCTGACGACGCCGTCCAACCGCATCCTTGCTTACCACAGCATTTTTTCCGAAGAAGGTGACCAGACTTCGCTCGAAACCAACGATGTCGCGAGCTGGCATGGGATGATGACTTCGGTGGTCGCCGCCGGCAACGGCGAATTAGGCGGCGGGTTTTATCGCGGCATTGCTTCAGACGCTAACGTGGTGTTGGTAAAGATTGGCCGCACCGGGCGTATAACTGAGGATCAGATTCGCCGCGGGCTCGAATGGGTTTTGGCCCATCATAGAGAGCACCAGATTCGCGTCGTTAATATCTCGGCAGGTGGCGACTTCGAAGAAAGTTATCTCACCAATTCGCTGGCGCAGACCGTCGAGCGTTGCGTAGGCGAAGGATTAACCATCGTGTGCGCGGTCGGAAACGCCGGCCATGTGCCTGGCCACCCGGTGCTGCCGCCGGCGAGCACGCCGTCATGCATCGCGGTCGGCGGTCTGGACGATCAGAACTCAACAGACCGCGCGCGCCGCGGCATGTATCGCTCTTCTTATGGGCCGACGATTGACGGTTTGCAGAAGCCCGAGGTGATTGCGCCGGGAATTTGGGTAGCCGCGCCGATTCTGCCACGGACACCGACTGCGGAACAAGCCGAGCTCTATTCAAAGCTCGATGCGGCGTCAGATTCTGAATTACGTCCCATGATTGAGAAGAATTCCGACGTCGATAAGGATCTCTACGAAGCGCGTTCTCTGCGGATTTCATTGCTGCGGCAATTGATCACGATCAAGCTGCGCGAAGGCAACGTTATCAATCAGCACTACAAATACGTCGACGGAACATCATTCGCCGCGCCGATCGTTTCTTCGCTCATTGCTTGCATGTTGGAAGCAAATTCTCTACTGAGTCCGCAGCAAATCAAACGCATCCTCATCGACACGGCTGAGCGCGTCCCCGGAATAGAAGTCGATCGCCAGGGTTGGGGAGTGGTATCCGCGAGACGGGCGGTCGAACTCGCTTACGGAATAGGGTTTGGGGTGTAGGGTTTTGGGTGTTGCGAGTTGGGTGTTTCTTAGGCGTGCGGTTGGGTTTAAATGTAGTGTTGGTCTTTGGCCTTGATGGTGTGAATTTTAGGATCGAAGAGTTGAAACCAAAGCCCAAAAGTCTCCACACCCTTCCCCCAACACCCAACCCCCATCCTTGCCAGCTAGACATCCGCTTTGCTGCTGTGCCAGAATCCGTCAAGCGAATTCCACAATCAATCACAGGAGCACTCCGAAGTTTTCTATGTCCGAAAACGAGTCTGCATCAGCCAATACTCAGCCTGCCGCGTCTGAGAACGAAGAGATAACTTACCAAGCCGTGGAAAAAGACGGCGTCGTCACTGCGATCTGGGAAATGAAGGGTCGCAAACATCTGCGCACCATCGACCCGCGCTCTCGGCAAGGCCGCGAGATCCTCAATCTTTACACCACTGAGGAAGAGCATCCGGCAGTCAGCGAAGCAGCGACATCGTAATTCCGATCTTCACAATCAGTCACGTCTGTTTAGACGCCGCATTTGTGCGGCTCGTCTTCTCTTTGGATCGATGAGCGGCTCAAGGGATCATTGGCGGCACAAGTGCGCCTCTAAACGAATCCGGGACAGTCAACATATCAAGTCAGAAGACTCCGCGGTTTTCCGGCAACGAAACTTTCGATGTTGTCGATTACTTGGTCGGCGAGAGTTTGCATCGCTTCATTGCTGGCCCACGCGATGTGCGGTGTGATGATTAGGTTCGGCAGGTTCAGGTCGAGCAGAGAATTACCATCGCGTGGCGGTTCTTCGCGCAAAGCGTCGAGACCTGCGCCGGCAATCACACCCTGCTGCAAGGCTTCAATCAACGCTGCGTCTTCAATCAATCCGCCCCGTGCAGTATTGATCAGCAGAGCATCGCGTTTCATCATCTCGAATTCGGCGTGGCCAAATAAGTTTCGCGTTCCCTCAGTCAAAGGACAATGCAGCGTAATGATATCGCTCTGTCGCAGCACTTCCTCGAACGGCCTTCGACCATCACGAACTATCTCCGCATTCTTGCGTTCTGCAATTAACACCCGCATATCGAGCGCTTGCCCGAAGCGCGCCACGCTACGGCCAATTGAGCCATAACCGATAATGCCGAGCGTGCTCCCCTTGATGTCGCGCAGTTCGTGAGTCAGGAGACAAAACTGTTTCGATAGTTGCCACTTCCCGCGTTGCACGTCTTCGCGATAGGCGAGCAAGTTTCGCCGCAGCGCCAGGATTAGCATTAGCACGTGCTCCGGTACCGTATTAACAGCGTATCCGCGCACGTTACAGACCGCGATACCGCGAGTTCGACAGTAATCAAGGTCGACACAGTCAGAGCCAGTCGCCGCAATGGCGATCAATTTCAGTCCTGGCGCCTCCGATAATTCGGCTTCGCGCAAAGAGAGTTTATTGCCGATCACAATGGTGGCGCCGCGTAAGCGTTCAAGCACCTGCCCGGGAAAAGTCTCGCCATACTCAGTCCACTCGTGTTCGAAGTTGGGCCGGCGAAAGCTCGCTTGAATCGTGTTGCGCTCGAGAAAGACAATGCGTTCCATGTCGTAGCGATTCCTCAGTGAAACTCTGTGGATCTCTGTGTCTCTCTGGTGAACTTCTCCAAAAAACGATTCACCATGGAGGCACGGAGATCGCACCGAACCACGAAGAAGAGAAACGTCTAGCATTCTACAACGACTCTGTGCAGAACGAGGCTCCTGTCTGCCGGACTTCTGACAGGGGTGTCAGAAGCCCGCGCGTCAGCAAGGGCCATGTTAGACTGCGGACATGGATATTCAGATTCGTCGGGCCAAGCCGGAAGATGCCGATACACTCACAAGTATCGCGCACGCCGCCAAACGGCACTGGGGTTATTCCGAGAATTGGATCGAGCACTGGAAACATGATCTAACGATCACGCGCGAATTTATTATTAGCAACGAAACATTTGTGGCCACGGTCGACGAAGAGATTGTGGGCTGTTGTGCGATTGTGCTCAACGATTCGGGCGCTGAACTTGAGCACATGTGGATTAAACCCGAGCGCATGAGAGCAGGCGTAGGTCGCGCACTGTTGCTTCACGCAAAGGACCGCGCGGCAAAACTGAAAGTGTCCGCGCTCGAACTTTCAGCCGATCCGAATGCTGAAGGTTTCTATCAGCGAATGGGCGCGACGCGTATCGGCGAAGTTCGATCCGAGATCGAAGGGCAGCCGCGCGTGCTGCCGCGGATGCGGATAGAACTTTGAAGTTTGTACTTTGTCCTTTGTGCTTTGACCTTCGGTAATCTGCATGCTGGTTTCGAAGGTGATGCCCCGAGTTCAGGGCTCGCAGCACAAAGTACAAAGCTCAAAGCACAATTCGATCGTGTGGGACACTAAGAGACAAATCATCTGGCTGGTCGTCGGAATTTCCTTCGGCACATTCATCGTTTACATGGATGCGCACGATGAGAGCGGCCGTTTCGACCGAAGTGTTTTTGCTTTTTGGGAAATCATCCTGCTGGCGATTATCTTAACGCTTTTCTACCTATACTCGCGGAAGAAAACCTAATCTCTATGATCGGCGGGCACTAGCCCGCCCCTAAACGATTTTCATATTGTTCTATCAATTAGGTGGCTGTATCGTCTTGGCGCGAGCATTGATTCCCTCGTTACCCATCACTAACAATCGGCGGGCCTCGCTGTACGGAACACTCTGTGGCAGGTAAGAGAGCACGTATCGATTCTTGCGCAGCTCTTCGCAGATCGCGGTCGCCGCCGCGCGCGGATCGTCAATTGGAAAGATGCGGCCGCCGGTACCTTCGGCAAGGTCGTCTATTACTTGTCGAGGTTTGGGAACATCGCGGCGAATTGCTCCCCGCGTGCGGTCCTGTGCTTGAACGCAATAGACAGTGATGTCGAGCGATTGTAGCGCGCTGAGCGCTTGCTTGAAATTTGTTTTGCTGCCGCGATCGAGTCCGTCGCTGACCACCACGATTGCGCGCTTCTGCGCGGACAATGGGCGCAGGGCGTCTTCGACGACTGCCATGACGGCGTCGAACAGATGCGGATCACCCTTCTTACGGAAAGTCTTCAGTTCCGTCTCGATCTTCTTCGCATCGTCGGTCCAATCGGAGACGATCTCCGCGTTGTTGTCATAGCCGACAATCAGCAGCTTGTCGCCGTCGTAAATCTCATAAGCAAATTCCCGCGTCGCCGCTTCCAGTTTCTCGACGTCGGCGCGAATCGTCAAAGAATTGTCGACCAACAGCACAATGCGTGCGGGCGAGAGATCGGGCGCGAAGTTCTTGATTGTTTGTTCGACACCATTATCAAAAAGGGAAATATCTTTGGAAGTTATCGGAGCAATAGCGCCGTTAGCCCGGGTCGCGACCACGTTGAGGGCACTTGAGGCCTCAGACGTAGGGTGAGCGCGCCGGCCAGCCTGGCCTAACAGCGTAGCCGCCAAAGACGCCGCGCAAAGCGAGAAGATGAGGGCGCGCCATCCAGCATCGAATCGTCTGATCTTCATTTTCCGTGTGCTGCCCTTTTGTTCGGCGTGCCTGGTGGTTCAATCCGAGCCCTGGTTAATCCGATTCTGTTTTCTTTGCGGGACTCTTAGGCGGCTTGGTTTTTTCGGTTGTCGGCACCGACTCTGGCGCAGACGCTTCCTTTTCCGCTTTTTCGGCGCCGCTGCCCTTGCGTGCGTAGTCGGTGATATACCAGCCTTCGCCCTTGAACTGAATCGAGGGCCTCGAAATAAGCTTTTCCAGACGACCACCGCACTTGGAACACCGACTCGGCAGCTTGTCCGACAACTTTTGAAAAACCTCAGTCAGCGCGTTGCACTTCTTACAGCGAAATTCGTAAATCGGCATTATAAACTCAGCTCTTTATTAACGTGTTCCTATTCTTGTTGGATTATACGAGACCACTTTCCGCAGTGACAACTGCGCAATCTAAGATGCCCCGCACCGCATGAACGAAGCCTGCAACGCGCGCAATTGAGCCTCGTTTTGCAACTTACGCGGCGCTTAGTTATGATCGCCGCGCTTTTGAAGAGGTGCGCGCCTTAGTCCGCCGCAATCCCTTCTGATATTCTATTCGCAGTTAATTCGCATTAGATGCAAACGGCAGTCGAAACAGAGCAGAGTCTTTCGCTTGAACGTAAGCTGAAGCTGCATGAAGCGCGTGAGTCCATCATCGGGCGTCTGGCGGCGAATCTGCCGACTTCGATTAATCTGGATTCGTTCCTGAAAGTCTTTGTCGCGGAACTGGGCCGGATGATGGAAGTCGATCGCTGCGACATCATCAAACTGACTGCCGAAGGCGAACTCCGAGTCAGTCATGAGTGGCGGGCGTCTGAAGCGGTGCCGTCAAGTTTGGATGCACGCATTCCGGTGGACGTGGCGACGCTTTCTCAGCACCTGGATCTCAAACAGCCAATCAAGCTTGACGACACCGCGGATATCACGATCGATCACAAAGTGCGCTTCTTTGCCCGGAGCTTGGGGACGCGTTCGCTACTCGTGGTGCCGGTCGTTCTCGGTGACGAAGTTCTGGGAATTATCGGCTTGCATCAGACGCGGGCGCCACGTCGCTGGTTTGATGAAGAAGTCGCATTTCTGGTTTCAATCGCCACCCAACTGGCGATTGGTTATCAGTACACGCGAATCTATACCGACAAAAAGCGCGAGGCTGAGACGACGAAAGCATTGCTGGAAATCGCTAACGCCCTCAACGCGCGATCGGATTTTGGCGAGGTAACTTCCGCGGTGCTGGACCGCACGTTGTCGCTGGTGGGAGCGGATTACTGCGCCCTGGGCGTGCTGGATTCGGACGAAAAGCGTATCAGTCTCGCCGCCTTCAAAGCCGCGCCACACGCCCGCACCGATAATGTGCGCGGGCTGATTGAAGCCCACGGTCAGTCGATGGATATAACCGCATACCCGGCGATGGTGGAAGTGCTGGCACAAGGCAAGACCCTGAAGCTGCTGGAAAACGATCTACCCCTGGCGTTGCGCATCATGTTCAATGCCACACTCGGCGGAAGAGCCGCTTTGGTCGCGCCCGTGCGCATCGCCGGCCACGCCTTCGGACTGCTCGGTCTGGTTTGGAGTGAACCGCGCGATGGTTTCAAAGATCATGAGGTCGCCCTGGTTGAAGGCATTGCCGATCAAATTGGGACGGCGCTGGAGCGAGATCATCTTTCTGCGGAAGTGATGCGTCTGAAGAGCGCGCTGCATGAACGTTATGGCGAAGAAGGAATCATCGGACAAGCGCCCACGATTCGCCGCGCTATTCAATTGGGCCTAAGTGTCGCCGATACGCAAACTTCCGTTTTGATTCACGGGGAATCAGGCACCGGCAAAGAACTGGTGGCGAATCTTATTCATTTCAATTCGGGCCGTGAAGACAAGCCGTACATCAAACTCAACTGCGGCGCGATTCCCGAAACTCTGCTGGAGTCTGAACTCTTTGGCCACGAGAAGGGCGCGTTCACCGATGCCCGCGCTCGGCGGCGCGGCCGTTTTGAAGAGGCCAACGGCGGGACGCTTTTCCTCGATGAAGTCGGAGAAATGTCTTTGGCCGCGCAGGTTCGCTTCTTGCGAGTATTACAGGACGGAGAATTTACGCGCGTAGGCGGAAATGAAGTTCTGAAGTCAGATGTGCGAATCATCGCGGCGTCAAACGTCGATTTGGAGCGCGCCGTCGAGGAAGGAAGTTTCCGTCGGGATTTGTTCTATCGGCTCTCTGTCTTCCCGATTAATCTCCCGCCTCTGCGCGAGCGGCGCGAAGATATTCATCCATTGGTAATTCACTTTCTGGAACATTACAAGCAACGTACCGGGCGGTTCGTCTCGGGCATCTCCAAGCCTGCGCTGAGCGCCCTGATTAGCTATGACTGGCCGGGTAATGTGCGCGAACTCGAGAATGCCGTCGAACGAGCCGTGATCATCGCCGCAGGCCGGCAAATCGAGCTTGAGGATCTTCCAGGCGCGATTGGCAATGTCCTGTCAGAACGAGAGGCGATGGTTAGGACGGAGCGGGCGCAGGCCGCCAACGAAGGGCGCAGCGCGAAACTGGAGATCGAAGTTCCATCGTCGATGGACGAGATCGAGCGGCATGCGATTCAAGCGACGCTTGACTACACTTCAGGCGACAAGACACGCGCGGCGAAGTTGCTAAACATCGGTCGTAAGACAATCTATCGAAAGCTTGATCAGTACAATGGCAAGAGCACGCCTTCAAAAGGACAATTGTGACGTGGGCACCTTCTACACCAGTTGCAGAGTCGAGAATGTCGTGAATCGCAGCCAGTCCGCCATTATTCGCCGGCTTTTGGTTGACTCTGAAAGCGAATACTCCTGGATTCCTACTGCGACGCTCGAAAGAATCGGAGTGAGTAGCGAAAAGAAGGATGTCCCGTTTGTGATGGCCAGTGGGCAACAGATCAGCCGCAGTGTGGGGTTCGTGATAATCCGACCGGACAAATTCTTCACTGTCGATGAAGTGGTCTTTCCTCAAAAGGGCGACTTGGCATTACTCCGGGCGAGGAGCCTGGAGGGTCTTAACCTGCGGGTGGATTCCCACCTTAAGAAACTAGTGGCGGCTGGCCCGCTCCTCGCCGCAAGTGGATTCAGAGTTCACAATCACATGTCCATCAACAACCTGACCTAAAATTACCAGTCGCGTGACCACATCAGACGAAACCATCTATCCAACGCCGCCGATTCACTCTCAAACCCTTCCTGAAACAGAATCCACTCCCGCGATAGCGAGTTCCGTTGGGAATCCCGAGAACCCACCTTGGGGGGTTCCCGGGGCGATCGTTGTCTGGCTGCTGAGCATCGCGCTGCTGTTCGTGGTCCCAAACCTCTTCGTTGCTCCCTACGTCGCCTATCACTATAGGGGACGTCCGGCCCCTACAGAACAAATCTTGCTCGCCGACAAGACCTTCGTCCTGCTGTTTGTCTCAGGATGGTTGCCAGCGCATTTTCTAACGTTGGCGGTGATTTGGGCGTTGGCGACGCGAATGGGAAAGTTGTCATTGAAACAAGTCTTTGGATGGGATTGGACTCCCAACTTCGGGATTTGGAAGAGCACGGGCATCGCGCTTTCTCTGTTCGTGGTCGCGTGGCTGACAACCGCTCTGTTCGGCGGAAAGGAAACTGATCTCGATCGAATTCTGCAAAGCTCTCGCGCCGCTGCCTTGGTCCTGGCGTTTCTCGCGGTAGCAACCGCGCCGTTGGTCGAAGAGTTCATCTATCGTGGCTTGCTCTATTCAGCTCTGCAAAGAGTGATCGGACGGTTGTTCGCTGTGATGGTCGTTGCGGCAATGTTCGCCGGCCTACACATGTGGCAATACCGGCAGAATATCGGCGCGATTTTGTCGATCTCCGTTCTCAGCATCGCTTTGACAGTGGTTCGCGCGCGCACCGGTCGCCTGCTCCCCTGCTATATGATTCACGTAGTCTTCAACGGCATTCAATCAATAATTATCCTCTTGTATCCCTATCTGAACGCCCTTGTCGAATCTTCGCGACCCAAGGGTGCTCTGACTTGCGTCCTGCGGTGTTTCGGCTGATCAAATGAATCACGAAGTGGTTGTCGTTGGCGGTGGCATTGGAGGACTGACAGCGGCTGCCCTGCTCGCTGCGCGCGGCGTCGATGTTTGTCTGTTCGAGAGGCAGTCGCACGTGGGCGGTTGTGTCGCCAATTTCGAACATCTCGGATACACGTTTGAGCCAACCGCTGGTTTGTACTCAGGTTGGGAAGCGGAAGGAATCTACGAAAAGATCTTCTCCGAGCTTGCGGTCGAACCACCGAACGTGCAGGCGCTTTCACCCGCCTATGTCGTTCGCTTGCCGGACGGAACCGAAATCGCGGTTGGCGAGAGCGAGCGCCAATTTGAGGACGACCTTCGTCAGGCCTTTCCGGAGTGTGCCGAACCAGCCGTTACCTTTTATCGCAAGCTCGCGGAGTTTAACGACCCCAATCGTGTTTCAGCACGGACAGCAACGAGTACTTATTTCGCCAATTGCTCGTTAAGGTTCCGCCGCTTCATCGATGTGCAGCTTCAAACTCTCACGCAGTGCCCGAGTGATCGATTATCATTCGCTGGCGCGGCGCGGGTTCTCACGCTTCCACATCGGGGGATGTGGACTATACAAGGTGGCGCTCAAGCGCTCGCTGACGGACTTGCTGAATCATTCAAAAAGAGTGGCGGTATTTTGCGAATGAACGCGCCCGTTCTGCGCCTCGCGTACGGTTCAGATGGCCAGCCGATGGGCGTCGATCTATTGAGTGGTGAGCGAGTACTAGCCAAGCACGCGATCATTAGCAACCTGACCATCTGGGACACCTATGGGAAATTGATCGGCTTGGCTCGGACGCCGGCCTCGGTTTCATCGCAACTCAAACAGCTTAGAGGATGGGGAGCGTATTTGCTCTTTCTCAGCATGGATCAAGCTGCCGCGCAACGAATGAAGGCGAATCGAATGGTTATTCTTACTGATTGGCAAGAAGGTCAGAATTACTTGCCCGATCAAACGCAGTTTGTTTTCGCAGTTGCGCACGACGTCTCTCGCGCTCCTGAAGGGAAACTCGCGGTAACTGTGTCGACGTTCGCGGATGCCGAAGAGTGGTTTACTTTTCACGAAGATGAATCCGCACATGAGCAAAAAGATCAAGCGACACTGGAACTCGTTTGGACGCGATTGCATGCCGCAATGCTCGAACTCGGCGACAGCGTGGAGGTAATTGAAACTGCCACGCCACAGACGTTCTATGAAACTACCCGTCGTAAGTTTGGAATGGTTGGTGGGCTCTGTGCTTCAAGGCTCTTCTCGGAAGACAGTTTTAGGACAATCTTTCCAAACGTTCTTCTGGTTGGTGATACGGTTTCTTCGAGCCCAGGTCTCGCAGGCATTTCGGAATCAGCGAAGGCCATCGCCGATGTTATCAGGAAACCCTAGCCGGCAGGAATCGCAGTCCAAAACCAATCTTTTTGCGCGCCGTTTACCTTAGTGTATAGTGTCTGCAGACACGAGACTCTATGTACATAACGATTGACGAGTCTGATCGACGACCCATCTATCGTCAAGTCGCTGACGAAATCAAAGGTTTGATTGCACGCGGCGAATTGCGTGAAGGAATGGCGTTGCCGCCCGTGCGTCAAGTGGCGGACGATCTGGGTATCAATCTTAACACCATTGCCGCAGCGTATCGCGAACTGCAGAAGGAAGGACTGCTAAAGATTCGACACGGCTCAGGTGCTTTGGTGGCCTCTGGTCGGTTGACTCAACAAAGCAATACCGAATTGCGCAAAGGCCTGCGCGCGTGTCTGGCACACCTGGTTTTGGCGGGTTTACCGCGCTCGGAGATTGTTGAGATTGTGAACGAAGAAATCCGCGAGCTATTCCGACGCGAACGTTAACTTCAGATCTTTGCCAGCTTGCCAATTAGAGTGGGTCTTTGCCTCTCGGCAAAGAGCGACCACCTGGATCGGGAGCAGCCGGGCCAGCTTGCGAAGGTCTTGAAGGGCTCACGGTCGGCGGCGCTGACACTGTGCCTCCTGAACCGGATCCGCCTCCTGTCGATCCTCCCGAACCCCATCCACCCGAAGAGCCTCCGGATCCACCCCAGCCACCGTAGGAACCGCCCGGCGAATTGCCAACAATCACAGGGCCGAAGTATCCATTAGCCCCACCGAAACCATACCCAAGCCAGCCGCATCGACCGTAATGGTGGCCGTAAGGCGAAGACCATCCATAACGGAACGGGAAGAAAGTAAAGCCGCCTGCGAACGGACTATAGGTCCAAAGACCAAATCGGTTTGCGGCAGAGAACCCCAAGTCCCAACTCGAGTCAAAAAGGTAACCGTTAAGTGTGCGAATCGAAAGCCGTTCATTTGCTCGAGCGAGAAATTCCCCGCGCTCTTTGCTCCAATCGTCGAATTCGTCACGGTCCTTCTTGGTTAACTTTGCAGTAAACGACGAGCCATTCCTAAAGGAGGCCTTTGTTCCACCTTTAATAATGCCTTGCTGTCCATCGACAAGAACGCGTCCTTTTTGCACCAGCAACTCAGTTGAGTCTGGGAATACATTGATTCGATAGACTCCGCGGCGCACGATTGTAAACCGTGTTTGCTTCGTCAAGACTCCAATTTGCAGCCTGAGATCATCGGTTCCAGTGGCCTCGACGATAGCGCTTCCCTTAATAAACTTTAGCTGGAGACTATTAAGCGAATTATCAGTGAGTTCGAATTCGCTGTTTTCCGTCACGCGAAGATAGGACCCCGGATTAAGCAACACTTCGACGCGAGATCCGCCTTTGGTGGTAACGACATCACCCGAGGTCAGGTCATCTTTGGCGGAAAGATCTTGCGGCGAACTCTGGCCAGCTCGTTGAACCAATACGCGCCCAATGACGGAATTAATGCCTCCCGCTTTTGCCGATATGCCAAAGCGCTCGCGATTCTGCCCATAGCTCACGGCGGCCAAGGCAGCACTCAGCCCAATCATCGCGGAGGTTTTTAGTATGACTGTTAGATGCTTCATTCTTTCACCTTCTTTCCGAAGACGGATTCAAGGATCGGACTCAACACTTAGGAGAGTGACGCTATCATACTCCCAAACGGTGAAATGTCCAACGCTTTCTGGTCCTCACTTGCCCACCCTAATTGGCGAGGATTAAAGCACCGGATCGTCCTTCGACGCCGGGCGCGTCGAGTTGACATGGATGACGTTGTCCGACGAATCCAGATAGAAATGGCGGACACCCGTCGTCGGCTGAGTCTCGGTAGTCTGCGGATCGGCATTTACGACAAAGTCGGAATCCGACGCCCTGATCGTATACCGGTAACCTTTCAAGTTCGGTGTCTGGCTGGCAAACCGAATATCCAGAAATCCAGCCTGAGTGAGGGCGTCAAAATCTCCATAAGAGCCGTGAGTAGCTTTCAATTGGACTTCTGCAGTAGCAATGGTCCGCAACGACTGGATTGTGAAGCCTTCATCAGAAGCGCCGACCGCCTTTGGATAGACGCCTAGGCCTTCGGAGGATGACGAACAGGAGGCCAGGATGAGGGTGCAAATGAGTAAGAGCCATTTTCCATTTGTCATTTGATATTTTTCATTTTTCATTGCCGCATCCGTGTGAATTCACTCCTCCATTGTTCTTTGTGCTTCAATCAACATCGCGTCCAACCAATCCAGATGAAATGACCAATGCCAAATGTCAAATGGAAAATGATCACTGCTTACTAGCATAGTATCCATGCCTAGCTCGCACTGACAACTCCGAGTGTCCAATCAACTGCACGGTGACGGCACGCCAAGAACCATCGCGCGCGGAATTCGTAGGACGATAGCCGATACTATAAACCATGCTCAGGTCGTGTACGACGCGCGGGTAGATACCTTCCAGATCTTTCACCTTCCGCGCTTGATAAACCTGATTGCCGCTTTCCGCAGCTAACATCGCGAGTTGCTGCC
>WNFT01003274.1_pt1 | contig 13965 bp, 16 predicted proteins | sample 5400191 | NCBI WGS metagenome assembly WNFT01 (sample SAMN13153359, study PRJNA577476) | soil metagenome | isolation source: 80 cm saprolite under Madrone tree | place: USA:California | collected 2016-06-14
TGCCTTCCGCTCGTGGACAACCGCTTCGCGCTGGTCCTGCTCGCGACCAAGCGCGCCCGGCAGCTCATGGCAGGGGCACGGCCGCTGATCGAGGCGAAGGACAAGCCGCCGGTGCTGGCCCTGCGCGAAGTCGCGACGGGGAAGGTGCGATTCGACCGCCCCGTGCGTGCAGCGCTCGAGGGGCAGTACGATAACGAAAAGCTGCCGGCTACGCCGCCGCGGCGTTGACGGCCACGTCGCCGTCGCCGTCAACGCTCACGTGCACGTCAACGCTCACGTTGACGTTGACGTGAACGGCGACGGCGACGTGGCGTTCTCGAGCCTAATCCCGCGCCGGCTCCACGTCGCACACGCATCCCGCGCCCGTCAGATCGCGCGGCGCATCGGGCACGACCAGCCTGCAATTCGGTCCCTGTGCCTTGCAAAGCTGCTCCGCAGTTTCGCGCCGTGCGGCCGCTTTCGACCCATGCCGGCGCGGAGCGGGTTTCGGTGCCGCGAGCACCACGCCCCAGCCGATCGCAATCGTCGCCAGCGCCGCGAAGAGCAGCCTCATGGCCGGACGACCCGAGTCAGGCCGCCCAGGCCACCGCCCCGTGTGCGAAAGCGGAGAACTTTTCCCCACCCGCCAGGCGGTACATGCGGCGTGCCTCGCGCAGCAAGGCATCGAGCCGACCCTGCAGGACGTAGCGCGCTTCCCAGGCGCGCGCGCATGCCGCAGCCAGAGCGGATGCGAGTCGATACCGATCCAGCTCCGGTGCCGACAGTCCCGGCCGCAGGACGCTCCGCTCGAACAGCCTGCGGCGGAGCTCCCGCGAAGCGCTGCGTCGGCCCGTCGCCCAGAGCTGCATCAGCACCGCGAGATACTTGTCGATCTCTCCCTGCGCCTCCAACTCGAGCTGCGAGACCTGGCCGCCCTGGCGGGCGCGGTGCGCAACGTAGAGAAAGTGCGAGATCCCCTCGGTTGCGGCGCAGAAGCCGGAGAGCCTCTCCTGCGTCCATGGGTCCGCGGCCGTCCGGGCGAGTTGCGCCAGCACCGAATCATCGAGGAAGAGGGCGACGTGCAGCTCTTCCCCGTGATCGCGCAGGAGCAGCGCCTCGTGAGGGCTGCACAGAGGCGCGTGGCGCTCCCGGAATGAGCGATCGACCAGGAAGTCGCCCACGGGAGCGGCCTGGACGCCGTGAATGGACTGCAGGAGCTGCTGGAGCTGCGTGAGCCCGAGCAGGGACCTCACTGCAGGAACCCCCGCCGGGGAACGACGCCCTGCCGCACCAGCACGGTGGCCAGGCGCTCGCTCCCGGTCTTCATCCATCGCTCGTAGAGGCGGAGCAGGCCGGCGTCCGTGGAAGCGAGCGTCCTCTCGCTCACCTCGTTGAGCAGATCGACCAGCAGGCGAAACTTATCGGCCAGCTCTTCCCAGAGGCTGCGCTCCGCGGCATGGCGGGCGACCGCGTCGTAAGCACGTCCGCCCATGGCGATGTAGTAGTCGACGTCGACGAGAGAAGAGCGGCGTGCCAGCGAATCGGGGAAGAAGCCGGAGATGAAGAGGGAAGTATCCCCCAGCCGACGGAGGAGCCGCAGCCGGGCGGGCCCTGCCTCCTCCAGCGCCTCCTTGAGCAGGAAGGCGAGCGGTTTCTGCTGCAAGGTGCCGTCTTCGGCCTCGACGTACAATGCCTCGGAAGCGAGGAATTCGTGGAGCAGGTTGACGATGTAGAGCTCCGTAAAGGGTTGGACCTGGGCGCGCTGGTTCTCGATCGCCCTGCTGAGCAGGTCGCGGAAGAAATCCCGGATGGACTGCGAGCTGAGGATCGGCGCGTCGGCCAAGCGGATTACCTCCTTCCCTGAAAATAGTACGGGCATTTCGCGGATCGGCAAGTTGCGACGGGCCTTGACACGCCCCCGCATCCGGTTACATTGCGCCCGCCTTTGGCACTCTCCACACAGGAGTGCCAAAACCTGTCCACCATCTGGAGGAAAACGCTATGAAGATTCGGCCTCTGCAGGACCGCGTGATCGTCAAGCGCGTGCAGGAGGAAGAGAAGACGAAGGGTGGCATCATCATCCCGGATACCGCCAAGGAGAAGCCCATCGAGGGCGAGGTCATCGCCGTCGGAAACGGGAAGATCCTCGAGGACGGAAAGGTGCGCGCCCTGGACATCAAGCCGGGCGACCGCGTGCTGTTCTCGAAGTACGCCGGCACCGAGATCAAGATCGACGGCCAGGAGCATCTGATGATGCGCGAGGAAGACATCCTCGGCGTCATCGAGAAGTAGCAACCTCTCACGATCACGGAGAAAAACGAAATGGCTGCCAAGGAAATCCTGTTCGACGTCCGCGCGCGTGAGGCCATCCTCAAGGGTGTCAACACGCTCGCCGACGCGGTGAAGGTCACTCTCGGCCCCAAGGGCCGCAACGTGGTGCTGGAGAAGTCGTTCGGCGCCCCCACCATCACCAAGGACGGCGTGACGGTGGCGAAGGAGATCGAGCTGGAGAACAAGTTCGAGAACATGGGCGCGCAGATGGTGAAGGAGGTCGCGTCCAAGACCTCGGACGTGGCTGGGGACGGCACCACCACCGCGACGGTCCTCGCCCAGGCGATCTTCCGCGAGGGCGCCAAGCTGGTCGCCGCGGGCAACAACCCGATGGAGATCAAGCGCGGCATCGACAAGGCGGTCGAGGCCGTCGTGGCGGAGCTGAAGAAGTTGAGCAAGTCCACCAAGGATCCGAAGGAGATCGCCCAGGTCGGCACCATCTCGGCCAACGGCGACTCGACCATCGGCGACATCATCAGCAAGGCGATGGACAAGGTGGGCAAGGAAGGCGTGATCACGGTCGAGGAGGCGAAGGGCCTCGAGACCACCCTCGAAGTCGTCGAGGGCATGCAGTTCGATCGCGGCTATCTCTCGCCCTACTTCGTCACCGACCCGGAGCGGATGGAGGTGGTGCTCGAGGACCCGTACATCCTCATCCACGAGAAGAAGATCTCGTCGATGAAGGACTTGCTCCCGCTGCTCGAGCAAGTGGCACGGTCCGGAAAGCCGCTGCTCATCATCGCCGAGGAGGTCGAGGGTGAGGCGCTGGCTACCCTGGTGGTCAACAAGCTGCGCGGCACGCTGAACGCCGCGGCGGTGAAGGCGCCAGGCTTCGGAGATCGCCGTAAGGCCATGCTGGAGGACATCGCGACCCTCACCGCCGGCCGGATGATCGCCGAAGACCTCGGCGTGAAGCTGGAAACGGTGACGCTCAAGGACCTCGGCAAGGCCAAGCGCGTGACCATCGACAAGGACAACACCACCATCGTCGACGGAGCCGGCAAGAAGGCCGATATCGAGGGGCGGGTGAAGCAGATCCGCGCGCAGAAGGAGGACACTACCTCCGACTACGACCGCGAGAAGCTGGAGGAACGCCTGGCCAAGCTGGTGGGCGGCGTCGCCGTCGTTCACGTCGGCGCGGCCACCGAGACCGAGATGAAGGAGAAGAAGGCCCGCGTCGAGGACGCGCTGCACGCGACCCGCGCCGCCGTCGAAGAGGGCATCGTCCCTGGCGGCGGCGTGGCCTATCTCCGCGCGCTCAAGGCGCTCGACACGCTGAAGGTCGACGCCGGTGAGAAGTTCGGCGTGGAGATCATCCGCAAGGCGCTCGAGGAGCCCATCCGCTGGATCGCGCAGAACGGCGGCTGGGAGGGCAGCATCGTCGTCAACAAGGTGCGCGAGGGCCAGGGCGCCTTCGGGTTCAACGCAGCCACCGGTCAGTACGAGGACCTGCTCCAGGCCGGCGTGATCGACCCGACCAAGGTGTCGCGGTTCGCGCTGCAGAACTCGGCGTCGGTGGCGTCGCTGATGCTGACCACCGAGGCGATGGTCGCCGAGCGTCCGAAGGAGAAGGAAGAGTCCGGGGGCCCGGGCGGCCACGGAATGGGCATGTAGGATCCTGTCCCCTGGACTTGCCGTCCAGTACATCCGCAAACGCGAAGGCCCGTCGGGGAAACCCCGGCGGGCCTTCCTGCTTTGTTGCCCCGGCCACGTCGCCGGCTCTGGCCATTGACCCTCGTCGGAGCGTTGGATTACCGTTACCAGGCACTGCGATCCTCCGGGGGGCCGTTTGGCGCAGGTGTCTGCGTACCGTCTCGTTCCCGAGTGCCGGCTCCTCGTGGACGGCAAGCGGCTCGCCACACATCTCGAAGCTAGATTGACGCGTGTCGAGGTGGATCTGGACGTCGATCTCATCGGGCAGTCCGTCTTGATCTTCAACGATCCATTTCTGGAGTTGATCAACGGCACGCAGTTCGCAAGCGGCGTCGGGATCCAGATTGAGTTGGGGTTTCACACCGCTCTGAGGAGAGTCTTCGAGGGAGAGGTCGTCGCCCTCGAGCCCCAGTTCCGCCGGGATCTGCCGCCGTCTCTGCGCGTTGTCTGCCAGGAGCGGCTCCACAGGCTCGCGCTCGCAACGGCGACGCGAGCGCTCAATGCGGTCGACGACAAGCAGATCGTGACCCGCATTGCCCAGGAGCACGGCCTCAGCGCGCAAGCGCCGGCTGGCACCAAGGAGCACAGCCTGCAGAGCAACGTCTCCGACGCGGTCTTTCTGCGGAGACTGGCGCACAAGCAAGGGCATCATCTCCGCATCGATGGAAAGAGGCTGATCATCGGCCCGCCCGTCAGGGGTCCCGTCGTGCGGCTCTCGTCCGCCGACGACCTGAGGGAGATCAGGATCAAGGTCAACGCCAAGCAGCAGGTGGGTGAGGTCTCGGTGCACGGCTGGGATCCGAAGACGAAGAGCGAGTTCGTCGCCAAGGCCAAGCCGCAGGGCCCCACGCAGCAGGGAGCGAAGGACTACGGCGGCGGTTCGACCTTGAGCATCGCCGGCCACGAGCATGCTCCGGCCGACGTGGCCACCGCCGAGGCGATGGCCAAGGGGCGGCTACGCACGATCGCCGAGGGCTTCGTCACCGCCGAGGTGCAAATGGTCGGTAATCCATCGGTGGCGCCTGGCGCGCAGATCGAGCTGGAGAAGATGGGCGCGAACGTCGACGGCAGCTACCGCGTCGAGCGCGCCCTGCACAAGTTCAGCAAGCATGGCTACTACGTGACTTTCAAGGCCGTCCGCACGGCGAAGAAACAGCCAGCGAAATCCCCTCCCGCCGCCCGCCAGCAACCATCCAACGCCACGTGGCTGGAGTTGGAGCTGCTGGATTCACAGGGCCAGCCCGTGCCATTCGAGCGCTACAAGGTGGTTACCGCCGACGGCAAGGAGATCGAGGGCAAACTCGACGCTGAAGGGCGGGCGCGATTGAGCGGAATTCCGCCCGGCTCGAACAACGTCAGCTTCCCCGATTACGAGTCCGAGTGGCACCGCGTTTGAGGGGGTCGATCGATGAGTCTCAGCAGTGAACGGACCGCGCCGGCGGGAGGCGGAAGGAAGCACACCTTCCGCGCCAAGCCCCCTCTCCTCCCGAAGTACGTATTCGTTCTTTCACTCGAGAACCGCTCGTTCGATCATTTGTTCGGTCGATCGGGAATCAAAGGGAAGGATGCGGCCACCAAGGCGCCCAAGTCCGTCGACGGAGTGCTCGACGCCAACGGGAACATCGACGCGCGGTACACGAACTCGTACGAGCCCAACGCCTCGGAGCGCAAGCGCGGCGCCAGGCCGCAGACGTATGGGATCCCGAATGACGACGCCCCGTTCGTCATGCCGTCCGATCCGAAGCACGAGTTCGAGCACATCCTCTGTCAGACCTGCGGCCCGGATGCTTGCAAGAAGCTGTTGAAGGAGTTCAAGGCTGCCCCAAGCTCCTTCAAGCTCAGCACTCCGAATGACAGCTTCTACGACACGGTACCGCCGCCGCCGGCGAGCCAGCCATTTTTCGTTCGTTACAGCGAGCAGATCAGTCCTGGTCAGGGCGGTTTGCTTCGACCGGACTTCGTTCCGGACCGCACCGACCCCAACAATTCCGGATTCGTTCACTCCTACGTCAGGTCATTTTCCCTCAACAGTAGCGAGAAAGCCGATGCCGTTCCGGATGTCGCCGGAGTCTGCCCGGACCCGCAGGACGTCATGCGCTGCTTCGATACCAAGAAGCAATTGCCCATCCTCTACCAGTTGGCGAGCAAGTTCCTCATCTGCGACAACTTCTTTTCATCGATTCCCGGCCCTACTGGACCCAATCGCTTTTTCATGATGGCCGGCTCGTCCGCGGGATTCGACGGCAGCCCGACGAGCGGCGACATGACGACTTTTTCGACGATCGGGCATGTGCCAGCGCGTAATGGCAACATCTTCACGCAACTCAAAGATGCGAAGGTTCCGTTACGCATCTATGGGGACGACAATTTCCCGATGGCCGGTGTGATGAAGGGCGTCACTCCCTGGGACAGGTATCACCTGCACCGTGACGTCTCCCAATCGAACCAACCCGACTTCTCTCTGGAAGCGGAATTGAAGCGGGCAACCGACGCCAAGCCGTTTCCGTACAACTTCGTGTGGATCGAGCCGGACTACGACGTTCTCTCCTCGAGCATCCTGCGGCATCCGATGTACTCCAAGGGCAACAGCATGCACCCCTGCTCGGATGTGAGAAACGCAGAGAAGCTCGTTGCCGATACCTACAACTGGATCAGGGGTAACAAGTCGGTTTGGGAGAACTGCGTCCTCTTCATCACCTGGGATGAGCACGGAGGATTCTACGACCACGTTCTTGCGCCCACCGCGACTGCGCCGGGTGACTCGTGGACGGACGTGAGGGGCGTGTCCCGTTCCGTCGGACGAATATGGCATTTCAAATTCGATCGACTCGGCACGCGGGTCCCCTGCCTCGTCATCTCGCCGTTCGTCGAGTCGAACTTGATCGACAGCCGGCAATACGACCACTGCTCGATCCTCCAGACGGTGATCGATCTTCACAACCGCGGGGCGTTCAACAAGGGGAAGACCCCGTCGATCAAGATGCAGCCCTGGACAGATCGAATCCGTGACGCCGCGTCGATGATCGGCCTCTTTGCGCAAGAAGCTGCCAAGGCCGTCAAGGTGACGCTGGGCGCTCCCCTCGGGCCGGCCCGCATGGCGGCGAGCTCAGGGAATCAGGCGCCTTCCCTGAACCCTCCCTCCGGAAACACCGTGCTCTTCCTGCTGTCAGCGATAAACCTGCACAAAGCGGCCGACCCGTCCCTCGACGTCTCCTCGCTGGTTGCGACCCTGACGACGGATGAGGCGGTGGGAAGATATTCCGCTCAGGCTGCGGCAGCGATCGATGCCGCGCAGGGATCGACCACAAACCAGCAGGTGGCCTAGAAATATCCCCCGATCTCCGTGGTGAAGCCGACCTGCGTCTGCTTGGCAAACGAGCTCGCGACATCGACGGCGAGCGCGGGGCCGAGCCCGATGTAGAAGTGCGGCACGGGGATGAAGAGCACCGGCGCGTAGCCGTCGATGAAGATGTGGTGGGTCGAATTCCCGGGCGAAGGGAACTGCCAGGAGAACGCCATCCCCACGCGGGGAAAGAACGCGATGCGCTCGGCCAGCGGGACCCCGAAGCCCACCGCCGGCTCGAACCCGAGGCTGTGGACGCTGAAGCCGCCGAATGCCGAGTTGTGCTGGTACTGGTACAGGACCGACCCCCCGACGGCCAGGCTGTTCGTCGGGAACCAGAATGCGCCGGGAGCGAAGGTCAACAGATCGGAGTTGCCGCCTCCGCTCACCGACGCGTGCGCGTACGAGACCGTTCCGAACGGGACCACCTGCCCGCGAGATCCGAAGTTCGTCTCCGCGCGAGCGGCGGCCCCGAGTAGAAGCAACATCATGAAGGCGCGATGAGCCATGGACAGCCTCCCGCGAAGTACAGTAGCGGAATGGATCTGGAGCTCACAGAAAAGTGCGTCCTGTTGATCGGCGCCGGGCGCGGCCTGGGCGGGGCAGCGGCCCTCGCCATCGCCCGCGAGGGCGCGCATGTCGCCGTCGTCGCGCGGACGCGCGTGGACGTGGAGGCGCGCGCAAGCGAGTGCCGGGCAGCCGGAGCGCGCAAGGTGCTCGCCATCGCCGCGGACGCGACCGACCCCGGACAGCTCGATTCCGCGATCGAGGAAACCGCCTCGAAGCTCGGGGGCCTCGACGCCCTGGTCACGCTCGTCGGCGGGTCCCACCCCGGTGGAACGGCCGACATGTCGGATCAGGACTGGCGGTCCGCCTACGAGCGAAACCTCTGGCCGGCGGTGCGCGCCAGCCGATCGGCGCTTCCCCATCTGGAAAAGAGCGCCGCCAGGCGCGGGTTCCCCCGCGCCGCCCGCGAGGCGAGCGTCATCTTGCACGTGGCGAGCATCTACGGCCGCGAGGGGGGAGGCGCTCTCAGCTACAACACCGCCAAGGCCGCGCTGATCGCGCTCGCCCACGAGCAGGCGCGCGAGCTCGCGGGGCGCGGCGTACGCGTCCTGTCAGTGGCTCCGGGCAGCATCCTGCACCCGGGGGGCTCGTGGGAACGGCGGCAGAAGGTGGACCCCGCCGCGATCGCCGCCTTCGTGCAGCGGGAGATCCCGTTCGGCCGATTCGGCACCGCGGAAGAAGTTGGCGAGGTCATCGCCTTCCTGGTCAGCCCACGGGCGAGCTGGATTGCGGGCACCTGCGTGGTGGTCGACGGAGCGCAATCGCGCGCCTTTTGAGGGCCGTGCGCATCCTATGGGCGTGAAACCGGTGACGATCTATACGACCCAGACCTGCCCGTACTGCGTCCGGGCGAAGCGGCTGTTGCAGAAGAAAAACGTCCCGTACGACGAGATTGACGTGTCGTGGGACGATGATGCCCGGCTACGGCTGATGCAGACGACCGGCCGCCGGACCGTTCCGCAGATCTTCGTCGGGGAGAGACACGTCGGGGGCTCGGATGACCTGCACGCGCTCGAGGAGTGCGGCGAGCTGGACGGTCTTCTTCAGTAGAAGAGCAGTCGCGCTATCGCGTTCGCCGCCTCGACGATCGACTGCGGCTCGAGCAGCGGGGGAGCTGTGCCGAGAGCGACGAGGGCCAGGAGCATGGCGGCGCGCGGCTGCCGTCGGGCTGGCAGGGAATCCAGGAACAGCAGCGGCAGCATCAGGACGGTCGCGGAAACCAGTATCGCCAGCGCAGGGGGCAGGCCGTTGGCGAGCAGTGCGGCCGCCAGCGCCAGCGCCGCCCCGGCGTGGAAGACGTCACGCCCGTTTCCTGCGAACCAGCGTCCCCGGTACGTCTCCGCCAGAGTGCGCGAGAGCTCTAGCAGCGCAGTAGCGGCGAGCACGGCTAGGGCGCCGAGGGCAAGACCGGCTGCGGGCTCCACCATGCGCGCGAAGCTGCCCAGTGGTTCCACCGTCTGGCGGAATAGCACGCGCTGCGGCACAATGCGCGACTCGTGCGCGCGCTCGCTGCCGTCCTCATCTGCGCCGCCTGCATCGAGCGCCCCTTCGAGGAGCCGCAGTCGGCCGAGGCGCGCGGGCAGGTGGACCGCAACTCGCTGCGCGACGTCCTGATTCCGCCTCCGGCCGACGCCATCGCGGTCGGCGCCGCGTTCGGGAACTCGGTCGAGCTGCTCGCGTACAAGCTGGAGCCGCCGCAGATGGTCCCCGGTCAGCGGGCGAAGCTCACCCTCTACTGGCGCTGCCTCTCAGAGCTGGATCGGTGGCACATCTTCGTGCACCTCGACGACGCGACCGGAAGCGGCGGCCGCATCCACGCGGAGCACGATCCCGCCGGCGGCCGCTTCCCGACCGATGCATGGAAAACGGGCGATCTGATCGCCGACTCCTTTTCCTTCCTCCCCGGCGCCAATCCGCTGCTGCTCTTTCTCGGGCTCTACACCGAGGGCGAGAACCGGCTGGCGCTGACCTCTCCCGGGCGCGGGCGCGACGACGGCAACAACCGGCTCCTCGCGGGCGTGCTGCCCGTCGCGCGCTGATGCGCGGCCTCTCGTTCCTGCTGTTCCTGCCGGTAGCCGCCCTCGCGCATCAGAGCAGCATTTCCTACAGTGAGCTGTCGCTCCGCGGACGCGATGTCGCCGGCACCCTTCGATTCGCTCTCGCCGACCTGCGCACGCAAATGAGACTGGAGGATCCGCGGGCGCCGCCACTCCCGGCGCTGACGCGGCTCGTGCTCGAGCCGTTCATCCTGAAAGCTTCCGGCGCCCTCTGTGCCTTGCAGCCGGGCGTGACCGCCGGACCCGACGGCGAGGACGGGCTCGCGTTGCACGCGAGCTGGGTTTGTCCGCAGGACGTCGAAGAACTATCGGTGCGGGTCGGGTTCCTCGAGCTCTTTCCGCCCGGACATGCGCATCTGTCGCGCATCGACTTTGCGCCGGACGAGGTATCGCAGCGCGTGGCGCAGCGGGACGAGCCGTCGTTCGAGGCGCGCCGGGCACGGTCGGCCACGAGCGCGTTCTGGCGCTTTCTCCTGCTCGGGGTCGAGCACATCTTCACCGGGTACGATCACGTCGCGTTCCTCGTCGGCCTGCTGCTCCTCGGCGGCACCATCGGGGAGCTGGTGAAGATCGTCACGGCGTTCACTGTCGCCCACTCGATCACGCTCGCCCTCGCGGCGTTGGAGATCGTGACGCCGCCCGCCCGCGCGGTCGAACCGCTGATCGCCGCGAGCATCATGTTCGTCGGGGTCGAGAACCTCTGGGCGCTCCGGCGCGGAAGCGCGGACGCGGCGTTGCGCCACCGCTGGGCGCTCAGCTTTGCCTTCGGGCTCGTGCATGGCTTCGGGTTCGCGGCAGTGCTGCGTGAGCTGCGGCTTCCCCGCGCGGCGCTGGCCACGGGCCTGGTCTCGTTCAACTTAGGGGTTGAATGTGGTCAGGTGTGCATCGTTGTCGCCGCCCTCCCCCTGCTGTCGCACCTGCGCCGCGCTCCGCGATTCGCGCCAGCCGCCTCTGCGTGCGTCGCGGCGCTCGGCGGTCTCTGGCTCCTCAATCGCTTGCTGCTCGCGCACTGACGCGCGGACGGCGGAACCTCGCCGTCACTGTCTTCACACGAAAATGTACGCGCACACGGCCTGCGCCGTCGTTATCGTCGCCGCCCGCAGCAACCATGTTTCGCCGTCCGAGGGACGCGCGCTGGTTCCGCACTTGCAAGCTGCATCCCCGGCCCAACACCACCACGCGGAGGAACGATGATCGAAAACGAACAGCAGGTACGTCCCGGCTCCGAAGTGCACCTGGACGAGTGGGTCACGCCGGAGATCTCGGACGAGAACGGCTACATCCGCGCCGGCAAGATCCTGGAGTGGATGGATGTGGTTGGCGTGCTGGCGGCGACCCGCCATTGTCGCCGGCCTGTCGTCACCGCATCGGTGGACGGGATGGAACTGCAGAAGCCGATCCGGGTGGGCGAGCGCATCGCGATGACCGGGTCCGTCGCCTTCACCTCGGCACGCAGCATCGGCGTATCGGTCGCCATGCGGCACGGGCCGCCCGATGAGGTGACGCCACCCAGCTCGCTGGCCGGATACATGACGTTCGTGGCCCTCGACGAGGAAGGCAAGGCGCTGCCGATCCCGCAGTTCCAGCCGGAGACGCCGGCGGAGGTGGCGCGCTTTCGCGAAGGACGCATCCGGAGCGAATTCCGCAAGAAGATGCTCTCCGGTCAACTCCCGGATCTGAACGTCGCCACCACTGCGCGGCCGGAGAATCCCTTGTTCATCCGCGAGCTGCTGAAGCTGCTTCCGCGATCGTTCCAGCTCCCCTTCGACCGCACCGCGGCGGAAGGACGGCGGCACGCGCATCTCTCCTACGTTCACAAGATCGAGCCCATCCGCGCAGGAAAGCTGAACTTCCACGGCACGCTTTACGGCGGCACCTTGATGCGCTGGATCGAGACGTGCGCGCAACTCTCTGCGCGCTCGCACCTGCAGGGCGCCGCCGTGAGGCTCGTGGGGCTGCATGGGTTGACCTTCATCCGGCCGGTGGAGCGGCATGTCTTCATCCACGTGCGCTCCGCCATCGCGCATACCGCGCAGGACACGCTCACTGCGCTGGTCAACGTTCATGCCGAGGACCCGACCGAGGGCAAGCAGATCGAGACGCTTCGCGCCTTCCTCACCTATGCGCCGGTCGCCATCGACGGCACGCCCCCCGCCGCCATCTGCGCCCTGGAGTGCGTTGGCGATGAAGAGCGGGCCGTGTTCAACGAGGTCGAGCACCGCCTCGCGCTGCAGCGGACGCTCGGCGACGGCGCCATCGGCTCGGCTCTCACGCGGCCCGCGGCTCCCGCCGCGCGGGAGTCGCGATGATCTCCGTCTCGCCGCGGTTGGACGACAGGCGAGTCCGTGTCGACGCCCGTCCGGGCGAGACCTGCTCGCACCCGAGCAGGGATTTTTTGGGAACGAATCATGGCGCCGGATTCTTCCGCTGCCAACGCTGCGGAGCCATCCTGGTGCGGCAGGACGGGCGCGTATGGGTCGTTCCGGGGTCGACCGGTACAGCCTGAAAGCAATGGCCGCAATCCCGCGCCTTCGGCGCGGGAGCGGCTAGTGCAGCCGCCGGAACAGCTCGATCAGGATCTCGAACAGGATCAACAACACGATGGTCACTTCCAGGAGCCACATCCGCCGGTCGCGCGCGACGTCGAGCACGAGCTCCAGCGCCTCGCGCACTCCGTGAAGCTTCTGCTCCATGGTGGTGTAGCGGTCGACCAGATCGAACTCGGCGCGCAGCTCGTCGTAGATCCGGTCCATCGCCGGGTCGTCCCAGGTCGCGTCGGGCTTGTCGAGCAGGGCCAGGACGGTGAAGACCTCGTTGCGGGTGGCGATGGCCTCGCCGATGAACCGGTGGAGCCCCCGGATGCGCGTGGATACGGAGCCGTACTTCTCCAGTGGCTCCACAAGGCCGATGGTCCGCGCGAACAGCCGCTCGACGATGCGCTCGTAATACTCGAGGGCGGCGCTCTGTGCGACGATCAGCGCCACCACGGCGGCGCGGCCGTCCCCGAACTTGTCGACGACGAGGTTCCCGTCGACGATGTCCACCCGGCTCCCCGGCTCCTCGCGGACCGTGAAGCTCTCCCGCACCACCTGCCTCGTCAGGCCGGGCCGCGCACGGCCCAGACGGGCAAGCTCCGTCTCGCGGCGCTCGGGGGGCACGTCATGGAAGACGACGGCGCCGAACGGATAGATGAAGATCTCTTCGTCGTCGCCGACGGGCACGCGCATGTCTCGCAGTCCCAGCCTGGCGTCGGGATAAGCTGCGGCGAGATCGCGCAGCGAGAGGTTCTCCTCGAAGGCGACGGCGGCGAATTGGTGCGTGCGGGGAGCAGTCATCCCCGTAGTTCTACCCCGTGCGGCGATCAGCCGCGGGGCGGCGCAGAATTCGCGGCGCTCTGGAGCAACTTCAGCTGCCGATCGAGCCGGCTGCGGAATGAGTCGTCGCCTTCGACGAACTGCAGGCCAAGGCCCTTCTCCACCCAGGGCGTGTGCGCTTGCCCTGCCGTCACCCGGTGGATCACTTTGGCCTGCACGCCGAGGGGCGCATCGCCGTCCGGCAACGCCAGCCGTACCGCGACCAGCGAGCCCACCGGCACTTCCTGCTCGGTATGCACGTACAATCCGCTGGTGCTGATGTTCCGCGTGCAGGCGGCGATCACCCTGCCTTCGCTTCCGATGGTCACGGGCAGCGACGTCGGGTATCGGGGCGCGCCCCGATGAGGCGACGTGCCGGTGCCATCCGGAGATGATCGGTTCAAGCGGGGCGCCAAGAGCGCCAGCAAGGCGTCGATGCGCTGCGCGACGCCACGTACCGCATCGACCAGGTCGAGCCAGAAACCATCCCCCTGCTGCTTGCCGGCGGGAGAGCCGATGCGGCCCATGGCGGCGGCGGGTGGAAACGAGTCGGGCAGATACAGCTGCAGGGCGACCAGCGAGGCAGCCTGCGCGCGGTTCTGCGGACACATGAGGAGCATGCGGGAGTCCGTCATTTCTCCGGACGTCGTCTGGACGGCTGCTCCGTGATGAGCGGCGAACC
>WNFT01003275.1_pt1 | contig 13965 bp, 10 predicted proteins | sample 5400191 | NCBI WGS metagenome assembly WNFT01 (sample SAMN13153359, study PRJNA577476) | soil metagenome | isolation source: 80 cm saprolite under Madrone tree | place: USA:California | collected 2016-06-14
TCGGCATGATCTTGTTGTTCTGGTCCGCGTCGCATTTATCGCGTTGCCTTCGCTACGCGCTGACAGTGCAGCCAGCCTCACCCGCCGGTCCACTGCCTTTTTCGTGAAACTTATTTTGAGGAGAGCAAATGCAAGCCGTGAAATGCTGGACCCTGTTGTTTTGTGCGGTGGTGAGCTGTTCGTCTGCCGTTTCGGCGCAAGGGCAGGAGCAAACAAAGCAGCTGGCGCGCGACATTTTCAAGCAACTGATTGAAATCAACACCACGGATTCCGTCGGCAACGTGACCACCGCCGCGGAGGCGATGGCCGCGCGCCTGCGCGACGGAGGCTTTGCCGAAAGCGACATCCATGTGGCCGGCCCGAAGGAGCGCAAGAAGAATCTAGTCGTGCGCTTGCACGGAACCGGAAAACGCAAGCCCATCCTGTTCATTGGACATCTCGACGTTGTCGAGGCTCGCCGCGAGGATTGGACCACGGACCCCTTCGAATTCATCGAGAAAGGCGGTTACTTCTACGGCCGCGGTACCGAAGACATGAAGGAAGGCGATGCCATCCTGGTCACCAATTTCATCCGGCTGAAAAAGGAAGGGTACGTGCCGGATCGTGATGTGATCCTCGCGCTCACCGCCGACGAAGAAGGAGGCACCTCCAACGGCGTCGATTGGCTCCTGAAGGAACATCGCGACTGGCTTGACGCGGAATACTGCATCAATCTGGACGGCGGAGAATTCGAAAAGGATAAGGACAAGCGGCTGCTTGCGGGCATCCAGGCCAGCGAAAAAGTTTACGTCGATTTTCAAGTCGAATCGCTCAATCCCGGCGGCCACAGTTCCATTCCCAGCCCGGACAACGCCATTTATCACCTCGCGGGCGCGCTCGCCCGGCTGCAGTCGTTCTCCTTCCCCGTGAGAATCAACGAAATCACTCGCAACTATTTTGAAAGAAACGCGGCGCTGACCACAGGCCAGGTCGCGGCAGACTTGAAGGCCGTCGCCCATCAACCGCCGGACAATGCCGCCGTGCAACGCCTTTCGGCGAATCCCTACTTCAATTCGCTGTTGCACACCACTTGCATTGCCACCATGCTTTCGGGCGGCCACGCGCCAAACGCATTGCCGCAAACCGCTCGCTCTAACGTCAATTGCAGGATTTTCCCCGGAGAAGACCCGCAGGATGTTCTCCATACCCTCGAACGTGTGGCCAACGATCCAAAGGTGAAAGTCAGCATCGTTGCGCAGATTGGGGCGGACGGAAAGGTAACCCCGGTCGTGGCCGTGCCTCCCTCTCCGCTGCTTCCTGAACTCACGCAAGCGATGGAAAAGACTCTCAGCGTTGCGTGGCCGGGCGTTCCCTACGTCACCACGATGTCTACCGGTGCGACGGACGGGAAGTACACGCGCATCGCCGGCATCCCCACCTACGGAATCTCCTGCATGTTTTTCCAGCGAAATGACAGCCGCGCGCATGGCAAGGATGAACGCGTGGGCGTGCAGGATTTTTATGATGGAGTCGAATTCAACTACAAGCTGATCAAGGAACTCTCTACGCCACGCTGAGAAGCGGACTCAAGGACCGGCTAAACAGCAGCCAAAAGAAAACGACCCGGTGAAATGATCTTCACCGGGCCGAATGTTTTGCGATTGTTAAACAGAATCGGCTACGGTTTTCCCGGCGCCGCTTGTCCGGTTTTCGGATCGGTCGGCGTGGCAGCGCTGGCGGCGATCGGCTTTGTGGCCTCCGCTCCGAACCGCATCAGGTAAGGCATGAACGGAGTGACTTCGAACGGCATCTTCTCGCGTTCCGCGACTGCGCCCACCGGTTTGCTCTTGATCAGGTCCAGTTTGTCATTCCAGGGATCCACTTTTACGCGTCCGCCGATCGGCAGCGCCACGATCATCTGCGGATTCTGCTTTTGATCCACGGGCGTCGACGACTTGAGGTCACCAACCACTGGAACGCGATTGCCGAGGTGCGGGCTGATCAGGTTCGGAATTTCCTTCGAGCGCGTCTCGAGCGCGGTCAGGAAAAGTCCCGCGTTGCCGAGCTGATTCTTGTATGGAGAATTGTTCAACAGTTGAAGCGCTTTGACATTGGCCGCTTTTTCCTCATCCGGTGTGCGCGCAAACCCGAAGTGGCGGAAGGTGTCCTTGTCGCTAATCAGCAACTGATCGAAGAACGCGAAGCTCGAATCGAGCCGGTGGCCGAGAACCACGTGGCTGAGCTCATGCGCAACCATCGTAGCAAGGCTTGCTTCGTCTGGAAGGACATCGATCAAACCGCGGCTGAGAACGATGGTGTGACCGACGGTGTAGGATTCCAGCGTAGAAGTCATCATCACTCGGCAACGAACTTCCGGTTGGACGTCGATGTTGTTGGTGACCTCGAGGTTGTTGACCACCGTCTCGAGAATCTTGTCGACTTCGCCCTTCGGCGAGACCAGACCGATGCGCTCCAGGCGATCGATGACGTTGTCTTCCGCCTGGTGGTCCCACGTACGCTGCGCTTGGACGGGCGACAGGTCGTTCGCGGTTTTCGTATCGTCCGTCACTGCCGATTCCACCAGGATCTTGCTCAATTCCTGTTCCTGGCTGGCATGTCCGAGGTTGTAGCCCCAGAGGCGCGTTTGCGCTTTGAAGTCCAGCTTTTTCGTCAAATTGTAGTGCATGTCCTTTTCTTCGCTGTACACGAAGGAAGGCATCCACATACCCGGCTGCACATTCGTGCGCCAGCTGTCAAAGTGGAACCACCAGCTGGAATGTCCGTTGCCGCTGTATGCGCCGTTGAACCGCACAATATTGAAATCTTGGTCCTCCACCCAGATGCGGCCGAGAAAGCGGCCCTTGCCGCTCTTCTCCTGTGGCGTGACGTCAAACACCAAGCACCGCACTTCGCCGAGGAATTCGCGGCGCACGTAGTCGAACTTGTAGTGCTGCTTGTCGAATCCGTTGGTGTCGAGAAAAATCATCTGCAGGAAGCCGTCCGGCACAAATTGCAGCGCAAACGAAAAGAAATTGCCGATGGAACCGAAGATCTTCTTCCCCTTGGTGTTGCTGTCCGTCAGGGAAATGAGTGACACACCCTTGGAGAAGTCGGCCCGTCCGAGGAAATACTTGTCGCCGGCGGGGGTATAGCCGAGGTCCTTATCGGGCTTCAGATTCTGGATATACGTTTCGACCAACGGTGAGTATTGCCGAATCTGTTGGACCGCCCGGTTTTCATTGGTGATGACGTGATCGATCACATCTTCCATGGTCCGCGGCTGCTGATCCGTCGGCTTGGGCGCCGCTTCCGCGGCAATGGTTCCCAGCCCGCCCAGGATCAGGCCGAGGATAATTGTTGCAAGCTTACGCATGTTCTCTCTCCCCTTCAGTAGGCCATTCGGAATTCAATCCGCACGCGAGCCGGAAAATCTACCGGCTGGCCGTCGCGTTTCGCCGGCTTAAACTTGATCTGCTGCGCCGCACGAGACGCTGCTTCGTCCAGACCGTGGCCCAAACCACTCACAACACGATTCACTTGAATGCTGCCATTGGCCAGGAACACGATCTCCAGCACAACGTCGCCTTCAATTTTGAGCTTGCGCCCTTCCGCAGTGTACTCCGGCCGTGGTTTCTCCAGAATCTCAACGGTCGTCGGCGTTCCCTCGCCAGAAACCGCCTTTTTCTTCGGTGCGTCCGTTGTCACGGTCTGATCGCCAAATCCGCTGGTCTGCACCGTGCCGCGCTTTCCGCCGCTGGGTGGAGGAATCGCCGTGCCGTTCCCGAATCCCGTGCTTGCTACTGTGCCGCGAATTCCCTTGTCTCCGCCCGTGCCGTTGCCGTAGCCAGGTCCGCCCGGCAAAGCGGGCGAGCCAAGGCGATTCACGTTGGTGGCCTTATTCGGATCGCCCTTGCCAGGAAGTCCGTTCGGGTCGCCAAACCCTCCGGTCTGCACCTTGTTCACCGGCGCAACCACGGTCGCCGGCGCGGCGCTGCCAGACCCAAGATTTCCCACCTTCACGTCCTCTTTCGGACGCTTCGGCTGATTCGTCGGCATATCCACTTTCACCTGATCGAAAGTAGGATTCAGTTCCACCGGCTTTGCATCTACCGTGCGCACCTTCGGCGGCTCGGCCTTTGCCGTCAAAAATACGTGCGGCTGCTTCGGATTTAGTTTCACCGGCTCCGGCACTTCCGGCTTCACCACCGGCGGAGTCTTCGCCTTGACCTTGGGCGGAGGCGGTGGAGGCGGTGCGACCGGGATTAACGTGACCGGCTGCATCACCTCCACAATTTGATAGTTCAGAGCCGTTTTCATCTGCTGCGGAAAGACCAGTGGGATCAATAGCACAAATGCCAGGATCGCCAGTTGGCTCCCGGCGCTGATTCCGATGCGGTCCCAGCGGGGTTTCGAATCCGGCAGCAGAGCGAGGCGCGCCGCTATAGGCTTCGTGCCGATCGCACGCTTCCAGGCCTCGGGATTGGACGTGCGGCTGCGGTTCGCGTCAAAACCGACGCCCATCGTCGTTTTGCGTGGTGGATCTGCAATCATGGTTGTCATCCGCGTGCCGCCTCGCGAGAATTCTGTCCTGCAATCGGGGTTGTCTAGGGATACCTAGCGTTCCCAGGTTCGCCGGCAGAATAGGAAATACGCTCTCGCAGTACCAGAGTACGAACTGGGTTGAGGGAGTCCGAATAGGACTTTGGTACTAGCGTCGCGAAATCGCTAATGTTCCCGCGAGCGCACGTAGCGCACCCCGTTCTAACCCGGAGAGGCGGTTTAGGTTGCGAGTCCGGGGGCGCAACTCTGGATAGGATACCGCAAACCGGGGCCGGGGGTGTGTCGAGTTTTGCACAATGCTTTCCGTTCCCCGGCTTATGCACTAGGATGCAAAGGGAGACCTTGGCGTTGGTTCAGGTTGCTGGGCGCCAGGGCGGCAAACTCAGCTATGTCCGATGCCCCATCAGAACGCGGCGGTGACGGTTCCCTGGTCGACACCTCTAGGCCTCTCGAAGGCCGTGCTCCGCTCGTGGATTGGCTCTACGCCCAGTCTCAATCCGGCCGCTGGGGGCTCTCCCCTGAGGGTTTTTCAGCGGCCCTCGAACGCAGCGCGAAAAAACGCTGCACTTCCGGAAACGTAACCCTCCATCAACTCGAGGAGTTCCTCTCCGCACTCCACCTTGAAGATCTCGCCCTCGCCTGTGCCTGCGCCGAAGGATGCGAGGCGGCCTGGGAGCATTTCTTCGCCACCTATCGCCCCTACTTGCGCAACGCGGCGGCGGCCATTCTCCGCTGCAATTCAAGTTCGGCCGAAGCGTGCGAACTCGCGGATTCTCTTTTCGCGGATTTATACGGCCTCGCCGATGGCAAGGGCAACGCTCGGCCGCTCTTCTGCTACTTCCATGGGCGCAGTTCGCTGAAGACCTGGCTCCGCGCCGTTCTCACTCAGCGACACATTGATGCGATTCGCGCGGGCCGCCGGTTCGAAGAACTCGGCGAAGACGACGCACAGGATCCGCGCCAGCTCGCGCCGTCTGGGCCGCAACTCCATCCGGACGATCCACATCGTGAACGCTACCTCGCCTTGTTTGGCCGCGCGTTGAGCGAAGCCCTCGCAAAACTCGAACCACAGGAAAGGGAAAGACTTCGTCTCTACTACACCGAAGAGAAAACCCTCGCGGAGATTGGCCGCGCGCTCGGTGAGCATGAGTCTAGTGTCTCGCGTCATTTGGACCGTGTGCGGCGCGACTTGCGCGGCACTGTAGTAACGATCCTTCTCCGTGGTTTTGGAGCCGAGAATGGCTTCGCGGCGCAAGCTGGGCTGAGCGATCCCGAGATCGCCCTTTGTTTCGAATACTGCGCGGAAGACGCTCCCATCGACTTGGATAAATTGCTGCCACGCACGAAACCGCAAAGCCCGGCAGCAAGGAAACGGCCGTGATGATCGCAAACTGCAAGAAAGCGTCTCAGCCCCGTTCTAAGAATGGTGAAGACCATGGCGCCTGAAGACCGCGATCGAAGCTTTGACAAGGCGATTGCGCGCCATTTGCGTTCTGCCGCGGCTTCTTCCGATTCTGTGAAGCAGGCGGCGGGCTCTTCGTCGCTGCGCGATGCGTGCCCGGACGCGGAAACACTTGCCGCTTATCACGAACGGTCGTTGCTCCCCGAAGAATTGAATTCCTGGAAAGAACACATTGTGACTTGCGCGCATTGCCAGGAGCTTCTCGCTCATCTCGAGTCGACCGACGATATTCCTCTGCACGCCGCCGAGAGAGTAGAAGTCTTGGCCATGGCGGATGCGCAACACGCGCCCTACACGCAGAAAATTGAATCTCTTCACGGACCCGCGGCCCGGAGCGAACTGCGGCGCCCATCACGCCTCACCCACGGAGTCCGCTGGCGCTGGATCGCCCCCGCCGGAGCGATTGCCGCGGGCTTGCTTGTGTGGATCGCGTTGCACGAGAACGAACCTCCATTCCCGAGCTCCAATGAGGTCAAAATCGCAAAGAATCAGGAGCCCGCCGGTTCTCCGCCTCCTGCATCCACCAGAGGGAGTGCCGCTTCGTCGGAAGGGCAGCGGAGTCCGTCAAAGCCTTCTTCCGCGGCCGACGCCGTGTCCTCCTACTCCAAGCTGCAGGAGTCAAGGGATCTGAGAAAACAGCAAACCGATGAATCAGGAGCAAGGGGCGCGCTGGCAACTCCTTCCTTGGGAAAAGAAGAAAGCGGGCGGAAGGATGCGGAGCGCGACGATGCATATCTCTTTCGTGACGAGAAAAAAGCGGATCTCGACGACAAGCTTGTCGGCGGCGTGGTGCGGGAGAAAGCACTGGAGGCGAAAAAAGAAAGGGAGACCCAAGCGAATGCGCGAATGCCAGCGCCGGCGCAAGAACAGAGTCTCCAAGCGCAGAACCAGAATATTTCGCCAAAGGTGCCAGGTCCGGCTCCGCTCGGTCAGGCAAAGAACGTGGCAAAGTCAAGAACTGCTACTCCGCCCGCGGCGCCTCCTGCTCCAGCGGCAGAAGCGGCCTCAAATTATGCAGTGAGCGCAGCGACTGAGACGGTGATGGTCTCCGATTCGCGTCTGATTGCCGCCCCGGGCTCCACTTTTGTTTGGCGTCCCGGTCGCGCTGGTCTCATCGAGTTCTCTCCTGATGGAGGCCGCTCCTGGATGCGCCAGCCGAGCGGCGTACTCGTGGACCTGCTGACCGGTTCCGCAACATCGGAAAGGGTTTGCTGGATCGTCGGACGTGCGGGTGCCATTCTTCTGACAACGGATGCCGGTGCGCACTGGAAGTTGCTTTCTTCGCCGCTAAAAGAAGATCTCGGCGGGATTCGCGCCATGGACGCGCTGCATGCCACCATCTGGAATGCGCGCGGCACGAAGTATTTTGCGACCAGCGACGGCGGCTTGACCTGGCAACCTGCCGTTCATCCATGACTTGAGGCCATCTCTGCCAAGCCTCAAATTCTTGCAAGAAATCCCGCTGGTGCCGTTCTAAGAGGGAAGGCAAATCTTGATTGAGGTGAATTCGATGAATCTCTCTGGAAAAGTGCTAAGAAAACGATTGGTTTGGGGCCTCTCTTCGGCTGCGATCTTCGCCGCCGGCGCTACGCTCCTTTATCCCGCAGCGCGCAACAAAAGTGCCTATCCACGCCAGGAAAAAGAGGCGGCACGCGCGGCCGGCGACCAATCCACCAGCCTGAACGATCAGACCGATCTGAACGTTACCGTCTACAATTCCAACATCGCGCTGATCCGCGATGTCCGCCAGCTCTCGCTTCCCGGCGGAATATTCCGCTTGAAATTTATGGACATCGCCGCGACCGTGAATCCCGCGACCGTTCATTTCCGCTCGCTGACCGATGCCGATAAGCTCGGCGTCATCGAACAAAACTACGAATACGATCTCCTCGAGCCCGCGAAACTCCTTCACAAGTACGTCGGCAAGGAAGTCACGCTGGTGCGCGCGTATCAGGAAAACGGCACCACCAAACGCGAAGAGATCAAGGCCACGCTGCTCTCCGATAACAACGGCCCGGTCTGGAAAATCGGCAACGACATCGTGACAGGGATGTACGCCGAGAGTTTGCGGTTCCCGGAAGTGCCCGCGAATCTTTACGAGCGCCCCACGCTCTTGATGTCCCTCGAAAATTCCGGCGCGAGAAAACAGACGATTGAAGCGTCCTACCTCGCGAACAACTTGAACTGGAATTCCGACTACGTTTTGACCGTCACCCGCGACGAGAAAAACGCCGACCTCGACGGCTGGGTTACCGTCGTCAACAACAGCGGCACCGCCTTCCACAACGCCCGCCTGCAACTTGTGGCCGGTGAGTTAAATCGTATCCAGACCAATGCTCGGCGCGACGCGAACATGGCCTACGAGATGGCGGCAAAGGCTGCTGCTGCTCCCCAATTCCAACAGGAAAATTTCTCTGAATACCACCTCTACTCGCTGGGACGCAGGACTTCCGTCGAGGACAAGGAAACCAAACAGATCAGCCTGCTGCAAGGCAGCGGTGTGCCCGTCGAGAAAATCTTCGTCGTCAACGGACAAAACTACTACTACCACAACGCGCAAAATCCCGGCTCGCCGCTGAAAGATCCCGTCATGGTCTATTACAAATTCAAGAATGAAGAGAAGGCCGGCCTCGGCATTCCTCTTCCCGCGGGCAACGTGCGCGTCTATCAGAAGGATTCAAAGGGCGGCATTCTCTTCGCCGGTGAGGATCGCATTGACCACACGCCAAAAGATGAGACCGTCAACATTCACATCGGCAACGCCTTCGACGTGGTCGCCGAACACAAGCAGACCGATTACAAAAGCATTGCGAGCCACGTCTGGGAAATGGAATTCGAAGTTACCATCCGCAATCACAAAGATGGGCCCATCACCGTCGAGGTGAACGAGCCCATCGGCGGCGATTGGGAAATGCTTTCTTCCACCTACAAGTACAACAAGACGGCGGCGTTCGCCGCGCAATTCAATGTTCCCGTCACCAAAAACGGCAAGGCCGTGCTGAAGTATCGCATCCGCGCACGGTGGTAACTTGGTGCTTTTGGTGAATTTAGCTCAACGAGGGAGGTTAGGAATTTGGTTTGCATTGCAAACTAGTTTGCGGGTTCGATGATTTCAGTTTGCAATGCAAACTAGACTCTAATGCAAACCAGGTTGTGACGCGGAGAAGTCTTGCTTTTTCTTTGGTTTAGCGCTGTTTTTGAAGACAGCCAGGTCGGGCATGATCGCCCACGCGGAATTCATCCCTGGCTTTCCGCGACGAAAATCATCTCCGGTGATTCATCCCGGACTGGCGTTCGATCGAAATCTCCGTACAGTGCTGTAACTTTGAATCCGCAGCGCGCGAGCAGGTGCTCGACCTCATAGCGGAAGAAATACCGCAGCGTCCAGGCGAACACCAGCCGTTCCTTGCGCCCGCCCGGATGCACGACGGAAAAAATCATTTCCACATCGTTCCGTTGCTCCGCGCGGTGAAACGCCGCCACGCGCTCGGTGATTCGCACCTGGCGGCCGTCCGGCGCTTTGTATTCGGAGACCAGCATCTCGCGGTGATGCACCGGGTCGTGCATGCGCTCCGCGTCCGTCTGGAATACATCCAGGATCAGCCGCCCTTTCGGCATGAGATGCTTCCGCACACACTCCAAGCAATCCATCTGCTGCCGCACTTCCAGCAGGTGCTGAAACGCGCGGAAAGGAATAATCGCCAGCCGGAATTTTTCGCCCAAATCGAATTTCGCCATGTCGCTCTGGACCAGGTGAACTCGTTCGCGCGCTTCCACGCGGAGCCCGCCGCGCTTTTTCACCGCGCGCTCCAGCATGCGTTCAGAAAGCTCGAGCCCGGTGATCCGTTTTCCCGCCTCCGCCACCGCCATGGTGACGCGTCCCGTGCCGCAGCCCAGTTCCAGCACGGGATCGCCGTAATCGCGCGCGGCATCGCGATAAAACGCCACGTCCTGCAGTCGCTTTTGTACCACCGGCGACTCGTCGTAGTAGTCCGCGATAAATGAATCGTATAACGCCGAAGCCATGAAAATCCCTCAACTGGTTGCGAACCTTTTATGGAGACGAGGCCGTGGTCCCTTTGCCTCCTTTACTTTCTTTACCTCATGAATCTCCTTAACTTCATTCCACAACTGCGTCCGCCTCGATTTCCACCAGCATCTCCGGCGCGATCAGCTTGCTCACTTCCACCATGCTCGTCGCCGGACGAATCGCTCCAAAGAATTCGCCGTGCGCGCGGCCCACTTTTTCCCATTCGGCGATGTTGGTCACGTAGATGCGTGTCCGCACGACGTCTTGCAAGCTCGCTCCCGCTTTCATCAGCGCTGCTTCTATATTCTTAATCGTCTGCACGGTCTGTGCCTGCGCATCGCCCACGCCAACGATTTTGCCGTCTGGCCCTGTCGCCGTCGTTCCCGACACCGAAATCGTGTTACCGATCCGCACCGCCCGCGAGTACCCTACAATCGGCTCCCACGGCGCACCGCTTGATATGTTCTCCCTGGCCATTTCAAATACCCCCTTCGATACCGAGCGCATTGACTATCGATGTGGAATCGGACAAGCAGTCGAGTGTCACCCTTTGTGCGCTAAGAAGATGTCTACCCCAATGGCTGTAGAAGAGCAGCCGGAGCTCCCAAATCACACAAATCGGATCAGCACCTTGCTTCCACGCTCTGATCGGGCAAACCACCTCAAAATAGATGTCGGCGAGATCGTCGGCCAAACTCCCATGGATGGCTTCTTCTTCCAGATTCTTGGAATCGAATACCGTTCTGTAGACGTCATATTTTTCGAGGACATTTTTCAAACGTTGATAAACCGCTGCCCATTCTTCATCCGAACGGCCGGGGATATCATCGTCGCGTTCACCCAACGTCACCTTGGGTAGCTCGAGCAAGCGTTGATGCAGGTCTGGCAATACTCGTTCAAGACGCCTCAACAACTGGACCGGGCCTGTCGCAGCTGCACCATCGACAACACCGCAGAATTCAACTGCTGCATCGCTGAACGCTCTTAACCGGGCTTCAAGATCTTCAATCATGTTCAGTTAAAGGTCACTCTAATGGAGCGCCCCCAGTCTAGCTGGAATCTCGCATGATACACTTTTGGATTAAAGGCAGTAGCTCAGGAAAAGCAGAAGATCAAAACTATGCGCTGCAACAACATCCTGGAAGCCGTCGGCCACACGCCGCTGATCCGCCTGAACCGCATCAATCAGGGCCTGAAGCCGCAGATGTACGTCAAAGCGGAATTCACCAATCCCGGCGGCTCGGTGAAGGACCGCATCGGCATCACCATGATTGACGAGGCCGAAAAAAAAGGCCTGCTCAAGCCCGGCGGCACCATCATCGAAGGCACTTCCGGCAATACCGGCATGGGGCTGGCGCTGGTCGCGGCCGTGCGCGGGTACAAATGCGTTTTCACCACCACGGACAAACAGTCCAAGGAAAAAGTGGATCTCCTGAAGGCGCTCGGCGCCGAAGTCATCGTTTGCCCCACGGCGGTGGAGCCTGAAGATCCGCGCAGCTATTACTCCGTTGCGAAAAAACTCGCTCGTGAAATTCCCAATTCCTATTACCCGAATCAGTATGACAACCCCATGAATCCGGAAGCGCACTACCAGACGACGGGCCCGGAAATTTGGGAAGACAGCGAAGGAAAAATCACGCATTTCGTCTGCGGCGTGGGCACCGGCGGGACCATCAGTGGTGTCGGCAAATATCTGAAAGAAAAAAATCCCAGCGTCAAAATCGTCGGCGTCGATCCCTACGGTTCACTGTACTACGATTTCTTCAAGACCGGGAAAACCATCAAGGGCAAGACCTACGTGGTGGAAGGCATCGGCGAGGATTTTTTTCCGACGACCATGAATTTGAAGATCCTCGACGACATCATCCAGGTGGTCGACGAAGAATGTTTTGTCTTCGCGCGCCGGCTCGCGAAAATGGAGGGCCTCTTCACCGGCGGCTCCGGCGGCGGCTGCATTTCCGGCGCGCTACGACTAGCCAAAGAATTGGGACCAAACGATTTTGTCGTCGCGTTGCTGCCGGACACCGGTATGCGCTACCTCAGCAAGGTTTACAACGAGGAGTGGATGCGCGAGCGCGGCTACGTGGATGCCGCGACGGCGATCACGGTCGCGGAAGTCGTCAACGCCAAGCACGCACTTGGAAAGGTACGCGAGCTGATTGTCGCGCGCCCGTATCAAACTGTTTTCCATGCTTTGAAAACTATGCAGGAACAGGACATTTCGCAGATTCCCGTCTTCGAAGAAAACATTCCCATCGGCACGATCTATGAAGACCAGATTTTGAATCTCGCGTTACAGGGCAAGGACCTTCGCAAACTCGTCGTCCGCGAAGTGATGAGCGCGCCCCTGCCGCAGGTGCCGCGAACCGCACCCGTCGAGCGCGTGACCCACATCCTGAGCCATGAGAATCCCGCGGTTTTTGTCGACATGGGCAATGCGCATTTCGAGATCCTCACCAAGTACGATCTCATGAGCACCGTCGCCAGCCTCATGGAACAAAAACGCTGAGCGCCTTTCCCCGTGACGCAATTTCTGTAGACAGGAAAATGGAACTGTGAAGATTCACGATTTTAACGGACGGCTCAAAGAATCGATTCTCATAGCCGATGGCGCGATGGGCTCGATGCTGCATGAAGCCGTGGGCACGCAGCGCTGCTTCGACGAACTCAACGCCACGGAGCCGGAAGCCGTCTTTCGCGTGCACCAGGCCTACATCGAAGCCGGCGCGCACATCATCGAAACCAATACCTTTGGTGCGAACCGCTTCAAGCTCGCGCCTCTCGGCCTCGGCGACGAAGTGCAGCGGCTCAATAGCCGCGGCGTGAAAATCGCCCGCGAAGCGCGCGAATCCGCCGCGCGCGAAGTGCTTATCGCCGGCTCCATCGGCCCGCTGGGCCTCGGTGTGCAGTCGCGCCACCCTGAGCCCGAAGAGATTCAGGACATTTTCCACGAGCAGGCGCTCGCGCTCGAGGAGCGCGGCGTGGATTTCTATATTCTTGAAACATTTTCCTACATCGAGGAATTGCTCATTGCCATTGATGCTATTCGTTCTTTCTCCGGCTTGCCGATCGTCGCACAGCTCACCTACTCCGAAGAAGGCACGACGTACGGCGATGTTCGTCCCACCGATGCCGCGGCGCAGTTGAAAAACAAGAATGTCCAGGTCATCGGCGCGAACTGTACGCTCGGCCCGCAGGCGCTTTTGCCGATTTTGCAGGAGTTGACCGCCGTGGATGATCTTCGCGTCAGCGCCATGCCCAACGCAGGATTTCCGAAGCGCGAAGGCGACCGCATCGTTTATCCGAAATCCTCGCCGGAATACTTCGCGCTCTTCGCGCGCGAAGCGGCCGCGCTCGGCGTGCGCATTCTTGGCGGCTGTTGCGGCACGACTCCGGCTCACATTCGTGCGATGGCCGATGCCGTCAAGTCGCTAAAGCCGGTCACGACTCATGCCGCCGCGCATTCCGTTGAGGTGCTGGCAAAGCCGGCCGCGGTTACGCACCGCGATCCGGAAAGCAAATTCTGGAAAAAACTCAAGGCCCATCAATTTACGGTCTGCGTGGAAATCGATCCGCCCAAGGGCCTTTCGCTCGATCGCATCTTCGAGCAGGTGGACAAAGTCATGGCGTCGAAAAAGGTCGACGCCATTGACATCAATAGCGGAGCGATGGCGCGCGTCGGCATGGATGCGCTGGTCGTTGCCGGCGCTCTTGAAGCGCGCGGCGTCGAAACCGTTCCGCACCTCACCACGCGCGATCAGAACATCATCGGCCTGCAAGCCGCGCTACTCGGCGCATGGACGGTCGGCGGCGTTCGCAATATCCTCGCGATTACCGGCGATCCACCATCGGTCGGCGACTACCCGGAAGCCAGCGGCGTCTACGAAGTGGATTCCGTCGGCCTCGTGAAAGTCTTGAATCGGTTGAACCAGGG
>WNFT01012854.1_pt1 | contig 13965 bp, 18 predicted proteins | sample 5400191 | NCBI WGS metagenome assembly WNFT01 (sample SAMN13153359, study PRJNA577476) | soil metagenome | isolation source: 80 cm saprolite under Madrone tree | place: USA:California | collected 2016-06-14
CCAAGGAAGTCGAACGTCGTCGGACTGCGGCCTTCTCCCCGCGACTTTAGAGGTCTGCGAAAATCCAGCAGTCGAGTCTTCTCGGGGTGTAAGGTCAGCCCAAAGCGCTCCATTCGCTTGCTTAGCACCGCCTGCACCCGTTCTGCGTCGTCTTGGCGTTCAAATCCGAAGACACCGTCATCGGCAAAGCGGATAAACGTGGCTTTGCCACGCAGCCGCGGCCGGACTTCTTCGGCGAACCACCGGTCCAACACCGTGTGCAGATAAACGTTGCCGAGCATCGGCGATAGGGTTGAACCCTGGACCGTGCCCTCGGACGGCTCGGTAAATACCTCCCCGTCCAACACTCCGACGTGCAAGCATTTGCCGATCAGTCGCAACAGCGACCCATCAGCCACCCGCACCTGGAGCATCTCCAACAGCTGCGATCGGCGCACGCTGTCAAAGAAGGACACCACGTCAAACTCCAGGATCCAGTTCGCTTCGCCTTCATCCACCGCGCGGGTCAGTGCCCGCACCGCATCGTGCGCGCTGCGTCTGGGGCGAAACCCATACGAGCAGTCCATGAAGGTCTGCTCATAGATCGCCTCCAGTACTTCGCGCAGTGCATTCTGGACCACCTTATCTTCGGTGGCCGAGATGCCGATGGGGCGCGTCTGACCTTTCTTTTCCTTGGGAATGTGCACCCGTCGGATCGGCTGATGGCGATATCGCTGCGTCTTCAGCCGCTCGTGCAGGTCTCGCAGCTTGCTCTGCAAGTCCTGCCCGTATTGCTCCTTCGTGATGCCGTCCACCCCCACCGCCGCATCGCCGCGCAGCCGGGCAAACGCCCGAGCCAGCAGCTCCTCGTCGATCAGGTGGGCGAGCGAATGAAACCGGGCCGCAGGCTCCCGTTTCGCTCTATCCGCTACCTTGCGAAGTCCCGTTGACATGTCCAGCGACGTCAATGCGTCGGTCATGTTCCCCTCCGCAAGCTCACATCCGCACGGGCCGCCTTTGCTCGCCCGGGTCCGCGTGCCAATACGTTCCCCGAGGTCATCGCTCCTATTCGGCCCTCCGACTCCCTGCGCTGCTTCGTCTCAAGCTCTGGTTCCCCTCGCTTGAGCCTACCTGCATTCGACTCGCTCTCCTGCAGGACAGTCAGGGCCTCCCAGATGACTGGCCCATCCTCTTGAGCACGCGCCGTGATCGAACACCCCGCCGGTTGCGCTACCCACTCGACCGCCACGCGAGCAGCGCTGCTGCCTTCCAGCTCGATGAAGCCTTGGGCACCGGAATGAGAGAGATTACGGGGCTGCATTCTCACGGCTCACACTCTCGCGTACCTACGCATCAACAGGACAGTTACCTGTCCCGCTGCAAGGCTCGCTACCGGCCTGCGGGTCTACGCTTTGACCGGACGGGATTCGCACCCGCTGGACGAGTAATCCAAATTTCAGAACGTCTCCGATCACGTTCCTCCCTTCAGACCAGCCTTTACTGGTCGCTTCCATCGACTCCCTCCTTGGTTCACCGAAGACGACACCCGCGATCGCTCGAACCTTTTGTTAGATGCCCTCTCGACATGTCAGCCTAGAGTTATCTCACCATTCCAATCCCACGCGCGTTCTGTAACCGCGGCGCCAAAAACAGAACGCGAGTGGGCTAACGCAGAAGCCAGTTGGCTCTTTTTCCACCAACCACAACCGAGTGGCTTGCCGTCTCGATATGAAATTGACGCAACGATCTCACCATCAAGAAATTTCGATACTTCAAGTAGGCCATCCCGGACAATACGGCGCTTCAAAGCGAGGTTAGTTAGCGACTCACGAATATACGAAGTCCGGGAAAAGTGAGTATGCGAGATTTTGCAGCTGAGCGTAATTTCTCCGGGCGTTACCGAGACCCAAAGCGCCTCGATTTCGCAGCACGGTGAGTCCCATTTTAAATTCAAGATACCGTAAGAATTCCGCGCCACCTCCGAAGGAGACGGGACCACTTCCCCGACGCCCCTAAAGAACAACCGTTCTGTCAGGGTCGAAGGCCGGAGACTGGTGCCAACGTTAGCCATGGCATCTAACGATGAGGTTGAGCGACGCGGGGTTGCGTCGACTTAAAACGAAGGCAGTTTATTCCAATCATCGACTCCCTCCCTTGCTCACCGAAGACGCCACCCGCGATCGCTCGAACCGATTGTTAGGTGTCCGATAGCGACGACAGATAACCCGGCTCATAGCAGGATACAACAGCGGTTTCGCCAGCGTGCGGCAGGTCAAGCGTCAGAAAGGCGCCATTCAGGCGCAGCACTTGGTGCCGGTCCGCCCCAAGGCGATTTGGCTCGAAAGTATTGGGCATGCGGTGTCGACTTTGAACCAAGCTAATGCCGTGACCCTCAAAGGCCGCTACGCGGGACAAGAACTCTTGAGTTGAAAGCTGTAAATCGTATCCCAGATGACGTACCTCCCCGATAATGCTGTCGCCTCGTTGGTTCAGGGGTACCTGGGCTTTCCACCATTCAATGATTGAGTTCGGCATGTGTCCAAAAATCCAAACCCACTGAACGGACGGATTCAGGTATCGCGTCAGCAACGTGACGGTTGCGCGGTGAACCGCTACGGTTTCTATCGGAGCGCCAGAGGCTACGGTGGACGACACAGAGGCGCCTAACGATGAGGTTCAGCACCACCGAAGTGCGCTCGGTGCTGGCTCAGCTTGACGGTACGTGCTGGCTGATGGCGAATTGGCTCTACGGCAGCGGGCTGCGGTTGATGGAGGCGCATCGGCTACGCACCAAGGATCTCCTGCTCGACCGCGGCGAAGTCATCGTGCGCGACGCGAAGGGTGGAAGGGATCGCGTGACGGTCTTGCCGGCGGCGATCATCGCGCCGATCCGCGAACATCTCGCAAAGTTGTTTGATCGATTTCGGCGGCAGCGCAAACTGAGAGAGCAGGAATTGCTGGGACACGCCGATGTGAAGACCACGATGATTTACACGCACGTCGTGGGAAAGGGTGCGATGGGCGTAAAAAGTCCCTTGGACCGGCAGCTTGAGTCATTTCCCGCATCCCACTGCATCACCGGCTATTCCGTGATTCGCCGGCTGTCGCTATACTATGCTGGCTCCCCTGGCGCTTTTTCATTTAATTTCAGCGAGTTACTGTGGCCAACACCGCATCATCAGATACGCACTTCTTCAATTCCTTTAGTTTGGTGCTGGGCATCCTCATCCTTTTCGCGATCATCTTGTTCGGTGTCGCGCGCTCCATCGGGGAGGATACTCAGGAGAAAGAGGTGCTGATGGACCCGATGCACCTCAAAGACGTGCAGAAGAACATCTCGCCATTCGCGCATGTCGCCGTCGCGGGCAAGGACAATTCGGCTCTGGCCATTGTGGCTCCACCGGCGGCCGCTGCGAACGTGCCGACCACGGGTGAACAGGCCTTCAACACGGTTTGTTCTGCATGCCACTCCACGGGTGTCAATGGTGCACCGAAAATCGGCGATCATGCGGCTTGGGGCCCGCGCATCGCGCAGGGTAAGGAGACGCTGTACAAAGATGCGATCGCCGGCAAGGGCAACATGCCGCCCAAGGGTGGGACGACGTGGCCGGATGCGACGATTCGCATGACGGTCGACTACATGGTGTCGCTCAACAAGTAAATCGTGTCGCTCAGCCGGTAAGTTTGTCGAGTGCGCGGAGCCGCACGGCTTCCGCCACGTCGGTTCTGCGAATCGCGGGCTCGCCCGCCAGGTCGGCGCATGTTCGAGCGAGCTTCAGTACGCGATGACACGCCCTGGCGGATAGTCCGAGTTGCGATATGGCGGTACCGAGCAGGACTCGCGATTCGCGTTGCAGGGGGCAGAATCGAGTCACCTCGGACGGCGTCAGGCGTGCGTTGAATTTGCCTTGCCGCTGCATTTGAACTTGCCGCGCGGCGGCGACGCGCAGGGCGACGGTGTCTGAGTTCTCCGCCTCTGCGGGCGCATTGCCGAGCAGATCCTCGACCGGCAGTGCCCTCAATTCCACGTGCATGTCGATGCGATCGATCAACGGCCCGGAGATTCGGTGGCGATATCGGGCGACTTGTTCCGCCGTGCAATGGCATCGTCCACCCGGGTCGCCGGCGTATCCGCAAGGGCAGGGATTCATCGCTGCCACCAGTTGAAATCTCGCTGGAAACTCGCAGGAACGCTTGACGCGCACCAGGGTTACAACCCCGCTCTCCAAAGGTTCGCGCAGTGCTTCTAAGGCGTCGCGCGAGAACTCCGGAAGCTCGTCCAGGAACAGCACGCCTAGATGAGCAAGAGAGAGTTCGCCGGGTACTAGACCGCCGCCGCTGATTAGCGCTGCGCCGGTGGCCGTGTGTTGCGGATTGCGAAATGGCCGGCGATTGCCGAGGCTCGGCCTGCGTCCTGCGGCTGATTCCAGGCTGGCCACTTCCAGGGCTTCGCTCTCGTTGAGCGGCGGCAGCAACCCGGGCAATCGCTGCGCGAGTAACGTCTTACCCGCGCCCGGAGGCCCTACCATCAACAGGCCGTGTTCGGCAGCGGCCGCAATTTCCAAGGCTCGCTTGGCGGCGAACTGGCCGCGGACCTCGGCCAGATCCGGGGCTGGTTTATCGGCGAGTCCGTAACGCTCCGAGGCGTCCGCTCGGCAGGCGGGAATGGTTGGGTCCCAGGGATTCCCGAGGTGTGCGACAGCGGCGAGGTCCGCGGGACCCGGAACCTCTGACAATACCGCTCTCCCGTTGAGGGCATCGCACACCTGCCGCAAATGGTTGGCCAGCTTGAGATTCGCGTGGCGGACCAGGCCTGCTTCGAGCGCATTGGCGAAGGGCAAAATCATCTCCCTTGTCGAGCGCGATCCTTCGATGAGCGCCGGCAAGAGCTTGGGGGTCTCACGTAGCTCGCCTCCCAGCGATAGCTCGCCGTAGAACTCGCGGTGTTCGAGCTCGCGCGGCGGTATTTTCCCGCAGGCGGCGAGGATGCCGACGGCGATGGGCAGATCGAATCGCCCGCCCTCCTTCGGCAAATCGGCGGGCGACAAGTTGACGGTGATCCGGCGTGTGGGAAATTCGAAGCCACTGTTCAACAGGGCCGAACGAACTCGTTCCTTGCTCTCGCGAACCACCGTCTCTGGCAGACCGACCATGGCAAAAGTGGGCAGCCCGGTTCCCAAATGGACTTCCACGCGAACCAACGGCGCGTGGAGTCCCAGGGGTGCCCGGCTAAAGACCGTGCTCACGTCCTTGCGGGTCTTGACTCGCTTCCGCGTGCGCCCACTTTTGGAAGGGCCCGCATCCTTCGGTGTACTGGGATGCTTGCGAGTGCTCACGTCCTTGGCGGCGCTTGCATCGTTGCGGCTACTGACATGCTTCCGAGTGCCCACGTCCATGTGATCACCGCTGCGGGCCGTCGACGCTTGCTCGGGCCTACTGGGGCGTGAGGCGGGCTTCGATCTCTTTCAGGCGCGCTTCCATGGCGGTCAGCTTGGCTTGGGTTCGCTCCAGAATGGCGGCCTGTACGTCGAATTCCTGCCGGCTGACCAAGTCGAGCTTGCTCAGTTGGGATTGCAGCACGGCCTTGAAATTGCCCTCTAAATCGCGGCCGAAGGCGCGCACGGACTCGGGCACTGACTCCGCCAGGCGCCGCGCCAGTTCGTCTAGCCGGCTCGAATTGATAAAGCTCATGGGACCTCCTGAATTTGCCCGCGCCTTGCACTCCCGTAACGCGCCCGAGCCGGGGCTCGCGCCATGTCGGTGCATCGCACCGTCTGCAGGGCGCCTAACCCATTGATTTCACGCGCGTCTGGGCTGGCACGGAAGCTGCAACGCTTAAGGATGAATAGTACGCGGAAGCAGTGCCGGAGGCGTTGTCATTAACGGGTGAAAGCAGGGATAAATGCATGAAGCTGATCACCGCCGTCATCAAACCGTTCAAGTTGGACGAGGTTCGGCAAGCGGTGGCGGATATCGGCATTCAGGGGGTCACCGTGACCGAAGTGCAGGGGTATGGGCGACAACATGGGCATGCAGAGTTCTATCGCGGCGCTGAATACCGGATCGACTTTTTGCCCAAGGCCAAGATTGAGCTGGCGGTGGACGATTCGATTGCGGAACAGGTGATGGAGGCGGTTTGCAACGTGGCTAGGACCGGGAAAACCGGCGACGGGAAGGTGTGGATACTGGATCTGGAGCAGGCGCTGCGCATCCGCACGGGTGAAACCGGTCCGGACGCCATTTAGGAGCGCTTATGGGCATGAACACCGACTACATGATAATTCGCGAGGAATTGAAGGGCCTCGCTCGCGCGAGCGAGGCCGAACTTCTGACGTTTTAGGAGCATCTCGCGCCGGCAAGCCAGCCAACTCCCCCGTCGGTGCGATATCCCGGCGGCACGGATCTTCAAAAGACCCGTGCCGTTTTTTATATTCGCGCGCCCGGCGCAAGACACTCGTGAGTTTATACAATAGAAAACTGCAATACTCCATGCTGTGTTGCAGCATTTTCTATCAGTTTGCCGCTGATAGACTGAGTGTTTATTCGAATTGAGGAGTGCGCCCGCATGAAAATGGTCATCGCCATCATCAAACCGTTCAAACTTGACGATGTCCGCGCCGCCTTGGCGGATGTGGGGGTACAAGGCATTACCGTGACAGAGGTCAAAGGCTTTGGCCGGCAAAAAGGCCACACTGAGCTTTATCGTGGAGCAGAATATGTCGTCGACTTCCTACCAAAAGTGAAACTCGAGCTGGCAGTGGATGACGAACAAGTCGATCGAGTGGTGGAAGCCATCATTGAAACGGCGCGCACGGGGAAGATCGGCGACGGCAAGATCTTCGTCGCGGAGCTCGGCCAGGCGGTGCGCATTCGCACTGGTGAAGCCGGTTCGCGCGCGCTGTAGCTTCGGTTGCGTCGTAGGTTTCAAACGAGGATCGGACAATGAAACGCCTTCTGTTGTTCGCAGCCCTGGTCGCCTGGTCGGGCATGGCCGGAGCTGTGGTCTATAAGTGGGTCGACGCACAAGGCAAAGTGCAATACGGTGACCGGCCACCGGACGGTGTGCATGCGGAAGTGGTGGAGTTGCTGGGCACCCACGTGGCTCGCGGCGCGCCGGCGAGACCGTCCGAGTCTGCGCCGACCTACAAGACCACCAACCGGGATCAACCGAATCAAGACGATGCCGGTGTCAAAAAGGCCGTGGATAACGACGTGGCGCAAGCCCGCGAGAAGCAATGTGCCGACGCACAGGACCGCTACAAGAAATTGATCGAGGGCCGGCGTCTATACAAGACCGGCGCCGACGGCGAGCGCCAGTATCTGACTTCCGAGGAAATCGATTCTGAACGCTTGAATGCGAAGCGCGAGATCGACGCGACCTGCAACGGCGCCACCTGAAACCTTGATCTTCTATCGAGGAGATCTAGTGTCCTGAATCATTAATACGTTACTCGCTGCGCCGCGTCTTTTCGCGCCGGGCGGCGTTGCGCCTCCTCGCCCGTGCCCTTTAAATATTCCCTCGTCGGCGCGCCTTGCCCGGCACGAAAATCCGCAGGCGAATCGTGCGGCACGATCCGTTTTTACACTCGCTTTGCCGCCCGCTGCGCAAAGCCTTAGGCTACGGTTCCACTGATAGAGAGCGGGAACACGTATGCAAACAGGTTTCGTCGGATTGGGTGCCATGGGCGCGCACATGGCGCGCAGTCTGCATCGTGCGGGTCTGCTGACGGGCGTATGGAATCGGACGGACGGCAAGGCCGCGGCGCTCGCCAAGGAACTTGGCTGTCATGCCTTCACCAGCTTGATCGAGCTCGCCGGGAACTGCGAGGCCGTGGTGATCTGCGTGTCTGCCGACGACGATGTGCGCGGCGTGATCGCGGGTCTCGAGCCGGGATTGAATCCCAACATGATCGTGATGGACTGCTCCACGGTGGGCGCGGGCACGGCGCGCGACATGCACGCCGCGCTCGACGCGCTCGGCGTCGGCTTTCTCGACTGTCCGGTGAGCGGCGGCGTCGAAGGCGCGCGCAACGCGACGCTTGCCATCATGGTGGGCGGCGATGAGCCGGTGTTCACGCGCGCGCAGCCGATCTTGTCGGCGATGGGCAAGACCGTCGCCTATCTCGGATCGAGCGGCGCCGGCCAAGCGGCTAAAGCCACCAACCAAATCATGTGCGCCGGCATCATCCAAGCCGTCGGCGAGGCGATGGCCTTCGCGCACGCGGAAGGCTTACCGCTCGATCGCTTGATCGAGACCTTGAGCAAGGGGGCGGGATCGAGCTGGTACTTCGTCAATCGCGCGCCCTTCATGGCGCACAACGATTACCCCGCGGGTTTTCGGGTGCGGCTGCACGCGAAGGATTTGCGGATCTGCCGCGAGATGGCGGCACGGCACGGCGCGCAACTGCCGGTGGTGGAATCGACTCTGGCGCAGTATGGGCAGTTGATCGTCCAGGGTTTCGGCGATGAGGATATCTCGGCCATCTATCGCTTGAAGTCCGCGCTGTTTCCGGCCAAGAGCGATCCCGCATGAAGGATTCCTTGGGCAAGCCGCTGCGGATCGCGACTCGCAAGAGCCAGCTGGCGCTCTGGCAAGCCGAGCATGTCGCGGGGCTGCTGCGCCGGGCACATGCCGGACTCGAGGTTGAGCTCGTACCCATGGTGACTCAGGGCGACCGCATTCAAGATCGAAGCCTGGCCGCCATCGGCGGTAAGGGCTTGTTCGTCAGGGAACTCGAAGTGGCTCTGGAAGAGCACCGGGCGGACATCGCCGTGCATTCGATGAAGGATTTGCCGGGCGACCTTCCCGCGGGCCTGACCATCGCGGCGGTGCTCGAGCGGGCGGATGCCCGGGATGCGCTGCTGACGGCGTCGGCCGGGCGCCTCGAGGATTTGCCGCGCGGTGCCCGCGTGGGGACCTCGAGCCCGCGGCGGCAGGCGCAGCTGTTGGCGGCGCGACCGGACTTGAAGATAGAAGGCCTGCGCGGCAATGTGGATACGCGGCTGCGGCGGCTCGATGGCGGCGATATGGATGCCATCGTGCTGGCCTGCGCCGGCTTGATTCGACTGGGCCTGGAATCGCGCATTACTGCACGCCTCGATCCCAAGATATTCTTGCCCGCCGTCGCTCAGGGGGTGATTGGTATCGAGTGCCGTGGCGCCGACTCGCGCACGCTGGGACTCGTGACAGTGCTCGAATCTCGGGAGACGCGGATTGCGGTGGACGCGGAGCGGGCATTTGCGCATCGACTCGGCGGCAGCTGTCAGTCGCCGATCGCGGCGCATGCCCGGCTCGAAGGAGGGACCTTGCTGCTCGACGGCCTGGTGGCGGAACCGGACGGTTCACGGCTGGTGCGCGACACCGCATCCGGCAGCATCGGCGATCCGGCCGGGTTGGGCCGGCTGCTGGCGGAGCGAATTCTGGACGCGGGCGCGGGCCCTCTGCTCGAGCGCCTGCGCGCCGGCTGAACATGCTCGCATTGCAGGGTGTCGGCGTCCTAGTCACTCGGCCCGAGCAGCAGGCGATGCCGCTGTGCCGGTTGTTGGAAATTCAAGGCGCGAGCACCCTGCGCTTGCCGGCAATGGAAATCAAACCCATCGGCAACCGGCGGGAAACGGCGGCGCAGCTGGGCGCTCTCGCGGAATTCGATGTCATCATTTTCACCAGCAGCAACGCGGTGCGATTCGGTGTTTCGCTGCTCGATCAGCAGCGCAATCTGACTCTGGCCGCCGTCGGTCCCGCGACCGCCCGCGCCCTCAATCAAGCGGGCTACCGGGTGGCGGTGCAGCCGCAGAATGGAACATTCGACTCGGAAAGCCTGCTCCAACACCCGCGTCTCGAACATCCGGCGGGCTGCCGTATACTCATCATCAAAGGCAGCAACGGCCGGCCATTGCTCGAACAAGAACTTGCGCGCCGCGGCGCGCAAGTGGTGGCCGCCGATGTTTATCAGCGCGTGCCGGCGACCCCTGGTCACGCGGTTCTCGCCGAGGTACTGAATGGCTTCACCGCGGGGGCGGTGCAGGTAATCACTGCCACGAGCTTGGAAATTGCCGCCAATCTGCTCGCGATGGCGACGCCCGCGCTGCGTGACGAATTCGAGCGGGCGCACTGGCTGGTGCCCGGCGAGCGCATTGCGGCCGCGTTGCGCGAACGGGGACTATTGTCGCCGCTGCTGCTGGCTCCGTCGGCGGAAGATCACGATTTGGTCGCGGCGCTCATCCGTTGGCGATCGAGCGTATCGGGCGCGTAATCGAAGGAATCGAAAAACAACCGGTTTGCGGCGACCCCGCGCCGGCCGAATTCGCGCCGTACCGCCGCGATCATGGCGGGCGGGCCGGCCGCATACACATCGTATTTTTCGAGATCATCGATGTCCTCGAGCACTGTCTCGTGCACGAATCCGCGGGAGCCCCGCCAATCGGGCGAGGGCTCGGAGAGCACCGGCGCGTAACGCAGCCGGGCGGGGCGGCCCTCCGCCGGGCACCGCTGCGCGAGGTCCTCGAGCACGGCGTGCGCATACAAATCGCGCTCGCCGCGCACGCCCCAGTACAGGATCATGTCTCGCTCGATGCCGTTTTCGATCACGTGCCGCATAATGCTGAGGAGCGGCGCGAGTCCCGTGCCGCCGCCGATCAGCAGCATCGGCGCGACCCGCGGCTTGGGCGTGCCCGCAAAGCCCGGAGTAACGGCGCCGCCCAGCGTCGCGACGTGTGGTTGGTACACGAACTGCCCTAGAGGCCCCTCGATGGTCAACAGTGCGTTTTGTGGGTCTTGATCGAACAGCCGTTCCGTGAATTCCCCGCCTGCGGCCCGGCGCACATGCAGCTCCAGCAATCGCGCATCATGCGGCGGCGAGGCGATCGAAAAGCTGCGGCGCCGGCCGCCGGACAGCATGATGTCGATGTACTGGCCGGCCTCGAATCGGAATGGCTCCGCTGCGGGGAGCCTCAGGGAGAGGCCCATGACGTCGTGCGACAGGGGCAGCGTACGCTCGATGCGAGCCGGCAGCCGTTTGATGCGGGCTCGGTCGGGCGTGGTGATTTGATGGGTGTCGATGCAAAGATCGCTGCGCGCGCGCGCCTGACACAGCAGCACGAAACCGTCGGCGACTTCCGTCTCGGACAATCCGAGCGGCGGGCCGTTGGGATAGTGAATCTCGCCTTGCAGCAGGCGGGCTCGGCAAGAGCCGCAATTGCCGCTCTTGCAGCTGTGCGGCAAATTCAAGGACGCGCCGAACGCCGCGTCGAGCAGCGACTGATCCGGCGCGGCGTTGAAGCTGAGATCGGATTTGGAAAAGCTGATACGCACGCGTGTTCCTGAGCAGATACCTTAGCACCGATTCCTGCACAGTGATGTTGACCGGTGCGCATGGCGTGGGGGGATGGGTAGCCTGAGGGCAACGGGGGAATCAGTTGCCCTCAGGCTACCCATCCCCCCGCGCCGTTAGCGCTGGGCCGGTCAACATCACTGTGCCGAAGTACTAGCCCGTAGGCTGGCTGCGCTTGCTATCCAGCCATTCGCCGATCGGCTCCCACTGCTTCCAATCCTGCCATGCGAGATATTCAGGCAGTTCCAGCACGCCCATTCCGCGCGCGTAGGCGCGCACGTAATTCTGAGCCTCCCGCAGGCTGCCCAGATAGGGCACTTTGAGCTTGCTCAGATACTGATCCAATTCTTCGTAGATCAGCGTGTATTCGCGGACTCGATTGGCGAGGACGGCCAACCGCGCTTGCTTGCGCGACACCTTGCCGATTTCGAGCAATTCCGCCATGAAGTGTCCGCAGGCCTTCATGTCGATACTGGAAGGCAGCACCGGCACGATGATGGTTTCGGCGCGGCGCACCAGCTCATTGAGCTCGGTGCCATGGACGCGGGCAGGCGCATCGATCACCAGGATGTCGGTTGCGCGCGTTACATTGCGCAGGCCCTCGTCGTAGGCCGCAACACCGCTGATGGCGGGTAAATCGGCGGGGCGTTGCGCCAGCCAATCGAGGCTGGAACGCTGCGGGTCATAGTCCGCGATGCAAACCTGGTGACCCTCGCGGGCGAAAAACACTGCAATATTGGTAGCTAAAGTACTCTTGCCGCAGCCGCCCTTCGCGTTCAAAACCATCACGTGTCGCATACATCCCCGGCTTTGTTGTTTTCAGTAAGGTAAAACTCGAAGGTAGTTTGCGCAACCCCCGCTCGCGACAAATTGCCGCATGGGCTATGCTTCGCAGATATGCGCATCGAGTTTTTGAAGATGCAGGGGTTAGGCAACGATTTCCTGGTATTCGACGCCCCGGCCGCCGCCGACACTCACTTGAACTCGAGCAGGCTGCGCGCCCTCGCCGATCGGCACACCGGCATCGGCTTCGATCAAGCGCTGATGCTGGAGCCCCCCCGTGATGCCGGCAGCCGCGTGTACTATCGGATCTTCAATTCCGACGGCACGGAAGTCGAACAATGCGGCAACGGCGCGCGCTGTATTGCGGCTCTCTTGCACGCGCGCGCGCCGGATTTGGGGCGCGACCTCGTGATGGGTAGCGTTGGCGGCGTCGTGCACGCACGCATCCGAGACGACGGTCTGGTGTCGGTGGACATGGGAGTGCCGAACTTCGATCCGCGCGCGCTGCCGATGAACGCGGCCGACGGCGCAGGCGCGGCCGCTCCGGCGCTCATGTATTCTTTGAAAGTCGACGGCGTGGATGTCGAGATCGGAGCGGTCTCCATGGGCAATCCGCACGCGGTACTGCGGGTGTCCGACGTGAAAACCGCGCCGGTCGCGCGGTTTGGGCCTAGTATCGAGCATCACCCGCGTTTTCCGAAACGCACCAACGTGGGCTTCATGCAAATCGTCGATCGCGGCCATCTTCGATTACGGGTCTTCGAGCGCGGAGCGGGTGAGACCTTGGCTTGCGGCACGGGGGCCTGCGCCGCCGTCGCCGTCGGCAGGCAGCAAGGGCTTCTGGATGAGGAGGTACGAGTCGACCTGCCGGGCGGTACCGCAGTGGTTTCCTGGACCGCGGCGGGTGAGCATCTGTGGCTCACGGGGCCGGCAACTACCGTGTTTACCGGATCGATCGATATTTAACGTGATGTAGGGGAGCTGAACTATGACCACCAGTCAGGCACGCGGGATCAAGCATGAGAGTCTGAACGACACCAGTGTCGCGGAATATCTGCAGACCTATCCGGACTTCTTCGAGCGCAATTCTCCGCTGTTGATCAAATTGCGCCTGCCGCATCTGCGCGACGTGGGCGCCACGGTGAGTCTGGTCGAGCGTCAGGTCGAAGTCCTGCGCGAGCGCAACCAATCGCTGGAACGCAAGCTGAAAGAACTCGTCGACGTGGCCCGCGCCAATGACGCACTGGCTGATCGCATCCATCGCTTGAGCCAGCGCCTGATTCGCGTGCGCACATTGCCCGAGACCATCAGTGCCGTCGAGGCCTCGCTGCGCGAGGATTTCGATGCCATGCATTCGGTGCTGGTGCTGTTCCTCGAGCAGGCGCCGTCTTTGGAAGCGGCCGCGGGCCGGTTCTTGCGTTCCGGGAATCCCACCGACGCCGACGTCAGGACCTTCGAATCGCTGCGTGAGTCCGGCAAGCCTCGCTGCGGGCAGATCCGCGATGCGCAGCGCGATTATCTCTTCGGCAAGGACTCGGTCGAGATCGGGTCGGTGGCCCTCACGCCCCTCGGGCCCAAGGGGGAGCTGGGAATTCTGGCGATCGGCGCCAGCGATGCGGAACGCTTTCATCCCGCCATGAGCACGGAATTTCTGTCCCGCATCGGCGAGCTCGTGACTTACGCGCTGATGCGCTGAAGCGTTGATCTCGTGGACTCGAGCGAGCGCGAATGGATCGATCGGTTTTTATCCCACCTCGCGCACGAGCGGCGCATGAGCGGGCACACCATCACCGCCTATCGGCGCGATTTGCTCAGCTTGGCGGAATTCGGCGGACGCCGAAAATTGACCGCGTGGAATAGTTTCGATAACGCT
>WNFT01003276.1_pt1 | contig 13962 bp, 12 predicted proteins | sample 5400191 | NCBI WGS metagenome assembly WNFT01 (sample SAMN13153359, study PRJNA577476) | soil metagenome | isolation source: 80 cm saprolite under Madrone tree | place: USA:California | collected 2016-06-14
TGTTTCGAACTTGCCTTCCTCGAACACCACCTCGCCCTGGCGGAATTCCCGCACGGTGGACAACAGGGCAAATTCGCGCAACTGCGCACTCGACACCTCTGCTAAGAGCGGGACACGTGATTGCAGCAATTCGAGCTTGGCAGTGACCGACTCGCCCGGGATGAGTTGCAAGACCTCACGGAGTCGCGGCTCGTCCGCCGGTTCGACTTCATGCCCCATGAGATGCTCGATGACTTCATAGCCCTGATTCAGACCATATTTAATGAGATCCTTGCCGCCCACTGAACCAACCAGAAACAGACCTGGCATGACGGACTGGTAGTGGGCATCCAGGAGCGGCAGGGCCTCGGGATCCTGCGAGGCAAAGGTCACCCCGCACTGTTCGAGGAACCCGCGCGGCATCTCTGCCCCAATCTTCACGAAGATATGCTGCGCCTTCACAGGCACCTCGTGGTCGCCCACTAATAAATACGCCACATCGGGCTCAATCCGCTGGAGATCGGCGTTGAAGTAGACGGTCAGCTCTTTGCTCTCAACTTTTTGGTTGACCTGCGACTGGAGGGCATCATTCATGCGAAAAAATCCCGTCCTGCGACTGAAGATCGTGACGCGATTCCGCTCTGCCAGGGCCAGGGCGACTTCCGCGGCGCTATCACCATCACCAACCACCAGGATGTCTTTAGCGGTATAGTCGGCTGGATTCTTCAAGCGGTACTCGACATGCGGCGACTCGGCGCCAGGGATGGTCAGATGGCGCGGATTCCCTAACTTGCCAATGGCTAAGATAACATTGCTGGCGCGGTACGTTGCCGCCGCGGTCTTGACCTCCAAAAAGCCGTCTTGCCGTGTCACCGCCGTGACGGCCTCCTGTTTGTGGAGATCCAGGTGATGCTCGTTGGCATACGTGTTCCAGCCCTCAAGGATTTCCTCACGGCTGCCGGCCTGGAAGGAGAGATCACAGCGCGCCGGAATGGTGGCCGGAAAGGCCTGGACAAATTTACCGAATTGGTAGTCCTCATAGAGAGTATTGCCTAACTCACCCTTGTCGAAAAGGAGATACTCCATTTGATTTGCCTGCGCCCGCGCCGCTGCACTGAGTCCCCCTGGACCCGCCCCAACAACAATGACTTTGTAGATCTGCTCCGCCATACACTGCCTCCAGGGCTAAGAGAACACACCTACTCACCCCCTGTAGCCCGGGAGAAACAGACCCATCCAACGCTCCCAGGCATGCATGGACTGTGAAGGTCCTTCACGGACTATAGATGATGTATAGGTTAGATTATCTCGTGTAGATTACGTAATTAGTTACGTAATTATATGTTAAACCGCGGTTGTTATGCCACAGTTCTTATCACGCCGTCAAGTCCGAAATACATGACTGCAGTAGAATTGGCTACCTCTCTTACTCTATCTGACCGTGCAGACTGTTGCCAGGGTTTCCAAGCGATGGCCCGTTTGACCGGGAGGAGCAAGTCGAATCTCTGGCTGGGAATCGCTGCCACGGAAGTGCTTGCAATGCTCGCGCAATTGCTCTATGCTGATGCCCTAGTGTGTTTGATACCTTTCTACCACAGGAGGAGGAAGCAACATGCGTCGTTTGCTCATGCTTTGCGTTCTTGCTCTCATGCCTTTGCTCGTCATGCTAGTTCTGCCGGCTCCGTCTCAGGCGCAGGAGACTGCAGGATCGACGGATTTCCGCGGACGGGTCGGCTATAGCGCGGAGGACATCGCCCAGGCGCTCTTTCCACAAGAAACATCAGCGCCACGTACACGGGGTATTGGGCCACCGCCGACGCGCCCGTCCATGGCTGCCCCGCGTCCTGCAGTGACACTCAATGTGCTGTTTGGGTCGAACTCGGATGTTGTCCCTCCCACATCATACGCAGAAATCGACAAGCTTGGCACGCTCTTAAGCTGGCCGCAATATACCGACTATCGTATTCAGCTTGAAGGCCACACCGACAGCCAGGGTTCTGCACGCAAGAATCAAGCCCTCTCAGAAAAGCGGGTCCAGAATATCAAGGCCTACCTCGTCCAACACTTCCACCTCACCCCTGAGCGCATACTTGCGGTTGGCTATGGTCCTACCAAGCCCATTGCATCCAATGACACACCCGAGGGGCGCAGTCAGAACCGTCGCGTGGAGGTGGTCAATCTTGGGCGCATGCAGTGATACACCTGGTCCACACGTATCTGGCCGCGAGCACAGAGATATCTCTTGGTGAGGGGTTTGGCAGGTGCGGAAGCTAGTAGTGATAGTCGAGCTAGGGGTGGTAGTTATGGGGCTCGGCGTCGCCATCTGGGCTATCTACAGATTCTTGCACCTGTCCAGTACTCCACCCTGCCCGCCTCTATCGGCGATAGAGGCCCAGCTCAGACAAGATCCCGCCGCGCAGCAGTGTGCCGACATCTCGGTGGAGGTGGATAGATGTGTGGTCAAGCTCCAGGGACGTATAGAAAGTGAAGAAAATCGTGCCAGGCTACGTAGTGTGGTGCAGAATATCAGAGGGATTACGTATGTTAATGATACGTTAATGCGTATTGTGGAAGCACCTTTCTGCGTGGTCTTGGATATCCTGGAACCTGTCCAAAAGCATGCCGAAACACATGACTTTGGATTAAAAGTGCGGCTGGTCAACAAAGAAGGCAAGCAGTCCCCGGTCTACGTGCAAGGAGAAAACCTCATCATCGAGGTGACAACCCCCGCAAAGTTTGAGAGCTTTGTCTACGTTGATTACTACTCGACAGATGGGCAAGTCCAACACCTGTTTCCCAATATCACAGAACCTCTGAACCTTTTGCCACCACGCAGTGTGTATACCGTGGGGCAACTCGATGATAAACATATGAAGTGGACGCCGTTGCCGCCGTTTGGGCGCGAACTCATCTCAGTGATTGTCACCAAGCAACCACTGGTATTCACCCCAAAGACACCACGGTATGATCCTGAGCTCGCCAGTGCGTATCTCGACCAACTTCGTCAGGCTATCCCGCGCGATGAGGCCCTGGCAAAGGCCGAGATTGCCGCAACCTTCCACCCACTTGAAACCCGCAAAACCGGCGCTGAGAGCCCCTGAATGCCTTTAGGATGTCTGCGCTTCACCACAGGTGCCGCTTGTGGTACCCTTGTAGCCCAGCAGTGAGCACCCCGCAAAGTGACATGGTCAGGAGTATCTGACACAACGAGAGCGTCAGCACGGCATTGACAGTCATGGCAAGGTGGGTTCGAGATAAAGGGTGTCCCGTGTCTAGTGTCGTCAGTGAACAGCCCATTCCGAGGTTCCAGGTTGTCGACTTATGTACTATCACCCCCGCCGAACTGGAAGATCTCTGGCACCACGAAGAGCAATGGTGGCGTGAGCACCTCCTCTGGGACATCTCACACCCACTGGCGGCACTGCGGCGCGTCATCGGACGCCGTGGTGTGCCGGGCAAAGCAGTGCGGGTGGGCACGCAGACAGTCGGCTACGCGTATTACATGATTTCTGGGAGCCTCGGGATCCTTGCTGGTCTTGTTGTGGCCCCAGCCTGGAACATCCCAGAGGTCGGGGGGAGCCTCCTCAAGGCGACCGTTGACGCGATCCGCCAGCGGGGAGTGCGTCGTATTGAAAGCCCGTGCGTGTCCATGGCCTCTCCTTGGCTGGTGCCGGTGTGCGAGCGTGAGGGATTACAGGCCGCCTGGCGCGCTTTCTTGCGCGTCGAACTCGCATGCGTCCACGCCTCAGTGCAGAGCCCCGCCTTTGTCCAGCTCGAACCATGGCGGGAGATGCATGTCCACGAAGCAGCGGCAATCATGCAGGCAGCGTACCAGACCACAGTTGATGTGGAACTCAATATGCTCTATCGTACGGTGGAGGGCTGCAGCAGCGTTCTGGACAACCTGCTGCTGCAGGGCGGCTGTGGATCGCTCGTCGCCGAGGCGTCGGTGTTCGCCCGCTATCGTGGGCAGGGTATTGGCTTTATCGTGGTGACGGAAATTGCCCCCGGGCAAGGACACCTCGCCCAGGTCGCTGTACTGCCGGCGTATCAGCGGCAAGGCGTGGGACGCCTGCTCGTGAACCACTGCCTGACCCAGCTGGCGGCACGCCACTTCGACACGCTGTCGTTGATCGTCAGCCGTGCGAACCAGCGCGCTTTCAGGCTGTATCAGACTGCGGGCTTGCAGGAAATCTTGACGTTCCCCGTTTTTGTCTGGGAACAGTTAGGAAGTGGCTATTGACAGCAAAAAAAAGGGGGCGTGTTCTGCTCTTTCTCTCTTGACAGGGGTATAGCGGTTTCATTATGCTTAGCAATCAAATTCCGAATTCGGAATGATTCCGATTTAGGTGTATATATGCCTAGGACAATCATGCCGTAAGGAGGCGTCTATGGCTAGCCAAGAAGACATTGCATTGATGGCGCACCTCATGCGCCGCGCCAGTTTTGGGGCCAGTCGCGCGGAAATTGAAGCGCAAGCAGCGCAGGGCTATAACGCTACTGTGGAGGCGTTGCTCAATCCTGCAACGCAGCCGGCCCTCGAAGAAGACCTCATGCTGCGCTACAATCCTGTCTATAACCATTCTGCCAATATCCAGACGAACGTCCAGCAGTGGGTGTACCGGATGGTCAACGAGCCCCGCCAGCTCCGGGAGAAGATGAGCCTCTTCTGGCACATGATCTTCTGCGCCGGGCACAGCAAGATCGACAGCGGGGAGGAGATGATCCTAATGACCGATATGTTCCGGCAGCACGGCATGGGCAACTTCCGGGATCTGCTGATGCGCCTGTCCACCAGCCCGGCCATGCTGTACTACCTGGACAACACCGAGAGCCACAAAGTCGCCATCAACGAGAACTACGGGCGTGAGCTACTGGAGCTGTTCTCTCTGGGCGTCGGCAAAGACGAGGCGTTCAACTACAGCGAAGACGACGTCAAAGCCTGTGCCCGGGCGTTTACCGGTTGGAACAACGCTCCGGCTTACCCGCCCTTCCCCTACGGCCGCAGCCAGTGGCAGTTCCGTTATGACCCGGCAGACCACGATGATAGTGAGAAGACCTTCCTGGGTGAGACCGGTCGCTGGAACGGGGAGGATATTGTCAACATCATCTGCAAGCAGCCGGCCACGGCGCGCTTCATTGCGCGACACATGTACGACTTCTTCGTCGCCGACGAAGTACCGGTGCCGTCCTGGCGCCTGACGCCGCCCAAGGATAAGGCAGCCATTGACATCCTGGAGAAGGCGTATTTCGACTCCGGCTATGAGATCACGGCCATGCTGCGGGCCCTGTTCGCCTCGAATTTCTTCAAGGCAGCATCCGTGCGTTTTGCCAGGGTCAAGAGTCCGGCAGAAATGGTCGTCAGTATCCTGCGCATGACGGGCGAGCACCGCGGTGAAATCAAGCCGGGCCTGTTCGACATCTCGGAAGAGCCCAAGTTCATGGGCATGGACCTGATGAACCCGCCCACAGTGGAAGGCTGGCACACCGGTCATGAGTGGATCGACAGCGGCACCCTCGTGGAGCGCATCAACTTTGCCGCTGAGTATTTGGGTCGGACGAACCTGCCAGGCGTGCAGGACATAATTCACCGCCTGATGGCCCGCGGTGCGCACCTGTCCCCTGAGGTGTTCGTGGATGGGTGCATTGACATGATCGGCTGTCTCAACATCACCGCCGACACCCGGCACGAGTTGATTGCGCACGCTCAGCGGGGTGGTGAGCTGCGTCACGGCACTGCTGCCGAGCGCACTGAGTTCACCCGTAGGTGTGGCGAGACGTTCCAGATGCTCGCTTCGACCTCAGAGTTCCAGTTCTGCTGATCAGGGAGAGCGCCTGTCCTCTGGAGCGGGCGAGGCTTGAAACAGGAACATTGCAACGGAGAGGAATGAGTCATGGCTTCGACAAAAGACAAGGTGTTTGTAGTGCTGTCCCTGTCGGGTGGCAACGATGGCCTGAATACGGTGATCCCGTATACCAACGGCCTGTATCACGACTACCGACCCAACCTGGGCATCCCAGTGGACCAGGTCCTGCCCATCAACAATGAATTGGGCTTCCACCCGACCATGGGGCCCTTGAAGACCTTCTGGGACGAGGGCAAGCTGGCCATCTTCCTGGGCATCGGGTACCCGCACCCCAGCTATTCCCACTTCCGCTCTATGGACATCTGGCACACCTGCGAGCCGGTCAAAATCGGCATCGACGGCTGGCTAGGCGCGGCCATTAAGGAAATCGATCCAAATGCAGAGAACGTGCTGACTGGCGTCAACTTCGGGCGCGGCCTGCCTCGGGCGCTGGCTAAAGCGGGCGTGCCGGTGGCCTCGGTGGGCAACCTGGAGACCTATGGCCTGTTGACCGGCATCGAGGGCCAGGACCAGCGCACCCAGGCATTGGACGTCTTCGCCAAGATGTATGCCCCGACGGTTGGCACCGGCTACGCGACAGAATATATCCGCTCCACCGGCACCTACGCCCTCAAGGGGGCGGACATTCTGGCGACGGCGCCGTCCAAATACACGTCTAACGTGACGTATACCAACACGTCGGTCGGCCAGTACATGAAGAACATTGCCCAGACGAACCTGGCCGGTTTCGGCACGCGGATCCTGTATACGACTTCCCCATACAACGGCTTCGACACCCATGCCACCGAGGCACTGAACCATGCCAAGCTGTGGTCGGATGTGTCAGAAAACGTTAAGACGTTCTTCGACGACCTGCGCCAGCACCAGGCCAGCGACAATGTGCTGCTGTTCATGTTCTCCGAGTTTGGCCGTCGTATTGCTGACAACGGCTCCGGCACTGACCATGGCGCGGCCAGTGTGGCCTTCGCGGTTGGCGAGGGGGTTAAGGGCGGTGTCTACGGTGTTTACCCCTCCCTGGAGCGGAGTGAGCAGGAAGAGGGCGGCAACCTGAAATTCAACATGGACTTCCGCTCGGTTTACTCTACCATCCTGGATGACTGGCTGGGCATGAATCCAGCGCCCATCGTCGGCGGGAACTATGACAAGGTGCAATTCCTCTAAGGCATGCTGAGAATTCTTTTCCCTCTCCCCTCGGGGAGAGATTTTATCACCGGGTGAGGGTGTCCCCAGCCGTCATGTAAGGCCCCTCACCCCCGCTAAAACCCTCGTCCAGAGGGAGAGGGAGAATTCACGCGGTGACGATGAAGGATACACTATGAGCACGCACTTTTTTGGCATTAAGGATTGGACGTTTGCCTACAGCCACTCTGTTGGCCGTAACGAGTTTGCGGGGACGGGGTTCCGGAATCCGGTGGACCTGGCCCTGGGCGCCAATGATGCGGTCTATGTCATCAACCGGTCCTATGAAAACCGACCAGATGGGGTGCATGTAACGGCGGTCACGCTCAACGAGGAGTACATCCGTGAGTTCGGCTCCGGTGGTGAAGGCGACGGGCAATTCGTCTGGCCTACCTCCATCGCCCTGGACCAGGATGAGAATGTCTATGTCGCCGACGAGTGGCTGAACCGCATTTCCATCTTCGACAAAGAGGGCAAGTTCCTGAGCAAATGGGGCAAGCCGGGCTCTGAAGACGGCGAATTGAACAGGCCGGCAGGGCTGGCGATCACCAACGGCACGATGTTCGTGTCCGATAGCCGCAACCACCGCATCCAGCAGTTTTCTCTGGATGGCAAATACCTGGGTCAGTTCGGCATCTTCGGCAGTGGGCCGGGCGAGTTGAACATGCCCTGGGGCCTTGACCTGGACAAGGACGGGAACGTGTACGTGGCCGATTGGCGTAACGACCGCATCCAGAAGTTCTCGCCTGACGGCCAGTTTCTGGCGAGCTTCGGACAGTCCGGCAGTGGTATTGGCCAGTTTAACCGTCCGAGCGGCGTGTGCGTGGACCAGGATGGGGAAATCTACGTTGCCGACCGGCAGAACGACCGCGTCCAGGTTCTGGCGCCGAACGGTCGATTTATTGCCACCTTTACTGGGGATCACCAGCTCTCGAAGTGGGGCAAAGAGAAGCTGCTCTCCAACCCGGACATGATCCGTCAACGTGCCCTGGCCATAGCCCATGACCATGGGACGTTTGAGAAGTCTTTCTCGCACCCGTGCGCCGTGAAGGTTGACGATCAGTGCCGCATTGCGGTGCTGGACCACACCCGCGGACGGATTCAGGTGTACACGAAGTCCAAGGAGCCAGTGCTGGTGTAGCAGCACGCTCCACTGCATTGCCGGAGTGGGTACTCCAAGGATTACCTGCTCCGGCGTTGCTCACCTGCAGTTTACACCTCCCTGCATACCCTGCGCTGCCTTCCATTGCTCTGCGCTTATGATGGGCATACAATAGCGGCCATTATGACGACTCTCACCGTACCCTTGTGGCGTGCGTGTAGGTAGACAATGCCATAAGAGGAGGACATCCACATGGGCGAGACCGTGCAATACACAACCCCAAACGGCGGGAATGTCTCCGGTTACCTGGCCACTGCTGCCAGTAGCACAAAACATCTCGTAGTGATCCAGGAGTGGTGGGGACTCAACCCTCAAATCCGCGGGGTGTGCGATCGCTTTGCAGCGGCAGGGTTTAACGCACTAGCGCCGGATCTGTATCACGGGCGGGTGACGACCGAGCCAGACGAAGCCAACCACCTCATGACTGGACTTGACTGGGTAGGCGCTACCGAGCAGGACGTACGCGGCGCCGCCCAGTACCTGAAAACCCGCGGCGGGCACGTAGCAGTCATGGGCTTCTGCATGGGCGGGGCACTCACCATCATCGCTGGCGTCAAGATCCCAGAACTCGACGCGGGCGTGTGTTTCTATGGCATTCCACCGACGGAAGCCGCTGACCCGCGACACATGAAAATCCCATTGCAAGGGCATTTTGCCAACCAGGACGATTGGTGTACACCGCCGGCAGTGAACGCGCTCGAAGTAACGCTCAAAGAAGCCAGGGCGAACTATGAGCTGTTTCGCTATGACGCGCAGCACGGTTTTTTCAACGAGCAGCGCCCCGAGGTCTACAACGCCGAGGCAAGCCAACAGGCGTGGACGCGCCTGCTCGGCTTTCTGAACAAGCATCTGTAGCCGACGGTGGCTGAGCACCTAGAGGATTACAGCCCCAGGTATGCCTTCTTCACTCCTTCATCTTGCAGCAAATCCTGGGCCTTGCCTTGCATAACGATATGGCCTGTCTCCAGGACATAGCTGCGCTGGGCAATGGTCAGGGCGAGCATGGCATTCTGTTCCACGAGAATGACTGAGACGCCCATAGCGTTGATCTGCTGCACGATTTTACCGATTTCTGCAGTCATGATGGGGGAAAGGCCGATGGACGGCTCATCGAGCATGAGGAGACGTGGCCGATTCATGAGGGCCCGGGCGGTGGCCAGCATCTGCTGCTCGCCACCGCTCAGCGAGCCGGCGCGCTGCTGCCCACGCTCCTTGAGGATAGGAAAGTGCTCGTAGATGCGCTCCAGGGTAGCCGCCACATCGGCCTTGCTACGCTGCAAATACGCCCCCATCTTCAAGTTCTCCAGCACCGTCATCTTCGGAAAAAGGCGACGGCCTTCAGGCACGTGGCCAATACCCATACGAATGATCTGGTGCGGCGAGAGGCCAACGAGGGAGATGCTCTCAAACGTGATCGTCCCGGCGCTGGGCTGCACGAGGCCGGTCAAAGAACGCAAAATGGTGCTCTTGCCGGCACCATTGGCACCAATGAGGCTAATCATTTCGCCGGCATCCAGATGGAAGGACACCCCCTTGACGGCTTCGACAGTGCCGTAATGCACCCGCAAATCGCGCACCTCAAGCATGCGTCACCCCCGCGCCAAGGTAGGCGGCGATCACGTCAGGGTTGCTACTGACGGCGGTGGGGGTCCCCTCAGCGAGCTTCAGACCGAAATTCAGCACGACAATACGTTCACAGGTGCCCATGACGGCCCGCATGTTGTGTTCCACGAGCAGAATAGTGGTACCGCGATCGCGGATAGTTTTGATCAGGGCCATAATGCGCTGGCTCTCATCGATGTTCATACCGGTAACCGGCTCGTCTAACATCAAGAGTCGAGGGCGCACCGCCAGGGCCATGGCGATACCCAGGGTGCGTTGATGACCATGCGGCAGGTTTTTTGCGAGTTGATCGGCGAGTGCACTCAGACCGGTGAAGGCCAGTACCTCATGGCAACGGCGCATTTCGTCCTGGGGAAACGCGTGCCGACTGAACAGCACGTGCCCAAGGCCTTTCCGACTGTGCAAGTGGAGCCCCATGAGGACGTTCTGCAGGACGGTCATGTCCTGGAACAGCGTCGTGTGTTGAAAGGTGCGCACCAGACCGCGTGCCACAATGTGATGGGGTTTGAGACCTGTAAGAGACTCGCCGATAAAGGTAATGGTGCCAGCAGTGGGTGGCAGAAAACCGCTCAGGAGGTTGAAACAGGTGGTCTTCCCGGCGCCATTCGGACCAATGAGCCCGATAATCTCACCCTCCTCAACGGTAAGATCGACACGATTGACCGCGGCGAGTCCGCCAAAGTACTTCGTCAGGTTTTGTGCTTCTAATAACGCCATATGGGTCTCGCGTTACCCCTTGGGATTACCCTGCATCGCCACGTGTTGCCCTGACGTCACCGGCGCTGGCGTCGGGCTCGGTACACTCTCGGTACGCCGCCGGGAGAGACCGGTCAACTTGCCGGGGAGCGTGATCAAACCGCCGGGGAGAAAGAGAATCGTGAGCAGCATCGTGATGGAAAAGAAGATAGTCTCATATTGCCTGGTGGCCTCACTGCCCCGGAAGACCTCAGGGAGCCATGAGAGAAACGCCGCTCCCACGATCGGACCCCAAAAGTTTCCCCGTCCCCCAACGTAGTTATACACCAGGATGTTAGTCGCCATCAGGAAGTCAAACGTCGGTGGAAAGAGAAAGCGCACGAAGTGCGCGTAGAATGCGCCGGCCACTCCAGCGAAGAAACACCCCACGGCAAACGCCAGGAGCTTATAGGCAGCGACGTTGACTCCGAGCGACAGCGCCAGATGATCGGCCATGCCAATGCTCTTCCAGATGAGTCCCAGGCGGCTGTACTCCAGCTTATAGAGGATGAGCAGAATGACCACCATGAGACCGAGCGCAAGGTAGCACTGGTCCGTCTTCGTGGTCAGGACCATCCCCAGGAGACTCGGCTTGGGAATACCACTCAATCCACTCATGCCACGCGTCAGGGAGACCCAGATCTGCACAATGAGACGGATCGCCTCCACAAAGGCCACCGTCACCATAGCAAAATAGACCCCACGCAATCTGAGCGAGGGATACCCCATGACAATCCCAACGACCATCGCCAGGACCGCCCCACCCATGAGGGACAGTTCAAACGGTACGCCAAGGTTCTTGGCCAGTAACGCTGAGGTGTAGGCCCCCACGGACATAAATGCCGAGTGCCCGATGTTCAACTGGCCACACATGAGTGACAGCCGCAGGCTCGAAGCCAGGATCACATTGGTGAAGACCAGCGCCAGGAGATGGGCGTAATAGCTTCCCCCCATAGTAATGAAAAGAAGAAGGGCGAGGAGAACAACTGCCAGGAACACAACGGTGCAGATCTTAGACTTCATGGCCGAAGAGTCCAGTGGGTTTAAAGAGTAACAACAGGATAATGAACACAAAGCTCAGGAGAAATGCCGGCTCCAGACCCAGCAGAGTCGCCACGATCGAGTCGATCTGCCCCAGGATCAGGCCCCCAAGAATGGCACCGGGAATACTCCCCAAGCCGCCGAGAATGATAATGATGAACGCCTTCAGCAGCGGTTGTTCACCCATCATCGGGTCGAGCTTGAAGATCGGTGCCATCAACGCCCCACTCGCCGCCGCCAGAGCAAACCCCACGCCAAAGGCGAGGGCGTTGACAACATTGACGTTGACCCCCTGCAAGGCTGCCGCTTCTTTATCCTGCTCGATGGCGCGCATGGCGGCCCCCATCTTGGTCTTGTTGATAAACAGGTACAAACCGAGCACGAGCACGCTCGCTACGGGAATGATGCTCAGGCGTTCTGCAGAAATACCGACCCCAAGGATGGAGTACATCCCATGAAACACGGTTGGCACGTGCTTATCGAGCGTGCCAAAGACCGGATAACCCATGGCTTGCACAAACGTCGTGACAGCAATGAGCGCCACCAGAGTAGGTTCGATCCCACCTTTGATCGGGCGATAAATACAACGCTCGATCACAAAGCCAAACGCTCCCAGCAGGAGCATGGCCAGGAAGAACGACAGCACATAGGGTACACCCCACTGGCCAAAAAAGTAGTAAATAACAAAGGCCCCCAGCATGTACACGGCCCCGTGGGCGAAGTTAATGATATGCATCATGCCAAACATGAGCGTCAGTCCCAGGGCCATTAAGATATAGATAGAGCCCAGAGACAGCCCGATCACCATACTCTGGATCAGGAGTGCAAACGTCATGATCTCGTCTTCCTCTCAACCCCTGCATGCCCTCTCTGAGAGGGAGAGGGCGTGAGCAGAGCACTAGATGTCCATTTCGTAAGTCCTGCGCCAGTAGGGGCAGGTCTTGTGCCTGCCCAACCGCGGGCAACCACAAGGGTTGCCCCTACTGGACGACTGGCGGTGTATTTATGAAACAGACATCTAGTTATGTGGCGGCTGCAGTTGCACAATCATCGTCGCCACACCGTCCTTTACTTCGGAGAAAGGCATGGCATAGATGATCTGGTTGTTGATGCCGTAGTAGTCCTTGCCACCGAAGTGCGCTTTCCCCCAGAGGTTGGCAAACTCGATGGTCTGCAGGGCCTGGGCGATCTTTTTTGGATCGAGACTCTGAGCTTTCTTCACGGCTGCTACAAAGGCAAAAGCCGGATTGGCAAAGTCAATACTGGTGGCGTTCCACTCACCATACTTCTTGGTGTAACGCTCCTTCCAGCTCTTGAGCGACTCTGGTAGCGGGGTCTCCACATAACCGTGCACCCACATGCCTTCAACGTTCTGCTTCCCGGCGATGCCAGACACGACCGAGGTATCGACCTGGCCAATATGGATGAAACGCCCTTTGAAGCCGAGTTCGCGTGCCTGCTTAATAATGAGACCAACGCTGCCGGCCGGTGCCGCGTTCACGCTGATGATGTCCGGCTTCTGGGCCAACATGCGCAGCAAGATGGGATTGAAGTCGGTCAAGCCACGCTCGAAGAACTCCTTGGCAACGGTCTCATAGCCCAATTTCTCGGTGTATTGCGTTTCCACCTTAATGGACCACCAGCCTGTATCATCATTTGGACTGATCGTCGCGAGCCGTTTGATTTCCGGATGATGTTCCTTGACCCACTTCCAGAACGTGGTCGTCTCAGGCGGGGATGGGAAGCTATGAAAAGTCAGGGGATTCTTCGGACTTACCAACCCCTCCGCATAGGCCAGAGGCAGCACCAGCACCCCCGCTTCGTTGACCGCTTCCTCATTGGCCTTGGCCACAGCCCCACCGAGAATCGAGAGATATTTCACCTCGTCCTTGGAGATGAGGCGGTTAACCGTGGCCACGCCTTCGGCAATGACGTATTTGTGATCGTAGGCCACTACCTCCAATTTGTACTTCTTCCCTCCGACCTCGAGCCCCCCCTGGCTGTTGATTTCGTCGAAGACCAGCTCAGTAGCCTGCTTGTGTGGAATCCCCCAGGCCGCCGCCGGACCAGAGAGGGGGGTCGATACGCCAAACTTGATCACATTATCAGCGGCACTCACCTGGCCAGGCCTGCTGACCAGGATAGCTGCTGCAGCGCACAACATGAGACTCAGGAGTGTGATGAACCTTTGCATCAGTATGTCCCCCTTGACATGGGCGTCCTCGCTGCCATATGGCACCTGAATGAAACCACCATATATCCTGGTGCACAACGGCATCGCACTATAGAAAACACGCCGGCTCTTGTCAATGCTAATTGCATTCACTCAGTAGTACCCGGCGGTGTTAACGACGCTAGCCCACAGGGGGACCAAAG
>WNFT01003796.1_pt1 | contig 13961 bp, 20 predicted proteins | sample 5400191 | NCBI WGS metagenome assembly WNFT01 (sample SAMN13153359, study PRJNA577476) | soil metagenome | isolation source: 80 cm saprolite under Madrone tree | place: USA:California | collected 2016-06-14
CGAATTGCCAACCCATGTCGCCATTGCGCGGGCCGAAGGCCCCAGGACGGACGAGAACGAGGCCGCCGAGTTCGCCGACTTCGACCGGGCCATCTCGGCCATCGAGCGCCACCATGACTTCCTCGTGATCGATACGCCGCCGCACGACAGCTATTTGATGCGGCTCGCGCATTCGGTCACCGATACCCTGGTAACACCGCTCAACGACAGTTTCCTTGATCTTGACGTGCTCGCGAAGATTGACCCGGTGACGTTTGCCGTGATCGGAATGAGCCATTATGCCGAGTTGGTGCGCGAGATGCGCCGCCGGCGCCGATCGGTTGACGGCGATCTCACGGATCACGTGGTGGTGCGCAACCGAATTTCACCGTCCGGATCAGCGATGGAACCGGTCATCAGCGACTGCTTGCAGGAACTCGCGCTAGCGGTGGGCTTTCGGGTTGCCCACGGCTTCCATGAACGGGCGGTCTATCGCGATCTTTTCCCGCGCGGCCTCACGGCGCTTGATGCCCCGCACAGCCTCGTACCCGCTCTCGATCCGGATTCGTCCTATTCGCTTGCGCGGCATGAGGTTCAGGCACTGCTGGACGTTTTGAAGTTGCCGATCGACGACCGCGGCCGCCGTCGTGCGGTTGCCCGCAGCGAGTGGCTTGCAGCGCGATCCCAGCCGCTGGATACCGGCGATGTCCTGGCTGAACTACCTCACTGACAGTAGCGCGGGCCGAGCGGCGTCAGCCCGTGCACGCCTGATTTGATGAGCGTGTCGCAGAGCCGGCCGAGAACACGCTCGCGAATCTGTCCCGAAGCGTCAACGGGCGAGACCAGATAGGGAAAGACGCCGTGGAAATCAGCCATGGTGGGGATCAAGTCTCGGACAAGGTCCTAGCGGGAAAGTTCGGACAGCGCGCGGCTCAGCTCATGTAGCTGATATGGCTTTCGGAGTATTGAAAAATCGGTGCGCGCGTTTTGGGCGGCCTCGCTATAGCCGGTAGCCAGAAGGATCGGCAGGCCAGGATGTTTTTGCTGGATGGCGCGCGCGAGACCCAGACCATCTATCTTTCCAGGCATCACGATGTCGGTAACGACGAGATCGATGCCGTCGCGGTCCAACTCCTTGAGGGCAGCTTCCGCGTCCGGGACCCAGCGCACCGAATAGCCAAGTTGCTCGAGCAGGCCGGTGCTCGCGGTCGCCACATCGGGATTGTCTTCGACCAGCAACACCGTGCCGTTGCCGGCCGAGTGTACTTCGTCCTCCGGCAGCTCGGCTCGCCTTTTTCCTCGCGGCAGGCAGATGGTGAACGTCGTTCCCTTTCCCAATTCGCTCGCCACAGCGACCGTGCCCCCGGCTTGGTGGGCGAAACCATGCACCTGCGAAAGCCCAAGACCGGTTCCTTTGCCAATCGGCTTGGTGGTGAAGAACGGGTCGAACACCTTGGCGACGATATCGGGAGGGATACCCATCCCGGTGTCCTTGACTTCGATGGCAACGTGATCGCCCTTTCGGGCACCGTCATCGAGATGAATATTGTTGGCTCGGACGCTAACCGATCCCCCGCCCGGCATGGCATCGCGGGCATTGATGATCAGATTGACCAATGCGGTCTCAAGCTCGGCCGGATCGACCATGACCGGCCAGAGGCCGTCATCCAGATCGATGCGAAGCTGCACCGCACTGCCAAGACCGGTGTTCAGAACTTCCCGGACAGAATGAATGCTGTCCCTCAAATCGATGCTCTGAGGATTGACGTTCTGTCTGCGGGCAAAGGTAAGCAGCTGACGCGTCAACGATGCGCCGCGCTGCGTCGCGGTTTCGATGGCTTGAATCGCTCGCAGGCTCTTTGCATCATTGCCCGCGATCTTTTTCAACATGTGAAGGTGACCCGTGATCACCATCAACAGATTATTGAAGTCGTGCGCCACACCGCCCGTAAGCTGACCCAGCGCGTCGAGCTTTTGGGACTCGGCCAGCTGCCGCTGAATTTTTTCGAGGTTTAGCTGCGCTTCCCGCCGCTCGGAAATATCGCGCGTGATCTTGGCAAAGCCGAGCAGCTTGCCCTCATCGTCGCGGATCGGATCGATGACAACGCTGGCCCAAAAGAACGTGCCGTCCTTGCGGACGCGCCAGCCTTCTTCGTCGTATCGGCCATTCTCCAGGGCGAGCCGCAGGGCGCGCGCCGGGCGGCCGGCCGCCTGATCCGCGGGAGAATAGAAACGCGAAAAGTTCTGGCCGATGATCTCCCCAGGGAGGTAGCCCTTGATGCGCTGCCCGCCGACGTTCCAGTTGGTGATGATCCCATTGGGATCGAGCATGTAAAGCGCATAGTCGGTGACGCCGTTCACCAGCAGGCGAAAATGCCGTTCGCTCTCCTTCAGCGCCTCGGAAGACTTATTCCGTTCGGTAATGTCACGGGTGATCTTGGCGAAGCCGATCAGCTCGCCGTCTTCGTAGATCGCATCGATCACGACCGAGGCAAGAAATTTCGTACCATCCTTGCGTAAACGCCAGCCCTCCGCTTCAAACTTTCCTTTCTCACGGGCTGTGGCAATCGACCGCGCAGGCATTCCGGCTGCACGATCCTCCGGCAAATAGAACATTCCGAAGTGTCGGCCTATGACTTCATCTGCCTCATAGCCCTTGATCCGCCTGGCGCCGGCATTCCAGTTCGTGATGATGCCGTCGGGATTGAGCATGTAAATGGCGTAATCGACGACCCCTTCCACCAGCAGCCGGAATCTGCGCTCACTATCGAACAAGCTGCGCTGCTGAGTACTGCTTTGAACCATGCCAATTCCTGCCTAACCGGACATAACCCGCGAACCTGGTTCCAGTTCCATCCCGGCAGCCGCAGGGGTAGCGAGCCGAAATCTCGGGAGCGGCCGGTCAGGCAACGCGAAAGGGATGAAAAATTCCCAAAATATCCGGGCCAGAATAGCATCCGCTATCCTTGGCTGGCGCTCCCTAGGGGAATCGAACCCCTGTTTCAGCCTTGAGAGGGCCGCTATAGCGTATATGGCTGTACACCCGTGTTGCGCGAACCCCAATTTATTGTTGGTTTTGTGTGTTTTCTTGTCAATCGTTGTCTTTGGCTGTTTACCCTAGTATATTGGACACTAGTTGGACACACTCAAAACACAGGGGTTTCCGAGATGGCTCGCCGAATGAAGGACGCCACGCTGGACAGCAGGGACGCGCGCCGGAAACTGAAGCCTCGTCGCAAGCCTTACTATCGGCAAATCGAGCGCGGGCTCCATCTCGGCTATAGGCGTCTGACCGGCGGCACGGGCGGGACGTGGGTGGCGCGCCATTACGTTGGCGATCAGAATTATCAGATTCAGAAGATCGCGATTGCCGACGACGTGACCGACCCCGATGGCGTGGCGGTGCTCGATTTCTGGCAGGCGCAGGCGCTGGCGCGTGATCGAATGAAAGCGCGTGTCCATACCGCTGCTGGCAAGACCGGGCCCCTGACCGTCTCTGCGGCAATGGATGCCTATCTGGAATTCCTTGAGGCGAACCGAAAGACGGCGGGCGATGCTCGCTACAAGGCTGATGCCTTCATTCGCCCGAAGCTTGGCGACGTTGAGGTGGAGGCACTCACCACGCAACAGCTCCGTCGCTGGCTATCCGACTTGGCAAAGCAGGCCCCTCGCCTGCGGACCAAGAAGGGCGCGAAGCAGCGCCATCGGCAAGTCGCCGACACGGCCGATAACAATCGTCGCCGGCAGGCCACCGCAAACCGAATCCTGACAATCTTGAAGGGCGCTCTTAATCAGGCATGGCGCGAGGGGCTAGTTTCCTCTGATGCCGGATGGCGGCGCGTGAAACCCTTCGAGGATGTAGAAGCATCGCGCCTGCGATATCTATCCATCGCAGAAGCAAAGCGACTGATGAACGCGAGCGATGAAGATTTCCGCCCGCTCGTCGAGGCGGCGCTGCAAACCGGCGCACGTTACGGCGAACTCGCCTCCCTTAGGGTGGAAGACTTCAACCCCGATTCGAACACGGTTGCCATTCGGCAATCCAAATCAGGCAAGCCCCGGCATGTGATATTGACCGACGAGGGGGCTACTCTTTTTCGCAGGCTTACGGCTGGGCGCACGGGCGATCAACTTATGTTCGGCAGGGAGTGGAGACCTTCGGCACAGTTGCGCCCAATGCGCGCTGCGGTAGCCCGCGCCAAGATCAAGCCAGCGGTGACATTTCATGGTCTCCGACACACATGGGCCTCGCTGTCCGTGATGAACGGGATGCCGCTATTGGTCGTCGCTAAAAGCCTGGGCCACTCGACCACGCGCATGGTTGAAAAACACTATGGGCACCTGAAGGACGCGTATATTGCCGGCGAAGTGCGCAGGAATGCACCCCGTTTCGGTGTGAGGCCCTCAAAGGTGGAGTCGATTCGATGAGCGGCCGGCGAGCCAAGCACATCTTTTTCAGCATCGACTATTGGCGCGAGCTGGAAAAGAAATTTGCGGATAGCGCAACCAAGTATGCGCCCGACGACACCACCCGCAACGCAATCATCGCGCGATGCCGCATCGGTCTTATGAAGTTCTTGGAGCAGGACGCTGAATTCGGGGCCGCGAAAAGGCTTCCCCAACGCAAGGAGCCGGGGCGCCCCAAATTAGATCAGGATCGTTGCTTATACGTATGGCTTGCCGTTGAGGTTAGAAAGGCAATATCGGCTAACAGCGGCCAAGGCCTGAAAAAGGTTCTTGAACCAATCTTTCGCAGGAACCGCCCTTGGCGTGTGTTGACCAACTTGGCTGGTGGCGATCACATTGAGATTGAGTCCTTCGACATCGCTGATCGGCTGCATCGACAGGGCAAAAAGTTACTTGATGCCAACCCGCTCTTGGCGAAAACTTGGGCCGGCCATTTGAGCTTTGCCATTAAGAACGCAAGCAAGCGGGTGGCAAGGCCACCGCAAAAATCCCCCGGCAAATAGCGCCCACTATTTTTGTAGAATAAGCGCGTCCATCTGTGTCTCCACCGGGTACGGGAGACAACACACATGGTCACCATGTCTCCGCCGGCAGAGGAGACCACATGGTAACCAAGGCTTACACCGTCGATCAATTTACAGCCGCGCACGGCATTTCTAGGGCGATGCTCTACAAGTTGTGGAACCAGGGTATCGGTCCCCGGTACATGCAAGTCGGCTGCCGCCGCATCATCAGTGAAGAATCGGCCGCAGATTGGCGCAGGTCGCGCGAGCTGGCCGTCGTGGAGGCCGCCTGATCCATGCCCCATATGGAAATCCCCGCAACGCTGGCGGCGTGCGGGGCTCCGGTAACTGATCTGGCTGGCGCTTCGATCACTTCCGACAATAGCCATTTAATTCGCGGGCTGCAAGTAGCGCGCCTTACCCGCCGCTACGCAGTCAGCGGCGACGTTGCGGAAATGTTGGCACCCATAGTTTTCGGGAGGGTCGCGCAATGACCGCATCTGCGACTCTGGTGACAAAACAGCAGGGTGCCATCAACGATGACAGGGAATGGGTATTGGCTCGGGCTCGATCTATGAGTGCTGGCCTTCGCCTTGTTCAATTCGAAATCGACGAAATCGGCATCTCTCTGAAAAACGGATGGATCACGCCAAAGCATGCGGCGAATGATCTTGCCGCGATAGAGCAATTGCCGGTCTACATCGCGTCGATCTTTCTGGGGGGCGAGCAATGAACATTAATGCCATGCTCGACGCACAGATCGAACGAGCTGATGCTGAAGCCGGGGCAAGAACGGCCGACGAGACCGAGCGGCTACTCACCCGGTTCATTTCCTACCCATCGGTTCACTGCCGGACAGCGCATGTGCTCTGGATTTTGCACACGCACGTGGTCAACCATTTCGAGACCACGCCACGCATTGCCTTCCTCTCGCCGGAGCCGGCATCGGGGAAGACCCGCGCGTTGGAAATCACGGAACGGTTGGTTCCAAATCCGGTATCGGCGGTGAACGTCTCGCCGGCGTATCTCTTCCGAAAGGTTGGTTCCGGCGACACGACGATACTTTTCGACGAGATCGACACCGTGTTTGGCCCCAAGGCGAAAGAGAACGAGGAAATCCGTGGCTTGCTTAATGCCGGACATCGTCGCGGGGCCGTCGCCGGCCGCTGCGTTGTCAGAGGCAAGATCATTGAGACCGAGGAAATATCAGCTTTCGCTCCGGTGGCCTTGGCCGGTCTTGGGTGGCTGCCGGATACGATCATGTCTCGATCCATCATCGTCAGAATGCAGCGGCGGGCCGCTGGTGAAGTCGTCGAGCCATACCGGCGCCGGACCCATGACGGAGATACGGATCGAGTCCGAACCCTGATTGAGGTTTGGTCAAAGTCAGTATGGCCGGATGGAGTCGTTTGGCCGGACCTTCCGCCAGGAATTCAAGATCGTGATGCCGATGTGTGGGAACCGTTGGTTGCCATCGCGGACGCAATCGGCGGGACGTGGCCGGCAAAGGCGCGTGACGCCGCCGTTACACTTGTGACGGCATCTCGTGATCGGGAGCCCAGCCTGGGTATTCGGTTGCTCGCTGATCTTGAGAAGATATTCGAAGGTCACGACCAGATGCAGACGGCCACCATACTGGAGCGTCTAGTCGAGCTTGAAGAATCTCCGTGGGGAGATTTGAAGGGAAAACCCCTCAATCCGAGGGGCTTGGCCACCAAGCTTAAGCAATACGATGTCGTCGCCAAGGTGCTTTGGTTCGGCAGTCGGCAAGCACGGGGCTACACAAGTGCTGATCTGACGCAGGCATGGAAGCGCTATTTGCACTCCCAATCCGCCACAAGCGTAACAAGCGTAACAAGTGTCACGACGACAGATGACGCGCCCGCAATAGCTGGTGCCGACATTACGGATGTTACGGATGTTACGCGTCTGTCAGATCGCAGGGAGGAAATCCTCAGCAGACGGCACAAGTGCTGGCAGTGCCACAAGCACGGCGAGACCTTGGAGGTGGCGCGCGGAATAGCAGTGGCGCGCCTGCATCGCGAATGCATCGATGCGTGGATCATCGAATATGACGAGCGCAATCGCAATTGTTCAGGAGAACAAACCGATGCCGACTGTTAGCGAGTTAGGACTGTTAGGAGGGGTAAGGGGGTCTCTTGCGCTCCAGCCGACCCGCCCCGGAACCGCAGGCATTATCACGGACAGATTTTTTAGCCCCCGTATGAAACAAATTCAAATTCAATCAAGATGCGAGAGAAACCTAATGAAATCGGCCACTTCTAGAAACTTGAACCTTTTGAAATTTCAAAGGGAGACTTCGAAAATATCAAAACAATCAAAACGCGGCGGTTCGCGTCCTGGTGCGGGTCGAAAGCCGGGGAGTCGAAACAAGCCGACCTTTCCCCATGAGCCAATCGCGGCGGCGCTGGCAAAGGCGGTGGAGGGCAAGCCGGCGTTTCTATTCGTTGCGGCGATGAAGGCACTTGAGGCGCCGCTAGATGACGTTCGGGAAGCGCTGGGGATGTCGCGTGAGCAATTCCTCAAGGAATACGGTCAATTCATTGCCGCCCTCACTGATCTGCAGCGGCGGGGCTCGCTGGCGGTCGCGGCCGATAAATGACTGAGCGCTGAATGGCCGCCGATCCGCGCCAAGCTGCCGCCGAGGCCGTTTACAACGCCATCTTGAAGGCGCAACGCGACGCGGGCGACGTCGGCGCCGAAGTCAGCGCAGCGTTAGATTTGCTTGCCGAGGGTAGCGGCGAGAACCGGTTTCGGTTTGCGGCGTCAGTCATTCGAGGCGGCGTGAAACTCGGCCGCCACGCTATCGATGACCGTGAGTCTCTTCGACGGGTCAAGGAATTCCCCGCAGCTCGTCGGCGCGACGCTGTTGGCATTGTGGCGCGGGATATCGCGGGGCCGGGCGCCAGCCCTAAGCAGGTCAAAACGATAGCCCGCAGACTGCAGAGAAAACTAAAGCGACAAATTGGTTCTGTCGCTCGCCGTCATTGCATAGAAGAGAGCGCATGAACATGATTGCCAGAAAACTTAAGCTCGCTCCCATTGATGGTGGTGACGTGCTCGCTGTACTCCGCCGCCGCCTTCAAGAATTGCAGGTGCGGCGCGAGGTCATTACCGAGGAGATTATCGCTCTTGAGAAGACAGCCGCTACGCGGATCGACGTTAGTACCAATCAAGCACAGGCCGAAGCTCTACTCGATGGCGCTCCATTCGTGGCCTCACGTGAGAAACCGATTTCGCAGCTCTCCGCGTTGCACGCCGAGCGGGACACAATCGACCGCGCTTTGAAAATCGGCCGATCCCGCGAGCATCAGCTCGCCACCGAACGTGCCACCGAAATCTGGGCCGCTCACTTCGATCAGATTGCGGAAATTGAGAAGCGCCGCGTGATGCGAGCGCTCGAACTTCAGGCAACCAACAGGAAGCGCGAAACGCTGAGGGAAAAAATCACCGCAGCCGGAGGTGCGGGATTCCTATCGACAGACAGTGTCGCTCTTTTGGACCTCGGCCGCGTTGATGATGAGGTGAGCTGGGCAGTTGAGCGCTTGATCGCCGATGGCATCGCTACGCGCGCCGAGATTGAGAAGGCGCGATCTAATGACTGATTCCACCCTCGATATCATGCGCCGGGAGGCAATTCAAACGCGGTTGAAGGGCATTGCCGGGGGTACTCGCATTCTTTGGTCGGCGCAGCACGCCGCGCAAATACGTTCGTATGTCGGGAGCCTCCCGGAAAAGAAACTTTTCGAAGCGGCCGAGGTAAAACCGTTATCACAAGGCTCGGCGGTCGGCGCGTCGGCGAAGTCCCTTACGTTGCGCGCGATGGACACCAGCGCATTGGTTTGGACGTTCCAAATTAGCAACGAGTCGCCGGACCTGATGTATGACGTCATCAAGGTTGCTGGCTGGAGGTTGCAGAATTTTGCGAAGAACGGGCCGGTTCTGTTTTGCCACGATAGCGGTACCTTGCCCGTGGGGCAGTCCTCGATGCCATGGGCGAGCGGATCGGCATTGATGGCAAACGCGATGTTCCCGGCCTCCGGCATATCGGCTGTGTCCGATCAGGTGCGAGGGATGATCGCGGCCGGGGTGCTTCGCGGTGCCAGCGTGGGCTTCGTGCCCGGAACCTTTAAATTCACGAGCGATCCGCAGCGACCCATGGGAATCGATTTCCTGGACGGCCACATTCTGACCGAGTGGAGTTGTTGTGCCGTGCCGGCAAATTCGTCATGCCTCGTTGTCGGGGCGGCATCCGGCAGCAAGGCGGCATCTAATTCTGTCCCGATGACGCGTGAACAGCGCATCGCCGAGGCTCGCGCGATTCGGCGGGCGGCCTATTCGATATGAGAATTTTGCGTGACGCTCATCGCGCAAACCACCGCGCCATCGCTGGGGCGGAAATACTCTGAGGGGACGGGGCGACTCGTCCCCTCATTTAGAGAGAGGCAAAAATGAAGACGATACTGATGAAAAACGGCGGACACGCAATTTACGATGCGCCGCCCGCGCTCAGGAAATTCCTTGAGGCGCGCGCGAGTGGCACAGCTTCGAGGGAATTGCTGGAGCAACTGAGCGCCGACTCGATGGTTGAGATGGAAGCCGAGCGCGCCAGGATGCCCGCGCCTCGATCTAACCTTGACGACGTCGTGATCGATTTCAACCGGGCACGTGAGAAACGTTGATTCGCCTCGTGGACACAAATGCGCCGAGGGGTGACCTATGAATCCAAATGCGGCTGAGCACGTTGTGGTCACCAAGCATGACCCTGAGGGCAGAATCTTAGAATTTGTCAAAACACCAATTGGTCTCCCTGAAGCGGAATATCTAAAGGCGAAAGCGCACATTGAGACTGAGAGGAAGAGGGAGAAGGTGTTGCTGAGCGAGTCAATCTCGCTAATCGAAAAGTCGATGGCGCTCAGGGATCATGCGGCGAAAAATCCAAAGCCAAAGTTACCTCCTCCAGCTTCACCTGTCCGGCCGGCTCCAGCCCTGCCAGCCCCAGCCGTAGGCCGCCGATCACCGCCACGTTTGGCACAGCCGAGCGCCGCAACACCGAACATGCTCGCTGCGGAAAAAGCGCGGTTTCAGACGGAACTACTGAAGGCTTGGGCCGAAAGGGATGGCGGCCAACTTGGCAAGAGTTTGATCGCTCAGCAGCTTGACCGTCACAAGGATTGCCCTGCCGGAAGCCGTGCGGAGGTCAACAGGGACCAGCTTGATGAGGTAGTGCGCAAGGTGCTCGATCAACTGTGCCAGCAAAATTTCCCCCCCGGTGAAGATGCCCGAGTCCCGCGCTGCATTCCTTAAAGCATTCTGGGCCAGCGCCGATGCCGCGGTTGCCGATTTCAATAGGGCTAGGGGGTTAAAAGCCCTTCCCGACGCCCGCCTTTAACCGCTCCGGTCCAACAACGCAAACGAAACTAAGAAAAACATTTAGACGAGGAATTTTATGGCGGCAAAATTGAGCGTCGTACCCGTGCAGACTGGCACGAAGCCGGCTCGTACGCTCGGCAAGCACGGTGCTGCGCTCTGGCGTTCGGTCGTGGCTGAATATGGAATTGAAGATTCCGGCGGCATCGAAATGTTGACGGCGGCCTGTCAGCAATTGGACCGGGCTGAGTCGTTGCGCGAGCAGATCGACCGTGACGGCGATATCGTTCGAACGAAAGGCAGCCTGCGTGAGCATCCCGGCTTGAAGCACGAATTGGCCGCCCGGTCATTTGTCGTCAGAACGCTGGCGCGGCTGGGCCTGGATGTGGAGGCGGTCAAGCCGGTTGGCCGGCCGCCTGCACGATATGGGGCCACCTGATGCCGACCAATAGGACACGGATCAAGCGGGCAGCTCGCTCGCGCGTCACCGACGAGGCGCGGGCGATTTATGCTGATGCCCTCAAATTGCAGGGCAGATATTGGGATTGCATTAGCAAAGATGTTTGCTGCTCCACGTCGGTAGGCCGGCATTGCACGGATTGCGATAAATACATCAACATGAGTCGCGAACTTAATCGCCTGCTTGGCATCAAGCCCTGGGAAACGTCGCCGCTCCATACCGACAGCGCGGACCCGCCCGATTATCTGCGCGGCAATTCGTGGCAATTAGAACAGTGGCATAGGGCGCGGGCGATGCGATGCGAAATTCTCGCCGAGATGAAAAACGATTAGGTGACGATATGCCGACCGGAAGAGTGAATTCTCGCCGATTGGGAAATAAAGGCGGCGCATTGGGAAAACGAGGCGCGCGCAACAGCCCGCCCGACATTGCTGTGCATTGTCTCGATATGCGGCACACCTTAGAACGTTGGCCGAATGGATATGATGGGTGTGGATTGTCACATCACCGTGTGGCGGACAAATTCCAAAACAGGAGTTTGAAATGGCTAAGAAAGCCACGAAGAAAGCTGCAAAGAAAACCGCGAAGAGGCGTGTCGAATATACAAAGGCCGACGTTAAAGAGCTGCGTGCTCACTCGAAGGCGAGAACACCCTTAAGTAAAATTGTTAAAGCGATGAAGCGATCCGAAGGTTCGCTGCGGCAGAAGGCGTCGAAACTCGGTATTGGACTCGGCCATCGTCGGCGGCCTACCAAGTGAGTTTGCCGCCAGCGCAAACCTTCGAGCAGGCATTCTCTCCCGCAGGGTGAACCACAAACCGAAGAGCAGCTTTGCTGTGGGCGATTGAGCCGTGAAAAGTGCTGCCTTGGCCCTCGCCCTATTGAGCAATAAGCTTACTGAAACGCTCGACCAAGCGACGATTATGTTGGCTCATCGGCGATTATCAGCTTGCGGTACTTTAGATCAGCGATCGCCAGATCGTCAGTCGGACTCTGACGCAAAGCATCCGCAATTTCGCTTTCGAGAGCCGCGTATCGCCGCTCCAAATAATAGGAAGTGGTTGTTTGCGCCATGGTTCTCTCCAACACAGGTCGCATCTGCGGGGCCGGCGGGAACCCGCGCGTCGGTAATGCACGGTTCGAAAGCAACGTTACGCATACGCCGGACATAGGCATTCAGAACGTCACGAAAAGCCCCGCCTGGGCTGGAGCGGCGGGCTTTCCGCACATACTGAGGAAGGCACGGTCGGGCACCGTGCCTTGTATAAAGGCTTACACCCGCGATTTAGGGAAAGTTTGTTCGGCAACCGACTCTCGCCCGAATATATTAGCGGAAGCTGCGCAATGGGTTTGCGGGCATCACTCTTTCTGATCGGGCGTGATTGCTCCGGTCGCTTGCTCAGGCAAGGCTTGAGTTTCCGTCGTGGTTGTCGAGCCCCTAAGCTCTGACCCTACGCAGTCACCAGCCCATAGCTTTGTGCCCCGGACCGTTCCAACGAGTTTGCAGCCCGTCGGGTCTTTTGGCTTTACCTGAACGAGCGGCTTGTTACCGACCTTGGGCGGCGCACTCTGAGCGAATGCGGTTGCCGAAAAGCAGATAGCAACGAGAATGAGCAGTGACCTCATCGTCAATTTACCCTTTTGCCTCACGGGCACCCCAACCTCTAGAGGCTGATTGCAGAAAGCCGCAGAGCATTCGCGCTCTGCGGCGCCACGCCGGGGATTCAAAAATCGATTGTGTATGAATGTACCTAGCCCCGGTCTTTACAGACTTGCACTAGCGAACCCAGGGCGCGAATCAAAAATGCTGTTCCATCAAAGAAACCAAACAGATGTTGCGGCGCGGACACAGCAACTTAGCGCAAGCTACCTCGGAAAACTCGTCGCGATGTACGTGATGATGGTCATAGCCAGTAGCACCGCCCCGAACCAAAGCCATTGCTGCTGGGCATTGGGCTCCAGCGCATCGTTCATTTCCCCTTCGGTCCACTCCAATACTCGCTCAAAGGACTCGGGCTCTCGCGCCATCGGAAGTCTGCCATTGTCAAAGCGGATCAAGGAGTCTCTTTGGCGCGCGCTATTTCCCACATTGCAGGCGCTCCCCTAACGGGATCATCGGGGGGGAGGGTCACGATAGGCTAGAAAGGCGGGGGCGCGAGAAAGAGCCGATCGATTTCCCCGCTATAAACGAGGAAACCGAGTACCCCGAGCGGCTGGCCCGCAACCTGCTGATCGAGTTCGTTGGCGGCGAGCCCGCTGCGCAACTACGCGATCAATTCGTCTGAGATTGATTGGCTTATGCGATCAAGCCCGCCGGTTCGCGCCCGGCGGGTTTTTCTTTTGGGCCCGGCGGGGGTACCATCTGATTCGGCAGTGCAACGCAAGCGCTGCCCTTCTTCCTTTAGGCCTTTGCGCCCCTGCAGGCGGGGCCTTTTTATTTCACCTAGCGCTGGGCGCGGCATTCTGCCGTCGTGTCCAGGCCGGTTTTTGCCACGAAGTTTTCTTACGTAATGATTCGGCCATGCCAACGGGTTGCGCTGGTGGCTTGGCCGGGCCCGACGTGTGTCGTCCGGTAAACGTTGCACGTCGGGCCGCTTCTGTATCCGTGACCTTCTTCTGAAGGTCGCCGAAGATCGTGACGGTTTGTGGTTAATCCCGCGCTAACACCTAAGTTTTTTTGGAGGCTTTTTTTGGTCCTCACTTCTGGCGGGACGAAGCGGGCCAAGTTTGAGACCATCGCGCACGGCTTCGTTGACCTTTGCCCGGTCGCGCCGTTCGTCGGGCGGCAGAGCCATCACCGCCTCATGGACCATGTCGAAATCGTCGATTGCGCAAAAAACCGGATCAGCGTTTCGCTATTCGTGAAAGTACCAAGGCCCTGCGAGACGCTTTCTTGTCTGTACGCGCAAAGTATGGGTTGGCGAAGCACTGAGCTGCACGGCCTGACGCCGACGCTGCACACTGAGCCATTGATGCATAGCCACACCCGATGAAGCTGCCGTCTCTGCTGTAGACCTGCATGCAAACCGGGTAACGTGGATCGTACATCTGAGCCTGGGCAGGCGCAGCGGTAAGGATTGTTCCCATGCCTAACAGCATCGTCCAAGGCAGTGCGCGCATCAGAACCTCCGTCAAAGCGATTTGCCAAGCCCCTTCGGGGCA
>WNFT01003280.1_pt1 | contig 13955 bp, 10 predicted proteins | sample 5400191 | NCBI WGS metagenome assembly WNFT01 (sample SAMN13153359, study PRJNA577476) | soil metagenome | isolation source: 80 cm saprolite under Madrone tree | place: USA:California | collected 2016-06-14
ACCGCAATCTCTTCCGCGTTCGAGTCGATCACGAACATCGCGTCCGGAAGCTGCGCCATGTTCTCGATGCCCTCGAGGTTCTGAAACAGGTGCTTCATTTCGCGGTCCAGCCGTGCTCTTTCCTTTTTAGAAAGCTCGGCCATGCGGCCATCTTCGTTCATGGCTTTCAGCAGCTTCAGCCGTTTGATGGATTTTTGCAGGGTCGACCAGTTGGTCAGCGTGCCGCCCAACCAGCGGTGGTTCACAAAGAATGCGCCGCACTTCTTGGCTTCTTCCGCCACGGCTTCCTGCGCCTGCCGCTTGGTGCCTACAAACAATACCGTTCTGCCGTGCGAGGAAATTTCGCTCACGAATTTGCTCGCTTCGCGGAACATCTTGAGTGTCTTCTGAAGATCGATAATGTGGATGCCGTTGCGTTCCCCGAAAATGTATTCCTTCATCTTGGGGTTCCAGCGGCGCGTCTGGTGGCCAAAATGAACTCCGGCCTCCAGCAGCTCCTTCATCGTAATTTCAACTGCCAAGTTTCCTCCTTTAAGGATTGCTGCTTGCGGCGGCGGATCGAAGTCGCCCGCGATACGCTGGAGAGCAGCCTTCTTGCCGGCAGCTTGCCGGCCATGATCTCGTCCCGGTAAAGCGGGACGGAGTTCGTCGACGCCCCGCAGGACGTCAAAAAACTAGCGCTTCGTGAACTGGAAGCGCTTACGCGCGCCCTTCTGCCCGTACTTCTTGCGTTCCTTCATTCGGGAGTCGCGCGTCAGAAAACCGTTCGTTCGCAGTGATGGTCGCAGCTCCGGATTGAACTTCGCAATCGCGCGCGACAATCCCATGCGCACCGCGCCGGCTTGTCCGCCGACACCACCGCCATTCGCGGTCACCACCACATCCACCTGGTCCGTCAGGCTGGTGAACTTCAGCGGCTCGGTGGCGTCATGCTTCCACGCGAAATTCGGGAAGTATTGCTCGACCGTCCGCTTGTTTATCGTGAACTTGCCCGAGCCGGCGCGCAAAAATACGCGCGCGATCGACTCCTTGCGGCGGCCGGTACCCAGAAACCAATTTGTGCCCGCGATGGGCATACCCGTAGTGCTCAACGATCCTCCTCAATTACAAACAGTTCCGGTAAAACCGGAACCTGCAAACTTCACGCTTCGGCTTGCCCGCCTAGGCGGGGTAGCTCCCTACTCGACGAAGGAAGGCACCGCAACGTGCGGAAAAACATTTGGCGCACTACCCTTTACCCCAAGCCCTAAAAACAGTGCGAAGGGGCGCCAAACCAGGAGACTGGAATACTGCAGGCTGCTAACCCACCAGAACAACAATCCCCGAATCTCAGTAGCACGGCCTTTAGGCTGTGTTCTTAAACAATCCCTACAGCGCGACCGCTTCCGGCTTTTGCCCGGCGTGCCGCGCCAATCCCGCCGCGTCGCGATAAATCCGCAACTTCTTCGCCCGCCGCGCGCGCAGCTTGTTCTTCGGCAGCATCCCGAGAACCGCTTCGCGAATCATCCAATCCGACTTGGTGGCGCGCAACCGTTTCGCCGGAACTTCCTTCAATCCGCCGGGATACCCGCTGTGCGAGTAATAAATTTTCTGCTCGACCTTGTTTCCGGTCATGCGCACCTTGTCCGCATTGATCACCACCACGTGATCCCCCGAATCCAGGTACGGCGTAAAACTCGGCTTATCCTTGCCGATCAACATTCGCGCCACTTTGGTGGCCAGCCGCCCGAGCACTTGGTCCGTGGCATCGACCACAAACCAGTTCGCGCCTTCCTTCAGCGCCTCGGCCTCTTCTCCCTTGGCTACATACGTCCTCATCGCCCTTAGTCACACCTTTCCCCGTAGAGACAAACGTCAATCTTAAAGTACGTGTCGGCCTCTGTCAACGCACTTCCTCAACATCAACGCATACGGTTGCCGCGCCGCCGAATGTTTTCGGAACTTAACGCGGCCGCAAACGTACCAACAGTAGATCGAGTCGGGAACCGTGCGCTGAAGACGCAGCTTTGCCGGGAGGCCAGGCTTATGAATTCGTTCAACAATCAGTTGCGGCAGGTTCTGCGAAGGCTTGGACGAGCGCCGATGTTCACCGTCGTAACGTTAATCACGCTAGCCGCAGGCGTGGGCGCGAACACTGTCGTATTCAGCGTTCTGGAGGGCGTCCTGCTGAAGCCTTTGCCCTATTCGCACGCTGAGTCGCTCGTTGGCGTGTGGCACACCGCTCCGGGCATTAACATTCCGGAGCTGAACATGTCGCCCTCCGACTACTTCATCTACCGCGAGCAAGGGCAGACTTTCCAGGATATCGGACTGTATTCCGGTGATTCGGTAAGCGTGACGGGACTCGGTGAACCGGAACAGGTGCCAGCGCTCAAGGTCACAGACGGCACCCTTCCGATTTTAGGCGTGCAGCCGATGTTGGGCCGCACTTTCCGCCGCGAAGATGATTTGCCCGGCGCTCCGCAAACCATCTTGCTGACATATGGATATTGGCGAAGAAAGCTCAGCGGCGACTCCTCTGCCGTCGGGCGGACGCTCGTCGTGGACGGAAAAGAGCGCCAAATTATCGGCGTATTGCCGAAGGGGTTTCATTTTCTGGACCACGAGGATCCCGCGCTGATAGCGCCCTTCCAGTTTGATCGCAATAAGACGCACCTGGGGAATTTCAGCTATGAGGGGCTTGCCCGACTCAAAGCTGGAATGACCCTGCAGCAAGCCAACGCCGACGTCGCGCGCATGCTTCCGATCGTCATGAGCAGCTTTCCCGCCCCGCCAGGATTCAGCATTAAATTGTTTGAAGATGCGAAGATCGGCCCTAACGTGCGGCCGCTGAAACAGGATGTCGTGGGCGATGTAGGGAAGGTGCTGTGGGTTCTGATGGGCTCGATTGGCATGGTGCTGCTCATCGCCTGCGCAAACGTCGCAAACCTGCTGCTGGTCCGGATGGAGGGACGAAGGCAGGAGTTGGCGCTTCGCTCTGCGCTTGGTGCCAGCTGGGGACGCATCGCTGGTGAGCTCTTATTGGAGAGCGTCATTCTTGGATTCCTCGGCAGCACGCTCGGCTTAGCCTTGGCCTACGGTGCATTGCGCGTGCTCGTTGCGATCGCACCGGCAGGACTGCCGCGCATCAGCGAAGTAGGAATTAACGGGCCAGTGCTGCTTTTCACTTTGCTCGTTTCATTGCTCGCTAGCTTGCTCTTCGGTTGTGTGCCCATCTTGAAGTATGCGGGCGCGCGTCTGACGACCGGCATTCGCGAGGGAGGACGCGGGCTGAGCCAAAGCAAAGAGCAACATCGCGCGCGAAATACGCTTGTGGTTGTACAGGTTGCGCTCGCCCTCGTTCTGCTGATCTGTTCCGGGCTGATGATTCGCACTTTTCGCGCACTGACCAAGGTAAATCCCGGATTCAGTGGGCCGGCGGAACTGCAAAGTTTTCGTGTCACTATTCCGGATACGCATGTGAAGGAACCGGAGCGCATCATCCGCATGGAAGAGGAAATTCTACACAAGCTGGAAGGGGTTCCGGGCGTTTCCTCGGTGAGCATCGGCACTAGGCTTCCGATGGACGGCGATGGCTGGCACGATCCGATTCTCATCCAAGGGCGCACGTATGCGGAGGGAGAGTTCCCGCCACTGCGACTCTTCAAGTTCGTATCGCCGGGGTTCCTCAAAACCGTGGGTACCCCGCTGGTGGCCGGCCGCGAGATCACTTGGACGGACACCTACAACAAGATTCCCGTGGCCATGATCTCGGAAGGACTGGCGCGCGAGTATTGGCACGCACCCGCCGATGCCCTGGGCAAACGAATTCAGGTCAGCACGAAAGACGATTGGCGGGAAATTGTTGGCGTAGTTGGCGACATGCACGATGATGGCGTGAACAAGAAGCCGCCCACTTCCGTCTATTGGCCGCTGCTTCAGGCGCATTTCGAGAGCGACGACATTTCCGTGCGGCGCGATGTGGCGTTCATTATTCGTAGTCCGCGCGCCGGCTCGGAAGCCTTCCTAAAAGATGTGCGGGAAGCGGTGTGGTCCGTGGATCCCAATTTGCCGCTCGCCGATGTGCATACTTTCGATTATTTCTACAAGAGATCGATGGCGCGCACAAGTTTCACCTTGATCATGCTCGGCGTCGCTGGAAGTATGGCGCTGCTGCTCGGTGTCGTGGGCATTTACGGAGTGATCGCTTATTCCGTATCGCAGCGGACGCGGGAAATCGGCATCCGCATGGCGCTCGGCGCACAGCAGCCCACCGTCACCGGAATGTTCGTGAGGCATGGATTACTGCTGACGGGCGTAGGCGTGGCGTGCGGTCTAGTCGCGGCCGTACTCCTGATGCGCCTGATGTCGTCGCTGCTATTCAACGTGAACCCGGTCGATCCGATCACCTACGGGACCGTGTCCCTCGGACTCGCGGCCACCGCGTGGCTCGCCAGCTATCTGCCCTCGCGCCGTGCGGCAACAGTCGATCCCGTCGAAGCGTTGCGAGCAGAGTAGCTAGTCGATAGCGCAGTCCCGTCCAAGGTTCACCGTATTTCGCTTGGAGTCGCGGAGTTGCGACCTAATTTACGGTCAGGGAAAGAGCGAGTGGGTGACTCACCCCGTTCGAGCTTGCGGTGACCGTCAGAGTATAGTTGCCCTTGGGCGTTCCTGGATTCTTGGGGCCGCTGCTACCGCTACCGCCGCAACCGCCTGCCAACACTAGGGCCAAGAGAAGAATGGCGAGAGAAGACGCAAAAGCACTTCTCCTCCACAGGAGTGGGCTTGTAAATCTCGCGAGCGAGATCACCAGTGCGAACACACAGAATACGAGCAGGACGACGAGGAAGCCGAAGGGCGGCATTCGCGGAGTTGTCATTCGCGGCACGATGAGCGATGCGGCCGTTGTCGTGACGTTTATCGCGAACGCCGAAGGCGATCCGCTGGGAGTGACGGCTCCCGGTGAGGGTGTACAGACGGCCAAAGAGGGCGCGCCCGTGCAAGTCAGCGCAACAGTTCCGGCAAATCCGTTTAGCGGTGAAATCTGCAGGTTATACGTAGCCGTCTTGCCGGCCGTCACGGTCGCTGAAGTGGAGCCACTAGTTGCGGCCGCTAGGGAGAAATCCGTGGCGTTTCCGGCGAGAGCTACGGCGCGCGGACTGCCGGAGGCGTTGTCGGTGATCGTCAGTGAGCCGGTTCGGTTCCCGCTGACAGTGGGAGCAAAGGTAACACTGAAGGTACAACTGATGCCGGGGGCAACGCTATTCCCGCAGGTGTCGGATCGAGAGAAATCACCAGTCAGCGCGACGTTCGTGATGATGAGCGTCCCGTCGCCGGTGTTGTTCAATGTGAAGCTTTGCGAAGGGCTGGTGGTGCCGACTTGCTGAGCGGAAAAATTCAATGCGCTGGCGGAAAGGGCAACCGCTGGAGCGACACCTTTACCGGAGAGGGTTACGGTTTGCGGGCTGCCGGCATCATTGGTGATGATTTGGAGGAGACCAGAGCGGACTCCTTTGGCGGTGGGAGTGAAATCAACGTTGACTGCGCACGAGCCTTTGGCAGCGATGCTGGAGGCGCAGGTATTCGTCTGCGAAAAATCACCAGTGACGGAGAAGCCGCAGACGGTCGTGGCAGTGCTCGCCGTATTCGTAATGGTTGACGAGAGCGCGGCGCTGGTTGAACCAACGTTCTGATCCGCAAAGGCCAGACTGACCGGGAAGAGAGTAAGGACGGATGGCCGAGCGAATTCGTAGGCTCCCATGTCGACGATTGCAACGCAATCACCATTGCCATCGAGGATTCGGGGGTTTCCGGCGATGTCCTGAGTGGGAAGGCTGGGCGCGGTGTTTGAACCGGCATCAATGGCGGGGGAAGTTACCTGGAGATGGAAGTCCGAGGCGGAATTGACGAAGAGCGGATCCGCGGAGATGTTGCCGTTGTTGCCGGAAGATGAGGAGCAAGAGCCGGCGAAGGTGGTCCCCGAAGGGTTGAAGACATCGTTGAACTGGAAAATGGGAGATTGCGTGCTGTAGCTGGTGTCGCAGTCGACGGCGATCTGGCTGGCGGTACCGACGAAAATGTTGTTGAGGAACTGGGTCTGGTTAGGAAATCCGCTGAAATAGAGTTCGGAACCGCCTTGGGGAGCGCTGTTGGCGGAGAAAGTGTTGTTTACGAGGGTGGGGCCGTTCGCACCGGAGGGGACGAGTGTGGCGATACCACCGCCCTTAGAGGCGGTGTTGCCCGTAATAACGTTTTCGATGATGAGAGGATCCGAGTCGTTCACCATGCCGATTCCGCCGCCGCTCGTGTCAACTGCGTTTCCCGTGATGACGTTGCCGCGAATCGTGGGTGTCCCGGCGCTGAACATGGAAATGCCCCCACCACCCACTCCGTTCCCCGCGACATTGCTGGAAACCGTGTTGTTGATGATCTGGGCGGTAGACGCGCCGAGGATAAGAATTCCGCCCCCGCCATTGCCACCGCTGCAACTGGTCCGCTTGTTGTTCGTGATCGTGTTCCCCTGCACGACTGGCGAGCCGAAGTAAATACCGATGCCCAGGCCGTCGCAACCGACATTTCCAGTGATTGTGTTGTTCGTGATCGTCGGCGAGGAACTGTTAACTAAGATACCGCCTCCCAGATATCCGGAATTGGACCCAGCAAGGCCATTCTGGACGGTAAATCCGTTGAGGACGGAGGAAGGACCCTCCTGCGCCGCAAACCTGACGACGGAGTCGAGGCCGCCTCCGTCGATGATTGTGGTAGCGGCCCCATTCACGCTCTTGACGATGATCGCCTTGCCTTTGAAGTCGATATTTTCTAAGTAGGTGCCGTCTGCGACGAGGACCGTATCTCCGTTTACGGCGGCGTCAATGGCAGCCTGGATGGTGGGCTTATCGGCGGGAACATGGATTGTGGTGGCCGTGGCCGCAACCGGGAGAGCGGCGGCCAACAGGCATGCGAGGACGAAGAATCGGTTGCGCGAGCGATAAGGGAAGGTCATGGGTGTGAACCTCCGGAAGTGTCGATGGTTTTCGCTGGACGAGAAATACCAGATTGTGGGAGTCGCGCAAGCGACAAGGGGCGACAGCGGAGGAAAGTCGCGCAATGTCGCTGGATCCCGCCCGGGCCCTTGACATGCTCGATGGCGCGCACGTCGTTCACCCTGATCATGCTCGGCGTCGCAGGGTGCATGGCTCGCCAGCTACTCACCTTCGCGCTGTGCGGCCACGGTAGACCCCGTGGAAGCCTTGCGCGCGGAGTAAGCACGTCACAGGGCGCAAACGAAGGTGCCACTGGGTAGGTCTCGCTAATGATTTGCAGTATCCGAATTCGAGTGCGTTTCGGCCAGACTTTGCTGGCGGCGTGCAAGTCGTGTTATTTTCGGAGGGTTTTCAAAGCAAAGGAGAAACAGGATGGCAACCCCACAAAAAGCCCCGATGAAACTTACGCAAGAACCGCAGATTGTGACGTGGCCGGAAATGCATTACGTCTTTATCGAGAAAATTGGACCCTTTCAAAATACCGCGCCCCAAGCCTGGCAAGAAGTGCATCCACTTGTTCCGGGGATTTCGGAACACAACAAAATCACCGGATACATGAGCCTCTACAAAGTCGGGGCAAAGCTCTATCGCGCCGGTGTTTCGCTTGCCGCAGAACCCAAAAATTTGCCGGCAAATTTAACTTACGAGAGATTCAAGGGCGGCAAGTACAGCCGTTTTGTGTTGACCGGGTCTTATGCCCATTTGCCCGAGGCTTCTGGCCGTGTGTTTGAAATAGTCGCCGAAAAGAAGATCCAAATGCACGACGACTACTGCATCGAAAATTACACCAAAGATCCGCGAATCACACCAGCGGATCAATTGGTCACCGAAATACTTGTTCCCACGCTGTAGTTCTGGGGTGGAAGGCCAAATTGGGGCTTACGCCCTCGCCAATGGGGTCCAGACTTGCATCGGGGTTTGGGCCCGATTGGCCCAGGCATAGTAGGGGATAAAGGTCAGCCGCACTGGACGCGATTTCCGCGGTGGTGCGTTATGCGAGAAATACAAGCTGCCGCGATCGGCCGATTCCTCGTATACGGCCCCGGGATGCCGGAGCACCAGAACCCCACCGAGCAAATCCTTCTCGAACGTCTGCTCGAATTTGCTGCTTGAATCCTTGTCAGTGCTGAGCGCCACATCTTTCAGCGCCACGCCCTCGCCCTGATCGATCTGCTCCATGCAGTACACCAGTGGCCCACGCTGCACGGCGATGCGGCCGTTGTTCTCGGTGACTTGCGCGTTGGCCTCCAGGACTTGCGGCGCCATATTGAATCGCAGCGTGACCGAGTCACCTGCGGTCCATTGACGCCGAATCCGCAGATACTGACCTGCTTTTGCGCCCGCAGCCGCCTTCCCATTGACGGCAACGTTCGCCGTATCCGTCCAACCTGGGATACGCAGAAAAAGCGTGAACTCGGCCGGCTCCGCTGGAGCGACGGCAATTTCCACGCTTCCCTCCCACGGATAATTCGTCTTCTGCCGAATCTTCAGCCCCGCCCCATTTTCGAGGTGCCAGTCCAGCAGCGAATTGTCGTACAGGTGCACATAAACGCCCTCGCTGCTGGTGCTGTAGAAATATCCCGGCAGTGAAGCCAAAGTGCGCTCCAGGTTCGGCGGGCAGCACGTCGTGTCATACCACTCGTTGCGAATCTTGTCTCCACCCGACGGATCGAACGCCAGCGGATTCCGATAGCAATACAGCGTGCCGTTCAGCGACATCCCCGAATTGATGCCGTTGTACAAAGCGCGCTCTATAACGTCCGCATACCTGGCCTCTCCCGTAGCCGCCAGCATGCGCCAGTTCCACATCATATTCCCGATGGCCGCACAGCTCTCGCCATACGCGCGCGCATTCGGCAATTCATACAGATCGCCAAAGGCTTCGCCGTCGCTCCGCGCGCCCACTCCTCCCGTGACGTACATCTGCGCCGAAACCAGATCTCTCCACAATGTGTTCAGTGTCTTCCAATACGTCTGATCGCCGGTCTCCAGGTAATAGTCGGTGGCTCCGCAGCAGGCATACATCGCGCGCACCGCATGACCTTCCAAATGCGTCCGCGAAGTGAATGGAATCCCGCAGAAGTGATACACATAATTTTCAGGCTGAAAGTGAATACGCGCGTCACCTGCGAGCAAATATCCCGCCAGCTCCAGGTGCCGCTTGTCGCCGGTGAGCCGATACAACTCGATGAGCGCCAGCTCCATTTCCGGATGCCCGGAAAACAGCGGCTTCTTGTCCTCGCCGGGACCGAAGTTCGGCAGCAAGAATTCGTTCACGAAACGGATGCCCGCGTCCAGCAAAGTGCGATCTCCGGTCGCCCGGTAATAAGCGATAGCCCCCTGCAAGAGGTGGCCAATGTTGTAGAGCTCGTGCCCATGTTGCTGCGTCTTCGGCTCCATGCGCTGCGCGGCGTGCTCCTGCACGTAGTAGGTGTTCAAGTAGCCGTCGGCCTGCTGCGCCGCAACGATCTCGCGAATATCTTTGTCCACCACCGCGCGCAATTCCGGCCGCTCGCTCGACTGAAGCGCGAAACCTGCCGCCTCAATCCATTTGTAAATGTCCGAATCGGAGTACACCGGACCGCGCTGCGCCGCCGTGCTCTTCCCGGTAAGACGCCGGAAATTATCCATGCGCCCGTTGACTTCCAGCAGCTTGCCCATCGACGGAATGCTGGCGGTCACGTTGGTCTCGCGGCGTGGCGACCAGAATCCAGTCTCAATCGTCACCGCATGTACCGGAACGCTGTGCAGCTTCGCGTACCGCGATTTCGCCAGGTTCAGAATCCCCTGGTCGCGGCAAGCCGGAGTTGTGGCCAGCGGAACTGACTTCTGCTCTCGCCCTGCAAGAGCGACCGTGAATTCGCTCAAAAGTTTCTGCGCGCCGGGCAGCACGGAAATCGCCGAAGCGGACATCGCCGAAGCGACGAACTTCCTGCGCGAATATTTTCCGTTCACGTCCATGGCGGCCTCCCGACGCAACTCTCCGCTCAGACCGCGCACATCATAGCGCAAGCGAAGCCCGATGTAGGCGCAGCACCTATGCGGGTACTTCTATTTTCAGTACCCCTCTCTCAGTACCTTTTTCCTACAAAATTCCCATAGCACGAGGCCAGTCTTTCCAGTAGTATTTCGCCATCGGATGTCCCCCGTAGTCGGTCGAAAAATGACGAACACTGACCTCTCCAGTTCCAGCAAGCCACACGTGCACAGGCGGGTGTCGCTCCGTCAGCCGCTTCGCTGCGGGTTCACAATCCTAATTTGCTCCTGTCTGTTTGCCGGTGCCGCGCAGTGTCGCGCCCGCGCTCCCCAGGATGTAGCCGAAGCCGCGCGCCAGGAACGCGCCCGCAAAGAGCAGGCGAAGAAGCAAAAGCACGTTTACACTGACGAAGATTTGCGCCGCGCGAAAATCCTGACCGCGGACGACGAAGCCCTTGTGGAATCCAGGCGGAAGCAGCAGCCCGTGTCAGTCGAGGAACAGGCTCAGGCCCCCGTCGACGCCGATACCGGGCTCGCGCAACTTCCGCTCGGCGATATCGCGCGCCGTTACCGCAATGCCAAACTCGCCGCGCAAACCCCCGATCCGTTCCACCTTCCGTTCGACGAGCCGGTTTTTGCCGCCCCCGTCATCTCGGTTCCTGAACTGGAGCCTCCTCTCCCAAGCTTTTCGCCGGCACATCCAAATGTCCTGCCTGCCCGCCCCAACGCGGCGGCCGTCGCGCCGGCAATTTCCAGCCCCGCGCCTTTGCAGGTTCTTGATCCCGCAATCTCGTTGCCCAAACTAGCGCGTCCTGCTCAGAGCTTTTCACCGGCGCACCCTAATCTCGCCCCGGGTCACCCCGACTCGGTAATTGCTCCGGTAATTTCTAGCCCGGCGCCTTTGCGCCGCCTCGATCCATTCACCCGGCGCTTCGCTCACTCCGCGCCTCCGCCGGTTTCGCGGATCGCACCGGCTGCGCCGCAGCCAAAAGCGGCTGCTCCGATCGCGCCCTCGACCGCGCCACCCACGGTGGCTCCGGCGATCACTCCGTCCTTACCGAAGCCAAGCGTCACTGTTTCCATAGCTCCGCCGCCAGGCTCAGTGAAAACTTCCTCGCCGCTCCACACCGTCATCATGCAACCCGGTGATTCTCTCTGGAAGCTCGCGCAGCAAAACCTCGGCCGTGGCTCGCGCTGGCAGGAACTGCTGGCGGCTAACCCTGGCATCGTGGACCCCACCCGCATCGCCGCCGGCACGGAAATCGTGGTGCCCGCCAGAGTCACGGGCTTGAAATCCGATCTGAAGGTCACCGTCAAGCAGGGCGACACGCTTTCGAGCATTGCGCGAGGAACCTACGGCCGCGCCGCCGCGTGGCGTTGCGTCGCGCAAGCCAATCCCGAAATCGCGGACGCCAACCGCATCTACGAAGGCCAGCAACTCCTTCTGCCCTTCAACTGCAAGCAGTAATCTCCGAATTCCTCTCTGCGCCCCCTCCGCGTTCTCTGCGCCTCCGCGTTATCCTTTTCGCTGCTCACGCCCCATCAGCCATGAAGATTGACGCTCGGCAAGAACTTCGGCGCCTTCCGCACCTTCGTCGCCTGTTCAAACGCATAGGCCAGCCGGATCAGCACCGGCTCGCTCCACGCTCGCCCGAAGAACGAAATCCCCACCGGCATGCCGAATACGAATCCCGCCGGCACGGTGACATTCGGGTATCCCGCCACCGCCGCCGCCCCAGAGCTGCCCCCGCCAAAATGATCCCCATCCATCAAATCCGTCAGCCAAGCCGGTCCGCCAGTCGGCCCCACCAGAGCGTCCAGATTGTGTTTCTCCAGCGTGGCGTCGATTCCCTCTTTGCGCGCAAGTTGATGGTTCTTTTCCAGCGCCTCGATGTATTCCTTGTCGCTCAACGACCCCTTGGCCTCCGCCTTCAAGAAAAAGTCCTGCCCAAAGTAAGGCATCTCTTTCTCGCGATTCTTCTCGTTGAACTCGATGATGTCCTTCAGCGTTTTCACCGGAGGATTAAAACCCGGCCGCGCCAGATACGCATTCAAGTTCGCTTTCAGCTCATACATGAAAACGGTCGATTCCGTCTCGCTCCACTTTCCCGCCGTTTCGATCTCCACCGGATCAACCAAGATCGCGCCCTCTTTCTTCATCGCATCCAAGGCCGATTCCATCACTTTGTCGACCGCGTCCATGAACCCAAACGTCTTGCGCACCACCCCAATCCGCGCGCCACGCAATCCGTTGGCCTTGAGAAACTGCGTGTAATCCGTGAACGATTTTCCCTGGCTCGCCGCCGTCGCGCTATCCTCGGAATCCACTCTGGTCAACGCCCCCAGCACCGTCGCCGCGTCGCGCACCGTGCGACACATCGGCCCTGCGCCGTCCTGGCTATGCGAAATCGGCACGATTCCGCCGCGGCTTACTAATCCCACCGTGGGCTTGATCCCCACCAATCCATTCGTCGAAGAAGGGCACACAATTGATCCATCTGTCTCCGTCCCAATCGCCGCCGCGCAAAAATTCGCCGAAGTTGCGGCGCCCGATCCCGAGCTCGACCCGCAAGGATTGCGGTCCAGCGCGTACGGATTCTTCGTCTGCCCGCCGCGCCCGCTCCAGCCGCTGGTCGAGTGCCGCGCGCGAATGTTGGCCCATTCGCTCAGGTTGGTTTTCCCGATAATCACCGCGCCCGCTTCGCGCAGCTTCCGCGCCACCATCGAATCCTTGGGCGGCTTCGACCCCACCAGCGCGAGCGATCCCGCCGTCGTCATCATCCTGTCCGCCGTGTCGATGTTGTCCTTGATTAACACCGGAATCCCGTGCAGCGGTCCCCGCGCTCCTTTCTCCTTCCGCTCCCGGTCCGAAGCCTCCGCAAGAGCCAGCGCATCCGGATTCACTTCGATCACGCTATTCACCGCTGGCCCACGCTTATCAAGCGCCTCAATCCGCGTCAAATATCTCTCCGCAATCCCCCGCGCCGTGTACTTCCCCGCCTTCATTCCCTCCTGCAATTCCGCGATCGTAATTTCTTCAAACTCAAACGTGGGCACGCCAGGCAAACTCTCCGGACCCTCGCGAGCTTCTATGACTTCTACCCTCATCACAGGCGCCATGGCGGTCACTAAACCGCCAGTCAAGCCGCTCTGTAAAAATGCTCTCCGCCCCTTTTTCATTTTCAAAGTGCAGCTCCTCCGGTAAGACCGTCGCTAAAACGCAGCGATATTACGACAAACGTGGCGGAGCAGAGGTGTTATTCTGCGTCAGTGCCAACGGCCTGCGAGTTCGGTTGTAACGGAGATGTAAACTGCTATGAATCGCTGTGAGTGGGTATTCCATTTTGTAACTCCCTACAGATTTCTGTATCGACTCTGGGCGCTGGTCCGACTTCACCGGCTTTGCCGTCACTAACCTACTCACTTTGTTGACCTTTTCATCCCCTAAAGGAATTCTATGTCTGGCCCTGTGATTGCCAACCATTCAGATGGGTGGGCGCGCGTGTGGTGTGCGTTCTCATACAAGACTGAACTGACATGGCAGTTGCAGCTACCGCCCTAGCTCGCGGAGGCAAAGCACGTTATATTTTGTCGCCAATCACAAGGAGATAACATGGACGTTCCGTTCCGGCCCTTGCTTTTAGCACGCGGCACTTCCCGGCTGCTTTTCCTCGGTATTCTATTGACATTCATGGGCAGCACTGCGGCCTTGGCGCAAACCACCGCCAGCATCCAAGGCACGGTCACCGACGCCAGCGGCGCGGCTGTGACCGGCGCGAAGGTCCGTGTCAAGAGCCAAGCCTTGGGTATCGAGAGAACCACGCAGACTAATTCCTCAGGCGACTATGAAGTGCCCGCCCTGCCCCCTGGCACCTACAGTGTCGAAGTACAAATGCGGGGTTTCGCGACGGAAGTCGCCAACTCCTTGACGCTGCAGGTCAGCCAAAACTCCGTTCA
>WNFT01003282.1_pt1 | contig 13952 bp, 13 predicted proteins | sample 5400191 | NCBI WGS metagenome assembly WNFT01 (sample SAMN13153359, study PRJNA577476) | soil metagenome | isolation source: 80 cm saprolite under Madrone tree | place: USA:California | collected 2016-06-14
TACGCGCCCGCCGCCGCGGGCTCGTTGATGGTGTAGACGACGTTGATGTCGGGGGCCTTCTGCAGGCAGTTCTCCATCGCGGTCTGCCCCTTCGCCTGATCGCCGCGAGTGTCCTGGCTGCAGACGATCTGCGGGTCGCCTTCCTGGATGCCGTAGCCCTTGAGGAAGCCGTCATGGCGAAGCTGGCCGACGGTGATGCCGGGCGCCAGGTCGAGCGTCGCGATCTTGGCCGGCTTGCCGGCCATGGCGGCCTTCGCGTACTCGCCGATGAGCACGCCCGCCTTGAAGTTGTCGGTGGCGAAGAGGGCGTCGGTGGCGTCCTGGGGCTCGGTCGGCGTGTCCAGGGCGATCACGAGCACTCCGGCGCTGCGCGCCTTCTTCACGGCGGGGACGATGGCCTTGGTGTCGCTCGGGGTGATCAGGATGGCCTTGGCGCCGCCGGACATCATGTTCTCGATGGCCGTCACCTGGCTGGCGTTGTCGCCGTCGAACTTTCCGGCACCGGTCATGAGCTTCGCGCCGTCCTTCTTCGCCGCCGCCTGGGCGCCCTCCTTCATCTTGACGAAGAAGGGATTGGTCTCGGTCTTGGTAATGAGGCCGACGACGATGGGGTCAGCGCCGAGCGCGGGGAATGCCGCGCAGAGCAGGGAGAGTTTCAGGAGCATCTTCGCGTTCATCGGGGACGCCTCCGCTGGAAGGCGGTGGGCGGAGCCAGTTCGGACACAACCGCGTTTCCGAGCTGGGCGGCGCCGCTCGCCGGGAGCCACATGCTGTAGACACAACGATTCCGCTGTGCATTACCCTGTCGGCGAGTTGGGGCGCAAGCCCCTGGGGTCTGTCCGGAATCTTTGGCGCATCGCGCAAGCCGGAGGGACATCCATGGAGACAAAGGAGATTCACATGCCGAAGACCTCTGCGTACGCCGCTCCGGCCGCCAGGAAACCGCTCGGGCCGTACACGATCGATCGCCGTCAGCCCGGCCCCCGCGACGTGCACATCGACATCCTCTTCTGCGGCGTCTGTCACAGCGACCTCCACCAGGTCCGGGCCGAGTGGGGCGGCGAAGTCTTCCCGATGGTGCCAGGGCACGAAATCATCGGTCGCGTCAGGCAGGTCGGCAAGCAGGTGACGAAGTTCAAGCCGGGCGACCTCGCAGGCGTGGGCTGCTTCGTGGATTCGTGCCGCGAGTGCGCGCCGTGCCGGTCTGGCCTCGAGCAATTCTGCGAGAAGGGCGCGGCGTTCACCTACAACAGCACGGAGATGGACCGCAAGACTCCCACGTACGGCGGGTACTCGCGGGAGATCGTGGTCGCCGAGCCGTATGTGCTGAAAGTCCCGTCCGCCCTGGATCCGGCGCGCGCCGCTCCGCTGCTGTGCGCCGGCATCACCACGTACTCGCCGCTTCGGCAGTGGAAGACCAAGAAGGGCGATCGCGTGGGCGTGGTCGGGCTGGGCGGACTCGGCCACATGGCCGTGAAGCTCGCCGCGTCGATCGGCGCGGACGTGACGGTGCTCAGCACGTCTCGATCGAAGGAGCCGGACGCGCGGCGGTTGGGGGCGCATGGCTTCGAGGTGACCAAGGAGCCGGCGACCTTCAAGAAGCTGGCGGGGAGCTTCGACTTGATCATCGATACGGTCTCGGCTCCGCACGACTACAATGCGTACCTGGGGATGCTGCGCCCCCAGGCGGCGATGGTGTTGGTGGGCGTGCCGCCAGAGCCGACGCCTGTCTCCGCACCCTCGCTGATCGGGGGAAACAAGCGGCTCGCCGGTTCCATGATCGGCGGCATCCCCGAGACGCAGGAGATGCTGGATTACTGCGCCGCGCACGAGGTGGCGGCGGACGTCGAGGTGATCCCGATCCAGGAGATCAACGAGGCCTACGAGCGGATGCTCCGCAATGACGTCCGGTACCGATTCGTGATCGACATCGGCAGCCTGCCCTGAGCGCTTCAACGCCCGGGTTCGATCGGGAGCTCGACGGTGAAGGTGGAGCCCTTGCCCGCTGCGCTCTCGACCCGGATCTTGCCCCCGTGCGCCTGCACGAACTCGCTGGCGATCCACAGCCCAAGACCTAGGCCGCCATACTGCCTGACCCCGACGGCCCTCTCGAACCGTTGGAAGATCCTCTCCTGGTCCTCGCGCGCGATGCCGATGCCTTCGTCCTGCACGGACAGGCGCGCGAGATCCCCATCGCGCTCGACCCGGACGTGTACCGGCCTCCCTCGGCCGAACTTGAACGCGTTGAGCAGCAGGTGGGCGATGACATGCTCGAGGCGGGCAGGGTCCCAGCTGCCCACCACTGGCGCACGCTCCTCCACCTGCAGCGCTGGGATGGCCGATGGAGCGAGGCGACCCCCCACTTCCCGCGCCAGCGCGCCCAGATCGACGGCCCTCCGGTCCAACTCGATGCGGGCCTGTTGCAGGTGGATCGCGTCGAGAAACTGATGGATCAGCCCGTCCATGCGCAAAATCTGGCGCAATGCAGCGCCGAGATCGTCCTCTTCCGGCGCCTCAAACCGGCCTCGCAGCCGCTGCAGACGCAGTTGGAGCGTGGTGAGCGGAGTGCGGAGCTCGTGCGCCGCGACGGTGAGGAAGTTCTCGCGCACGACGCGAGCGTCGTCGGCTGCACGTAGAGCGCGCAGCCTGGCGTGGCAAAGAATGCTGAAGCCCACACCGATGGCGAGGAATACCGCCGTGGCGATGACGGCAGGCAGCGACAGTGATGCAACCCCGGGTGGATCGAGGAAGACGACGTTCACGATCGCCGCGCCGGAAACCGTGCAGACGAGTCCTGGCAAGAGCCCGCCGTACCAGGCGCTGATGAAGTTGGCACCGTGGAAGAGCATGAACGGCACCATCTCGAGCGATGGCCGGAGGACGGCGTGCAGCGCCGCGGCTCCACCGAGCGAGGCTGCGACGACGGCCCAGGATCGGATGCGCGCGCGAGCCTCGCTCATGCCGCGCCATCATGGATGCGATCATCCGCCTGTCAATGGCTGTTGGCCGTCTCCGTCTTCGCTCGGCGTCCGATCGAGCGGATGTCTGGCATTGGATTCAGACGATAGTCTGTTGAGACGTTCAGTCGCGAGGCGTCAGGAGGTAGTCGCGCCATTCGTTGTGCACCAGCCCGCTGCCGATGATCTGGCCTCGCGAGTTGATGAACATCGCGCCTTCCAGGCGCGTGTCCTTCTCCTGCACGAGATCGTTCAGGTCCCAGACGATTCCGTTGAAGTACAACATCCCGCTGCCGCGCGGCCCGCCCGCGGTCGTACCGACCGCGCCGCCGTCGTCGTTGATGGAGTGAAGCTCGCCGACGGCGACGTCGCGCAGCAAGCGCGTCTGCGGATCCCAGACAAAGGCGTGGAACCCGTGATCTGAACGCTCGGCTTGGCCGACGACGACGCCATGCCGGTTGATGCCGGACGCGAAGGAATACGAGCCGCCGAAGTTGCCCAGCTCGCGGATGCCGTCCGGACCCCAGACGGCGGCGCGGTGCGGTGCGAAGGCGTTGTTCCACACGTCGCCGACGATGTAGCCGCCGCCCCGAGCAAAGGCAGCGCTGTTGACGTCGCTCGAGCCGAGATCGACGATGCTGCTGCCGTCCTCCAGGTACCCGTGGAAGACGCGGTCGGTGCCGGTGCCGCTGACGTGCGCCCCGCCGACGATGATACCGGCGTCGTCGATGCTGCCGGCGTAAGCGCCGTCCGCGCCGCCCAGCGTACGCACCGATTGCCACGTTCCGGACGCCGTCATGCGGTAGCTATTCCAGGCGTCGTCGTTCCCGCTCCAACGGAAGGTGGTCAGCGCGATCCGACCTGCCGGCGAGATGCGGATCGTCCAGGCATCGTTGGTGGGCCAGACCTGGCGCTCCTCCCCGGTCCCTGCATCGCGATAGAACGCCAGGTCGCCGACCATGATTTGTTCTGGCGGCTTGACGAACACGATGTTGCCGCCGTCGTCGATGCCGCCGAGTGAGGTGAAGAGGTTGCCGAACCCGATCACCGTGTAGGCCGGGAACGGCCAGAAGATGGCGCCGAGCGCCAGGTCCTGATCGAGCCGCAGCGTGCAGCCGCCGAGACCGGAACACGCTCCCGTCCACCCCATGAAGATGGATCCCGCCGGGGCCGCGGCGCTGGCGGAGACCGTGGTGCCCGCGTCATAGAGACCGTCGCAGCTTCCTTCGCACTTGCGAGATCCCAGGGACACCGAGCCGTGGCCGGCTCCGGACATCGCGAAGGAGAGCCGGTACATGCGGATGAAGGTCGCGCTGACGGCCGAGTCGGCATCGAGGGTCAGCTTGCAATCCCCCGAACCGGTGCAGCCGCCGCTCCAGCCGGCGAACCGCGAGCTGGCATCCGGCACGGCCGTGAGCGCCACGGTCGTGCCGGAGTCGAAGGGAGCCGCACAAGTCGGACCGCAGTCGATGCCCGCGGGGGAAGAGAGCACCGTCCCCGGACCGCTCTTGCTGACGGCGAGCGAGAAGCGGATCCGTTCGAAGATGGCCGTGACGGCCACGTCGGCTGCGAGAGTCACGGCGCATTGTCCGGCGCCGGTGCAATCGCCGCTCCAGCCGGAGAACCTCCAGCCGGCGGCGGGAGCGGCGACAAGGGACACGGCCGTGCCGGCATCGAACTGGCTCGAGCAGGTGGCGCCGCAGTCGATGCCGGCGGGGGTCGACACGACGCGGCCGGATCCCTGCAACACGACGCTGAGTCGATGCGTTCCGGGGGGCGGAGGAGGCGGTGGAGGCGGCTTTTGCGAGAACGTCGCGGACACGGAAACATCGCTGCTGAGGTTGAGCTGGCAGGGCCCGGGCCCGCCGCATGCTCCCGACCACCCGATGAACGTCGCGCCCGCGTCGGGCACGGCCTCCAATTGCACCTGGGTCCCCGTCGCGAAGGTTGCGCTGCAGCTCGCTCGACAATCCGGCCCCGCGCCTCGGACGACACCGTCGCCCGTGGTCGAGATGCGCACGGTGGCTTGGGTGGGGCCGACCGAGCCAGTCGGCGGAGAGCCCTTGCCGCAGGACAGGCAAAGACTGAGGACGGAGACGAGGATGAACGGGCGCATGCAGACCCCCCAAAGGCGCCCTACTAAGGTTGGCGCGCGTTCAGGAGAGGACAAGCTCGTGCGGATTTCGGAGCTGCCTGGCTGGCGCTTGTCGGGCCCTTCGGAACAGTGTGGAAATCGTCTGTTCAGTTCTGGACTCGTTCCGGAACGAGCCCACACCCAGACGCCCTGTCCCATTCTGGGCTAAAGGGGATGCGCATGAGAATCCCTCGCCCCGCATCGTCCTGTCTCTTCGCGCTTGTCCTCTGCATTTCGCTGCGGGAGGCGCATGCGGCACCGGCGACGAACGCCATCGATTCACGCACAGCGGTCGCTGACGGGGTCAAGCTGCATTACCTGGTGTCCGGCAGCGGTCCGACAGTGATCCTGTTGCACGGCTACGCAGAAACGTCGCGCATGTGGAGGCCGCTCATCCCCCGGCTCGCCGAGAAATTCACGGTGATCGCGCCGGACCTGCCAGGGATCGGCGACTCGGATATCCCGCGGGATGGCCTGGACATGAAGAGCGCCGCGGCGCGCATCCATGCGCTCGTCAAATCGCTGGGCGTCGAGAAAGCGAGGGTTGTAGGCCACGACATCGGCCTGATGGTGGCGTACGCCTACGCCGCGCAGTTCCCCGCGGAGACGGAAAAGCTGGTCTTGATGGATGCCTTTCTTCCCGGCGTGGCCGGCTGGGAGGCCATCTACAACCACCCCCACCTCTGGCATTTCCGCTTCAACGGACCTACGCCAGAAGCACTGGTGAAGGGTCGTGAGCGGACGTACTTCGAGAGCCTCTGGAATGGCTTCGCGGCCGACGAGACGCATTCGATTCCGGAGGCCGATCGCGTCGCTTACGCGAAGGCTTACGCCCGCCCGGGACGGATGCGCGCGGGATGGGCGTATTTCGTTTCGTTCCAGAAGGCGGCCAAGGATTTCGAGGAACTCTCCCGGACCAGGCTGACCATGCCGGTCCTTTCGATGGGCGGCGCGAAGGCGAACGGCACGGCGCTCGGCGAGCAAGCCAGGCTGGTCGCTACGGACGCGGCGGTCATCGTCCTCGAGAACACCGGACACTGGATGATGGAGGAAAACCCGCGGGAGACGATGGACGCGCTGACGAAGTTTCTCTGACGGGCTCGTCCGGGATCGCGTCAGTCCAGCACGGGAGGCCCCGGAGGACCGCCGCAGATCTGTCCGGATATCGTGCCGTCGAAGCCGGTTGGAGTGCTCGTGCCCTGCGAGAAGAGCAAACCACTGACGCCGGTGAACGCCCGCGATCCGTCGACGATCTCATCGAACTCGAAGAAGCTGCCGTCCACCGCGTTGAGGACGCCCCTATCCTGGATGGTCAAGTCACCGGACGGCGTGGTGATGACCAGTTCCCCCGTGTACAGGAGCAGCTCCGGAGAATCCCCGGGCTCGAGCGCAACCACGGCGAACCGCGTCGTTCCCGCGAGCACGCCAGAGAAGATCTCGCCTTGGGTGCAGACCCCGAAAAGGCTCGTACACCCCTCGAGGAAGAACGCGGTCACGATCGGTGCGTTGACGGGCGTGCACGGGTCGCCGATCGACCCGCCCAGGTCGCCGCTGCTCGACTGCTCGCTGGCGCGCGCGGACACCGAAACCAGACCGATCGCCAATCCGGAGATCGCCGCCATCCACGTGGCTCGCATGTTCCACCCCGAGGCCGTGGATACTACGTTGTCGCCCCCGGACGCAACCGTAGTCTTTCAGTGTCGTTGTAACCGGACTAAGTCGCCGCGGGCAGGCCACGCCCGGGGTGTGACGGCCCCTGAGATCAGGGGGTGAGGACCGCGCGGAAGCGGACGCGATTTTCCATCATCTTCGCAAAGGCTTGCTCCGCCTGCTCGAGCTTGAAGACCTCCACCCGCGGACGGACGCCAGTGAGGACGCTGAAGGCCACGGTCTCCTCGGAATCCATCGCGCTTCCGCTGGGCCATCCCGCGACCCGCTTTCCGCTGAGCAGCGTCAACCCGGACACTTTCAGCGGCTCCACTGCTGCGGCGACGATGAGGAGCTTGCCGCGAGGCTTCAGGCCGTCGATGGTGCTCGAGATCGCCTCGCTGTTCGGCGCCGTCGCCAGGACCAGGTCCGCTCCCCCAAGCTTCTGCAGGCCTTCGGCGGCGGTGCCCTTCTGCGTGTCCACGTACTCCTGCGCGCCGAGCTTCTCGGCGAGCTCCTTCTTGTCCGCGCCGCGCGAGATGGCGATGGTCCGGAAGCCCATGCGCGCGGCGAACTGGATGGCCAGGTGGCCGAGGCCGCCGATGCCCTGGACCGCTACGGTGTCGCCCGAGCGAGCCCCGCTGTTGCGAAGCGCGTTGTAGGTCGTGATGCCGGCGCAGAGCAGCGGCGCGGCCTCGGCAGCGTCCAGCTTCTCGGGAATGCGCGCAACGGCTTCGTGCGGGACGACCAGATACTCGGCGTAACCGCCGTCGTAGCTGATGCCGGTGACCTGCCCGCGTTCGCAGTTGATGAAGAGGCCCTTGCGGCACGCATTGCAGACGAAGCAGTGGCCGCCGTGCCAGCCGACGCCTACCCGGTCGCCCTTCTGCCACTCGGTCACGTTGGCGCCGACTTTCTCGACCCTGCCGGCGATCTCGTGACCCGGAATGCGCGGGAACGAAAGCCCTGGATAGGCGCCGAACTTCACGAGCGCATCGCTGTGACAGATTCCGCAGGCCTCGACCTGGATCCGGATTTGCCCCGACGCCGGCTCGGGCAATTCGCGCTCGACCAGCTCGAATGCGCCACCGGCCTTCGACACCTGGACGGCCCTCATCATCTTCGGCATGGTTGCTCCTCCCGCTCGTCGCGATCGGCGAGATCCTTCTGCGATGCACATGCCGCCAAGTCGATGCGACCTGCTCGCTGCCGGCGATCCAGGGAGGTCAGGACTCCTCGGCCAGCGGACGGACGTCGAGCTCGGAGCAGCCCACCGCCGCGGCGTAGCGCGGCGCCCATTCCATCGCGTCCTGCAGCGACTGCGCCTGGAGGATCACGTAGCCGGCGATGAGCTCCTTCGACTCGGCGAACGGCCCGTCGGTTACGGTGTGCTTGCCGTGGGCGAACTTGAACCGTACGCCCTTCGAGCTCGGCTGGAGACCCTCGGTCGTGACCAGCACGCCGGCCCTGATCATCTCCTTGGTCAAGCGCCCCATCTCGGCCATCTGCTGCGGCGTGGGCGCGACACCGTCCTCGGAGGCGGCGTCGGCCTTGTGCAAGGCCATGAACCGCCGCGTCGTCAGTCCTGCCGGCTTCGGCGAGATGCCGATGTCCCACGGTTCCGTCACCGGCCGGATGTCGATCTCGACGTTGCCCATCACGTTGGCGAAACGCGATGCCCATTCGATCGCTTCCTCGATCGACTCCACCCGGAGAATCGCGAAGCCCGCAGGCAGCTCGTTCGACGCGCTGAAGGGGCCCGTGATGACCGTGCGCTTGCCGCCCTCGAACTGGAGGCGCGCGCCTTGCGAGCTCGCCCGGAGGCCTTCGGCTCCGACCAGCGCGCGGGCCTCGGCCATGGCCCCCATCAACTTCCCGACCCGGGCGATGAGCTCCAGGCTGGGAGCGGCGCCCGCCTCCCAGTGCGCGTTGGTCCGATGCATCATCATGAACCGCATCGACGTGCCTCCGGATCGCTGCGCAAGGCCTGCTCAGCCGCGAAAAACTCCACGACCGCTGTCGAAAGGACCTCCGGCTTCACGTTGTGCGTCTGACCCTTCAGCGTGCGCAGCTGCGCGCCCGGGACGGCCTTCGCCACGGCGCGCACTGCTTTTTGCAGCCTCGCGTCGGTCTTCCCACCATGGATGGCGAGAGTGGGAGCGGTGATGGACGCGAGCCGCGCGGCCGGCAGCGAGAAGTCGCCCATGACGGCGGCGTCGTAGGGGAGCGTATGCGCCACCGCTTCCAGCTTCCGCCAAACCCCGGTCATCAGGCGCATCAGCAGGACGAAGGGGGCGGGGATACCGACCATCTTGCGCATGAAGTACTTGACCGCGGCGCCGCGGTGACCTTCGGCGATCAGCCGCTTGAGCTGCCCTTCGTGACCCGCGGCCGCATGGTGAGCGGCGTCATCGATCATGAACGGCGGCTCGTACACCGCGAGCTTCTTGATGGCGGGCCCTCTGGCGGCTGCTTCCAGGGCCAGGGCCGCACCGGAGGAAAGGCCGAGCAGGAATGCCGATCCGCCCGCTGCCTGGACGAGCGCTTCGATGTCTTCGACCTCGCGCTCCTTCGCATACGGGCGCGTATCGCCACTGTCGCCCCGGCCCCGGCGGTCGTACATGAACACGGTGAATCGCCGCGCCAGCAGAGGCGCCAGCTTCGGCATCGGCCCGAACGCTCGACTGCACAACGCGCCGTCCACCAGGATGACCGCGGGTCCTGCGCCAGACCGCTCGAACGCAATTGCGGTTCCGTCTTTCGAAATGACTTTTTCCATGAAGTTGTCCGTGGACCGGGTCAGTCGCGCACGCGGAGCGGAATGATGGAGCGGAGCCGGGCATCGCGCAGGTAGAGCCCTCCCCAGATCAGGACGGCGACGTAAATCGGGAAGAGGGTGTGGCTGAAGAGCGGATTGCCGACCCGCACATGGGTGGCAATGGCGCCCCCGAGGTAGCCCGTCAGCAAGATCGCTCCCAGTATGGAAGTGGGTCGAATCGCATACGTGACGACACAGACGAGCAGGACGACGCCCAGGCCGAAGACGACGCTCGCAGGGTAACCGAGCTGAGTAGACCCCTCTACGACAGGAGCCAGTCGCAGCAATTTGCCGACGGCATCGAAGGCCAGGAACAGGATCGCGAGGCCGCTCATGATGCGTCCGGCCCAGACCCCTTTCCCCGAGGCGGCAGCGGTCCGTGTCTCGGTCGCGCGCGGGGCGCGGGCTTGCTCGATCGACTTCCCTTTCTCGGCGATCACTTCCATGCGAGCGGTCTCCCTCTCTGGTCGGAAGCCGCGCTTCCGAGCGGTTTCGACGGGGTCGGAGCCCCGTCACGCCAGGGCGACGAACGGGGGCGCGCGGGATCGACATGTGCGCGGTTCTTTCTTGTCCTCGCGGTCAAGTCTTCGTCACTCCAGGGCTCGTGCACCCTGTATCCGCCGTCCCGGACCCCATGGGGGCGGCAAATTAACCGGGGCCGGGAGGGTGCGTCTCGCAAATTCTTGCGTGGCGTCGGCACGCAGAATCGGGCCCCCAAGTTACTCGTCCCGGGACGGGACGCGCTGCGTCATCGGACGGTGACGCGATGGCTATTCGTCGAAGGAGTGGGGCGGAAAGGTTCAACCGGTTGAGCCAACCAGCTACACTGCCGCCCGTGCCGAAGACGTCCGCGCGCACCTTGGTGCTTCGTCCGGCCGATCCCTTCGATCTCATCCGCTGGCTGGCCCGTTCGCAATCCGATCCGCGCAAGGCGGTCGCGGAGCTGGTCCAGAACTCCGTCGACGCGCACGCGCGCCACGTCGTCGTCTCGCGGCGGCGCCTGCGCGGCCGTCCGGCGGTGACCGTTCGCGACGACGGCGAGGGCGTCTTGCCGGGTCTCGGCCGCGAGGAGGCCCTCCGCTACATCGCGACGAACATCGGGAGCTCGCGAAAGCGCAGCCTCAGTGCCGAGGAACGCCGACGTCTGGTCGTCACCGGGCAGTACGGTGTCGGGCTGCTCGGATTCTGGTCGATCGGGCACCGGATGGAGATCCGCTCGCGCGTGGCCGGGTCCAGCGTGCACGTGCTCCGCCTGGTCGAGGACGAGCCCCGCGTCGCCCTCGACGAGCTGCCCCCCGAGATCGGGTCGGCGGAGACCTTCACCGAAATCGTGGTCACCGAGCTGCACGAGACCGGCTCGCGCGCGCTATCCGGCCGCCGCCTGGCGGAGTATCTCGCTGCCGAGCTTCGCGGGCCCATCCTTGCGTCCGGCGTCGAGATGGAGGTCCACGATGCCATGGCCAAAGGCACTGCGCAGAAGCGCTTCTCCGTGGTGCCGCGCCGATTCACGGGAGAACCCTTGCGGCTGGATGCCGATCTGCCGGTGGCTGGCTTTCCCTCCACGCACGTCGAGTTGTACCTCGCGCGCGGAGCCGAGCGGCCCGCCATCCAGGTGAGCTGCGCGGGGACGCTGGTGGCGGACGACATCGGCGAGCTGCACACGCTCGATCTCGACGCGCCGCCTTGGATCGGTTGCGAGCTCTCCGGGTTGATCGATTTCCCGGGGTTCACGGTGCCCCCAGGTTCAAGGCGCGGGGTGGTCCCCGATCGCGCAGCCGAGGCGTTCGCTCGCGCGATGATCGACTTGCGGCCGCTCGTCGAGAACGAGCTGCGGCGACTGGAGCATGAGCGTCGCGCCGCAGCCGACCGGCAGGTCGTCGAGGAGCTGCGGCGCGCGTTGCGCGGTCTCCGTGGTCGCCTGCCGCAATATGACCTTCCTCCGGTTCTCGGCGCCGGCGGTGGCGGCGAGGTTGCGGACGGGCGCGGCGGCCCCGAGCCGCTCGATCCGGAAGAAGCGTCGCCCGCGGAGATCGAGCTGTTCCCCGCCGGCGACCTCGCAACGGTGAGCATCGCACCCGATCCGGTCGAGGTCGCGCCTGGGCATGAGCACCGCGCTCGCGCCGAGGCTTGCGATGGCGACGGGCGGCCGATCCGCCGTGGCGTGACCTACCGCTGGTCCATGGAAGGCGCAGGTTTCTCCGTGCGCGGAGAAGGAGCGCGCCCGGCGGTGACGGCGGAATCGGCAACTCGCCCCGGAGCGACAGCGCGCTTGCGAGTCGAAGTCGAGCAAGGGACCCGGACCGTAGCCGCCGAGGCCACCGTGGAGGCGGTCGAGCCGCTCCCCGACGAGGCGGGCTTCGGGATCCCGGAGCCGCATCTGGTCGACGCTGCCGGCGAGACCTGGCGGAGCCGGTTCGATGGGCGGCGCTGGGAAGTGAACCAGATGCACGAGGACTACCTCGCCCTGAAGCGCGAGGCGCGCGCCCGGCTGCGGTACCTGCTGGCTCTGCTGGCGAAGGACCTCTCGCAGAATGCGCACCGGGTTCCGGGAGCCGTCGAGGCATCCGAGGACGTCGTGGCGATTCTGGCGCTGGCCGAGCGGAACCTGCGCGGGGCGTGAGGCGCCGGAGTCCCCGGCTAGGCATCCCTGAGCTTGTTGAAGTAGAAGTAGGAAACGATCAACAGGCCCAGGAAGATCAGCGGATCGACGATGAACAGAGCGCTGATCCTCGCATCCCCGCTGGCAAAGTGGGCGATGCTGGCCGAGACCAAGGTGATCCCGAACCCGAAATAGGCGAACTCCTTGATCTTGGCCGGGATGCCCGGCACCAGCAGCGCCAGGACTCCCAAGGCCTTGGCGACCGTCAGCTCCGCCTTGAAGTAGTTCGGCAATCCCAGATGGACGAAAGCTCCTTCCGAAAACGGGAAGCGGTCGATGAAGGTGAAGTTGACGATGCTGAACACCATGACGGCACAAACGATCGCCGTGGTGGTCCAATAGACGATCCGATCCCTTCTCGCTCTCAGGCCCTGGGTCGCCTTCGCGGAGCCCTGGATGGCATCTGTCGCCGTGATCATGATACGTTCCTCCGTACATCAGATTATACGAATAAGATATCGTATGACTTCCATATCGTCAAGCGATTCGGACGCGGCTCGGCGCCGGCGGCGGTTGACCGCCGCAATCAAGCAGTCGCTGCGGGCGCTGAGCATCCAGTTGTCCCTGCTCAACCATCAGGTGGGCGCACGCGCCGGCCTCAACGACGTCGATCTCGATTGCCTCGACCTGGTCGCCCGCCACGGTCCACTCAGTCCGAGCGCCTTGGCAGAGCGCGCCGCGCTACACCCCGCCACCGTCACCGGAATCCTCGACCGGCTCGAACGCGGTGGCTGGGTAGCCCGCGAACGGGACCCGTCCGACCGCCGGGCTGTCGTCGTCCGCGCCCGACGCGACCGGAATCCAGAGCTGATGCGCCTCTACTCGGGGATGAGCTCCTCGATGAACGAGATCTGCGCCGGGTATGGAGACGCGGAGCTCGAAGTGCTGGCCGACTTTCTCCGCCGCACCGTGGACGCCGGACGAAGCGCGACCGACAAGCTAGCCGAGGACTAGGTCGACCAGAGCAACTCGCGGATTCGAGGTCGCCGGAGATACAATCCGAGCCAGATCAAGAGCCCGAGGATGATGTTGAGGTAGATGGGTTCCCCGACGCGCAAGTGCGTGATGATGGTACCCCCCACGTATCCGGTGAGGAGGATCGCTCCCAGTACGGACGTCTTTGGGACGAGATAGACCACCACGCAAAGCAGCTCGATGACGCCCAGCGGCATGATCAGGGACTCGGGCAGCCCCAGGTGGCTCATCCCCTTGATCACCTCGGGGTGCATGGTGAGCTTCATCACCGCGCTGAAGACGAAGGGAAGAGCGACCAGGATCGACAGCGCGCGTCCTGCCCAGATCGCCTTCCTGTTGCCCTCGTCCATCTCGCCTCCGCGTTCGCGTCCGTCAGTCGGACGCCGGCGAGATGACTACCACGCGAGATGGACCCGAATCACGGCGTAACCACCGCGAGGGCCTCCTGCTCTGCCGTCGCGCCGCGGTGCACGATGCCGCGCTCGCGCAGGGCTTTGCATGATCGAGCCCGCCCACAGGGCAACACCCCTTCCCACGCAACATCCGCATCCCCGCCCGATCCGCGTACCCGCCGCACGATGCGGAGGGCGCCGGAGCATTAGAATCTGCGTCATGCCGGCGGAGTGCTTTCAATAGAATTGGAAAATAACGGCGTCAGGCTCGGGCATTCGAAAAGGAGGTCGACGGATTCGAGCGGAGGACACCAGTGCCATACGACGAGGTCAGGAGAAAAGCTCGAAATACAGGCAGGCGGCGCCGGCG
>WNFT01003283.1_pt1 | contig 13952 bp, 9 predicted proteins | sample 5400191 | NCBI WGS metagenome assembly WNFT01 (sample SAMN13153359, study PRJNA577476) | soil metagenome | isolation source: 80 cm saprolite under Madrone tree | place: USA:California | collected 2016-06-14
CCATCGCCTCGCACGAGCTGCGCACGCCGCTGACGCCGCTGCGGCTGCAGCTCCAGGTGATGCTCCGGCGTCTGCGCAAGGGCCCGGGCGGGGCCGAGGACCTCGAGGCCGCGGCCGAAAGCGCGCTGCGGCAGACGGAGCGCTTGACCATGCTGGTCAACGACTTGCTCGAAGTCTCGCGCATCAGCATGGGGCGGCTGACGTTGAATGTGGAATCGATGGACCTGGCGGCGGCGGCGCGGGAGGTCCTGGAACGGCACGAATCGGAAGCGCGAAGCGCCGGATGCCGCCTCTCGCTCCGCGCCGAGGTGGTGGTGGGACGCTGGGACAAGCTGCGCGTCGACGAGGTGCTGACCAATCTGGTCGTCAACGCCATCAAGTACGGCGCCGGGAAGCCGGTGGAGGTGGCGGTGGAGCGGGTGGACGGGATGGCCCGGTTGGTCGTCCACGACCAGGGGATCGGGATCTCCAGCGAGGACCAAAGGCGGATCTTCGACCGTTTCGAGCGCGCCGTGCCCGTGCGCAGCTACGGCGGAATCGGTCTCGGCCTCTACATCGCCAAGCAGATCGTCGTCGCGCACGGAGGCAGCATCGGAGTGCGCAGCGCGCCGGGAGAGGGGTCCACGTTCACCGTCGAGCTGCCGGTCTGATCCCAGCTCCGGATCAGAAGAGCCGCGCGCGAGCCGACCAGTACACGTCCTTCGCGGTGCGGAAGAAGGCCGAGTTCGCGCCCAGCCGGGAGCGCAGCGCCGAGGCCGTCGCCTCCTGGAGCGGGAGGACGAAGCCGGCGTCCACCCGATGCCGCAGGTACTCGGCCGGATCGCGGCGGAAGTACGACCAGTGATACTCGCGCAGCTCCTTCAGGGTATGCGCGCGCCCGTTGTCGCCGTACTTCGCCACCCAGGGGCTGAAGTCGGGATAGAGCCGGTCCGGTCCCCAGTCGCCGTGCAGCGTGACCTTCATGAAGTTGCCGATCAGGAGGTCGTCGAAGATCTCGTACTGGACCGAAGTCATCAGCGAGTTGCGCGGGACCTCGAAGGTGAGCCCCCGGCGGAGGTCCCGGCCGCGCAGCTCGATCAGCGTCTCCTCGCCCCCGACCAGGAAGCGGAGGAAGTCGACGTTGCGCCGCAGGCGCTCGAACCGCTTGAAGTACGCCGCGAGCCTCGCCTTCTCCTCCGGCAGAAGCGGCTGCCTCCAATCGTCGCCGAACTCCTGCGGCTCGTGCAGCGGGCCGCGCGAGCGCGCCGGATTGAGCGGCGTCACCTGGTCGCTCGAGCAGTCGTAGCGGACGTACGCGGGCAAGAGCTCGCAGCGGCTTCCGTCGAATCCTTCCTGGTACTCCTCCACTTGCGAGGCGTGGGGCTCGGCCCAGGCGCTGTCGGTCCGCTGGAAGCGGTGCATGGCGCTGAAGGGGATGGCGACCGTCGCCCCCCAGTAGTTGGCGCGGGTGGACAGCGTCGCGCCCAGAGGAGTCTTGGGGGCCAAGGGCAGCCTGTGCCCGTCCTCGTCGAAGAAGTTCATCATGTCGGCGCCGCGGCCGACCAGGTTGAGCAGGAAGGAGACCTGGTACTGCTTCACCGTCCGGCGGACGAACCCGCCCCATCCGCGGTCGCCCGCGTCATTCAGGTTCAGCACCAGCCGTCCGTTCACGTCGGCGAGGAGGATGGCGTCCTGGTTGTAGTCGGCGATGCAGAGCACGCGGACGCGCGGCGTGAGCTCGAGCCATTGACGGTCCGGCATGACCCGGACATTGAACCCCTGCGACTTGAGGTCCTCGGCGACGCGCGCTCCGCGGTGGTCCGGAACCAGGATCACCTTGTCCTTGAGCAGGGCCATGGAGTCCCCGCTCAGGTGGTCGGGATGGCCGTGGGAGACCCAGATGTACCGGGCCTTCCGGACGGCTTCCGCCTGCTCCGCGGGGATCTCGTGCGCGAGTCCCCAGCTGCCGAAGTACGCGGAGCCCACAATCCATGGATCCGTGGCCAGGACCGGAGCGCCGTCGTGCAGGATCAGCGTCGCGTTTCCAACAGTGTCGAAGCCGACTTCGAATGCCATGACCCCTCCCGCCTCCGGGAAATGGGCATCGGCCCCAGGGGTGGCAAGAGGCAAGGCGGGTTCCTCGTCCGGCCGTCTTTTTACGGGAGGACGATCACCTTGCCGTTCAAATGGCCCGCTTCCATCGCCTCGTGGGAGGCCGCGATCTCCCCCAAGGGAAACCGGCGCGCGATCGAGTGCCGCAGCCGTCCGGATTGCAGATGGCCCGTCAGATCACGAACCGCTGCGGCGTGGGCCTGCGGAGAGACCAGATAGACGAGGACGAAACGGATGGTCGCGTTCTTGAAGAGGAGGGTGCGGAACGGGAGTGTCGGCTCGGGCACGGCGTCAGAAGCGAAGGAAGCGATCACTCCGCTTGGCGCCAGCACCTCGCCGTCCAGCGGAAGATTCGCGCCCAGCGCGACTTCCACGATGCGATCCACGCCGCGGCCTTCGGTCGCGCGGAGGATGCGCTGGTTGAGGCCCGGCTCGCGCCGGTCGAGGACTTGCTCGACTCCGAGTCCCCGCACCATCTCCGCTTGCTCCGGCGAGCTCACCGTGGCGAGGGTCCGCGCTCCCGCCAGGCGGGCGAGTTGCACCGCGTACCAACCCACCGCTCCGGTGCCCCCCGCGACCAGCACCGTCTTTCCCGAGATGTCTCCGTCCAGGAAGAGGCAGGCGTGCGCGGTGATGGCGGGGATTCCCAAGCAAGCGCCTTCCTCGAAGGAGACCGCGTCCGGCAGCGGCACCGCTCGTTCTTGCGGCACGGTGGTGAATTGCGCGGCCGTCCCGAAGGGTCTCTGCCACTGGGCCTCGTACAGCCACACGCGCTGGCCGATCCGCTCCTTCGCCACTCCCGATCCGACGCTGTCGATGGTTCCGGCACCGTCTTGATGCGGGATCACGCGAAGGAAGGGCATCGCCACGTTGCCCTTGGTCCCCGTGCGCGCCTTCGTATCGGTCGGATTGACCGCCGAGGCCGCGATTCGCACGCGAACTTCGCCGGGGCCCGGCTCCGGATCCGGCAGCTCGCCCACTCGCAGGACTTCCCGGGCGCTTCCCTTCTTCTCGTACCAGGCGGCGATCATGGCGCTGAGATGCTCCCTTCGGGGGACCCGGTTCGCCGATCAGAGCGGCGCGAGAGGGACCCCGGCCGACTCGAGCCGCCGGCGGACCGCGCAGGCGATCTCCACTGAACCGGGCGTGTCGCCGTGCAGACAGAGAGTCTCGGCGTCGACCCGGACGCGCGATCCGTCCGCGGCCACGATGCTCCCCTGCTTTGCAATGCGCAACGCCTGGTCCGCGGCTTCCTCCGCATCGTGCAGGACCGATCCGGGCTGCGAGCGCGGCATCAGCGATCCGTCGGCGAGATAGCGCCGGTCGGCGAATGCCTCTCCGGCCGCGCGCAAGCCCACCGCCCGCGCCTCGGTCAGTTGCAAGGAACCCGCGAGACCGACCAGGACGAGGTCGCCGCTGTACGCGCGCACGGCCTCGGCGACGGCCCGGGCCAGGGGCGCGTCCTTCGCGGCCCGGTTGTAGAGAGCGCCGTGCGCCTTGACGTGCGAGAGCCGGCCGCCGTGGGCGCGGACGAGCGCGTCCAGCGCGCCGACCTGGTACAGCACCAGCGCGCGCACCTCGTCGAGCGGCAGCTCCATCGCCGTCCTGCCGAAATTCTCCCGGTCGGGATAGCCCGGATGCGCTCCGACCCTGACTCCGCGGGAGAGCGCCTGCGCGACCGTGCGATCCATGGTCGCCGGGCCGCCGGCGTGCAGGCCGCAGGCGACGTTGGCGCTGGTGAGGAACGGCAGGATCGGCCCGTCGTCCATCCCTTCGCCCAGGTCCGCGTTCAGGTCCATGGCTGCTCCAGGAATCGGATCGCGGTGCCCGGACGCGCTTGGGCGAGCAGGGGAAAGTCGGCGGGGACCACGGTGGCGATCTTCGCATATCCGCCGGTCACCGGGCGGTCCGGGCCGAGGACGATGGGAAGCCCGTCTCCGGGGACCTGGACGGCGCCCAAGGCGGTTCCTTCCGGCGGAATGTCGGAGCGCCGTGCCAGCGCGAGCGCCGGCCCCTGCAGGCGCAGGCCGCGGCGGTCGCTGCTCGGAGACACGCGGTACTCGCGGTCGAAGAAGTCTTCCGGGCTGGCGAAGAAGTCCCATTGCGGGCCGCGATGCGCGCGGACTTCGATCAGCGGCTCTCCCCAGCGCAGCGGAAGCCGGGGCGGCTGGGATCCGCTGGGCGGCGGGCGCGAAGTCCGGTGGAGCAGGTCGTCGCGGCGCAAGCGACGCGAGGGCTCGCCCGCGAGCGGCGGCTCGAGCCCGCCTTCCACGGCCAGATACGCCCGGACTCCCCGGTTCACGGTCCCCGAGCGCAAACGCTCTCCGCGGGCAAGCCGGCGCACCTCCGTTCCCAGCGCGACGCGGACGTCCTGCAGCGCCTGAAGCTCCGGGCCCACCAGAGTGATCTCGAGCGCGGCCGCCAGGGGCGCATTTCCCACCGCCCGATTGGCGGAGGCGAGCGCCGCCAGATCCATCGCTCCGCCCGCGGGAACTCCCGACGAGAGGAGGCCGTACCGCGGACCGCCTTGCACGGAGGTCGACGCGCCGGGGGCGACCACGCGCAGCAGCGGCTCCCCGGAGGGTGGTGGGCGCGGCCGCGGCGCGGGGAGCTCGGGGAGTTGCTCGACCGGCTCGAAGATGACCCGGTCACCCGGACGCAAGAGCGCGGGTGGATTCGCGCAAGGATCGAACATCCGCGCCCCGACGCGTCCGAGCAGCCGCCACCCGCCGGGCGTCTCCGCCGGGTAGATCCCGGTGTAGCCGTCGGCGATCGCCAGGCTCTGCGCGGGGACCTTGACGCGCGGCGTCCGCAGGCGGGGGAGCGGGAAGCCGCCGGTCATGTACGCGAAGCCGGGAGCGAACCCGAGGAAGGAGACGACGTGCTCCCCCTCCACATGCCGGCGGATCATCTGCTCGCGCGAAAGCCCCAGCTCGCGCGCCACTTCGTCCAGGTCTGCGCCGTCGTAGCACGCTGGCAGCCGCACCAGCCGCGGCGGAGGTGGCTCCGACCGGCGCGAGAGATCGAGCCGGTCGGGATCCAGCTGCTCCGGGTCGTAGAGCAAGAGCAGGGTGCGCGCGCCGGGGACGGCGTCCAGGAGACCTTCGGGCGGGTCCTCCGCGAGCGCCGCCGCGAGGTCCAGCGCCTCCTGGTTCGGGAGCGAGAGCAGCGCCGCCCCGTCGCACAGCTTGCGGAGCCCGGGCAACGATTCGCCTATCTCGTGACCGCGGCCTGGCCCTCGACCTCGTCGAAGAAATACTCGTGCTGGCCGTCGCGCGTGATCAGCGCCCGCTTTCGCTCGTGCTGCCCCACGACGAATTCGAACCCGGCCAGCGTCGGGTCGATGCTGATGAACGAGATGGTCCCGTCGTCGTTCTTGCGGGAGGCGACCTCGCTCTTCCATTCGCCGACGTCGAAGAGCACCGCGCCGGGACCGCGCAGCACGGCCACGTCCCCGAGCGCCGCGTTCCGATACCGCGCCGCCAGCTTGCCGGCCTCCGCCGCGTCGGCGGGCACCGTCAACCGCGCCCGCTCCTTCGCGACGGTCTCCTTCCATGCCCGGGCCGACGCCGAGAGGTCCCCTTCCGCTTCCGGACGGCCGTCGAAGACGACCTCCAGCAGGCGGCGCAGGAAGGGGCGGCGCAGCCGCCAACCTTCATCGGCATTGGTGAGGATCACGGCGCCGATGCCCTGTTCGGGCAGCCAGATCATGTCGCTGTGGTACCCGGCCAGGTCCCCACCGTGGTGCACGACGGTGACGCCCCAGCTCCGGTCCTCCACCAGCCCCATCCCGTAGCTCTGGTCCTCGCCGAGGAGGATCTGCGGGGCCTGGCGGGCACGAAGGTTCTCCTCCGACACGAGTTGAGTGCCGTCGGGCAGCTTGCCGCCGCGAAGCTCCAGCATCACGTATTGGGAGAGATCATGCGCGCTCGTCCACACTCCGCCGGCCGGCCGGACGGGCACCACGGCGTAGTTGAGGTCCATCTTCCCCCGCGCCATCTTGCCGTCGACGTCGGGGCCGTGCGGCCGCGCGTAGTTCCCCTTCTGCGCGCGGGGGAAGATGAACGTCGTCGAGCGCATCCCCAGCGGGCGGAAGACGTTGGCCGCCATCGCCTCGTCGTACGCCGCGCCCAGCTCACGTTCCGGATACAGGACGTTCCCGCCGATGAAGCCGGCCGCCGCCGCCATCAGATTGCTGTACTGGAACACCTCGCCGAACTTGCTGGTGGGCTGCATGCTGCCGAGCAGCGTCATGGCCGATGCGGGCGTCGCCTGCGAGAACTCGAAGATCCATTCCAGGTCCTGGCGCGGCAGGCCGGTGCAGGCGCAGATCAAGTGCCTCACCAGCACGCGGCTGGTGGTGTCCGCGTCGCCGAGCTTGAACCCGGGATAGGCCAGGGTCACCGGCTCGTCCCAGTCCAGCTTCTTCTGATCCACCAACCTGGCGAGCAACAGCGTGGTCATGGCTTTGGTGTTCGACGCGGCGATGAAGAGGGTGTCGCGGTCGACCTTGGCCGGCTTGCCCAGCTCGCGCACGCCCAGGCCGCCCTCGAAGACCACCTTGCCGCCGTCGATCAGGCTGAACCCCACTCCGGGCACGCCCAGCTCGCGCATCCCCGTCTCCACGAAGGACTTCATCTGCGCGATGCGCTCGGCGTCGAGCGGATGCGGCTTGCGGCCGGCGAACGACTCGCGCTGGTAATCCTTGGGCCGCAAGCTCTGGACGATCAGGTTCCGGGGAGCCGCGCGGCGTTCGAACGTCGCCTCTTTGGCGTCGATGAGCACCACCGTCCAGGCATCGCCGGCGCGCTGGGCGATCGCCAGCACCACCGCGCGCTCGTTGGGCGAAGTCTCGTATTCATAGACGCGCCGCTGCTCCCAGCCTTCGCGCGCAGGTCGATCGGTGGCGACCCGGACGGGCCGGTTCATCTCCGGCTTGTAGACCTTCCAGGCGGCGGCCGCCGCGGTGTCGGCGTCCTTCGCCTGGACGCCGACGATGGCGAGATGCGAGTCGGCTTCGGGCGGTTCCAGGATCACCGCTGAGTCCTGGGAAAGGACCGACCATCCCGATGGCGCCACGAAAGTGACGCCCGACGGCGTCGAGCGCGGCGTGTCCGCGGTCATCCATTCCGGCACCGGCTTCGGTGGGGCGGGCGGAATGGGCGGCGGCGCAACCTTTGGCGTTGCCGGAGCCACTGCCTGCCGCGGTTGCGGCGCTGAAGCGCAGGCGCAAAGCAGGATCGCGAGGATGGATCGGCGCATGGGGAGCCTCCTTCTCGGTCGAGCGGACGACGCGGGCAAGAACTGCCCTACCTGCGCGGTTCACGCAACCGCTGCCAGCTCCCGGCCGCGCGTCTCCGGCAAGAGCACGGCCGCGACGAAGAGCAGGGCATAGGCGGCCGCCGCGAAGATGCCGATGGCCCGGCCCAGCGGCATCGTGGCGGAGAGGAAACCGATCACGGTCGGGAACAGCGCTCCCACTCCACGGCCGAAGTTGTAGCTGAAGCCCTGACCGGAACCGCGGATGCGGGTCGGGAACAGCTCGGTGAAGAAAGCCCCCATCCCGCTGAAGATGCCGCTGGCGAAGAACCCGAGGGGAAAGCCGAGGAAGAGCATGCCCCGGTCGCTGATCGGCGCCATCGTGTACGCCAGCACCGTGATCATCGAGCAGAGCGAGAAGAGGTAGAAGTTCTTCTTGCGGCCCAGCTCGTCGGAAAGCCAGGCGCTGACCAGGTATCCGGTGAAGGAGCCGGCGATCACCACGCCCAGGTACGCGCCGGTGTTGAAGACGGAGAGCCCGCGCACGGTCTTGAGGTAGGTGGGGAGCCAGGTGGTGATGGCGTAGTAACCGCCTTGGGCCCCGGTGGCGAGCAGCGCGGCGAGCGCCGTGGTGGGAGCGATGTCGGGAGCGAAGATCTCCCAGAAGCGCCCCCGCGTCCCAGCTTGCTGCGCGGCCCGGAAGACCGCGGGCTCCTCGACGTGGCGCCGGATGTAGAGCACGAGGAACGCGGGGATGACGCCCGCGAGAAAGAGGACGCGCCAGGCGGTCTGCTCGGGCAGAACACTATATGCAACGGTGTAGAGGACGGCCGCGGCGCCCCATCCCAAGGCCCAGCCGCTCTGTACGCCACCCACCGCCTTGCCGCGATGCCGGGCGGCGATCGCCTCGCCCATCAGTACGGCGCCGGCGGCCCATTCGCCTCCGAACCCGAGTCCCATCAGGCTCCGGAACGCCAGCAGCTGGCCGTAGCTCTGCGCCAGCCCGCAAAGGCCGGTGAAGAGGGCGAACCAGAGGATGGTGATCTGCAGCGTCCGGACCCGCCCGATGCGGTCGGCGACGAGGCCCGCGAGCCAGCCGCCCAGGGCGGACGCGAGCAAGGTGCTGGTCTGGAGCGTGCCCGCCTGCGCGTTGGAGAGGTGCCAGCTGGCCTTCAGCGTCGGGATGACGAAGCTGTAGAACTGGAAGTCCATCCCATCGAGCGCCCAGCCGCCGAAGCAGGCCCAGAACGTGGCCCGCTCCGTCCTGGACATCTCGCGCCAGATGGCCACGGCCCCTGCCTAGAGCACATCTCAGGACCGGCAGGCAAATCGCTTGTCCGGATCCGGGACGGAGGATCCCACTCCCGGTCAGGCCGCGGCGGCGCGCCGAGAGCGCCGGTTGGCATGGCCTTCGCTGCGCGCGAGATCATGTTCCAGGACCTCGTGTACGCGTTGCGGGCGCTCCAGCGCGCTCCGGGATTCGCCGCGGCCGCCGTGATCTCGCTCGCATTGGGGCTGGGAGCGAATACCGCGCTCTTCTCCGCCGTGGATGCGGTCCTCTTGCGGCCGCTGCCGTATCCGGATGCGGATCGCCTGGCGCTGGTGTGGTCGGTCACTTCGGGCTACCCGCAGCTGGAGGTCGCGCTGCCCGACTTCAAGGCCTATCGCGATCGCACGCGCTCCTTCGCGGGGATGGCGGCGTATTACGTGAGTCGCCGCAACGTGGCCGTCGCCGGCGCCGAGCCTGAGCGGATGGTCATCCACCGCGTGACGCACGAGCTCCCGGCGGTCCTCGGAGTGCAGCCCCGCATCGGCCGCTTCTTCTCCGCCGGCGAGGAGCAGTGGGGACGGCATCAAGTCCTGGTGATTTCGCACGAGCTCTGGATGCGCTCCCTCGGCGGCGATCCCGCCGCGCTGGGGAAGACGCTCACCGTCGACGGCGAGCCCTGGACGGTGATCGGCGTGATGCCCCAGGGATTCAGGTTCGACGATCCCTCCGTCCAGCTCTGGGCGCCCATCTCCTTCAAGCCCGACAGCGACATGCTCACCCGGGGCAACCACTTCACCCAGGTGATCGCCCGTCTGAAGCCGGGCGTCACCCTGGAGTCCGCGAAGCAGGATCTCGCCGGCCTCGCCGAGGCGCTGGCGCGGGAGGTCCCCAACAACGTCGGGATGGGCGCCACGCTGGAGCCGCTGCGCCACGCGCTCTCCGGAACGGTGCGGCCGGCGCTGATCCTGCTCGTGGGCGCGGTCGGGATGGTGCTGCTCATCGCTTGCGCGAACCTGGCGAATCTGCTGCTGGCGCGCGGGGCGGCCCGGGGCCGGGAAATCGCGGTGCGCGCCGCGCTCGGGGCCACGCGGTCGCGGTTGGTGCGGCAGCTCTTGACCGAGAGCGTCTTGTTGGCGGTCGCGGGAGGCGCGCTCGGCTGCGCGCTGGCGCTCTGGGCGCTGAGCGGCATCTCGGCGCTGGGCGGCGAGGTGCTCGCCCAGCTTCCACCGCTCCGGTTGGACGTGCGGGTGCTCGCATTCACCCTGGCGCTCTCCGGACTGACCGGCGTCGCCTTCGGCCTCGCGCCGGCGCTGGTCCTCTCGCGCCACTCGCTGTCCGATGCGCTCAAGGATGGCGGGGCGGCCGCGTCGCCGCGGACCGGCCGCCTACGCTCCGCCCTGGTCGTCGCCGAAGTGGCGTTGTCCGTCGTCCTCCTCGCGGGAGCCGGCCTGCTGCTCCGCAGCCTGAAAGCGCTCCAGGACGTCGACCCGGGTTTCCGCGCCGAGCAGGTGATCACCGCCAGCCTGCAGCTTCCACAGCGGCGCTACGCCGACGACGAGGCGACGCTCGCCTTTGTCCGCGAGATGATCGCGCGCGTGTCGGCGATTCCCGGTGTTTCCTCGGCGGGCGTGGGGTCCAACGTCCCCATGTCACGAAGCGGCTGGGGGAAGTGGATCAGCGCCGAAGGGGAGCCCGAGCCGGCGAACCTCGACGCCGTCCACGACTGCCTCTTCCAGCTCGTCACCGGCGACTACTTCCGCACCTTGGGATTGCAGCTGAAGAGCGGCCGCTTCACCGACGATCCCAAGGAGCCGGCCATCGTGATCAACGAGACGGCGGCACGCAAGCTCTTCGGGGGAAAGGACGCTGTCGGACGCCGCGTCTGGCTGGGGCCTCCGGAGCGGCTCCTTCCCGACCTGCGGCGGCCGTTCCCGCGATACACGGTGGTCGGCGTGGTGCGCGACGTGCGCTCCACCAGCTTGAGCCGGACGCCGCGGGCCGAGGCCTGGCTGCGGTGGGAGCAGAGCGACGAAGGGGGGAACAACCTCTACGTCGTCGCCCGGTTCTCGGGAGCGCCGGGTCCGGTGGTGAGATCCATCCGCGACGCCGTGCGCGCGCTCGATCCGGAACAGGCACTCGGCGACGTGAAGACCATGGCCGAGCGGCTCGGGGCCTCGGTCACCCACCAGAGGTTCAGCGCCTTCTTGCTCGCGCTCTTCGCCGCCCTGGCGCTGACGCTCGCGGTGCTGGGCGTGTACGCGGTGATGGCCTACACGGTGGCGCAGCGGACGCGGGAGATCGGCGTGCGGATGGCGCTGGGAGCGGCGGCCAGCGACGTCGTCCGGCTCGTCTTCGGTCGCGGCTTCCGGCTGGTCGGTCTGGGTCTCGTTCTCGGGGTCGGCGGATCGCTCGCCGGCTCGCGCCTGATCTCCGCTCTGCTCTTCGGAGTGTCCGCGACGGACCCGGGCACGTTCGTGGCGGTCGTGCTCGTCCAGGCGGGCGTGGCGGCGATCGCCCTGTACCTCCCGGCGCGCCGCGCTTCCCGGCTGCACCCCGCAGTGGCGCTCCGGACAGAGTAGGAGAGGTGTTCGGAAATGGGACGGCCGATCCCCGCCCCGGTCATCCGGACCCCGGTTTTCCCTCGGGAGAGGCTTGGCACGAACTTCGCTGAACCTACAGGCAGTCCGATGCAGCCCGAGATCTCCAGAATGGAACCGCGCCAGAGCGTGGTCGACATCCCCCGCAAGCCGCGCAACACGCGCAAGCGGAACCTGATCGTCGCGGCCTGCGTCGTCGGCGGCGTGGTGCTCATCACGGTCGCGCTGTCCCGGCTGCGGGCGGCGGCGCCCGTCGTGGACCGCGGCGCGCTCTGGACCGACAGCGTCAAGCGCGGGCCGATGCTGCGCGAAGTGAAGGGACCTGGGACGCTGGTGCCGGAGCAGATCCGGCTGATCACCGCGGACACCGCCGGGCGGGTCGAGCGCATCCCGCTGCGGCCTGGCGCGCCGGTGGAGCAGGGGACCATCCTCCTCGAGCTCTCGAACCCCGACGTCATGCTGCAGGCGCTCGATGCCGAGCGCCAGCTGGCCCAAGCGGAAGCGGACCTGATCAACCTGCGCGCCACCACCCAGGGCAACACGCTGACCACGCGCTCGGGGCTCGCCACGCTGGAAGCGCAGGCGGCGGACGCGCAACGGCGGGCCAAGGCCGACAAGAAGCTCGCCGACGACGGCGTGATCAGCGAGGTGGAGGCGCGGATGCAACTCGAGCGCGCCGAAGAGCTGACGAACCGCCTCGACCTGGAGCGCAAGCGGTTGGGCGTGGTTTCCGGAAGCGGCCAGGAGCAGGTGGCCGCCCAGCGCGCCCAGATCGAGCGCCTCAAGGCGGTGGTTGCCTTCCGCCGCAAGCAGGTCGACTCCATGCAGGTCCGGTCGATCGACCGCGGCGTCCTCTCCGAGCTGCCGCTGGAGCTCGGCCAATGGGTGACGCCGGGCTTTCTTCTGGCGAAGGTCGTCCAGCCCGAGCGGCTGAAGGCCGTGCTGCGGATCCCGGAGACGCAGGCGCGCGATCTCGCGCTCCATCTCTCCGCGGTGGTCGACACGCGCAATGGAGTGGTGAAGGGCGAGGTCTCCCGCATCTCCCCGTCCGCGAACCAGGGCTCGGTCGAAGTGGACGTCAAGCTGCCCGACGAGCTGCCCCGCGGCGCCCGCCCCGACCTGACGGTCGAAGGAACCATCGAGATCGAGAAGCTCCAGAACGTGCTGTACGTCGGCCGGCCCGCGGGCGCGCAGCCCGGCGCGCAGGCCGAGCTGTTCAGGCTGACCAAGGAAGGCGACGAGGCGCACCGGGTGAAGGTCAAGCTGGGCCGCAGCTCCGTCAGCACGGTGGAGATCGTCGACGGCCTGGCCGAAGGCGACGCCGTCATCCTCTCCGACATGTCGCAGTGGGATTCAACCGACCGCGTGAGGCTCCGGTGAGCGAAGCGTTGATCGAGATGCAGGACGTGGAGAAGGTCTTCCTCACCGACGAGGTGGAGACGCACGCGCTCTCCAACATCCACCTCACCGTCGGCAAGAACGAGTGGGTCTCCATCGTCGGGCCCTCCGGGTCGGGGAAGACCACGCTGCTCGCGATCCTCGGGCTGCTGGACACGGCCACCGGCGGGCGCTACCTGCTCGACGCGAAGCCGGTGCAGGACATCTCCCCGTCCGACCGGGCCCACGTGCGCAACCGGCACATCGGGTTCATCTTCCAGAGCTTCAACCTGATCGGCGATCTCACCGTCTTCGAGAACGTGGAGCTGCCGCTCACCTACCGGGGAATGCCTCCCGCCGAGCGGAAGAAGCGCGTCGAGGACGCCCTGAACCGGGTGGGGATGAGCCACCGGGCGCGGCACATGCCCGGGCAGCTTTCGGGTGGCCAGCAGCAGCGCGTGGCGGTGGCCCGCGCCGTCGCCGGCGATCCGCTGATCCTGCTCGCCGACGAGCCCACCGGAAACCTGGACTCGAAGAACGGCCAGGCGGTGATGAAGCTGCTCTCCGAGCTGCACCAGGGCGGCTCGACCCTGATCATGGTCACCCACGATCCCGCCTACGCGCGCCTGGCCACCCGGACGGTGTCGCTGTTCGACGGGCGCATCGTCGAGGAGACAGGCAGCTCGGCGGCCTGACTTCCCATGGACGCGCTCCTTCGCGATCTGCGCTTCGCGGTCCGGGGGCTTCTGAGGACGCCGGGGTTCACGGCCGCCGCCGTCGTCGCATTGGCCCTGGGAATCGGCGCCACCACCGCCATCTTCAGCGTGGTGCACGCGGTGCTCCTGCGCTCGCTCGGCTGGGGCGAGGAGAGCCGGCTGGTCTCGGTGACCACCGAATTCACCGGGTTGGGGATCGCCCGCGGAACGCTCTCCGCCGCCGAGCTGTACGACTTGAAGGACGCGCCGTTCCTGGAAGCCTTCGGCGGATACAGCGACGGGACGTCGGCGCTGCAGGGCGCGGATCGCGCGGAGCGGGTCCCGGCCGCCCTGGTCACCGCCGGGTTCTTCGACGTGCTGGGCGCGCGGCCTGTGTTCGGGCGCGCATTCCTGCCGGAGGAGGATTTCGAGGGCAACAGCGGAGTCGCGCTGGTCAGCGCGCCGGCGTTCCGGAAGCGATTCGCCGGCGACCCCGCCGTGGTGGGCAAGTCGGTCACGCTGGACGGCCAGATCTACCGGATCGTCGGTGTGCTCCCGGAGGGCTTCAGCTACGGCGGTCCCCACGATTTCTTCCTGCCGTTCGGGTTCACCCAGGACCAGCTCGCCACTCAGCGGGGAGCGCACTACATCGAGGCCGTCGCG
>WNFT01003285.1_pt1 | contig 13950 bp, 10 predicted proteins | sample 5400191 | NCBI WGS metagenome assembly WNFT01 (sample SAMN13153359, study PRJNA577476) | soil metagenome | isolation source: 80 cm saprolite under Madrone tree | place: USA:California | collected 2016-06-14
CTCTACTTATCCATTGTTGTATCGACCTCGCCGCTCCGAGCCGTTGCGAGCATACCTCAAAGTGATTTTCATGGGGTTTCGCGGGCCGGAGGCCCTAAAGGACAACTTACAAGACCGCGGGGACTGCCAAAATACGCGGAAGTCGTACAAGACATCGTATGTTGTGGGTTGGATTGTGGGTTGGAAAAAGTCCATGAATTCTGTGGCAATCCACATTCTCATTTCCCGGAAATTCGTTCATCCGTAAGGATCATCCTGAGGCGGCGGTTTGGAAAACCGCAGTCACGCTACCTTAATCAGGAAGCGGTCTGGAGCCACAACGGTCTATGAAAGCGTTGTGCGATGTAAAGGTAGGAATGCCGCTTAACCCTCTTTCCCTAGTTTGGTGGCTTCGTCCGCAGCTTGTGGAGGAACATGTAGCTTATATGGCCCGCCCGCTACTTAATCCTTAATTTCACAAGATCCCTGCCGCAAAACGGTTGGCACCCGGCGCGAGCCTTCCCTCACCTGATCATGCCTTCTGCCGCGCAGTAAAGACTTGCAGGCAGACAAAACTGGACAACAGGGCGATGAAGGGCAACCGAACAAGACCAGATGGGATACCCTATCGGCTGTATACGAGCACTCTAAAGTTGCCCGGCTTCGGTGTTGGCTGTGGATGAGGTTGCTTTTGCGTCGCAGCGGCCGGCGCATTGAAATCCGAAGTCGAGAGGAAAACGTTGTGAGTCCTTGGATCAACCTGCAACGTTTTCGCGCCATATTCCGTCTTAACGGCTTCAATCTCGCTGAGCTTGTCCGGTGAATCTTCATGGTAAATGTGGAGAATGCCTTCCTTCGTCGATACGAACAACAGCCCGGTCGCAGGATCGAAGTCGTTGGCATCCACGCCCGCGGAAATAGGATAGGACTGCAGGACTTTTCCTGTGTCGGCGTCCATCATGGCTATGAATTGTGAACCACGTCCACCCGAAAACAGGCGGCGATTTTTTTTGTCCATCGTCAGGGAGACGGGATGCCCCGCAGGTTTGGTCGGCCAACGCGCCGTGACTTTGTTGGTGCGTGCGTCAACTGCTACAACTTCGTTATTGTCCGAATTATTGTCGAAGACCATGCCCTTGCCATCAACGGCTGGGAACTCGACTGCCCCACCAAGGTCGATGTTCGTAATCACAACTTGCTTGACCGGATCGATGACGGTGGTATCGTGACTGTCGCCGTTGAAAGTAAAGATGTGTTTAGTCACCGGTTCGTAGATGATCGCATCCGTATCCGGCTGGTCGGTCGAGACCTTCCCGGTGACTTTTAACGTCTTCAAATCAAAAATAACGACCTGCTGAGGCTTGGCACCCGGTTTGGAATCCCCGTCCGTGACGAATCCCTTGCCAAGCTCCTGCACTATGGCGATGCCGTGCGAGCGCGTCATACCTTCGACCTTGCCCACCACAGAGTAATCGTCGGCATTGAGAACAACCACCTCAGTTCCGTGCGAAACGTAAACACGGCGCGCTGCATCGTCGACGGCAATGTAGTCATAATATTCGCCGCCACCCGGAGCTGGCGGTAGAGAAATCGTCTTGATCAGGTGGTATCCAGAGGCCCCAGGTTTCGGCTGTGCATAAAGGGACGGCAGCAAACTGGTACTAAGTGATGCGAGAAATAAACCCCTTGCAAGGCAACCAAAATTCAAACGCTTCATGTAAAAACCCTCCTTTAGATTTGGTCTGTGGTGTAAATTAGAAACGCGAAAGATCTCTAGCAATGTGAACGGCACTCAAATGTACGGAGCCGATGGTGATGCAATCTGGGTTTCGTCACGTCGTTCATCCCCTCACGGAATTTCTTCGAAAACCATCATATGGGCTTCTTCAGTTATCCAGTCTTTGATCCCATACTTGGTTGTGGGAATGAGCTGAACGAGGTGTTTAGGAACCGCCGCATAATATCGTTTCATCTCCTGGATCCAAATCCCGGACTTGGCGATTGCCCCGGTTGGCACTTTTCCGAGTATGCTGAAATGGTCCGGGTCATCCTCGTGAAACACCGCCAGGGTGCCAGTGCTTCCTGAAAAGTAGATCCGTTTGGAAGGTGCATCGTAAAAAATCTCGTCGCCACCGCCAGGCGCGTCCAGCGTTTGAACCACTTTTCCGTCATCCGTATTCATGATGACCAACTTACCTGGATCGACGTTATGCCCGCCTCCCAACCGGCTACCCATAAACAAGCGGTGATGGGCCGCATCGAGCCCCGCGACATGAGGCTGCGGGCCCCCGGCGGTCGACCAGACCGCAACAATCTCGCGCTTCGCTGTATCCACCACTTTTACGACGCTCTCACCATTCACAATGTCTCCCATTCCGGCGTAGAGCCGGTTTGCCGCTGGGTCCAACGCGATGGCGGCAGGTTCCTGGCCATCCATTCTGATGCTACCCACCAGCTTGCCTGCTTTGGTGTCGATAATCTCGATCGAGCCCTCTTTCATGCCTTCCACCCTAGTCCTGACCGCCACATAGTAAATTCCTTTGGCGGCGTCAAAGGCTCCGTTATCCGGGTCTCTACCCGGCGCATTCTTTCCGCCCGTCAGCTCTATGGTCTTGGTGACCTCAAATGTAGTTCCGTCCAGAGCAACAACCGTGTTGTCGCCGAGATCCACCCATAGCTCATTCGTGTTTGTGTCGAAGAATGGTTTGCGAGGATTTCCACTAACCTTCGTCTCGTGGATCACCTTGCCAGCTTTCATATCGATGACCACAACCTCTTGGTTGTTCTCCGCAGAGAGAAATAGATGCTGGCCTTTCAAGTCATAGCTCAGATGATCCATATAGCCTTCGGTCGGAATCGGGATGGTGTCGACCAGTCTCAAAAGGCCTGACATACGTTCCATGGGAGCCTGACGATTCACATACTCCTTCGATTGTTGCTGGGCGGAAGCGTTCGACATCAAGATTACGAACAGAGTGAACATGACCGCAGCGTAGATGTTCATTTTTCTCTTCAATAATTGCATTTACCATTCTCCTTAGTTTCAAATGCCACGAGCGTGATGGGACCTTCTTCGTTCGCTGGCTTGCGGCATCGAACGATTGGACATGCAAATCTACGGCCGTCCAACACCGAAGATCGCGCTAGCCGAACAATTCGCATCACGTGGAAGACCGACATGTGTGATTACCACTTCGAATCACATCCACGCCCCTGTGGTGCGAAGGGAACGGATCACTCCTACCGTCAAACCCGACTGTGCGGTGAAGACCCGTGACATATTGGGCTCTCCAACATAAATCTGCCATTAATCACTCTCGGAGATTCAATCCGCGGCACGAACATTTCGAGCATACAAAATTATTGAGAGGAGAAGTTTTTCCTAAAGATTTATTAAGCAAAACTTAAGCATCTATTGACTGAAGAAATGCCTATAATCCGAGTTCTTGCCGAAGCTCCTTATTGAAATGGTGCGAGGGGTAATGAGTACGGCAAAGCTGCTGGAGTTCTGTGGAATGCGGTCCCGAATTCGCACGGTTGACAACAGGGGTTCTCGGGAGCATCTGTGTACTGATGTTCCAGAATGTGCATTTCTAGCATTTGTGGAGGCGAGTCGCTGAAAGTGGGTAATGTATCGTCGACGTTTTAGGGGTCCGAGTGAAGGGAAATGCGTCTTAGAAAATTGTCGGCAACCACTACGGTGCTCGCTCTGCTCTGCCTGATGTATGGGATCACCTACATCGACCGGGTGAACGTAAGCACGGCAGCTTCTGCATTTCAACGTGATCTGCATCTCAACAACACACAGGTGGGCCTGGTCTTCTCGGCATTCGCTTATCCATATCTGATCTTCCAGATCATCGGAGGATGGGTGAGCGACCGCTTTGGCGCGCGGAGGACGCTAACCGTCTCGGCGATCATTTGGGCGCTCTCCACGCTATTGACTGGCCTGGTTAGCGGCCTGGGAACCCTGCTGTTCGCCAGGGTCATGCTTGGCTTTGGGGAGGGAGCAACCTTTCCAACGGCCACCCGAGCGCTTTCTGACTGGACCGCAAAAGGGAGTCGGGGTTTTGCTCAGGGAATCACGCATTCGAGTGCGCGACTAGGGAATGCGATAACACCTCCTCTAGTCGTGTGGTTGATGACGATGTTTACGTGGAGGGGATCTTTTTTCATCCTGGGAGTCGTAAGCCTTGCGTGGGCGGTGGCCTGGATAGCCTACTTTCGAGATGATCCACGCAATCACCCCCATATCACCCCCAGAGAACTTGAAGACCTGCCCAGCTATGGTGATCGAATAAAAGCGGAGAAGGTGCCAGTGCCTTGGCTCTCTTTGTCACGCCGCATGTTTCCGGTGACGTTGGTGTATTTTTGCTATGCGTGGACTCTTTGGCTGTATCTTGCATGGATTCCGTCCTTCTTTTTTCACAGCTATGGGCAGGATCTGAAGAATTCAGCTTTATTCTCTGCAGGGGTCTTCTTTGGAGGCGTAGTGGGCGACGCGGTGGGCGGCGCGGTGAGCGACCGAATTTTGAGAAAAACGGGTGACCCGAACAAAGCCCGTCGTAATCTCGTGGTCGGCTGTTTCATTTGTTCGCTACTTTCGATGATCCCGGTTTTGTTCATTCACAATGTGAATTGGGCAGCGATCTTTCTGAGTCTGGGCTTTTTCTGGTCCGAGTTCACGGTAGGTGCCATGTGGGCTATCCCCATGGACATTGCACCTCGATTTTCCGGGTCGGCAAGCGGTTTGATGAATTCAGGGTCGGCTTTGGCCGCCATTCTTTCGCCTTTGATTTTTGGGTATGTAATCGATCGGACCGGTAACTGGGAGCTGCCCTTTCTGGGAAGCATCGGACTACTTGTTTTAGGATCAATCGCGGCGTTTTGGATGAAGCCGGGAGAAAAACTTGCGATTGACCAATTGGCAGAAACGCCGGCCGTGGGTGTGGTTGCTTAGCGGTAGAAGCTAAAATCTGTTTACCGGAATTCTCTGTGGAAAGCGAATTACTGAAACCTTGCAATCACTGGTCCCACTGCCGCTGAGTTCGCATGCTAAGCCGGTCGATTCGTTTTCCGAAGTTGCTGAACTGGAAAGGGAATTGAAGAGTACGGTGCGCGGCGAAGTGCGCTTCGACAAGGGAAGTCGTGCATTGTATGCCACCGATGGTTCGAACTACCGCCAGATTCCGATTGGTCTGGTGATCCCGCGCGATGCTAATGACGTGGTCAGTGCTGTGGCGGCATGCAGAAAATACGGTGCTCCGGTACTACCGCGTGGAGCGGGCACCAGCTTGGCGGGGCAGTGCTGTAACGTTGCGGTGGTGTTGGATTTTACGAAGTACATGAATCGAGTGCTCGAGATCGATGCACTTAACAGAGTTGCAAGTGTCCAGCCGGGAATCGTTCTGGATGTTCTCCAGAGCCAGGTTTTGAAACATGGACTGATGTTTGCGCCCGACCCTTCAACGCACAGCCGCTGCACAATCGGCGGGATGATCGGTAACAATTCCTGTGGCACCCACTCTTTGCTAGGCGGCAAGACGGTCGACAATGTCGAAGAGCTGCGAATTCTTCTTTACGACGGGACTCAACTCACGGTCGGAGCAACGTCGGATGAGGAGTTCGACCGTATCATTCAGAAAGGCGGTCGAGCTGGCGAAATTTACGCCAACTTACGCAAAATTCGCGATCAATACGGCGACCTGGTGCGGGCGCGTTTCCCGAAAATTCCGAGACGAGTTTCGGGATACAACCTCGATGAGCTCTTGCCGGAAAGCGGTTTCCATACGGCGCGTGCCTTGGTGGGGACAGAAGGCACCTGCGCGATTGTCCTCGAAGCGAAACTCAAGCTAATCCCCAGGCCTCCATTCAGGAGCCTGGTCGCACTCGGATACACTGATGCGTTTCACGCAGCGGATCACGTTCCAGAGATCTTGCCATTTCATCCGATCGGGCTGGAAGGTTTTGAAGGAAGTATCGTCGACGGTCTGCGGAAAAAAGGAGCGTCAAATCTTGAACTCCTGCCGGAAGGGCGTGGATTTTTACTTGTAGAATTCGGCGCCAACGATGCGAACGAATCAAAAACTTTGGCACTTCAACTGATCGATCGCTTGGGGCAATCGCCCGATCCGCCCACCTCGCGACTGTACACGGAGAACGAAGCGCATGCGGTCTGGCAAATACGCGAATCCGGTCCACGAGCAGCTGCGTTTGCACCTGGAGCACCGGCTGAATGGGAAGGCTGGGACGACGCAGCAGTGGCGCCCGAGAAGCTCGGCGCTTATCTCCGCGAGATTCGAAAGCTAATGGATGAATACGGCTACCACGGAGCATTTTACGGGCACTTCGGTCATGGCTGTATCCACATGCGTGTGAGCTTTGATCTCCAGAGCGAAGGCGGTATTCGGAAGTACGCCGAATTTGTTGAACGAGCTGCCGATCTGGTGGTCAGCTTTGGCGGATCACTATCGGGCGAGCACGGAGACGGGCAATCGCGCGGAGCGTTACTTCCGAAAATGTTCGGGCCTGAACTGATCCGGGCTTTTCAAGAATTCAAACTGACCTGGGACCCAACCAACAAGTTGAACCCGCATAAGATTGTTGATCCGTATCTTCCCACAGAGAATCTACGGCTCGGGGCTGACTACAAACCGCTTGAGCCAGAAACTCACTTCAAATTTCTCGAGGACGAGGGATCCTTCGCGAAAGCCGCTTTGCGATGCATCGGACTCGGAGCATGCCGGAAGCAAGCCGGTGGCTCGATGTGCCCGAGTTACATGGTCACGCTTGAGGAGGAGCACAGCACGCGGGGGCGTGCGCACATGCTCTTTGAGATGCTTCAGGGCGAAGTAGTCGGAAATGGTTGGCGCAGCGAGCCAGTGAAGAGAGCGCTCGACTTGTGTCTTTCTTGCAAGGCGTGCAAATCCGAATGTCCAGCAAATGTCGACATCGCGACCTACAAAGCAGAGTTTCTGTCCCACTACTACGAGGACAGGATACGGCCATTACATGCGTACGCGTTTGGAATGATCGACCGCTGGGCAAGGTTCGCTTCCATTGCGCCAAATCTCGCGAACTTTCTCGGCACGGCCCCGGGGTTTAGCAATTTGTTACGCAATGCCTTGCAATTGGCCCCTGAGCGGCATTTGCCTCGATTCGCTTCCAGCAGCTTTCGAAAATGGGCCAGCAAAGAGAGAATTCCTGTTTGCGGCTCGGAAGGGGGGAACCGGGCAGGTTCGTCCAAGAACGCAGGCCGTGAGGTAATTTTGTGGGTGGACACCTTTAATAACTATTTCCACCCGGAGACGAGTCGCGCCGCGATCGATGTTTTACGCCACGCTGGCTACAGCGTCAAAATTCCGCGAAATCATCTCTGTTGCGGGCGGCCCCTCTACGATTTTGGCATGCTCGATAAGGCCAAGAGCTATCTGCAGAAAATCATGCGGTCGCTGGGCTGCGAGATTGACGCTGGATTACCCATCGTAGTGTTGGAACCGAGCTGTGCCTCGGTCTTTCGAGACGAACTGCAGAACTTGTTCCCTGGGGAAGAACGCGCTGTCCGACTGGGACGCCAGACCTTTCTGCTCAGCGAATTCCTTGAACGCCAAACGCCCGGATATCAGCCGCCGCCTATCTCTGGCAAAGTCCTGCTCCATGGTCACTGCCATCATAAGGCACTCATGAAGATGAATGATGAAGAATCGTTACTGCGAAAGACGGGATGTGAACTGCAGTCGCTGGATTCGGGCTGTTGCGGGATGGCTGGACCTTTCGGATTCGAGAGGGACAAGTTCGTCGTATCCCAGGCAGTGGGCGAGCGCGTACTCTTCCCGGCTGTGCGGAGCGCCCGGCAGGACACACTGATTGTGTCGGATGGTTTTAGTTGCCGCGAGCAGATCCTTCAGTCCACAGGACGAAAGGCGGTTCATCTGGCGCAAGCCATGCAGATCGGCCTGCATCGCGAACTCACCCGGAACAGATAACTAATGTAGTTTGTTTCAGTTTGTTTGCAAGAAAACTTACAGGAGTACACTACAACCAGCGCATACCAAGTCTAATGTGCGAGGGATACTAGGACTCGAAAAGGAGGCGGCGGGGTTGGCTGGGATATGTAGCGAGTCTGTTTTCTTCCGAAACCGGGCCGTTTTCAGACGTCCCATAACAGATTTCGGTACTCCATGGCTCTGCCGGAACCAAACTTGATTCATTCTGGTCGGCATTTTCTCCAAATTCCGGGTCCCACGAATGTTCCGGACCGCGTGTTGCGAGCAATGAATCGCCCCGTCATTGACCATCGCGGAACGGAATTTGCAAAGTTAGCGGGCGACGTCCTGGAAAGCTTACGCACACTTTTCCACACCAGCGGTCCGGTGGTCATGTATCCCGCTTCCGGTACGGGCGCCTGGGAAGCCGCCATAGTAAACACGCTTTCTCCCGGCGATCGTGTATTGATGTTCGAGACCGGCCACTTCTCGCAACTCTGGCGCCAGCTGGCGGAGAAATTTGGCATCAAGGTTGAGTACGTGCCAGGCACCTGGCGTAGAGGAGCTGATCCCGCGGAAATAGAAGCGCGACTGGGTTCCGACCCGCAACATACATTCAAGGCAGTTATGGTGGTCCACAATGAAACCTCCACGGGGGTCACGAGCCGCATCTCTGAAATTCGGCGTGCTATGAATCTTGTTGGTCATCCGGCCTTGTTGATCGTAGATACGATTTCTTCCTTAGCTTGTGTGGACTATCGCCACGAGCAATGGGAAGTTGACGTCACCGTGGCTGGTTCGCAGAAGGGCCTTATGCTTCCCCCGGGCCTCAGTTTCAACGCTATTTCGGAAAAAGCGCTTTCCGCCAGTAAAGCAGCAAAGCTGTCCCGATCTTATTGGGACTGGAAAGAGATGCTGGCTCCCAATCGCACAGGCTTTTTTCCGTTTACACCAGCCACGAATCTCATCTATGGGCTGCGAGAGGCCCTTACGATGCTACAAGAAGAGGGCCTGTCAAATGTGTTTGATCGGCATCATCGTCACGCCGAAGCGACGCGGGTCGCCGTGCAAGCGTGGGGGCTAGAAGTTGTTTGCGAAGAACCTCAAGAATATTCAAATTCGCTTACCGCCGCCTTTGTACCTGAGGGCCATGACGCAGATCGACTGCGAAACATCATCCTCGAGAAGTTTGATATGTCGCTCGGCGCGGGACTCTCGAAACTGGCGGGGAAGGTATTCCGGATAGGACACCTCGGCAGCTTCAATGATCTGATGCTGGCGGGAACACTAAGTGGAATCGAAATGGGTCTTCGTTTAGCCGGCGTACCTCACAACGACGGGGGTGTCACGGCAGCTCTCGATAGCCTCGCCCCACCCACCAAGGTCCCCGCTCCCGCCAGGGCCTTGCACTGAAGTTGCCTTCAGGGAAAGAAATTCGAATCGTTCGAACAAAAGCTATGTCTTGAGGAGGTTTTGAATGCTCTTGACTCAAGCAACGCAAGCAAAACGTCAAACTACTGGTTCTCCATCGTGCCTGGCGAGGAGGATAACAGGGGGCCTGCTCATAACTTTTGTGCTCCTCGCGACGCATATCAAGGGAGCGCTGTCACAGGATCAGAATGCCAAACCAACCTTCGCCCAAACACTCGTTGATACTGTCGCGGCAAAACATCGTCCGGATCTAATCTACCTGGGATTGCACCTTACACCTCAGTCTTCTACCGACGCGATTATCTTTGCGGCAACGGATCGCAGCAAAATTGGCCGCGAATCCTCCTGTGGGGACTTGCACGTAATCGAAGAGGGTACTCCAATTCTGGAAATGAAGGGGAAGTCCTCAACGGTATTGGAGCGACTCCATGACAAGACCGGCAAGACCATAGGGCTCACGGTCGTTGGCCTCAGATTTGGCGACGGAGAGGAAGCCACAGCTGCCAAACTCGCCAAGCAAATCGGCGACGAACTTGATCAACAAATCTCGTCGAAGGAAGAGCTATTCGAGCCTCGGTAAGCGGCGACTTGAGGGCACACTCACTGTGGTCTTTCGGCGTAGCATGGTTGTTTTGCCACGCTACGGTCCCAGTTCGTAGACCTCAATATACGCCTACGCCTCTTCAAATTTTCCTCCCTGAATCCCGCGGATTACATCCTGATGTTCCGACCCGGCAACGTAATACCTGTTCAATTCAGGCACTAGGAGAGATGTTTTCCCATGCGCACCGACTTGGATTGCCCCAATAGGCTCATAATGGTCGGGGTCTTTCTGCTGATAGACGAAAACGAAGCCCGGAGGTAGCTCTCTCCCGCATGTGACGTAAATGCGCTTGTGCCAACCGTCGCAATAAACGCCGTTCATGCGGCCCTCTGCGGGAAGCCGGGCAATTTCCGGGCCTGACTCGGGATCGTAGACGAGCATCATCTGCGGGACGGTTCGCGTAGCCACGAACAGACGGTGATGGGCTTGGTCAAGTGCCATATCACCGCTTTGACCGCCAGTCGTCCAGCTTAGGATCACTTGGCGGTCTTTTGCTTCAAACACATCATTTCGGCCGAGTTCCCATACGGCGACGAGAATCCGGCGGGCCGTATTGTCCAGCAGGATTTGGTCGATTCGTCCTTTGACGTTGGGCATAGGGATCGTTTGCACGAGTCGGAGCGCTTGCTTCTCCTGCGCTCTTGATGTGGTGCACGCGAGACACAGAGTCAGTAGAACCACCGGGTTCAGGTAGAGTAAACGGAACTTACGCACGGGTGTTATCCTTGATTGCGGCTGCCAGTGGAAGGTTCTCACGGAGAATCAACAAATCCCAGTCTGACCGTGCATCTTAAATTTCGAACGAAAGCGACGACCAGGGTTGAGTCTGGAGATATTTAGGACAACTCCGTTTATTCTTCGGCTAAATTATCCCCGATCGAGTAGTTTTTCATTTGGCAATTACTTCCCACACAGATGCGCCTTCCAACGGGCCCGCTGTCCCCCTCAGATGATGCGCATTCGGGTTCAGTAGTGCTATGATTTGCGCCAGCCATTTATTTTAGGCACATCGGCTTATGCGCATCCTGCTGGTCGAAGACGAACGGAAGGTAGCCAGTTTCATTGCGCGAGCGCTGCGCGAAAATTCCTACGCCGTTGACATCGCGGAGAGCGGCGAAAAGGCGCTGGAACTCACCACGGATGTAACCTATGACGCCATCCTCCTAGATGTGCGCCTGCCGGGCCTGAGCGGCATTCAAGTCTGCCGCGAACTGCGCCAGCAGGGCATGGAAGCGCCTGTGCTTATGTTGACGGCACGTAGCCTGGTCGAACAGCGGGTGGAAGGGCTCGACGCAGGAGCCGACGATTACCTGACCAAGCCGTTTGTCCTTGCGGAGCTTCTTGCGCGTGTGCGCGCGCTCGTTCGGCGGGGTTTGCACAGCGGCAACGCGAAGCTCCATTATGCTGACCTGGAACTCGACCGCCACCGGCGCAGGGTCACGCGGGGAAAAGTGGCGGAGCCCCTGACCTCCAAGGAATTTGCGCTGTTGGAACTTTTCCTGCTGCACGCTCCGGATTTGGTCACCCGTAGTGAAATCGTGGAGCACGTTTGGGACCGGCATTTCGATAGCAAAACCAACCTGGTTGAAGTCTACGTCAATCGGCTGCGCCAGAAGATCGACCAGAACCGGTCTGTGAAGCTGATCCACACGGTGCGGGGCATCGGCTATCGCCTCGGGGCCGTGGAGCCATGAAGACCAAGACTCTGCGCTTCAGGATGATGGTGCTGTTCTGCACCATCGTCAGCGTGATGCTGGTAGCCTCCTATCTGGCCTTTTGGGGGTTGCTGGCTCACGCAATTCCTACGCAGCTGAATCACCAGTTGCAGGAAACCGGCCGGCTGCTGATCGCTGACGTTGCCGCGGAGCCCGAGGCGCGAGACATTGAACGCCTGGACATCCCGGGGGAATTTTTCGAGCTGCTTGATCCCGATGGCCACGTTCTTCAGCGATCGCGGAATCTGCCGGCGCTCATCCATTTGAAGCCCATCGACCCTGCCGCGAGGCATTCCACTTTTCAAGTGGGGGACATCGAGGGTGAGCAGACTGTGCGAGTCGCGATTATTCCCTTCGAGCAAGGCAACCAGAAGCGCTTCCTGGCTGTGGCAATCCCCACATTCGGAACAAACCGGTTGCTCGATACGTTTGGGCAGATCGTTCTGATTTTGTTCCCCATTAGTTTGTTGCTGACCGCCGGAATCTCCATGATTTATGTGGGCCGCAGCCTCGCGCCGATTACGGAATTGACGCGACACGCCGCTTCCATGGCCCGGCGCGTTACGCAAAGCCATGGATTCTGGGAGCCGCTGCCCGTCGCCACGCCGCATGATGAGCTGGGCCAGCTGGCGGAAACTTTCAACGACCTATTTCGGGGAGTGGATTCCGCGGTGCGCCAGTTGCGTCAGTTCGTCACCGACGCATCGCACGAGTTGCGGACCCCCATCGCGGTTCTTCACGGAGAAACGGAGCTTTTGCTGTCCAAACCGCGCACGGCGGAGGAATACCAGAAAACCCTCGCCATCTTTGACGACGAGCTGAAAAAGCTCACGCGCATGGTTGAGGGGCTGTTCACGCTATCCATGGCTGACGCCGGCCAACTGTATCTGCAGTCGGAACCTGTCTACATTAACGAACTTTTGGAGGAGGTTTGTGCGCTGGTGACTTCGAGGGCGCGAAAGAAGGGAATTACCATCCTTCGGCACCTCGACCAGGAATTTCCGTACACGGGCGATGAGGCGTTCCTGCATCAGCTATTTCTGATTTTCCTGGACAACGCGATCAAATATTCTCCCGAGAAAAGCGTGCTTCACGTTAGCCTCGAGGAAGTGGACGGCATGATCCGAGTGCGCTTTCAGGATCACGGCATCGGCATCGCCGCGAAGCATTTGCCATTCATTTTCGAGCGATTTTACCGGGCAGCGCCTTCCAATGGCGGTGATTCACACAGCGGCGGGCTGGGATTAGCTATCGCCCAGGCCATCGCGCGCGCGCATGGCGGCTCGATCGAATGCACCAGTGAAGTGGGCGCCGGCTCCAGTTTTACAGTTGTGCTACCTCTGGTTCCTATCGGCAAAAGTGGCACCCCGGAACCATCTAAACAGAAATTAATCATAGGTTAAGGCATCCATCCCTGCCATACGCTAGACTCCGCCCAACGTGGAGGTGGGTCTGTGTTCTCTCAAAAAACCGCTAGCTTGTATTCGTTTGGCCGCACGACTGCTGTTTTCTTAATACTTGCCATCATCTTTTCGGTTCCGACCCTCGCTCAGGTCGCGGGTGGAACCCTCATGGGAACGGTCTCCGACACCGCGGGCGCCGGAATTCCGCAAGCGAAGCTGGTGATCAAGAACGTTGCGACCGGCGTCGAACGCACGGCGACCACCAACGCCGATGGCTTTTACACCACGGTGAACCTGTTGCCCGGGGCGTATCAGATCTCGATCACCGCCACGGGCTTTAACTCGGAAACGCGCCACGGGGTCACCATGACGGTCGGCTCGCAGATCACCGTTGACATCATGTTGCGTGTAGGAACGATCTCGAACAAGGTGGAGGTTACCGCCCAGGTTCCCGACGTCCAACTCCAGAGTTCCGACATCAGTGCCGTCGTTACTGCCAGCACCGTCCGCGAACTTCCTCTTAACGGTCGCAGTTGGACCGATCTTGCCGCTCTTCAGCCCGGCGTTTCTACCATCCAGACGCAGCCAACTTTCGCCGTTGGCGCGGATCGCGGCAATCGCGGCTTCGGCCAGCAGCTCACAATTTCCGGAGCCCGCCCGCAGCAGAACAATTACCGCCTGGACGGCATCAGCCTGAACGATTACGCGAACGGCGCCCCGGGCAGTGTGCTTGGCGGCAACCTGGGTGTCGACGCAATTCAGGAATTTTCCGTCCTGACCAGCAATTACTCGGCGGAATATGGGAAGACCTCGGGAGGCGTGGTCAACGCCAT
>WNFT01019494.1_pt1 | contig 13950 bp, 13 predicted proteins | sample 5400191 | NCBI WGS metagenome assembly WNFT01 (sample SAMN13153359, study PRJNA577476) | soil metagenome | isolation source: 80 cm saprolite under Madrone tree | place: USA:California | collected 2016-06-14
GGCTGCTGTGCCAGCCAGACATGGCCCATGGTAGGAAACTCGAATTCCCCCATGACCACTTTCCTTCGTGGCTTAAAGCTCAGCGAGCTCGCTATGGCGCTGATGCCTGCGGAGGCGCTGGTCACGACCGCAACTTCGTCGGCACTGGCCCCGATGAAATCCGCGAATAACTTGCGCGCGTGCTCGTACTGATCGATCCAGGTGTCCCATGGCGAACCCTGGTGGTGCCAACTGTCAAGGTATTGCCGGAAGCCGTCTTCCACCGCGTCGGAGAGTGCGCCCTGAGAGCAACTGTTGAAATAAATCTTCCTGCTGAGGATTGGGAAGCGGGACCGAATTTCCGCTACCTGGCTTTCATTCAGCATCCCGTGTTTCCTTTGACCGTCTTTTCCGGCCAGTGGTGGAGGGCACCGCTCCAAGTGCGACGGTGCAAACCCTACAACGCAAGCCTACGATATGTCAATTCGGATATCGCTAGTATATCGTTTGTATATTGGCGGTTGACAAAATCAGTCCTCTTGCGAACAATGGAGCGGATTTGAAGCGACCTGGTCCGTGGCAAATACAGGAGTCCGGCGAAAAAGTAAGTGGGGGAATGAGTCGCCCAGCCTGAACCTTCAGCTCACAAACGCCAAGCTGTCACTACGTAGGATCCACTGTCGATCGAGGTAAGTGCGCACTTTCAGGAACTTCAAGGCGGTTCGCCGTGCCGAAGGCTTCGCGCGCAAACCAAGCCCCCTCTCCTCTCATTTTCAACAGTTCAACACTTGACAGACTGAAAGTTTCACCTCAAGATAGCTAGCCTAGTCTGCGTCGCCGCCGAAATGACATGGAGCGCTCGCCCATTCGCCGGGTCAGTGTGGCTGACCAGGTTGCCAGCAACCTACGACAGAGAGTCCTGAACGGAGAGCTTCGCCAGGGCACCTCTCTGCAGGAAATTCCTCTCGCTGAATCGCTTGGCGTCTCGCGAAACACGATGCGCGAGGCCGTGCGCATTCTTTCACTGGAAGGACTGGTAAAGCGCAACATCCATCGGGGCATTGCCGTGGCACAGCTCTCTCTGAAGGATGTTCACGAGATCTATCACGTGCGCCGCCTCTTGGAGATTCAAGCCATTCTGGCTGCAAAAAATCCCGACCCCGACTTGCTGCGTCAGTTGCGTACCGGACTTGAACAATATGAAAAAGCAGTGCGCGCTAAGGACTGGCTGGATGCCGTCAATCACGACCTGCACTTCCACGGCCTTCTTATTCGCTTCCTCAGAAATAACCGTCTGGAAGCGTTCTATCAGAAAACCATCGGGGAGTTACGCATGGAAATGGTGCTTGTGGACCGCCGGCACGACGATCCGGGCATGCTCGTTCCCGTCCATCGCAAACTCTATCAACTGCTTACCGCTAAGAAGCTGAAGGAGTGCGCGACCATGCTGTCTCGCCACCTTGATGACTCTGAATCCAGATTGTCCCGAGTCCTGGATGGCCATCTAGCTCATCGAGTGTCCGCCAAGGCTGAGCCGGAATCGAAGGTTCGAGGTATTCGGAAGGTTAGAGGCAGTGCTCAAGTTCGCGATTAAGGAGACGACCATGAAGTCCCACTGCAATTGCAGAGCCGTGAAACAGCTCTCTCATGGGTTAAGCTGCGCAGTAGTTCTTGTCGTGTTGGTTGCCGCCACGCTTCCAGCAAAGGCCCAGGTTGTCACTGCTTCCGTCCAAGGCCGCGTATACGACGTGACGGGCGCGGCAATTCCGGAGGCGAATCTGACGGTGGTCAACACGGCCACCGGGCTTTCCCGGTCCACGCTTGCCACCCCGACCGGGGACTACCAGATCGCGTTGCTTCCCGTAGGGGAGTATACGGTGACCGCGGAGAAGCAGGGATTTCAGAAGTCTGCCAAGAAAATTCAGCTGGAGATTGGGGCAACCGCGAACCTGGACTATTCGCTTTCTCCCGGCCCAGTTCGTGAGGAGGTCTCCGTGCAAGATGTCGGCGCAGGGGCCGAGCCCACGCGCACCATGGTGAGTTCCGTGATCGATGAGCAGAAGATCGAGAATTTGCCTGTAAATGGCCGTCAATTCATCGATTTTGCGCTTCTGGCTCCAGGGGTAAAGATTGGCGATACCACCTCGGGCAGCACGGATGTGATTATCGAACCCGTGACCAAGCTGTCATTTGCCGGCCAGAATATCCATTACAATTTCATCGCCGTGGACGGCGCGGATAATATTTCCACCGCCTCGGGTGTGCAGAAGTACACGCCCTCTCAGGAAGCGGTGCGTGAATTCCGCGTGGTCAACAGCAGTTACAGCACGGAATTTGGAAGGGCCGTGGGTGGCATCGTCAATATCATCACCAAGAGCGGCACAAATCTTTTTCACGGATCCGCCTACGAATATTTTCGCAACGAGAAATTGGACGCCGGCAGTATTTTGGCCTCTTCCGATCCCTCGACTTGCGCGGTGCCGGGAGACCTGACGTCCGGCGGCTGCAAGAAGCTCAACAAGCCGCGGCAAAATCAATTTGGTTTTACCGTCGGTGGTCCCCTGATCAAGAACAGAACGTTTTTCTTCGGCAACTACGAGGGCCAGCGCCGCCGCGAATCTCCCTATTACAACTCGATTATCTTGAATAACATTACGGCCATTAACGCTTTCAAAGCGGACATCGGGTTCCCGCTGGAGGACCTAAATGTCACCCGCAACACCGACTACGACAACGTGCTCGCGCGTGTGGACCACTCCTTTAACAATAACAACAACCTATTCGTTCGCTACTTTTTCAATCGAGGCTCGCTTAAGAACTATTCGCCGCTGAACGATGGCTTCGATTTGCCTTCGGGCTTCAAGAACAATTCGGATACCGACCACTCGCTGGTTGGAAACCTTTCCACTCTCATCACGTCGAGCTTGGTGAACGAGCTGCGGGTGCAGTGGGCTCACCGCAATTACGATTTCCCGACCGCCAGTTCCCAACCGCACATGGAGGTGGCCAACGAATTTGCCATTGGTGTCAACCGTGGCAATCCCGACTTCTATCGGGAAGGGCGCTTTGAACTGGTCGACGACCTCACCAAGGTTTTTGGTAAGCACACCTTCAGCTTGGGCGGCGACTATAACTGGGTACGGACCACAGAATCGTTCCCGCTGTTCTATCCGTTCGAAGCCACCTTCTTGTGCATTGCGCCTGACCCCAGAAATCCAGCCTGCTTCTCGAATCTTCAGGATCACGACCCGGTGGTGTTTTTCTTCGAAAGATTCAAAGCACCCAACTTCGATGAACCGTCTTTCGACCCGGCGGTGTTTCAACTGAGCCACTACCCCGACTCGGTACGCAACGCTGCGCTAGGCACGCTCGATCACACCTACAGCGGACTCTATGCCCAGGACAACTGGCGCGCGACCGACCACCTCACAGTCAACTTTGGCGTGCGCACGGATTGGGAAACCTGGCCTAGCGGGGTTTTGAACACGCAGCGAGGCGTGGATCCAAGGCTGGGCATCGCATACAGTCTCGGCACCAAGCGGAATATTGTGATCCGCGCCGGTTCCGGCCTGTTCCATGGAATCGTCCCCGCGCCTTTGCTCGCTTGTCAGAAGCCTTCCTGCGGCGGACAGACTAAGTTCCGCCCGCAGGAAGACGACTTGAACTCGGTGACCCAGTTATTCGGCTTCACAGCGCTCATTCCGCCCCCATTCGGCTCTGGCCCCCCAGGAATGACGCAGGCGTTCAATGGCCTGATTGCCGGCAATTATCCTGATCCAACGAATCCGCTGACTTCCGGCTTTCTTGGGCCCGCCACAATCGCGCGCTTTACCAAGAATCACAAGCAGCCTTACGGGATTCAGAGTAGCTTGTCGCTGGAGTTTGAGCCGACCAAGGACACGCTGCTCAACATTACCTATCTGCGGACACACGGTGTGCACTTGGGCAGTTTCTTCAAGATCAACCAAGTACCCAACCCCGTAACTCCTGAGATCTGCGCACTGCATGACTCGCGGGGAGACACGGGTTGCAAGGCTCAGTTTGTCCCGGCCGACGCCAATTTCCAATTCTTGGAGGCGGATTCCCGCTGGTACTCAGAATTCGATGGACTACTCGTGAGTCTCAATCGGCGAGTGACCCACCATGTCGGATTCGGACTTAGCTATACGTGGTCAAAGAGTTTAGATGACGGGCCCAATCCCAGTTTCGTGCTGATTCCTCAGGACAGTTTCGACTTCCGTGCAGAAAAAGCGCTTTCTGCCGACCATGTAGCGCACCGCTTTGTGGGGAACGCCACTCTCGAAGGTCCCACCAAGATGAATCGTCTGGTGAATGACTGGCAGTTGTCCACCATCGTCAGCCTGGAGTCGGCGCACTATTTCACTAAGTTCGCGGGCCTTGACACGAACGGAGATGGATTCCCCCTCAATGACCGGGTGGGCATCGAGCCGCGCGATACCTTCAAGGGCGACAGTTATCAGAGCGTAGACCTGCGCATTTCTCGTACCTTCAGGTTCACCGAACGCGTCAGTCTCGCAGCTCTGGCGGAGAGCTTCAACACGCTCAATACCGTGAATATTCGGTTTTTTAACACCGTCTATAGCGCGCCGGACTTCCTCCCAGTGGGCACGCCTGGCACATTCCGCGAGGGCTCGCCCAACCGTGGCTATGGGACACCGCGGGCAGTGTTTAATCCGCGGCAAATTCAGTTCGCGTTGCGCTTGACGTGGTAAAAACTTCCCACATGAGATTCGGCATTTATTGCGAAATCCAGACGCCGCCGGGCAAGTCGCATTCCGAGATGATCTGGGAGATCATGCGCCAGATCGAACACGCCGACGATGCCGGGTTCGACGTGTACTCGGTGATCGACCACCATTTTTTTCAGAAGTTCTCCATCTCGGCGAATCCGCTTGCGATGTTTGCCGCCGCGGCGCAACGGACGAAGCGCATTCGGTTCCGGACCGCGTTGCACACGCTGCCTTTGGAAAATCCGATGCGGCTGGCAGGGATGATCGCGGAGACGGACATTCTCACCAACGGCCGGCTGGAGTGCGGCCTGGGCCGCGGTCACGCCTGGCTCTTCGGCCCGTCCGACCTGCCCCTCGAAGAGAGCCGCCCAAGGTACAACGAAGCCATCGACATTTTGGAACTGGCTTTCACCAAAGAAAAGTTCTCTTACGAGGGTCAGTATTATAAGGTGCGCGATGTAAGCGTGGTGCCGAGGCCCGTCCAAAAGCCACATCCCAAGTTCTACACCGGCGGCACGAGCGATATCACCTACCAGACTGCGGGCGAAAAAGGCTGGGGAATCTTCGTGCCTCCACTTCTGCCGTGGAAAGTACTGGAGCCGCCCCTGAACATTTACAAAAAAGCTTGTGCAGAACAGGGCCACCAACCGGATATCGTTTACATCCGGCCGGTTTATATCGATGAGGAGGAAAAGACCATCCGTCGCGAGGTAGAACAGGCGCTGCTGAATTTTCTGGCCTTCAACGCGTCGCCTGGGGCCTCACTACAGGGCGAAGAGAAGAAAGCAGAACTTCGGGCGAAGGGTTATGGGTTCTACGCCAGCGGCGCTTTGGAATCTTTGACCAAACTGACCTACGAAGAGATTGTGGAACAGGAAATCGGGTTCATTGGAACACCGGAGAAGGTGATCCGGCAAGTCGAGAAGCTGCGGGCGAAAGGGGGCATCGGGGAACTGGCAATCGTTTCGAACTTTGGGGGAATTGAGCACTGGAAGAGCATCAAGACGCAACATCTCTTTGCCAAGCACGTGATTCCGTCATTCCGGCGGCAGCCAGCGGAAGCGGCGGCAGATTGAAAACGTGGCCACAGTTAATCACAAAGCGGTGGGGAGCACAGAACCGATAGAGTCGACGAGTGCCGATGCTACATTCGCGCCGGCCGGCGCGCGTCGGCTCTTGATTTTCGGTGGGATCGCTCTGATTGCGGGTGGCATGTTGTTTGGCGACGTGTTCGCCGTGTTTGTCCTTCACCAGAATGGACGTCAGACTGGCGACGCTCTCCTGGCCGCCACGCGGGCAGTGAGCGCAGGAAATGTGTCAGCTGTGGAAGATAGCTTTGGAAACATCGGCGGACTTCTCGAGGATCGTGGCACGAAAGTCGACACTCATGTTCACATGACTGACGCCGGCTACCTCGCCTTGCTGTTAGCCTTAGTGCAACCCTATGTAGCCCTCTCTCCCCAGCGTAAGAGGTTTTTAGCCAGCTTGTTTGTCGCCGGGAGCGTCCTGCGCGCCGCGGCGCTAGGTTGGGTGAACCGGAGTTGCCGCCGGACCAAACCTGGGAACGTCGCACGCTGTTGACCGGTGGAACGTTTCTGGTGCTGCTAGGATTTCTGTATGGAGCGTGGTACGCGGGAATGGATTTGTACTCTCACGAAGCACGTGAGGCGCAGATCCTGAAGACGATGCTGGACGGTGCGACCAGCAGCCAAGGCGGCTCGGCGGCGGCAGTTGGCGATTACGGATCGCTGGCGGCAGAGAGGGCGGTCAAGATCGCCGCACACTCTCATGTCATTGAGTTCGGATTGCTGGCCATATTGTTATCCTTTGTGCAACCCTATGTTTACTTGAGCGAAGGCTGGAAGCGACGGTGGGTGATGGTGTTGCTCGCAGGCTCAGTCATTCTTCCGGTTTTCGTACTGCTCGAACTGAAGCTTGGTCTGCTGGCGGGCGGTATCGCTGATGTTGGCGGCTTGCTGGTAATCGTTGCGTTAAGCGCAATGCTGGTGGGCGTGCTGCGTCATGGCGGCCGCCTTGACGCCGCTGCTGCTGGGGGAATCAGATGACGCCTTCCCGCAGACTCTTGGTCTTCGGTGGAATCGCCCTTGCAGCATTCGGAATGCTTTATGGCTTGCATTACGCGCTCTTTGTGGAACACCAGACCCTGGACCGCATGGGCGCCTCGCTGAGCGAAGCCTTCGTCCGCGCGGCACAACGGCAGATGCCCCAGGCACACGATGCGATTGACACCTATGCTTCCACCAAGTACGACTATGTTCGCCAGGTTGATGTTCATTCCCACTGGACCGGATTGGCGATGCTCATGATCGTACTCGGTGTCGCATTTGACGGGGTGGCGTTCAGCGGGCGAGTGCGAGCGTGGATTGCCGGCAGCCTGCTGGTAGGGTCCGTGCTGTTTCCGCTGGGCGTGATCTTACAGACGTCGAGCCACGGTTCTGTTCTCGGCTCGGCGTTGGCGATTGTAGGATCTGGATTAGTGACGCTCGCGCTCGCGGCGGCAGCATGGGGATTTACGCGGCAGGTGTGAGTCCTTGATTACGCTGCGAGTTGTGATCATCGAATCATGACCATCGAGGAAAAAACGTTCCTCGAAGCACTTGTGGATGTGAGGTAAGGACGCTGGGATGTATCCTCGACCATTCCATTACCATCGGGCAAGCTCTTTGCGCGAAGCGGCGACCATGCTCTCCCAATTGGGGGAGAACGCCAGGTTCCTGGCAGGCGGTCAGAGCCTGATTCCCCTGATGAAACTACGCTTCTCCAATCCCTCGCATCTCGTGGATCTGAGTTTTGTCCCAGGCACAGCCTACATAGAGGAAGAAAGCGGTGCATTGCATTTCGGCGCGCTTACGCGGCACGGGGAAATTGAGAACTCTGCCACAGCCGCGATGATTCCTGTTCTCCACGACTGCGCGGCGGGCATTGCAGACGTGCAAGTACGAAACCGCGGCACGATTGGAGGATCGCTCGCGGAAGCTGACCCGAGCGGCGACTGGGCGACGGTCCTGCTGACACAAGACACAGAGCTGCGATGTCTCGGTCCGAAGGGCGAGCGCACTGTGCCGTTGCGCGATTTCATCACAGATGCATACACCACAGTTCTTGATCATGACGAACTGATTCGGGAGGTCATCGTGAAAATTCCTCCGAAAGGAAGCGCCGGGGCTTACCTGGCGTTCAAACGGTCGGCCCCGGTGTATCCGACGGCGAGCGCAGCGGTACAACTCACTCTCGACGACGGAGCCTGCAAGGATGCAGTCATCGCCTTGGGCTGTGTGGGACTGACGGCCGTGCGGGCCAAAGATTCCGAGGATGCTCTTCGTGGCCGCGAAATCGGCGACAAAGCCATCGCGGCCGCCATGGAGGCGGCGCGAACAGCTGCCGATCCACAGCCCGACATGCGTGGTTCGGCGGAATATAAACGGATGTTGGTGGCCGCACTGGTAAAGCGGGCAATCGAAATCGCGATGCGACGAGCACGCGGACAGCAGGTAGAAGTCGGTCACATCTATGCCTGACACTTTCGAAAAGGTCGCGATCCAATTGAGAGTCAACGGGAAGAGTCATTCCCTGACCGTCGAACCCCGCATGTTGCTGGTGGAGTTGCTTCGCGAAGCGCTCGATTTGACGGGAACGCACGTCGGTTGTGACACGACTTACTGCGGCGCATGCACCGTCATCCTGAATGGAGCCGCCGTGAAATCCTGTACCGTATTCGCCGTTCAGGCGGATGGCAGCGAGATCGTGACTGTCGAGGGACTAGAGAAAGATGGCAAGCTTCATCCGATTCAACAGGCTTTTGGAGATTCTTTTGGCCTGCAGTGCGGTTATTGCACTCCGGGGCTGATGCTTTCGACCTTGCAGTTACTCTCGAAGAATCCAACGCCGAGCGAGAAGGATGTCCGCAAAGCCATCGCGGGCAATACCTGCCGTTGCACAGGTTACCAGAGTATTTTTAAGGCCATTCAGTTGGCGGCGCAGAACAGCAAGGGAGCGTAGCGTGGCAATCAAATTTGACGGCGAGTTCGAAGTACAGCGCAAGCCGGAGGAAGTCTATGAATTCCTCATCGATCCGCAGAGGTTTGCTCCGCTGCTTCCTGAGTTCCAGGGAGTGTCCGTGCACGACGCCGAGCACTTCTCGGTGAGAGTGAATGTAGGCATTTCGCATATCAAGGGAGTCGCGGACGTGAAAATGCGCCTGGCTGAAGCGCGGCGTCCGGAGCGTGCCCGCTATGAAGGTCAAGGCAGCGTCGCCGGGGGCAACGTGAGCATGGTCGCCGGATTCGACCTCTCCCCGCTAGGAGCCGGCACAAAAGTTGCTTGGCGGGGAGAGGCGCAGGTTTTTGGACGGCTCACCTCGGTTGCTGGAGGGCTACTTCAACCTCTCGGCAAGAAGCAGATTCAAAAGTTGATCGACAGTTTGCAGGCGGCACTTAAGGCGAGCGAGGGCGCATCGTGAGTGTTTCCGACAAGAATTGGGTGGGGCAAGCAGTGCCGCGCAAGGAGGAAAACCGGCTATTACGAGGTCGCGGCAAATTTGCCGACGACATCAAGCTACGGGAAATGCTGTACCTGCATTTTGTCCGTTCTCCTTATGCGCACGCCAGGATCGTAGGCATCGACACTTCCGAAGCGGAGAAGATTCCCGGCGTGGTCTGCACTTTGCGCGGCTCGGAGATCGTCTCCGAGACTCAGCCGTTCATTGAAATTGCCCCCGATCCCGCCGCCAAGATTCGAGACTACCCGCTGGCGGTAACCAAGGTGCGCTATCAGGGAGAACCTGTGGTCGCCGTCGTGGCCGAGTCGCCCGGCATGGCCGACGATGGCGCCGAGGCGGTGCAAATCGAGTACGAAGCGCTCGATCCAGTGGTGGATGCGGAGCAGTCGCTTACTGATGCCAGCATCCTGCATGAAGAAGCGGGTACGAACAAGGTCTGGAACGGTGTGTTCGAATACGGCGACGTGGAACAGGCATTCCGGGATGCTGCCACCGTGGTCGAAATTGACCGCATGCACTTCCACCGTTTTTCGAGCACGCCCCTCGAAAACAATGTCGTCATTGCCCAATGGGACCCGAAAGACGAGCACATTCATTACTGGTGCAACAATTCATTTCCGTCGTTCGCCATCCAGTTCCTGGCGGCACATCTGCAGGTGCCAATCGACCGGATTCAAGATCACCAGCTATCCGCAGATGGCTGTATGTGCGCTGGCTTCGAAGAAGGCCGGGGGGCGTCCGATCAAGTGGGTTGAAACGCGCTCCGAGCACATGACTTCCAGCGCTCACGGCAACGAACGCACTTTTCGTGACACGCGTGTCGCATTGGACAACCAGGGTGTGATCACCGCGATCACGTCTCGCCACGTCGATGACTGCGGAGCCTATCCACGTTATGAACCACTGGGATGCGTCATCTGGTCCCAGGTTTTCCCCGGCGTCTACCGCTTCAAGAATGCACGCATTGACTTTACGCAGGCGGTCACCAACAAATGCCCAGTCGGCCCTAACCGCGGTTATTCGCGCATGCAGCATCTTTGGTTTTTAGAGCGCGTGGTCGACATCTGCGCGCATGAACTCGACATTCCCGCCGACGAGATGCGGCTTCGCAACTACATCCGGCCAGAAGAGTTCCCCTACACCACTCCGAATGGTTGCATCTATGATTCCGGCAATTACCCCAAGATGCTGGAGATGGCGAAACAGCTAATCGGGTGGAATGGCTGGAAGAAGAAGCAGGCGGATGCGCGCAAACAGGGACGGATGATCGGCATCGGCATCGGTACGACGCTCGACTCCGGCACCAATAATTTTGGCCAGTCTCAGATCGTCAATCCCGGCGCGCCGTTCTCGGGCAACTCCCAGGGTGCGAACTGCAAGCTCGACATCTACGGAGAAGTGGTAGTTGCTGTCGGATCGTGCCCGCAAGGCCAAGGCCACGAAACCACGGCGGCACAGGTCGTGGCGGATGTGCTCAACATCAGTCCCGATCTGATCACGGTACGCACGGGCTTTGACACCGAACGTAACGTGCACACTGGATTTTCCGGAACCTACGCCAGCCAGTTCGCAGTATCGGGTTTGTCGGCGGTTCACGGCGCGGCCCAGAAACTGAAGACGGAAATGAAGCGCTTGGCGGCATTCGTGCTCGCTTCGAAGGAGGAAGAACTCGAATTCGGCAGCGGCGCCCAGGGCCCTGAAGTTCGCTCGAAGAGCAATGGCAAGTCCATCAACTACTGGGGACTGGCGAACATTGTCAACGTAAACAGCGCGGTGCTTTCATCGGAACTGCATGACGTAACCCTCAATTGCCGCTATGTCTGGCGAGCGCCCTTCAAGGTCCCGGACACGAAGAAAAAGTACGGCAATCTCACCATGACCTACGCTTCCCAGCTCCACATCGCAGTAGTTGAGATTGATGGGGAAACCTTCATCCCGAAGATTCTCGACTACGTGGCGGTCGATGACTGCGGAACCGTAATTAATCCGCGAATCGTGGAAGGACAGGTTTATGGCGCAACTGCGCATGGGATCGGCGCTGCATTGTTTGAAAATTGTGCCTACGACGAGGTAGGCAACATGCTGACCAACACCTTCAGCGACTACCTGCCCATCACGCCGGTGAACATGCCAAACGTGAAGTACGGCCACATCGCTACCCCCTCTCCCCATAGCTACAGCGGGGCCAAGGGCATGGGCGAGGGGGGAGCCGCTCCCATACACACTATTTCCGCCGCCTTGCAGGATGCGCTGTTTGACAAGCAGATCTTTATCGAGGATTCGTTCAACAATCCCGACAGTTTGTTCCGCGCCCTGCAGGGTGAAATTTACCGGAAAGAGAATTTGGTGAAAGTCGAACGGCGAGCGTGATTCTACAATGAACCGCGTCTGCATCATCGGGTGTGGCGCCATCGGCAGTCTCTACGCCGCGCATCTAGCACGGGTCGCCGAGGTTTGGGCGCTCGTCCGGCGCAAGGATCACGCCGATGCTCTGAATCGTGAGGGGCTGCGCGTTTCCGGAACTCACAACTTTTCCGTGAAGCTCAAGGCGACTACGGATCCTGAAGATTTGCCGGATTTCGACCTTGGAATCGTGGCGACCAAAGCAACCCAGGTGGAGGAGTCCATCCGAGGCGCTGGCAAGCGGTTTGATGGTGGCGCGGTGATTTCGGCACAGAACGGACTGGGCAGCGAGGAAATCATTGCTGCTCACACGCGCGGCCGTGTGATTCGCGGCACGACTTTCATGAGCGCAACCCGCCACAGCGACACGCACGTGCAATATGAATTGAATACTGCGACGTGGCTGGGCCCGTTTGAGCCCAGAAACACGCCCTTTCCCGTGGTCAAGGAAGCCGCCGATCTGATCGTGGCCGGCGGTCTCAAGGCTGAGGCGCTCCAGGATGCCCGACCTGCGCAATGGTCCAAACTGATTTTCAATGCTTCCGTAAACGGAGTATCCGCTCTCACGGGACTTCCCCACTCGCCTCATTTCGCAGCGGAGGAGGACTTCTCCGATCTGGGCCGTCTGCTGCATGCCTTGATGGAAGAAGGCAAGGAAGTGGCAGCAGCCATTGGCATCGAACTGCACGAGGATCCCTGGGCCATGAACCAGATTGGCGCGATGACAAATCATCCTCCTTCGATGCTCTACGACGTGCGTCACCAGTTGCCGACGGAGGTAGATTTTCTCAGTGGCGCGATCGCGAAAGAGGCTCATCGCACAGGCATAGCTGCGCCGCTGCACACCGCAATTTACCGGCTGATCAAGGGCAAGCAGGCCGGCTGGACATACCGGGATGAGAACCGGCCGGTGGTTACGCACGTGGAGGCCGGCGGACTTTGAATGCGGTGGCGGGACGCACTGCCACAGTCGCAGGTAACGATCATGGCCTGGCCGATTGACGAATCGAAGCTGAACCGGGTTCGCGCCCTGATGAAGGAACAGGATGTCAGTGCGCTCGTGGTCCGCGCCCCTGACAACGTTCTTTATCTCACGAATTACTGGTGCATGAAGGGTTACGACGCGGTCGTGTTTCCGCGCGCAGGCGATCCCACGCTCATTGTGCTCGAGCCGCAACTGGCCGATGCCCAGCGAAATTCCTGGACACAAGACTTGCGCCTGTTCAAGGGATATCACGAGGGCGATCCTCGTCCACCCCAGTATCGGGCTCTCGACCTGGCGCTGGACGTGCTCAAACAGCGTGGCCTCACCGACAAAGTCGCCGTCGAACTGAACATGGGCACGCAGAGCGCTGATCGCATGGTGGGCGAGCCAACCACGCCGACGCAGTTTTTCTTTGACGCTTTCCGAAAGGTCTCCGGCCAGGTTGTCGATTCCACCCCGCTGCTCTCGGAAGCACGAGCCATCAAGACTCCGCAGGAAATCGAGCGCATGCGTCTGGCGAACGAACTCGCTGCGCTCGCCATGGACTACACGCGCGAACACATGAAGCCCGGCATGAAAGAAAGCGAAGTAGGCGGCATGTACGAAGGCTTCGTTCATGGCCTGGGTGTGGGCTACAAAGGAAAGGTCGAGATGGCACGAGCCTTCACGCTCGTCTGGTCGGGAAAGGGCATCGCAACCTTCACGGCCACCGGAGATCGCCCCATCCAGAAGAATGAACCGACTCTGTTTGAAATCTGGGTGTGCGTGGATGGCTACTGGACTGACCTCACGAAAAATGTCTGCCCTGGGGAACTGACCGCGGAGTATCACAAACTGCTGGATCTGCTCTTGAAGGTCTTCACCGAAGCGATCGATTACGCGCGCCAGGGCGCTGGGTTTCCGGATCTGGATCGGCTGGTTCGCGCGCGTATTGCCGAAGGAGGCTATCCAGGACAGCCTTCGCATCCTATCTGCCACGGCGTAGGCGCACGGGCGCATGAGCCGCCCTACGCGCATCAGGCGGGAACGGGAACCATGAAAAAAGGAATGGTGCTGGCGATCGAGCCAGGAATTTATTGGCCTGGCGGCGGCGGGCTCCGCCTCGAAGATAACTTCCTGATTACTGAGCAGGGCAACGAAAAGCTCTGTACCGACCCCGACGATTTTCGCCTCGCTCGCGCGAGTTGAGAACAAAGGACTGAAGAGACTTTGCATAGTATCACCACAAAGCGGAGCTCAAACCTCGACGCGCAAACAGCCGAGAGAATCCTCGCTGAGATTAAGGAGGATGAAATCATCGCAATGTCCTGCGA